>JADMIO010897315.1_pt1 | contig 78303 bp, 59 predicted proteins | sample 8958161 | NCBI WGS metagenome assembly JADMIO01 (sample SAMN16585339, study PRJNA669376) | soil metagenome | isolation source: Crop rotation soil | place: USA: Cullars Rotation, Alabama | collected 2011 | reverse complement strand
GCCGCGACTTCAAGTCACGTGAATTCCAAGCTTCGGATCCCACTGTGCTGGAAAGCGCTCTCGGCGGGGATGATGACCACGCCGTCGGCGCGGACCAGGGTGCCGAGCGCGGCGCTGCCGCCGAGCACCGGCTCGGCCCACCCGTCTACAAAGCGCACGCGGATGTAGTCCTCGCGCCCGGCCACCGACGGCGTGCGCCGCCGCATCTTCGCGCGGGCGCGCGACGGCCAGGCTTCGCGGCCGACCTCACCGCCGAGACGCCAGAGCATCGGGCGCACGAACACGTCGAAGATCACCATCGCCGACACCGGCACGCCGGGCATGCCGAGCACCGGCTTCGCGCCCACGCGCGCATAGATCGTGGGCTTTCCGGGCCGCACGCTGATCCCGTGAAAGACGATCTCCGCCCCGATCTCGGCGAACGCGCGATCGGTCACGTCGCGCGCGCCCACCGACGAGCCGCCCGAGAGGATCAACGCGTCGCAGCGATCGAGGAGCTCGCGCGCGCGCGCGGCCACCGCGTCCACGTCGTCGTGCACGATGCCGCCGAGCTCCACGTCGCAGCCGGCGCGCCGCGCCTGCGCCGCCATCGCGATCGCGTTGACGTCGCGCACCTGCCCGGGGCTCGGACGCTCGCCGTACGGCACGACCTCGTTCCCCGTCGACACGATCGCCAGCCGCGGCCGGCGAAACACCGGCACGTCCGCGACGCCGAGCGCCGCGAGGACGCCGATGTCCTGCGGCCTGAGCCGACGACCCGCCGGCACGATCGCCTCGCCGCGCCGCACGTCGTCGCCGGGGCGCATCACGTTCTCGCCGACCGCCGCGCCGCGCCGCACCTCGATCTCTCGGCCGGCCGGCTGCGTGTATTCGACCATCACCACCGCGTCGCCGCCTTCCGGAACCACGCCGCCGGTCGGGATCGCCACCGACTCGCCGGCCGCGATCGCGCGCCCGAACACCTCGCCCATCGCGACCTGTCCACAGGCCGCGAGGAACGCGGGCACGGCCTCGCTCGCGCCGAACGTATCGCGCGCGCGCACCGCGTAGCCGTCCATCGTCGCGCGCGGCCACGCGGGCAGATCCTCTTCGGCGACCAGGTCGCGCGCGGCCACGCGACCGTCGGCATCGGCGAGCGCCACGACCTCCGCGCCGACCGGCGTCACGTCGCTCATGACGCGGCGCGCCTCGTCGGCGGTCTTCAAGATCAAAAACTCGGGCATCGCTGTACCTTTCCGCGATTTTGGGGCTAACATCGCCGCGGGGCGAGCGCGCGATGGCCGATTTCCAGCAGCACCTCTCCACACTCGATACAGATCCAAACAACGCGCAGGCGCTGTCGGCCCTGGTCACCCTCGCTTCGGCGAGCGGCGACAAGGGCGGCCTCGCCGCGCCCAACGCGGCGCGCGCGCTCGACGAGGCGCGTCGAACCTTCCGCGAACGCGGCGAGCTCGAGCTCGTGGGGCGGCTCTTCGACGTCGAGCTGGCCGCCGCTCCCGACCGCGAGCGTCAAGCCGATCTCCTGCTCGAAAAGGGTCGCCTGCTGTTCGAAGAGCTCTTCGACGAGCGCAGCGCGGTGACGAGCTTCCAGCGCGTGCTGGAGCTTCGCCCCGACGATCCGACCGCCGCCGAGCTCCTCGCGCACATCGGCCTCCTCCGCGAGAACTGGGAGCGCATCGTCAAGAAGTACCTCGACGAGGCCAAGGCCTCGACGGATCGCCAGCTCACCACCAACCTGTTCCTCTCCGTCGCAGAGAGCTACGCACGCTACCGCCCCACGGCGCCCGAGGTCGAGACCTATCTCAAGAAGGCGCTCGAGGTCGAGCCCAAGAACCGCCGCGCCACCGCGCACCTCGAACGGATCCTCCGCCGCAGCGAGCGCTGGGAGGAGCTCTGGCGCCTCCTCGAGCAGCGCGCCGACAACGCCGGCACGCGCGAGGAGCGCATCGCCGCGCTCTCCACCGCCGGCGAGCTGGTGCGCGACAAGCTCGCGCGCCCCGACCTCGCCGTCGAGGCGATGCGCAAGGTCCTGGCCGCCGATCCGTCGAACGCGCGCGCCATGCAGACCCTCATCGACTCGTACACCGCCGAGGAGAACTGGCTCGGCCTGGTGCGCGTCTACGAGGGCGCCCTCAAGGCGCGCGGCCGCGCCGCCGACGCGGAGCTCGGGCTCTACCTCCAGATCGCCATGACCTACTGGAAGCGCCTCGAGCAGATGGACAGCGCCGAGGAGTACTTCCGGCGGGTCCGCAAGCTCGACCCGGCGCACGCCGCGATGGTCGAGTTCTACCGCGCGTACCACACCGGCCGCAGCGAGGGCGCCAAGCTCCTTCAGGTCCTCCAGCAGGCGCAGAAGAGCGAGCAGGACGCGGGCCGCCGCGCCGCGCTCGGCGTCGAGATCGCGTCGCTCGCCGAGGGCGCGGTCGGAAACCCCGAAAAGGCCATCGATTCCTGGAAGGCCATCCTCCGCCAGGACCCGAAAAACGCCGAGGCGCGCGCCGCCATCAAGCGGCTCTACCAGACCACCGAGAAGTGGAACGCGCTTCTGGAGCTACTAAAGGAGGAGATCGAGGCCCTCCCGAACGACAACCCCGAGGGCAAGAAGCAGCGCGTCGAGCGCCTCCTCGAGGTGGTCGCGATCTACCGCGACCGCCTGAAGCTCGACGTGATGGTCATCAACACCTACAACAACATCCTCGCCGTCGACCCCGGCCACCTCGGCGCGCTCGACGCGCTGGCGCAGAAATACGAGCAGCTCAACCGCTGGAACGATCTCATCCAGATCCTCCAGCGCAAGGCCGACGCCCCCGCCACCGACCGCGTGGTGCGCGCCGCGCTCCTCCGCCGCGTCGCGGGTCTCTGGACCGATCGCTTCGGGAACCAGGCGCAGGCGGTCAAGCCCCTCGAGGACCTCCTCGCCCTCGAGCCGGGCGACCGCGAGGCGATGGGCAAGCTCAAGGACATCTACGCCCGCCGCCGCCAGTGGCGCGCGCTCCTCGATCTCAACCGCCGCGAGACGGCGGTCCTCCCCGACGACCAGAAGCGGCCGCACCTGGCCGACATGGCGCGCCTCGCCGCCGAGAAGCTCGGTGACACCCGCGCCGCGATCGCGATCTGGAACAACATCCTCGAGAAGAACGAGACCGACCCCGAGGCGCTGACCGCGCTCGCCGGCCTCTACGAAAAGGAAAAGCGGTACCTCGCGCTGGTCGAGGTCCTCTACCGGCAGCGCACCGCCGCCGGCGACGACGCGAAGCTCGCGGTTCCGCTCCTCGAGAAGATCGGCGCCATCGCCGCCGACAAGCTCGAGGCGCCGGCGCAGGCCGCCGAGGCGTATCAGGAAGTCCTCCGGCTCGTGCCCGCGCACGGAAAATCGGTGCGCGTCCTCCGCGATCTCTACGCGCAGGCCGGCGATCTCGACTCGCTCGAGCGCCTGTTCGCGCAGCTCAACGCGCACGACGAGCTCATCGAGGTCCTCCACGGCCTCGTCGATCGCACGCAGGGAAACGATCAGAAGCTCGCCATCCTCAACCGCATCGCCAGCCTCGCGCAGAACAAGCTCGGCGTCCCCGAGAAGGCCACCAAGGCGTACGAGCGCATCCTCGCGATCGATCCGCAGAACCTCGGCGCGGCGCGGGCCCTCGTCCCCATCTACCGCAAGGCGGAGAAGTGGGCGCGGCTCCTCTCGACCTACGAGGTCCTCCTCGCGCACGCCGCCACGCGCGACGAGCAGCTCGCCCTGCATCACGAGATCCGCAAGCTCTGCGAGGAGAAGCTCGGCTCCAAGGCGCTCGCCTTCCAGTGGGCCGCGCGCGCGTACGAATTGTCGACGTCGACGGGCGTCCCGGGGGCGGGGGGAGAAGGCGAGAAGCTCCTTCGCGACCTCGAGCGCCTCGGCGCCGAGGCCGACGCGTGGGAGCAGGTCAACGACATCCTCTCGCGCCGCGTCGACGCCGATGGCATCGAGGACCGCGAGCGGCTGCGGTTGCTCCGCGAGCTCGGCCGCATCCGCGCCAGCCGCCTCCATCGGCAAGACGACGCGCGCGCCGCGTGGGAGCGCGTGCTCAAGCTCGCCCCCGACGACAACGAGGCGATGACCGCCCTCGAGGAGCTGGCCACGCAGCAGGCGCGCTGGCCCGATCTCCTCACGCTGTACCGCCGCCGCGCCGAGCTCGAGAAGGACAACGACAAGCGGCTCGAGCTCCTCTACAAGATCGCCTTCATCGACGAGGAGCGCGCCGGCAACCTCGAGCGCGCCGCCGCGACCTACGAGCAGATCCTCGCGCAGGACAAGCGGGCGCAGCGCGCCATCCGCGCGCTCGTCAAGGTGCAGGCCGCCCGCGAGGACTACGCGGGCCTCGCGCGCGCGCTCGAGATGGAGCTCGAGCTCGCCACCGAGCCCGAGGGGCGGGTGAACCTGCTCCTCCGCCTCGGCGGCCTCTACGAGCACAAGCTCAACCAGCGCCGCACCGCGCTCGATCGCTTCAGCACCGCGCTCACCGTCGCGCCGACCAGCCGGCAGGTGCACGCGGCCCTCGAGCGCTTCCTCCCCGAGGGCTCGGCGGAGCGCGTCGAGGTGGCCAAGCTCCTCGCGCCGGTCTACGAGCGCACCCTCGGCCTCGCGGGCGTCTCCGCCGACGGTGAGGTCGCGGGGCGGCTCGCGGTCGCGCTCGAGATCCTGCGCAACGCCGAGCAGGACGCCGCGCAGAGGCTGGCGCACGACCGGCGCCTCGTCGGCATCTACGCGCGCCGCCTCAAAGACCCGCTCTCCGCCTACGACGCGGCCGGCCGCGTGCTCGCCGCCGCCCCGGGCGACGCCGAGAACCGCCGCGAGATGGCGACCCTCGCCGGCGAGCTGTCGGCGCACGACGACCTCGCGCAGCAGATCGAGAAGGTGCTCACCGCGGGTCGTCTGCCGCCGGCGGTCGAGCGCGATCTCCTCGCCGAGGTCGCCGAGACCTACGACGAGCGCCTCGAGCAGCCCAAGGAGGCCGAGCGCGCCTGGCGCCGCGTCCTCGAGCTCGCCCCCGACGATTCGCGCGCCTACGACGCCCTCGAGCGGCTCCTCCGCTCGGGCGAGCGCTGGGAAGACCTCCGCGCCGTCCTCGAGAAACGCGTCGAGGTGGTGACCGCGCCGGCCGATCGCCGCGAGATCCTCCTCCAGATCTGCGACCTCTACGAGGGCGTCCTCGAGAACGCCGCCGGCGCGATGGGCGCCTACCGCCGCGTCCTCGAGCTCGACCCCGGGCCGAGCGCGAGCGCCACCCGCGCCTACAAGGCCCTCGAGCGCCTCTACGATCAGGCGCAGCTCTCGCACGAGCTCGAAGACCTCCTCGGACGCGAGCTCTCCGTCGTGCGCGACGAGAAGGAGGTCATCTCGCTGACCTTCCGCCGCGCCGAGCTCCGCGCGCAGAGGCTGAACAACCCGGCCGGCGCGGTCGATCTCGCCGAGGAGGTCCTCCGTCGCGAGCCCGGCCACGCCGGCGCGCGCAAGCTCCTCGAGAGCCTCTTCGAGAACAAGGGGCTGAGGCTCCGCATCGCGCGCCTCCTCGGGCCGCTCTACGAGACCGACGGACAGTGGGCCGATCGCATCCGCATGCTGCAGGGCGAGCGCGAGTTCGCGACGCCGTCCGAGGCGGTCGAGCTCCTCGCCCACGTCGCGGCGATCCAGGAAGAGCGGATCCTCGACAACAACGCCGCCTTCGATACCTGGCGGCAGGCGGTCCTCGCCGAGCCCGACGACAACCGCGCCCGCGCCGCCCTCGAGCGGCTGGCCCGCTCCCTCGATCGCTGGGAAGAGGCGGCCGACACCTGGGAGAAGGCGATCGAGAAGGTCCCGGCGACCGACCTCGGCCTGCGCGGCGGCCTCCTCGCCGAGCTGGCGGCGATCTACGACCGCTGCCTCGGCGACGCCAAGCGCGCGACCCAGGCCTACCGCCGGCTGATCGACAACGATCCGACCAACCTCGTCGCCGCGGTGCCCGCCGCCGAGGCGCTCGAGCGCCTCTACGACGAGCAGAGCGCGTGGCCCGAGCTCATCGACATCCTGCGCCGGCAGGCCGAGTGGGCCGACACGCCCGAGCGGCGCATCGCCTCGCTCATGCGCGCGGCGGCCATCCAGGAGGGCAAGCTCGTCGACGGGACGTCGGCGATCGCCACCTGGCGCGAGGTGCTCGCCGAGGACGCCGAGTCCAAACGCGCCCTCGACGCCCTCGAGCGCCTGCACATCTCGCGCGGCGAGGCCAAGGACCTCATCGACGTCCTCCACCGCCGCGTGACGCTCGCCAAGACGCCGCCCGAGAAGCGCGATCTCCTCGGGCGGATCGCGGTCCTCCAGGAGCGCGAGCTCAAGAACCCCGGCGAGGCGATCGTCGCCTGGCTCGAGGTCCTCGATTACCTCCCCGACGACCGCGACACGCTGGCCGAGCTCGCGCGCCTCTACCGCAACGGCGAGCGCTGGGCCGACCTCCTCGAGGTCGACGAGCGGCGGCTGACCGGCGCCGACTCCAACGCCGAGCGCGCGTCGCTCCGCTTCGAGCTCGGCGAGATCCTCCGCGACCGCCTCGGGCGGCGCGAGGAGGCGCTCGAGCGCTTCCACCAGATCCTCGTCGAGGACGCCGGCCACGACGCCGCGCGCGCCGCCGTCGAGCAGATGCTCGAAGATCCCGGCCTGCGCCTGCGCGCCGCCGAGATCCTCCAGCCGATCTACGACGGGCGCGGCGATCACGAGAAGCTGGTCGGGCTCTACGAGCTCGAGGCCAAGGCCATCGACGATCCGCGCGAGCGGCTCACGCGTTACCGCAAGATCGCGGACCTCCGCGAGCGGCACCTCGGCGATCCCGACGGCGCGTTCGACGCGCACGCGCGGGCGGCGAGGGAAGCGCTGGCCGAGCCGGAGCTCGGCGATCACCTGGGGGCGCTCGAGCGGCTGGCGGGCGCGCGCAACCGCGTCGGCGATCTCGTCGGCATGTACCGCGAGATCGCGCCGCAGCTCCTCGACGCGGAGCTCCAGCGAAAGCTCTACCTCGACATCGCCGACCTGGCGCGCGGCAAGCTCGCCGACGTCGAGCTGGCCCGCGAGTATTACCGGCGCGTCCAGGACCAGAACCCCGAGGATCCGCGCGCGCTGTCGGCGCTCGAGTCGCTCTACCGCGAGACCGGCGAGAACGAGTCGCTGCGCGACGTGCTCCTGCGCAAGGCCGAGCTCGCCGCCGAGGACACCGACGCCCGGCGCGAGGCGCTGGCCGAGATCGCGGTCCTCACCGAGGAGAAGCTCAACCGGCGCGACGAGGCGGTCGGCGCCTGGGAGCAGATCCTCGAGATGCTGCCCGCCGACGTCGAGGCGACGCGCGCGCTCGAGCGGCTCTACGCCGACGCGGCGCGCTGGGTCGATCTCGCCGAGCTCCTCGAGCGGCGCATGGGCTTCGCCGAGGACCTCCACGAGGCCGTCGATCTCCGTTATCGCCTCGGCGAGCTCTACGAGAAGCGTCTGTCCGATCCCGACCGCGCGGTCGAGAACTACTCGGCGGCGCTCGGCGGCGATCCGCAGCACGCGCAGTCGATCGCGGCCCTCGAGCGTTATCTGGAAGACGCGGCGGTGCGGCTCATGGCCGCCGAGGTGCTCGAGCCGATCTACATCTCGCGGCAGAACTGGGCCAACCTCATCCGCATCACCGAGATCCGCCTCGACTCCGAGGCCGATCCGACCAACCGCCTCGCGCTCACGCGGCGCATCGCGCGCTTGTACGAAGAGCAGCTCGAGGACCTCGAGGGGGCCTTCCGCTGGTACGGCAAGGTCTTCCGCGAGAACCCCGACGACCGCGCCATCCGCGATCAGCTGGTGCGGTTGGCGACCATCCTCGAGCGCTGGGACGGCCTGGCCAACATCTACCAGGAGTTCCTCGACGACGAGAGCGGCGACGCGCCGGCGGTGCTCGAGGTCGCCAAGGCGGCCGGCGAGGTCTACGACCGCCGTCTCAACGACGTCGAGCGGGCGCGCGCGGCCTACCGTCGCGTGCTCGCCGCGACCCCCGACGACCGCGAGACCTTCGCCCGCCTCGAGGCCATGCTCAGCCGCGCGGCGAGGTGGCACGCGCTGGTCGAGTCGTACGAGGAGGCGCTCGAGGCCTCGCTCGACGAGGGGCGCCGGAAAGAGCTCCTCTACAAGATCGCCGAGGTCCAGGAGAAGCGGCTCAACGCGACCGACAAGGCGATCGATTCGTACCGCGCCGTCCTCGACATCGATCCCGACGACGCGCGCGCGGTCGGCGACCTCGATCGCCTTTACCAGGAGCAGAAGCGCTGGCAGGACCTCGCCGAGCTCATCACCACGCGCATCGATCGCACCGCCGAGCCGGCGGCGATCAACGCGCTGCGGGTGCGGCTCGCCGAGGTGCAGGAGCACAAGCTCAACGACGTCGGCGCGGCGATCGAGCAGTACCAGCAGGTGCTCTCGGTCGATCCGTCATTGACCGGCAGCGGAGCAGCCGGAGGGCCCCAGGCGCTCGCGTCGCTCGAGCGGCTGGTCGTTCAGCCCGAGCACCGGCTGGCGATCGCGCAGATCCTCGAGCCCATCTACCGCAAGCAGAACGTCTGGCAGAAGCTGGTGGTGATCCTCGACGCGCAGCTCGAGTTCGTCGACGACCGCGGGCAGCGGGTCGGCATGCTGCGCGAGATCGCCAGCCTGCACGAGGGCCACGAGGGGCAAAAGGGCAAGCTGCCGCTGGCGCTCGAGGCGCTCGCGCGCGCCTGGAAAGAGGACGTCGCCGACGAGGACGTCTACGCCGAGCTCGAGCGCGTGGCCACCCGGCTCAACGCGTGGGAGAAGCTGGTCGGCACGCTCGACGCCGGCGTCGAGGGCATCTACGACTACGACCTGGCGGCACGGCTCCTCGCGCGCATCGGCCGCATCGAGGAAGAGAAGCGCAACGACCGCACCCGCGCGATCGCGGCGTGGCGGCGCGTCCTCGAGGTGAAGGAAGACGACCTCGACGCGCTGTCGGCGCTCGAGCGTCTCCACGAGGCCGAGGGGCAACACGACAAGCTGGTGAAGGTGCTGGAGCAGCGCGTCGAGCTGTCGGCCGAGGTCGAGGAGCGAAAGCGCCTCTACTCGCGCATCGCCGAGCTCTACGAGAAGGCGCTCCTCGCGCGCGACCCGGCGATCGCGGCGTGGCGGCAGGTCCTGGCGCACGACGACCGCGAGGGCTCCGCGCTCGACGCGCTCGAGCGGCTCTACCGGCAGGCGCGTGACTTCCGCTCGCTGGTCGACGTCCTCGCGCAGAAGATCGACCTCGCCCCCGACGACGCGACCCGCAAGCCGCTGCGGCTCACGGCGGCGGCGGTGTTCGACAACGAGCTCAACGATTCGTTCGAGGCCATCTCGCAATACAAGGCGATCCTCGAGGCCGACGCCGAGGACCACGTCGCGCTGGAGAACCTCGACCGGCTCTACGAGCGCGAGAAGGCGTGGCCCGATCTCGTCGAGATCATCGACCGGCGGGCGGCGCTCGACCCCGACCCCGCGCGGCGAGCCGATCTGTCGTTCCGCGCGGCGCGCCACGTCGAGAAGGAGCAAGGCGAGGCGGGGCAGGCGATCGAGCGGTACCGCTCCGTGCTCGGGGCGACCCCGTCGCATGCGCCCACCCGCGACGCGCTCGACGCGCTGACGCGCGACGAGGACACGCTCGAGGAGGCGGCCGACGCGCTCGAGCCCGTGTACCGCGCCGAGGGGCTCTACGATCAGGTCGCCGAGCTCTACGAGCGGCGCCTCGCGTCGCGCGGGGCGGACCAGGCGCGGCGGCGCGAGCGCTTCGAGGCGCTGGCGCAGGTCCACGAGACCGGCCGGCGCGATTCGGGCGCCGCCTTCACCGCCTGGGCGCGCTTCCTCAAGGAAGAGCCCGAGGACCAGGGCGCGCAGGCCGAGCTGGAGCGCCTCGCCCACGAGCGCGGCCGCTGGCCCGACCTCGCGGCGCTCTACGAATCGATCGTCGAGGGGACGATGGATTCGGAGCTGGGGCGCGGTTACAGCCTCAAGCTGGCGCAGATCTACGAGGAGGCGATCGGCGACCTCGAGAAGGCGGCCGGGCGGTTCCGCCGGGCGCTCGAGCTCGGCGGCGACGATCCGGGCACGCTGGCGGCGCTCGATCGGATCTACGAGCGGCAGGGCAAGTTCCCCGATCTCGCCGAGGTCCTCGCGCGCGAGGCGCAGGCGGCGATGTCGGACGAGGAGCAGGCGACGTTCCTCTACCGGCTCGGCGAGGTGCGCGAGCGGATGCTGGGCGACGCGGCGGCGGCGATCGAAGCCTACCGCGAGGTCCTCGAGCGCGCCCCGCAGCACGAGGCGGCCCGCGCCGCGCTCGAGAAGCTGCTCGGCAGCCCGCCGGTGCGCGCGCAGGCGATCGCGATCCTCGAGCCGCTGTACGAAGGCGAGGGCGACTTCGCGCGCCTCGCGGATCTGTATGAGCACAAACTGACGGTCGAGACCTCTCCGTCGGAGCGCGCGGCGCTGCTTTCGCGCATCGCGGAGCTCTCGGAGAACCGGCTCGACAACAAGGTGCGGGCGCTCGACGCGGCGGGCCGGTGGCTGGCCGAGGATCCGGCGTCGGAAGAGGCGGCGGCCGAGCTCGAGCGGCTCGCCGCGTCGCTGAAGCGCTGGGAAGAGGCGGCGGCGCGGCTCTCGGATGTGGCCGCGGCCTCGCCGCCCACCGAGGTCGAGCGCGAGCTGCACCTGCGTCGCGGGCGGCTTCTCCTCGAGGAGATCGGCGATCCCGAGCGCGCCGAGCCGGCGTACCGGCGGGCGCTCGAGCTCGATCGGCAGAACCCGGGGGCCCTCGCGGCGCTGGAGCGCATCTATCGGACGACCGGCGATCTCGCCAAGCTGACCGAGGTGCTCGCGCGGCGCGGCGACGCCGAATACGACGCGGCCAAGAAGCGCGACTTCTTCGCCGAGGTGGCGAAGCTCCGCGAGGAGCGGCTCGAGGATTCGGCGGGCGCGATCGACGCGTGGAAACACGTCCTCGAGATCCAGGAGAGCGACGCCGAGGCGCACGGCCGGCTGGCCTCGCTGTACGAGGGGGCCGGGAGCTGGCACGAGCTGGTCGAGATCCTCGAGACGTCGGCGCGCTTCGCGCCCGATCGGGCGGCCGAGGTCGAAGGGCGCCGGCGGATCGCCGAGGTCCTGGCCGGCGAGCTCGGCGAGCTCGACCGCGCGGTCGACGCGTGGATCACGGTGGCCGACCTCGATCCGAACGACGACGGCGCGCTGGTCGCGCTGGCCGACGTGCACCGCCGGCGCGAGGACTGGCTCGCGGTGCAGGAGACGCTGGTGCGTCGCATCCCGCTCGCGGCGGGGCTCGCGGGCCGGGTGGAGATCCAGCGCCAGCTCGCGCAGCTCGCCGAGGTCGAGCGCAGCTCGCCCGACGAGGCGATCGGTTATCTGTACCAGATCCTCGACGAGGATCCGAAGGACGAGGGCGCGTACGCGTCGCTGGAGCGGCTCCTGTCGGGCCTCGAGCGCTGGCACGACCTGGTCGACGTCTTCCAGCGGCGGAGCGAGACGCACGCCAAGGCGGGCGACGCGCAGGGCGAGATCGCGTTCCTCGCGCGCGCGGCCGACGTCTGGGAGGGCAAGCTCGAGAACCCCGACGCGGCGGCCGAGATCCTCGAGAAGATCCTCGAGCGGCAGCCCGGCTACGTGCCGGCGCTCACGCGGCTGGCGCGGATCTACGAGGCGGCGAGCGACTGGGACCGTGGGAGCCAGGTGCTTCGGCGCGCGCTGGATCTCAATCCGACCGGGCGCGACGCGGCGGACCTCTACTACCGGCTCGGTCGCGTGACCGAGGCGCAGGGCGGCGATCTGGCGGCGGCGCTGCCGCACTACGAGCAGGCGCTCTCGTTCGACGCCACGCACGGCGAGGCGATCGCGGCCCTCGAGCGCGCGGCGCGCGAGCGCGGCGACTGGCAGCAGGTGGCCGAGCTCCTGGCGCGTCGCGAGCAGTCGGAGGCCGACGGGGCGAAGCGGCTTTCGCTGGCGATCGAGCTGGCGTCGATCTACCGCGAGAAGCTCGGCCGCCCGGCCGACGCGATCCCCTACCTCGAGCGCGCCGAGCAGGCGGCGCCCGACGACGCGACGGTGGCCGAGACGCTGGCGGATCTCTACTTCGCGGCCGGCCGCGGCGGCGACGCCGAGCGCCTCTACCGCAAGCTCGTCGAGAAGGCGCGCGCGTCGCGCCGGTCGAAGGACGTGGCGCGCTTCCAGCAGCGGCTGGGCGCGCTGCGCGAGGCGGCGGGCGATCTCCCCGAGGCGCTGAAGGCCTACGAAGACGCGTTCCGCATCGATCCGGCGAACGCGCCGACCATGGCGGGCCTGGCGCGGATCTACTTCTCGCAGCAGGACTGGGAGAAGGCGCGCCGCGTCTACCGCAGCATGCTGCTCCAGAACCTCGACCCGTCGCTGGGCGTGACCAAGGCCGACGTCTACCTCTCGCTCGGCCTCATCCACGCGCAGCTCGGCGAGGCCCCCAAGGCGAAGAGCATGTACGAGCGCGGCCTCGAGCTCGACCCGTCGCACACCCGTCTCCGCGAGGCGATGGCCCAGCTAAAGTGAAGCGACAAGCGGTCTGGGCGGCGCGCGCCGCCACCAGTCGTGACCATTCTCGGTGTCGCGGCGTCCAGGCGCGCGCCGAAAGCCCGGGCCGCGAGGAGCGTTGTCGATGAAGCGGCTCGCGGCGGCGGCGATCCTCGTCGGGGTGATGGCGGGCGAGGCGCGCGCCGATCTCGGTGAGACCTTCCTGGCGATCGGCTACGTCGTCTCGATCGGCGGCGGCGCGCTGTGCACGGCGGTGAACGGCAGCTATCTGTCTTTCGGCGAGCCGGCGCCGCGTGGGTGGCGCCTGGCGGGCTTCGTGGCCGGCGGCGTCGATGTCGCGTGGGGCGTCGCGGCGTACGCGGCCGCCAGCGATCGCAGCGAGGGGGTCGTGGTCGGCAGCATCGCGGTCGCCGTGGGCGCGGCGTCGTTCTTGACCGCGCTGTTCGTCGACGAGTCCGACGATCGCCCGGGGGTCCGCGTCGTCGGCTGGGCCGCTCCGGAGGCGGCGGGCGTCGGAGTCGTGGGCCGCTTCTAGCGACCCTCGGACACCTCGGCGATCGAGTCCGGCACCATGCCGTGGGCCTCGCGGTGGACCGCGACCGCGCTGTCGGCGTCGGGCGCCTCGGAGAGGCACATCACCGTGCCGCTCTTCTCATCGACCCAGTAGTTCAGGTACTTCACGTCGTATTTGCCCTGCGTGGCGAGGTCCTTCTCGTGCGCCGCGGCGACCGCCTTCGCCGTGACCTTGCCCGGGCCGGCGTGGTGCGCGTCGAGGAAGAGCTTCCGGCCCGGCGACGGCTTCCAGCTCAGGTTGTCGGCGCTGACCTCGAGGATCGCCTTGGGCACGCCGCCGTGCGCCTCCTTGTGCGTGAGCGACAGCGCCTCGGCCGAGGGCGCCTCGGCGAGGCAATAGACCTTACCCTCCTTCTCGTCGACCCAGAACGCCTTGAAGTCCACGCCGTGTTTGCGCGCGGCCGCGAGGTCGAGCTGGTGCGCGGCGGCCACGTCTTTCATCGTGACCTTGCCGAGCTCGTGCACGTCGAGGAAGAGCTTCTTCGACGCGCGCGCGGACGTGTGGGCGGCGGCGAGGATCGTGAGCGCGAGGAGGATGGTCTTCATGGGGCGCTCGAAGTACAAGGCGCATGCCACGTGGGCGAACAATGGATCTGCGCAGTTGGCCGACGGTTGCGCGCGCCCAGACAGACACTCACACACCGATTGGCGAACGCCGCGCGTCCGTGATACGGCGTAGACGCCATGAAGATCGCGACCTGGAACGTGAACAGCATCCGCGCGCGCGCCGAGCGGGTGCGCGGGTGGGTCGAGCGGGCGCGGCCCGACGTGCTCTGCATGCAGGAGATCAAGGTCGAAGACGGCGGCTTTCCCGCCGACGAATACCGCGCGCTCGGCTACGAGGTCGCCACGCACGGCCAGAAGACCTACAACGGCGTGGCGATCCTTTCGCGGTCGCCGATGTCCGACGTGACGCGCGGGCTCGGCGACGGCGGCGACGACACGCAGTCGCGGCTCATGAGCGCGGTGATCGACGGCCTTCGCATCGCGTCGGTGTACGTGCCGAACGGCCAGGCGCCGGGGACCGACAAATACGTGTTCAAGCTGGAGTGGATGCGGCGCCTGCGCGCGTGGACCGAGGCGCGCGCCGACGAGCGGCCGCTGGCGTTGTGCGGCGACTTCAACGTCGCGCCGACCGATCGCGACGTGCATTTCCCCGAGAAGTGGGCCGGCCAGATCCACGCGTCGGCGCCCGAGCGCGAGGCGTTCTTCGCGCTCACCGGTGACGGGCTCATCGATGTGTTGCGGCAGATCCACCCCGAGGAGGAGATCTTGACCTGGTGGGACTACCGCATGCTCGCGTTCCCGAAGAACAACGGCCTCCGGATCGATCACATCCTCGCCACGCCCGCCTTCGCGGCGCGCGTCGTCGACGTGACCGTGCATCGCGACGAGCGCAAGGGCGAGCAGCCCAGCGATCACGTCCCGGTGGTCGCCGAGCTACGCTAGTTCTGTGAGTCGGCGCGCGCGAGCGCGTGCGCGCTCCCGACGATACGCATCGGATCGACGTAGACGCCGTCGACGGTGACCGCGAAGTGGAGGTGGGTCGGCGAGCTCTTCACGCCGGTGCGGCCGAGGGCGCCGAGCACGTCGCCGGCCTCGACGCTCACGCCGGGCTCGATGCGGTCGACGATCGAGTCGAGATGGAAATAGCGCGTGGAGACGCCGCCGGGGTGATCGATCCAGACGTAGCGCCCGCCGGGCCGGTCGGCGTCGCGGTTCACCGACTGGACGACCCCGGCGCGCGCGGCGACCACCGGGGTGCCCTCCTCGGCGCGGAGGTCGATGCCGCAGTGGCCCTCGCCGCATTCGGCCGGCCGCTCGCCCGGCCGCTCGGCGCCGAAGAAGCCGTGCGCGGTCGGCGTCGCGTGCTCCGCGCCCTCGAGGGGAAGCACGGTCTCCGATGACGGCAGCGCGCGTTTCGGTCTGGGCGGCGGCGGAGGAGGTGGCGGCGGCGCCGGCGCGCGCGCGGTGAGGGGGATGAGGATCGGCACCGGCGACGGCACGGCGCGCTCGACGATCTGCGGCACGCGCTCGACGGGCGCCGCGCCGCGCGCCGCCCAGCCGATCAGGCTCGCCGCGGCGATCGCGGACGCGCCGAGCACGCCGCGATTCCATCGGCGCTTCGGCGGGGGCTCGGGCGGCGAGGGCTCGGGAGGCGAGGGCTCGCTCTTCGGCCGCCCGCCCGCGCACTCGGGGCAGAGCTGCACGACGCGCGCGCCGCTCACGCGCGCCGCCGAGCGCAACGCGTCGACCGGAACCCCGCACCCGAAGCAAGCCGACAGCACGACGCTCCATGCTACGCATGCGCGTCGATCGCTCGCACGAGAAATCGACGTCACACACGCAGATCGGTGCGAAGCATACGCACATCAACATTCAGGTCCATTCAGGGACGTTCACGCGCGCAGGTGCTCGCTCACGATGAGGACGGACACCCACATGCGAAACGGCGCCCACTTCGCGGCGCGGTCGACGAGCTCGCGGGGGCCGAGCGTCTTTGTCTTCTCATCACGGCCGTCGAGCCCGCTCGCGGCGCGGAGGAGGCGCGGCTCGACGAGCGGCAGCGCGTCGAGCGCGCCGGCGCCGCGGTAAAGGATCAACGCGGCGGTCCACGGCCCGACGCCCGGGAGCGTCTCGAGCTCGGCGAGGGCGTCGGCCTCGGGGAGCGCGCGGAGGTGCGCGGCGTCGAGCCTTCCGTCGAGCGCGGCGCGCGCGATGGCGTGCAGGCGGCTGAGCTTCTCGGCGGGGATGGCGGCCACCTCGTCGATCGCGAGGAGCCGGACCGGATGCGGCGCGATCACGAAGCGCGCCCCGAAGCCCTCGGCGAAGGCGCCGGTCGCCTCGGCGAGGCGCTCCTTGAGCCGCGCCGCGAGCTTCATCGGGACGCGCTGCGAGAGCACGCCCCAGATCGCGCTCTCGTACGGCGACGGAAACACGACCGGCCGGAACCCCGGCCGCGCGTCGTGGAGCGCCCGGACCGCAGGGTCGCGGGCGCAGGCGGCCGCGAAGTCGGTGCCGTCGACGTCGAGGGAGAGCATGCGGGCCACCTGCCGCGGCAGCTCGGGCGCGTCGCGTGTCGCTTCGCCCGCGATGCCGCCGCGCTCCTCGCGGAGCCGCACGACGACCGGCCGGAAGTCGACGTCGCTCGCGAAGCCGACGACCAGCCCGTCGTCGGTGCGCCGCGTGCCGCCGCTCGCGGGCGTGAACCCGCAGAGGAACCGCGCCGATTCGGCGAGCGAAAATGGACCTCGGGGGACGATGTGAAAGCTGGCCATGCCAAGGTCGTACGGCAGGGCGCTGACAGCCGTATGTCAGGAGTCGGAACGGGTGGTGCGGATCAGCGGAAGTAGTACCACTTGGCCTCGTCGCCGAACTTGAGGAACGTCCAGGTCTCGCCGTCGAAGTCGACCTTGCCGTCCTTGGTCATGCGGAAATCGATCTTGGACTCGTGGACGGTGACGAGCGCCTTGACCTTGCATCCCTGAAAGTCGTCGCCCACGCGGAGCTGTTTCTCCGTGGTGCCCGATTTGTCGAACGCGGCGATGTCCATGGTGCCGCCCGCGCCGCCGCCGATGGCCTTGGCCGCCCCGTCCTTGTTCTGCTGGAGCCGCTTGGCGAGCTCGTCCGCCGGGCAGTCGAACGTTTTCTTGACGAGGTCGACGGGCGGAAGGAGGGACACCGCGAGGTTGGGGTTCTTTTCATTGAACGCGCGGACGATCCCGTCGGCGGTCCCCCTGGGCGTCTCCATGTTGACCGGCGCCGAATTCCCCTCCGCGCCATCCTTCTTGCCGCACCCGACGCCGAGGCCCATCGCGAAGACCACCACCCCGAACCGCATCATGCGTTCCTCCGTCGTGAATTTCGTTTCGAGCATACTCTTGACAGACCGATCGCCCCATGGCAAAAAGCTGGCCACCTCGGACGTCGCGAGGTGAGTGACAACTTATTGCGGGGTGGAGCAGCCTGGTAGCTCGTCGGGCTCATAACCCGAAGGCCGCGAGTTCAAATCTCGCCCCCGCTACTTCGTAAGCTCAGAAGATCCCGGAGAGAACCTCTCTCCGGGATTTTCTGCTTTCGGGGCGGGATCCAAACTTTGACCATTCTTTGACGTAGTGCTCGAAAGGCGACGCACGGCGATCTCGAGGTCGTCCTCAGCGGGGTGGCCGTCAACTCGCCGCACTCCATGTCCTGTCGTCTTGCGTCCATTTTTCCTTCAGGTCCTTTCGCGGACGCGGGCCGCGGTCGCAAGGAAGACGGCGGCCGTGATTGCGCGAGCGACGGATCTGTAAATGGGCTCAGGGAGATCACGTCCGGGTGCGACAGCCGCAGCATGGCCAGCGCCATCGCGGCCGACGAGCGGTATGCGCATTGCAAATTCGGGCCCTCGATGAAGAACTCGAAAAGCAAGCTGCGGATCCACCGCGAAACGGTCCGCAACCTCCAGACCCTGGACGGGCACGCGCTCGGCAACGTCGGCGGCGGCGCTGGTTCGTCCACTTCGGTCGTGACTCTTAGCGGCCTGTGCACGGTGGGCTGCCATAGTGGTGGGCTCGGCTGCAACAACACGGGGGCCTGCATCCCTCCCGCCTACCCTCCCATCTCGCCGTAGCTCGGTCTCGGCTACGGCTCGCATCACGCGAAGCGGTGGAATGGTCATCGCGATTTGCGACCACGTTCGCGCACTGCGGATGCTGTTGCTGATGCGGAGTCCTATGGATCAAGCGTCTCGTATGGCGAGAGACCTCAGGTCCGAAACACGCGCGGAGCGACGATGTCGTCGTCGTGCTTCACGCGTCGAGCTCGTCGCGCGGGGCGTCGCCGGAGATCTCGACGTCGTAGGTGACCTCCGTCGAGACCGCGGGCGAGCTAGTAGTTCTGCGTTCGGCAGGTCGCGTTCACGTCGGTGAGACAGGTGCCACCCGTCCCGGCGCAGACGCTGTACTTGGTGTACCGCGGCTGCCCACCAACGACCCCGTTCAGATCGGGCGTGGAGAGAATCATCAGGGTGGTGCGATTCAAGCTCAGCTTCTTCCGGTTTTTCGTCGACATGAATACTGGAGGAGGGCTTCAGCGCTTTGTCGCAACGCTAGGCGCCGGTCGGCTCGACGAGGGGGAAGCCGCCCCCGCCGCCGTCGAGGAGGTCGGCGGCGAGGCAGACCAGGCCGGGGTAGCCGCGAGACAGCCCGTTGGGCCAGCCGGCCGCGCCCGCACGGATGGCGCGCGCGGCCAGGAGCTCGGCTCGCTCCGCCGCGCCGTGACCGGGACGGACGCGCTCCAGCGCCAACAGGGCGTACGCGGCGCCGCCCAGGCCGCAGCAGAGGGAGCCCGACGCGTCGGGCCGGCGGCCGAGGAGCGTGGCGGCGGCGACGGCGCGGCGGAGAAAGCGACGGTCGCCGTAGTGGCGGTACGCCTTGGTCCACAGCAGACACAGCCCGGCGGCGCCGTTGCACCAGGTCTCGGTCAGGTCCGGTGCGACGGGTCGCCGCGACGCCCGCGCCACGTCCTCGAGGCGGTCCTCCATACGCGCGGGCGGCGCGCCGCCCGTGACGTGCGCCCACTCGAGGACGGTGTGGAGCACGCCGGCGGCGCCGTGGGCGAAGGCCGTCGCCTCCGGAGGTAGGCCGCAGCCGGGCGTCTCCAGCGAGCTCAACAAGGGAGCGGCGAGGCCCGCGATCGCGGGACCGAGCCGCGCGTCGTCGACATGACGCGAAAGGACGAGCGCTCCGGCGAGGATCCCCGCCGTGCCGTGGACCACCTCGGGCAGGCGCCGCGGGCGGCAGTGCGCCAGAAAGCGCTCGACGTGGCGGGCCCGAGCCCCGCTGCCCGCGGGCGCGATGAGGGCGGCGACGAGGGGAAGGCCGGCCGGGCCGTCGCTCAACGAATCGGCGATCGGCACCGGTGGAAAGTGCTCGTTCCAGAAGCTGGCGCGGCCGCGCGCGGCGCGCGTGGCCGCGGCGATCCAGCGGCGGGCGTGGAGGTCGAGCTCCGCGCTGCGCCGGCGCCGGCCGACGTGCCACAGCGCGTAGGCGATGCCACCCGCGCCGAAACCGACGCTGGCGAAGGGAGGAGGCTGCCGCCGGGTGAGCTCGCGGTACGACATCCGGCCCGCCTCGTCGACGTAGCGCCGGATCAGGCTGCGGAACACGTTTCGGTGTTTGGGCGACGCGCGCACGGGCTCAGCAGCTGCCTCGGCTCCAGATCGTGTGCGAGCAGCCAAAGTTGCAGGTGTAGTTCGTGTGCGTGCAGCTGAAGTTACACGTGTCGAGACCGCAGGCCATGCCGCCGTGCGCTCGCGTGAGGATCCCGCCGCTGAGGGTCCTGATGGTCTCCCGCTTCACGGAGAGGGAGGGCTTCTGGCTGCGCTTCTTGATGGGCTTCATGACGCGCCCCCGTTGCAACGCGAGTGCCGGCCCCACGCCGTGCGATCGCGCCGACTTGCGCCGGCCAACGCGCGCTTGACCGCTCAATTCGTCCGCACGTGAGGAGGGGGGACGCTCGTTGTGAAAGGCCCCTCCGATCGCAGGTGCATGCGATGGGTCAGTCCGAGTACCATCCCTCTGCGCGATGAAAGAAAAAGTCCCTGCCCTCGACGGCGTCCGCGGGGTGGCGCTGAGTCTGGTGGTGATCTACCACGTGCGCGCGTTCGGACACGTCGAGGCAAAGTCGACGCTCGAGCTCGCCTTCTCCCGGATCGTGCAGGAGGCCTGGGTCGGGGTCGACCTCTTCTTCGTCCTTTCGGGCTTCCTCATCACCAACATCTTGCTGCGCGCCAAGGGGACCGAGCACTACTACCGCAACTTCATCATGCGGCGGGTGCTGCGGATCTTCCCGCTGTACTACCTCTTCGTCGCGCTCTTCTTCGTGGTGTTGCCGCGGGTCTTTCCGTGGCATCTCGAGCTCGCGAAGCTGCCGGGGCTGCAAGCTTGGTACTGGTTCTACGTGCCCAACGTCCGCATTTTCCTGCACGGCGATTGGGATGCGCTCTACGCCGAGCATTGCTGGTCGCTCGCGATCGAAGAGCAGTTCTATCTCGTGTGGCCGTTGGTCGTGGCGCTCCTTTCGCGCCGCGCCCTGGTCTGGGTCTCCGCCCTCGGCACCATCTTCTCGCTCGTCTTCCGCATCGTCCTGGCGATCAACGGAGCGGGGTGGGCCAAGTTGATCGTGCTCACGCCGGCGCACCTCGATGGCGTCATGATCGGATCGATCCTCGCGGCTTACGAACCGATGCTCACGAAGGTCCCGGAGCGCGGGCGGCGCATCCTGCTCGCGGTTGGAGGGATCGGTCTGGCCCTCCTCATCGCAAGCCGGCTGCTGCCCGTTCCGTATTTGATGAAGCTCTTTGCGTTGTCGATCACGGGCTGGAGCGTGACCTTCGCCGCCTTCGTGGGTCTGGTCGCGATGGCGTCGGAGACCTCGTGGCTCGGGCGTGTCATGAGCCTCCGACCCTTGCGGTGGATCGGCACCTACAGCTACGGCCTGTACCTCCTCCACGAGCCCATCTTCCGCGAGCTCGGCGCAAGGCTACCGACCGTGAATGGCCCCGCGTGGCGCCAGTGGCTCCTGATCGCGGGCTTGGGGATCCCCGCCAGCGCCGCGCTCGCCTGGCTCGTCTTTCATGGCTACGAGAAGCAGTTCCTCGCCCTGAAACGATACTTCCCGACGGGCAAGCGCACGCGAAATCCCGACTGACGGGGCCGGCCGACCCGGTCACGAATCCTCCGAGTCGGCCGCTCGCGGCTCGTGCGGCGGGAGCAGCCGCGCCGCGATCGCGCGGACGAGCTTGCGCACGTCGGCGGCGCGCTCCGACGGGGGGATGGCGCGCTCGGCGCGGGCGAGCAGCTCTTCGAGGCGCCTTTGCGCGGCGGCGCGACCGAGCTCCAGCGCCGCGTTCGGCCGTCCGAGCGCGGCGTCGCGCCGGGTGTCCTTGCCCAGCATCATCGACGGCGGGCCACAGTCGGCGAGATCGTCGGCGATCTGGTACGCCTCGCCGATGAGCGCCCCCAGCGCGCGCCATCTCTCGCCGTCGCCTCCTCCGGCGAACGCGCCCGCGACCGCCGCCGCTTCGAAGAGGGCGCCGGTCTTGAGGCGGTGATAGCTTCCGACGTCCGCGCCGTCCTCGCACTCCATCGACTGGCCGCGGATGGCGCCCGTCGCGCCGCGCGCGATCGTCATCATGACCGCCCGCATGCGCGACGAGGGTCCGGCCGACGCCACGGTGTCGAACGCCGCCACGATGAGCGCGTCGCCCGCGAGGATCGCGAGCGGCTCACCGAAGCGGCGGTGCACCGTCGGCGCACCGCGACGGAGATCGGCGTCGTCGAAGGCCGGCAGGTCGTCGTGGACCAGCGAGGCGCAGTGCAAGAGCTCGATCGCCGCCGCCGCGGCGTCGACGAGCCCGCGCTCGACGTCGCCGCACGCCCGCGCCGCCGCGAGGCAGAGGCTGGGTCGCAACCGGCCGCCGCCGGGAAGCACCGCGTGCCGGATGGCGGCCGCCAGCCCCGTGGGAGCGTGCACGCCGATCGCGCGATCGACGGCGGCGGCGATGGCCGTGGCGATCCGCTGATCGTCGCCGCGGCTGTGCATCTGGCCGATGGCGATCATGCCCCCTCGGGGGAAACGCGCCCGGACGAGATCGTCATTGGCTCATTCCTGCATGTGCGATCGCGAGCATGGAGGCGACGCCGAGCACGATCGCGATGAGTTGTGCCTCCGAAAGGCCGAGACGCCGCGGGCGCGCGCTCGAGCGCCCGTGAAGGTCGGACATGAAGCGAAAGATCGAGTAGCCGAGGAAGTAGATCGGCAGCGCCGCGCCCGCCGGGACGCGGACGCAAATGAGGATCAAGAACAGCGCCGCGTTCGCCGCCGCATCGAGGAGCTGCATGGGGAAGACGCGCGCGCGAGGGTCCACGCCGGGCGCGAAGCGCCGCCGGCCGACGGGCGCGACGAAGACCGCGCGGGGATAGTGGATGCCGGTCGGCGTGGGCCGCCCGAAGCAGCAGCCGCCGAGCAGACAGCCGATCCGGCAGAAGGCGATCTTCAACGACATCGCGCGGGCGAGGAGATCGAGCGCGAAGGCCATGGGCAGCGCCAGCGCCCACGCGATCGAGGCGTAGCAGGGCAGCAAGAAGAGCACCGTGTCCAGCAGCAGGGAGCGCGAGGCCGATCCCGTCACGGCGCGCTTGGCGAAGAGGAACACGGAGTAGGCGCCGTACGTCACGACGAACGGTACGAAGGACGACCAGCGATGCTCCGAATGTCGGGTCTCGAGATGAACGACCAGCATGGACGCCGCGAACCCGAGGTCATTGAGCAGGAAGTAGGGGTGGTAGGGCCTCCCCAGCACGTTCACGCGGTGGGCGCGAACGATCGCGCGATCGATGAGACGGCTGGTCGTCGGGAGATCGCGCATGCGCCTCGGCCGAGGGCTCGTGCAAGCCACGTACCGCGAAGACCCATCGCGATCTGGCCCGCCGCGAGCATGGGGCGCGGCGCATGGATCCCCAGGTGTCGGCGCTCGCGCCCACGGCCGGTTATCTGTCGGGCCTGGCGCGCGCCCCGCTCTCGGACTTCGTCAGCAACGCGGGCGGCGCGCGCTTCCTCCACACCGGCGTGGACGGGAAGACCATCCTCGTCGTGACCAATGACGGCGACGCCGACGATTGTTATCTGGTCTCCGCGTATGCCCATTACGTCCGCTACATGCGCGAGGAGGTGGCGAAGCTCGCGCCGGGCGTGGCCAGGCTCGCGGTGCGGGCGGCGCTCGAGGTCCTCGGCGCCGTCGCGCGCGCGACCCGGTTCAATCGAACCGTCTCGATCAACAACTGGCTTTATTCGACGAACCCGTCGAGCGATCTCCGGCCGGCCGAGCTCGCCGCGCTGACGGAATCGCTCGTGCGGCGCTACCCCTCGCACGCCCTGGTCTTTCGCAGCCTCGACGCCGGCGATGGAGAGCAGCTCGCCCGGTTGCGCTCCGCCGGGTACCGGCTGGTGATCAATCGGCCGGTGCACATCTGGCACCCGGAATTCCGGATGACCCGACGGCAGCGCGAGGAGCACGCGCGCGACCGGACGCTCTTGCGCAGGAGTCGGATCGAGATCGCCGACGAGCAGCGCCTCGTCGCACCCGGAGATTTCGCGAGGATGTCGGAGCTCTACCGGATGCTCTACATCGGCAAGCACTCGAGGTTGAATCCAAGCCTGACCCCCGAGTACTTCGCGCTCGCGATCCGCACCGGCGCGCTGCGCGCGAAGCTCCTCCACCACGACGGGTGCCTGGTGGCGTTCGCCAGCTACTTCGTCGATGGAAGGCGAGGGATGGTGGTGCCGACCGCCGTGGGCTACGACACCGCGCCTCATCGACGAGCGCTGGGACTCTACCGCTGCCTCATGTCCGTCCTCTACACGCTGGCGAAGGAATCGGGGCTGGGCCTGTTCCTCAGCAGCGGCGCCGCCCGCTTCAAGCTTCACCGCGGCTCGATCGAGCGGCTGGAGTACGAGGCCGTCTACGACCGCCACCTCTCGCTTGCCCGCCGCCTTCCGTGGCGGGCCACGGCTCTCCTCTTTCGGGCCGCCGCCGCGAGCCTGGACTCCAGCCAGATCTGAGTCGAGGTAGCCGTCCGCGCGACAGGCTGTAGCCGGCCTCGCTACGCCCGCACGGCGTGCGCGGGCGCTCAGTCGGTCGTCGGCGCGCCGCCGAACATTCGCCGCAGCCACGCCTCGGCCTCGCTCTCGGTCGCGAAGAAGTCGGCGATGGGGGCGATGCCCGAGGTCTCGAAGATGCGCGAGACCTGAAGGCGCGTCTCGAGGCGTCTCTGTGGGTCCGAGATGACGTAGGCGACGTAGGCCATCCGCGCCTCGACGCACCAGTGCAGGAAGTCGATGATGAGCTGCACGGCGTCCGGGTGCGTCGGGAGCCAGCGATCGATGTTGTTGAGATAAACCCAGCCTTCACCGAGCAGCGGTGCCTGGGCCGCGCGAAGCTCCTCGAGGTAGCGGGCGGTCGTCTCCTTGCTCCACCGTCCGACGGCCTCGGCATAGAAGACCCGGCCCGGGAGGATGGCGAATCGCCAGCCGGGCTCCGGTTCCGCGCGCGCGGGGCCGCGGCCTTCCATCGCCGGCCTGGCCTGGGCCCCGCGTCGCGCCTCGGCGACCGCGCGCGCCCGCAATAGCGCCTCGCGATCGCCGCCGGTGGCACCCGCCGCGAGGCCGCCGTCGACCGCCGCCAGCGTCGCCTCGACGTCGTCGCGCTCGATCGCCTGCTCGGCGGCGACCACGTGGAGCGAGACGGCCTTCATGGGCAGCCCCCCGCGTTCGAAGTGCTCGGCCAGGATCATCCCGTCGACCTCGCCGGCGCGCTCGAGCCACTCGCCGGCCACGCGGTGCCCGAGGACGCGGTCCTCATCCGTCAACATCGCGTACGCGCCGTCGCGCACCAGCGCGTGCCGGAACGCCACCTCGGTCTCGCCCTTGAAGCTGCTGCTCGATCGCGCGACGAGGAACTCCCGTTCGACGAGCTCGTCGAGCCAATAGGCGATGTTCGATTCGCGCGCGCTCTCGCGGAGGAGCGCCTCGCAGGCTCCGGCCCAGAACGCGACGCCGAAGATGCTCCCCGCGCGAAGGATGGCGCGCGCCGGCGCGGGCAACTTGCCGATCCGCGCCTGGACGATGGCGAGCACGGTGTCGGGGAGCCCGCCGCCGCTCTCGTCCGCGACCGCGCGGATGAGCTCTTCCAGGAAGAAGACGTTGCCGGCCGCGCGGCTGACGATCTGGGCGCGCCGTTCGGCGGGTGCATCGTCGAGAGCCGACCGGACCAAGGCGTCGGCGGCGCGGTCGCGGAGCGGTGCGAGCCGCACCTCGGTGACGTCGGCGCGACGCCAGAGCCGCGGGAAGGTCTCGTGGACCTCGGGACGCGCCAGCGCCAGGAGGAGCAGCGGACGCGCCGCGGGATTGCCGAGCAACGTCTCGAGGTATTTCAGCGACGAGAGATCCGCCCATTGCAGATCCTCCACGACGATGATGAGCGGCGCGGCTTCGCATTCGGCGGCCACCAGCTCCTGGAACGCGCGACCGAGCTGCTCGCCCATCTCCGACGCGACGCGCCGCGCGTGGCGCAACAGCGGTCGGTCCGCGTCGGAAAATGGCGCGCGGATGAGCTCGCACAGGAACTCGGTCACGCGCTCGGCGGTCTGGCCCGCGAGGCCGCGCTCGACCCGCTCGCGCACCTTCTGTTGCTGCCGCTCCACGGAGTCGCCCTCGCGCGCGCCGCAGACGTCGCGCACCAGCGCCGCCACCAGCGAGAGCTGCGAGCCGTTGCCCAGCGCCTCACCGCGCGCGAGCCAGACCTCGAAGCGCGCGCCTCGAGCCCGCAGACGACCGATGAGCTCGCCCGCGAGACGGGTCTTTCCCATGCCGGGAGGGGCGGTGATCAGGGCGACGCGGCCGAGGTGCTCGTCGATACACTCGTCGTACAGAGCCTCCAGCTCGGCGAGCTCGCGGTCCCGCCCCACGAACGGCAGGCGCTTTCCGAGGACCTGCCGGCACCCGCCCCACTCGTCGCGCTCGCTGACGAGGGCCGTGCCGCGCGTTTCGGCGCGGGTCGTGAATCGGTCGTGCAGCAGCTGCGCCGTCAAGTCGTCGACGAAGATCTCGTTGCCGGGCGCGGACGCGCCTTCGCTCGCGCGCGCGAGGAGCTCGACGGCGCGATCGATCGCCTCGCCGGTGGGAGACGCGCTGCTCAGCGTGCCCCGCCCCATGGTGACGGCGAAGGTCGCTTCCGGCCACAGCCGCCGCAGCGCCAGCGCGCAGCGCGCGGCGCGCACCGCCAGATCGGTCGCCTCGCGCAGCACGCGCAGGGCGCAGACCAGCGTCCCGTCGGCCAGCCAGTAGGGCTCGCAGCCGTGCTGCAGGGCGGCGCGCACGAGCTCGGATCGCGGGGTGTCGTGCGTACCGACCGCGAGCGTCGGTCCGTGACAGCTGGCGCTCGCCGCGATGAGCGAAAACAGCAGGCGCTCTTCGGCGGCCGGACGTTCGGGAGGAGCGGGGCTCGCGGGGGAGGGCGCATCGCGCAGAACCGATGCGATCTCGTCGAGCAACCTGGCCGGCTCGGCCGCGTCGCGCGGCCGATCCTCGCGCCGTTTGGCGAGCATCCTGGCCTCGAGCTCGTAAAGCTCGGGCGGCAGCCCTGGACAAGCCTCGCGGAGCGGGAGCGGCTCGTCCAGGAGCACCTTGGTGAGCAGGGCCATGGGGTGAGCGGCCTCGAAGGCGGGTTTGCCGGTCAAGCATTCGTACAGCACGAGACCCAGCGCGAACACATCCGCGCGCGCGTCGATGTCCTCCTCCCCGCGGGCTTGCTCGGGGGCCATGTAGCCGAGCGTGCCGAGCGCGCCCCGGGTCAGCGTGGTCGCGTGCGCCAGCCAGGCGGTGCCGAAATCGAGCAGCTTCACGGCCTTGGGCTGGCCGGCCGCGACGATGAGGTTGCTGGGCTTGATGTCGCGGTGGACGACGCCGAGGGCGTGCGCCGCCGCGGCCGCGTGGGCGGCGCCGCGGACCACCTCGACGGCGTCGGCGGCGCTGAGCGGGCCGCGCCGGAGGCGGGCGGCGAGCGATTCGCCCTCGATCCACTCCATGACGAGGTAGGGCTCGCCGGCGGACGTCTCCCCGTGCGCCACGTGGCGCACGATGCCCGGGTGATCGAGGGTGCCGAGGATCTTCGTCTCGCGCCGGAATCGAGTGACGTCGCTGCCGTCGAGCATGAGCTTCAGCGCGACCCTCGCGCCGCTCAGCTGATCGCGCGCGCGGAACACGACTCCCATGCCGCCGCGGCCGGCGAACGATTCGACGACGAACCGGTCGTCGATGATGCTTCCCGGGCCGATTGCCTCTGCCAAGCTTTGCCCCTATCCCCCACCACGGATGTTGGAATGTGGTGCCCTATTGCAGGCTTACGCATGGTGCCGCGGAAAACAATCGTGCCGTTGCAACCGGGTGCAACGGGTTGATCCCACTCACAGATGGACCGGCGACCGCGGCGTCGTCCCACGGAAAGAAGCTCGTTTGGTCGTCGGGTTGTGATTCTTGACATTCACGCCGCCGGCCTTGACGGCGGTTCGGACGCGCAGCGTCCGCTCGATCATCTTGGGTTTCATCGCGCTCTCCTCGAGGGTCCGGTCATGGCGCGCGCCGGGTATCGGCCGCTTCACTGAGGAGACCCGCGGGCGGCGCTTCGTCCCGCGAGAAACCGTCGCCCGGGAGCTCCTGGTGCGCGGTGACGGCCCGACGCTGATACGGTGCTTCGATGACTGTTCGCTATGAGCCGCAGAGTTGTGACACGCCCGCGGACGGGTTCTTGCGAAGGTTCTGCGGGCTCTATCTGGAGGCGTGGAACTCTCACGTTCCGGACCGCGTCCTCGCGCTGGCGACGGAGGATGTCCTCTGGGAAGACCCGACCATCCCCGGTGGCCGAGCGCGCGGACATGCCGAGGTGAGGTCCTGGCTGGTCTCGTTCTGGCGCGCCTTTCCCGACATGACGTTCGCGTTTCTCGACGGGGCGTCGCACGAGCAGCCCGACGCGCTGTACGTGTCGGGTTGCGGGCGGCGGGTGGCGGCGCCCTGGCGCTGTCATGGCACGCTGCTCGGGCCGCTCGACCCACCAGGCTTCGCGCCGACCGGTCGGAAGCTCGAGCTGGCCGGCGTCGACCTCTACGCGTTCCGCGGCGGGCGCGTCTGTCACGTGCGGACCATCACCGACCTTCAGGACGCGGCGAGGCAAGCCGGCCTGCTGCCCCGTGCGGGCGGCGCCGGAGAGCGGATCGCCGTCCTCTTGCAACGGATGAGAGCTCGCCTGCGCTAAAACGCCACGCAACCGATTCTCGTGAGACTTGTCTCGAGACGCCGGTCTTCCTCTCGAGTGCGCGTCGACTTGTAGCGGCGGTGGCTACGCGGTAGCACGCCACGCTACGACGCGAACGCGAACGGGCGGTCACGGAGCCCCTTTCCACGACCCCGTCCGCTCGCGGTGACCGACGGAAAGCCAGGAGATGAGCGGCTCCGAGGCTGTGCTTGGGGCCCTGGCACGCGCGTTGCTGAGACAGCTTGCAACGGCAAAGGCCAAAGAAAGGAGGATGTCGATGAAGATCAAGTCGAAGCTGAAGGCGGGTGGCGGCGGCGAGTGGTCCGGTTAACCTCGCTCGCAATTTCTCAACGAAGCTGAATCGATCGAAAAGCGAACGCGCGGCTTGCCGCGCGTTCGCTTTTCCATTGCGACCCGAGCCTTCGCGGACCATCGCCAGTGCGAGCTCCCGACGAGAGATCGGCGCTCTCATGATAGGCTGACGACGTGCCGACCGAGCGGGACGGTGACGTAAAGACGACGCCGGAAGAAGACGCTGCAGGATCGCCCAAGACGATCGAGACCACGCGTCCCAGCGTGGCCACGGTCCGCAGCTTCGTCGTGACGGTCCTCGATGGTGGCGCGAACGCCGTGTCGTGCAGCTCCGCGAGCACGAGGCTCTCCATCGGCTCACACTCGCTCAACAACCTCGTGCTCGACGATCCCACCGTCTCGCGCTTTCACTGTGAGCTCCGCATCGACGGCGCCGATGTCGTCGCCGCCGATCTCGGGAGCCGCAACGGCACGCTCGTCGATGGCGTGACGGTCCGCGAGGCGTTGCTCAGGGACGGCAGCACGCTGCGACTCGGCAACTCGTCCATCCGCTTCAACTTCGGCGACCAGCCGGTCCAGGTGGCGCTCTCGACGGGGAGTCGCTTCGGCGCCGTCGTCGGGGCGTCGGTCGCGATGCGGAGCGCGTTCGCGCTGCTCGAACGCGCGGCGGCGACGGACGCGACCGTGCTCCTCGAGGGCGAGACCGGGACCGGCAAGGGCGCGGTCGTGGAAGCCATTCACGCCCAGAGCGCGCGCGCGCGCGGCCCGTTCGTCGTGCTCGACTGCAGCTCGATCGCGCCCAACCTGCTCGAGAGTGAGCTGTTCGGACATGAGAAGGGCGCCTTCACCGGTGCCACGACGCGGCACGTGGGCGCGTTCGAGGCCGCCAGCGGGGGCACGCTGTTCCTCGACGAGATCGGCGAGCTGCCGCTGGACCTCCAGCCGAAACTGCTGAGGGCGCTGGAGAACCGGATCATCCGCCGCGTGGGCTCGACGGCGGCGATCCCCGTCGACATCCGCGTCATCTCGGCGACGAACCGCAACCTGCGCGCCGAGGTGAACTCGGGCCAGTTTCGCTCGGACCTCTATTTCCGTCTGGCCGTGGTGAAGATCGCGCTGCCGCCGCTTCGTCATCGGCCCGACGACATCCCTCCTCTCGTCGAGCACATCCTCGCCGCGCTGAAGGCGCCACCCGAACAACGCGACCGGATCTTGCGGCCAGAATCGATCGCCGCGATGCAACGCGCCGCCTGGCCGGGAAACGTCCGCGAGCTGCGCAACCATATCGAGCGCCTGCTGATCTTCGACGACGAGAGCTTCTTCGAGGGCGAGAGCACGCTGCCGGTCGCGCCGGCGCCTCGCACCGATCTGACCGTCCCGACGGATCTCCCGTACTCGGAGGCCAGGCAGCGCATCCTCGCGGAGTTCGACCGGCAATATTGCACGCTGCTCCTCGCCAAGCACGGCGGTCAGGTGTCGCGCGCGGCGGCGGCCGCGGGCGTCCACCGCGTCCACTTCTACAAGATCTTGCGCAAGACGCTCGCCACGAGATGACGCATCGGCGCGACATGCCACGCCATGACCACCATGATCCAGACCAGCAGCGTCGTCCGCGTCGCGCGCGGTCCGCGTCCCAGCGCGACCGCGCAGCCTGCATCCTCGTCGGGTAGGCTGGCGCCGGGCGGATAACGACAGCTCGCGCTGTCCTTTTCGCACGCCATTCCGGGCCGGCATTCGGAGTCGCTCGCGCAGGGCGCCGAGCAGTAGGCCACTCCCGTCGCACCGGCGAGGGGGACGCAGGGGCCGGCCACGCACTGGTCCGCGTGAAAACAGCGCGCGCCTGTCTCCGAGACGCGGTCGCCGAATTCCTGCAGCATGGGTTCGATGAAGCCGTCCAGCTGCGCGTCCGTCCGGACGGCGGTGCCGCGGGTCGCGCAGGTGCGGTCGACCTTGTAGTTGACCGCGGCGAGGTATTCGAGCCCGCCCGCGGCGACGAGGAGCGGCCCGCCCGAGTCTCCGGAGCAGACCATCGACGGCGCCGGGCCGAACGCCACCAGGTCCGACTCCACGGCCTCGAGAACGACCGTGCCTTCGCGCTTGACGCGTCCCGCGCCCTCCCATCGGCCGAACCCCACCACGCGCGCGGCCTGCGATGGCGCGAGCGCGCCGCTGCCGGGCGCGAGGACAGGGACAGGTCGAATTCCGGCCGGGGCCGCTTGCTCCATGACGAAGACCGCCAGGTCCAGCGACGGGTGCGCCCGCATCGCGACCACGGCTCGCTCCTCGGTACCCCCGAGCGGGTCATCGAACCGGACGAGCGGCGGCAAAGCGTCGGGTGGCGGGATGCAATGCGCCGCCGTCAGGACGACGTGCGGCGCGATGAGCGTCCCGGAGCAGGTGCCCTTGGTGGTTGAATCGACCATGACGACCGCCGGGTCCCCGACGTCGGCCGCGCCGTTCATGACGGCGAGATCGACGGTCCCCGTTTCCGGCGCAGCGGCCATGCACCCGGCGCCCAGCATGGCGAGGAAGAGGCTGCGCATCTCGCCGTCAGTTGCAGGCGTAGCGCTGGGTGGCGTCCAGACAGTGACGGCTGTTGTCGAACAGCGTGTACTCCGAGGAGGCGAGGCGGCACGTCTTGCCGACATCCGCCGCGCCGCCCGGGCACCGTGAGTAAGCGTTGGCGACGACCTGGGTCGCGGTCACGCCGGCTGCATTCGTGGGGGCCGACCCATCGCTCGGGATCAGCATCTCGTCTTCGCTCACCTCGATCCCGTCGTCGCCCATCGCGCAAGCGCCGAGCGTGAGGGCGAGCGCGGCCATGACACCCCGGACCCAGCGCGAGCACGTCGTCAGCTTCTTCATCGTCGGATCTCCTTTGTGCAGACCTGCCTGCAACGAGAAGACCCGCGAGGCGCGTGAGGCCACCGAAATCCGTCATGAGGAGCGTAGCCATCCGCGCTACGGCGCGTAGCCCGGATGGCTACAGTTCGGGTGCGAGGACACCGCTGCCGATCCGAGGTACGATGGCGTGTTCATCGCGGCAGCCGGTAACCATGCTGGCGCGCGGGCGCGCGGTCTCGGCGCCACGATGGTATGCGGCTTGCGGCACCTGTAGCCCAGGGGGGGCGAGAGGAAGCCATGCGATCCATCCAGCACGTCCTGCTCGTCGCCGTCGCGACGTCGGGTTGCTTCGGCAGCGGCGAGGACCCCGGCGACGTGGACGATCGCGTCGAGGCGGCCTCCGCGCGCAGGAGCTTCATCGTCATCTCGAAGGCGGAGACGCTCCCGCCCGGGCTCGAAAAAAAGCTCGCGGCCAACGGCGGAACCGTGAAGCGCGTCCTGCCGGAGCTCGGCGCCGTGCTGGTCGAGGCTTCGCCGGCGACGTTCGCGAGCCGCGCCAGAAAGCTGACCGAGGTGCGGTCGATCATGCCGAGCGTGCGCCGGCAATATCTCGAGAGCGCTCGTTGCGACCCGCTGCCGCAGAGCCCGAACGCGGCGGCGCTGAACGCCCCGGTGTTTGCGGTGACCGCGCCGCGCGCCGACGGTCCGGTGCCGCCGCCCTGCGCGCCGCCGGGCGAGCCGACCGACACGTATTACAAGCTGCAATGGGGCCTCGAGGCCGTCGGCGCGCGACGGGCCTGGGAGCAGGGCGTCTGCGGCCGCGGCGTGCGGGTGGCCGTGCTCGACACCGGCGTCGCCTACGACCCGTTCGAGCTCCCGCACACCTTTCCGCCGGTCCGCTCCGCGTTTCACCCCGAGCTTCGCGACAACCTCAACATCGAGCTCTCCACCTCGATGGTCGTCGAGCCGATGGCCGAGCCCTTCTACGTGCCGGTCTATCCCGCGCCCTGCCAGAACGCGTTTCACGGCACGCACGTCATGGGCATCATCGGCGCCGACCGCGATCACGGCGGCACGGTGGGCGTGGCGCCCGGCGTCGAGCTGGTCGCCGTCAAGGTCCTCGATTCCAGGGGGCGAGGGAGCGAGTGGCAGATCCTCGAGGGCATCTGGTACGCGGCGAAGATCCACGCCGACGTCGCCAACCTCAGCCTGGGCGCGGTGTACCCGCGCACCGGCTTCTGCGACGCGGAGGGCTGCTTCGGCGCCGATGACGTCTCGGAGCTGATCAACCTCTACCGGCGCGCGGTCAACTTCGCCGCGAAGCAGGGGATGACGATCGTCGCGTCGGCAGGCAACGACGCCATCGACTTCGACAGCCCCAAGGAGAACCTCTTCGATTTTCCGGGGTCGCTGCCGCAGGTCATCACGGTCTCGGCGACGGCGCCGTCCGACTACGCGTCCGATCCCGAGGCCGCGAAGCTCGACGAGCCGGCGATCTATACGAACTTCGGGGGGACGTTCGTCGATTTCGCGGCGCCCGGCGGAGACTTCAGCAGATTCGATCCGAACGCGCGCGGCTCCTGTTTCGTGCCCGGGTTCGGCTTCGTCTTTCGGCCGTGCTGGCGGCTCGATGGGGTGGTCAGCACGCTGTGGCCCGAGGCGGAGTGGGAGATCGGGACGAGCATGGCCGCGCCGCACGTCTCCGGCCTCGCGGCGCTGGTGATCTCGAAGGCGCGAAGCGAGGGACGGAAGCTCACCACGGCGCAGGTCGAGCGCGAGCTGCGCGCGAGCGCCCTCGATCTCGGCAAGCGCGGCAACGACGACTTCTACGGCACCGGGCTCGCGCACTGGGGCGCGTGCGCGCCCGCCTGCCCCGCGGACCGGCAATGCGGCAAGGCGTTCGACGGCTGCGGCAACCTCGTCGACTGCGGCGGCTGCGGCGACGGAGCGGAGTGTCATCAGGGCCAGTGCTGCCCGTCGGCGGAGAGCCTATGCGCCGCGCAGGACCTGGAGTGCGGAGGGACCTTCGACCCGGTCTGCCAGAGGGCCGTCGCCTGCGGGAGCTGCGCCGGCGGCGCGGTGTGCGCGCCGGACGGCTCCGGCGGCACGACGTGCTGCGCGTCGACCGCCTGCGAGGACCAGGGTCGGACCTGCGGGTCCGCGCTCGACACCACCTGCGGCATTTTCGGCTTGTTCGTCGACTGCGGCACCTGCCCCGGCGGGGAGCTCTGCACCGGCGGCGGCAGCTGCTGCGAGCCGACCGTCTGCGAGCAGACGGGCCTCACCTGCGGCAGCGCGTTCGATTTCACCTGCGGAGCGTGGGTCGACTGCGGCACGTGCGGTGACGCCCAGACGTGCATCGACGGGAGCTGCTGCGCGGCCACCGTCTGCCAGGACGAGGGGCGCTGCGGCTTCACCTACGACGAGCGCTGCGGCACGTGGGTCGACTGCGGCGGCTGCGGTGACGGCCAGCTCTGCGACAACTTCGTCGACGGGACGTGCTGCACGCCCACCGCGTGCCAGGACCAGGGCCGGACCTGCGGTCCCGTCTTCGACTGTGGGATCCACCTGGTCACCTGCGGCGCGTGCGAATGCGACGAGACCTGCGACGCGTCCGGCAGTTGTTGCCAGCCGCTCACCTGCGAGGCGCTGGAGCGCGCCTGCGGCTCGGTCGAAGACGGCTGCGGCGGGGCGATCTGGTGCGGCGGCTGTGCCGACGGTGAGGCCTGCACGGCGGCCGGCGAGTGCTGCCGCCCTCGGACCTGCGAGGAGGCGGGCCTCACGTGCGGCTGGGCGGATGATGGTTGCGGCGGCTCGATCTATTGCGATCGCTGCGCCGACGGCGTCTGCGTCGCGAAGCCGGGCCAGACCGGCGAGTGCTGCCGTCCCCGCACTTGCGAGGAGACCGGCGTCACCTGCGGCGAGGCGGACGACGGCTGTGGCGGCTCGATCTATTGCGATCGCTGCGCGGAGGGTGTCTGCGTCGCGAAGCCGGGCCAGACCGGCGAGTGCTGCCTGCCGTCCACCTGCGAGCAGCTCGGGGTGAGCTGCGGCTGGGCGTTCGACGGGTGCAGCGAGTGGATCTACTGCGACCAGTGCTCCGCCGGCGAGGTCTGTACCGGCTTCGCCTGCTGCGCGCCGACCGCGACGTGCGAGAGCGAAGGCCGATCGTGCGGCGAGCTCGTCGACGACTGCGGCGTGTCGCGCGACTGCGGTGCTTGCGCCGACGACGAGACGTGCACGGACGGCGTGTGCATGCCGCCGCCCCCGCCCGCGTTGACCTGCCCGTGCAACGACAAGGCGAGGATTTCGTATTGCCCCGCCGACGGGCGCTGCCCGGTGCCCGCGGAGCAGGATCGCATCTGCGCGCTCGCGTGCGCGACCCACGGGGGCGCGCGCTCGCCCGTCTGCGACTCGGCGGATCGCTGCGCCGGTCCGGATCCCTTCCCGCCGCCGCCGTAGGCGCGAGTCATTCCTTCATCGTCGCGCCAACCACCCTGCGATCTCGTCGCGCGCCCGAGGATCGCGGCTGCCGATGGAGGCGAGATCCTCGAGCGCCAGCTGGGCCAGCTTGCGCGCGCGCTCGGCGTCGCCGTGGCCGTCGACGAGCGCGCGCGCCAGATCGAAGCGGACCCGCGCGCGGGTCGGCAGATCCCCTTGCCTCGGCTCGAGGAAGGCCAGGGCGCGCTCGAGGGGACCCACCGCGGCCGCCGAGTCGCTCCTCGCGAGTCGGTCCTCGGCGACCCCGGCGAGCGCGATCGCCACCGCCGGATGCTGCGGGCCGAACGCGCGTTCGGCGGTGGCGAGCGCCCGCTCGCACGTCGCGGTGGCCTCGGCCGTCGGCGCCGCCTTGGCGGTCGACGCCGCCTCGACGAGCGCGTGGCAGAGCGTGGCCTCCGCGCTGGCGAGGCCCGGATGGCCGGGAGGGAGCTCCTTGGCGCAGATGGCCATCGCCTTGCGCGCGTCGACCAGCGCCTCGTCGGCGCGCCCGGCGGCGATCTCGAGGTCGGCGAGCGAGAACAGCCCCAGGCCGACGTTGAAGCTCTCGGGTCCCTCGCGGGCGATGTTCGCGTCGATCACCTTGCGCAGCTGTTCGGTCGCGTCTTCGTAGCGTCCCAGCGCGGTCAAGATCAGCCCCCGGATGTACTGACCGTGGACCAGGCCCGGATGTCTGGGATCGACGAACCCTCCCAGCCCGCGCAAGCCTTGCTCGACGAGCGCCAGCGCCTCTCCGTAAGACCCATGATCCGCGCGCACCGCCGCCAGGTTGATGGTGGAGAGGTGAAGGCCAGGCGTGGCCGAGCCGCGCTTCCGCTCGAGCTCGAGCGCGCGCCCCAGCAGATGCTCGGCGCCGTCGTAATCGCCGAAGTCCTCCCAGAGCTGCAGCGCCAGGTTGTTGAGCGTGCTGGCGAGCGCCGGGTGACTGTTCCCGAGGAGACCCTCGTACATCGCCAGCGCCTGCTCGGCGATCGCGCGCGCCTCCTTGAGCTCACCCAGCTGCCGGCTGGCGTTCGCGATCCCGCGCAGCGCCTCGGCCACCGGCAAGCTCGGCTCGCCGAAGAGCTGAGCGCGCGCGGCGCGGACCTTCTGCAACAGCTCGCGGGCCGCGGCGTGATTGCCCACGTCGCGCCGCGCCAACGCCTCGGCGTAGAGCAGATCGGCCGCGACGTCTCGGGCCTCGATGCGCGTGGCGATGGTCAACCCGTGGCGGCGCGCGCCCTCGGCCTCGGCGAGCTTCCCCTGGACGATCCCGACGGCCCTGGCCTCTCCGGCGAGGGCGGCGGCCGCCGTCCGGTCGTCGCTCCCGGCGATGGCCGCCTCGAGCGACTCCTCGAAGGACAGGCGCGCGCCGTCGACCTTTCCCGTCTCCAGCTCGACGTTCCCGAGCAGCAGCAGGGCCTCGGCCTCGAGCGCGGGGTACGCGAGCGCGCGGGCCGCGTAGACCAGGTGGCGCGTCGTGATCAGCGCGGCGTCGTAGTGGCCGGCCCCCAGCAGCGCCATCGCGCCTGGAAGGCGGGCGCGGACCTCGGCGACCCGGTCGCGGACGGCCGCGGACGGCCCCGGCACGCGCGCCTCGAGCACCGCGCCCGCCGTGCAGCGGTCCACGGGCGGAAGGGCGTAGGCCGCGCGCAGCGCGCGCTCGGCGACGTTGGGCGCGGGATGGGAGAGCACGTCGACGAGCGCCGACACCTCGCCGCGCCTTTGGCGGAGGCATTCCATGCGCAGATCCAGCAGCTCCTCGGACTGCGTTCCCTTCAAGCGCGTCGCCTCGCAGGCGGCGGTGTGCATGGCGATCCATTCGGCGGCGCGACCGTCGATGACCTTCTGCAGGGATTGCCAGGTCGACTCGGCCCAGTCGGGCGCGCCGGTGGTGAGCGCCTCATGGACCTTGCGCCGGCTCGCGGCGTTCCACACCGCGGCGAATTCATCGGCGGCGCCTTCACACAGGCTGGCGCGTCGCTGGCCGCTCCGGTACGAGATCGCCCCGGCGACCCCGGTCCCCACGAGCAGCAACGCCACCGCCGCGATGCGGCGCAGCCTGCGCGCCGGGTCGCGCTCCAGCGCGTCGAGCAGGTCGTTCATGGACCGGTAGCGGTCGCGCTTGGCGGAACGCAGGCCGCGCAGCAGCACACGCCGGATCCATCCGGGAACTCGCGATCGGGCCGGCGGCGGCTGGACCGAGCCGCGGTCGATGGCTTCCAGAAGCCCCGCCAGTGAATCGCCGGCGAACGGCCGAGCGTCGTAGAGGGCCTCGTAGAGCGCGACGCAGAAGCTGAACTGATCGGTCGCCGGCGTCGACTTTCCCGACACCTGCTCCGGGGCCATGTAGGCAGGGGTGCCGACGACGGCGCCGGTATGCGTGAGCTTGTCCACCTCGATGTCTTTGGAGAGCGCTTGCGCGGAGATCGAGGAGAGCTCCACCGCGCTGGAGACCGACCGCGCCAGGCCGAAGTCGGTGACCCGGACGGTCTCGTCGAGGCCGACCAGGACGTTGTCGGGCTTGAAGTCGCGGTGCACGATGCCGGCGGCGTGCGCGGCGGCGAGCCCGCGCCCCGCCGCGATGTACGCGCGCAAGATCTCCTTCACGCTGCGGTGGCGCTCGCGTTGCCAGGCGCGCAGGGTGCGGCCCTGCACGTACTCCATCGCCACGAAGACCTGCGAATGGTACTTGCCGGCGTCGTGCACCGGCACGACGTTGGCGTGCGACAGCTTGGCCATGGCCTGGGCTTCGCGAAGGAGCCGCGTCTCCAGCTCCCCGGAGTCGCCGGCGTGCGGCCTGAGGATCTTGATCGCGACCTTGCGGTCGAGCTCCGGGTCGTACGCGGCGTGCACCTCACCCATGGCGCCCGCGCCGAGGAGGTCCATGATGACGTAGCGGCCGATGGTCGCGCCGCGGCTCGGTGAAGGGGGCGTCGAGCCCGGCCGCTCTGCGTGAGACGGCGCGGGCGACGTCGCGTCCTCGGCCTCGCGCGAGACGGCGTGCCGGGGCGCCGTGACCCGGCGCGGCCGGTCGCCTTCGGATTTGGCGCTCGCGGGGGCGGTCGCCGCGACCCCGAACGAGACGCGCCCGCCGTCGCGGCCCGCCGCGACCAGGAGCTGTCGACAACGCGGGCAGCCGTCGATGTGGTCCTCGGCGACGGCGCGCTCGGCCTCGCTGGTCTGTCCCTCGAGCAAGAGGGCCATCTGCTCGTCGCTAAGACAGGCGCTCATCGCACGATCGGCAGGCGGTCATGGAGGTGTCGCGGCGAGGAACCGATGCAAGCTCTGGTCGAGCTGGCTGCAGAGGAGGCCCATCACGCTCTCGAGCTCGCGCGGGTTGCTCGCCAGCCGTTCGGCGAGACCCTGCCGCGTCTGGGTGAGGATCTTCTCGCGCACCCGGCCGATCCAGCGCGCCACGCTGCTGCGCCCGACCCGGCGGATGGCGCCGATCTCGTCGATGCTGAGCCTGTCGATGACGCTCAGGCGAAGCAAGTTTCGTTCCTCGCTGGTGAGGCTGGCGAGGGCGTCGCGGAAGGCGTCGTGGAAGTGCTCGCGGTAGCGCGCCTTGATGATCTCGAGCTCGGGATCGACCTTGCCGAGGATCTCGCGGTCGGCCAGATCCTCGTCGGAGACGAGCCGGCGATCCTTCTCCAGATGGTGCAGCAGGGTGCGCGCCGCCGCCACCCGCAACCAACCTTCGAGGCTGCCGCGGCCGGCGTAATCCGCGATCTTTCCGTCGACGAACAGCTTGGTGCGCAGCGCTTGCAGGGCGTCTTCGATGCGCGAGCCGGAGTCGGTGGTCCGTCGAAGGTGGGTCGCCAGCATGCCGAAATAGCGCTTCTCGACGGCCGTGATCGCCGAGACGTCCCCGCGAGCGCACGCGCAGGCCAGCGCGAGGTCGTCGGCGCGCACACCCGACAGCGCGCCCGCGGCCGCGGCGTCGACGGGGATCCGGTCCGCGATGTAACAGATCAGCTCGGCGTCGGCGACCGCCAGATCCGGCCATGCCTCTCGACCCGCCTGGGCAAGTCTGGACAGATCCGCCTCGAGCTCCTCCGCGGGCAGCGATTCGAAGCGCTCGCGTCCAGCCACGCATCCCAGGAAGGCTTCGCGCAGGCGCATCGAGTTTCAGTATCGCACTTTCGTCGTTTCGTCGTCAGGACAATCGAACGCGAAGGTCGCGAGAACGGCGGCCATCACCGACGGAAGCGTCGCCAGCGTCATCCCTCGCGCATCGAGCCTCCTTCGACCATAGTGGGGCCATGCATCCCGGTCGAATCTCTCCAGGTCCAGGCCAGGAATCGGTTTGGGACTACCCGCGGCCGCCGCGGTTGGAGGCGACGACGCGGCGCATCCGCGTGGTCCTCGCCGGCGTCGTCGTCGCCGAAACGACTCGCGCCCATCGGGTCCTAGAGACCAGCCATCCGCCCGTTTATTACATTCCCGCGGCGGACGTGAACGCGGCGCATCTGCGGGATGCGGCGGGGACCAGCTTCTGCGAGTGGAAGGGCACGGCGCGCTACCACGACGTCGTCGTCGGAGAGGTCGTTCGGCCGCGCGCGGCGTGGAGTTATCCCGCTGCGACGCCGCCGTTTGCCGCGATCGCCGGGGCCCTGGCTTTCTACGCCGGCCCGATGGACGAATGCACCGTCGACGGCGAGCGGGTCATCCCGCAGCCCGGCGGATTTTATGGCGGCTGGATCACCTCTGACATCGTCGGGCCGTGGAAGGGCGAGCCAGGCTCGCCGGCTTAACGCTCGAGCGGCTGGACCGAGTCGATCGCGCCGTCCACCACGGTGCCATCGGCGTCGACGTAGACGTGACCGCCGACGATCGTCACCGTCCACGTGTGCCTCCGCTCCTCGCGGGCCGCGAGCGCGGCGACCAGAGGAGGCGGGAGGGTCCACACCGTGAGCTCGGCGCCGCGCGGCGCCTTCTTCCAAATCGCGATCGCGGCGACCAGCTCGTCGCGGCGGCGCGGATCGGTGAGGACGGCGTGAACCGACACCTGGCCGTTGTGCTGAAGCACCTTCCGGAGCTTGTCGGCGTCGGCCGAGCCGCACTCGATCCACGTGGTGAGCTGGCCGGTGAGATCGCGCGTCCAGAGGTCGGCGGCCTCGGGATCGGAGAGGCCCGGTCCGAATTCGAGGCGCTCCTCGTGAAGGAGACACCAGGCCAGCACGCGCAAGGTCACGTGCTCGGCGGTCTCGGAGGGGTGGCGCGCGACGATGACGCTCTCCGTCGCGTCCACGCCGCGATCGACGTTCGACAGGGTGATCCGATACTCGAGCCGCGTGGACGGGAGGGCCATGCGAGGTCGACCTTAGCCGATCAAGCGCGGGGCGGAGGGAGCGCGGTCGCGATGACGAGCTCGAGGAGCTGCATGCGACGCGCTTCCATCTCCGGCTGGCGGTAGACCCGGCGGAGGAGCGTCTCGCCGTCGAACAGGTGCATCGCGGTGAACATCAGCGTGTCGGCGACGTCGGGCGGGAGCGCGGCGAGGAGGCCGCTCCTTCGCGCCACGTCGCGGATCGCGTTGAAGAAGCGCTCGGTGCCGGCCTTCATCGCGGCGCGGAGCTTCGCGTCCGTGCGCGCGGCGACCAGGAGCTCGTAGAAGACGGCGTTGGTCGGCGACCGGCACGAGCTCCGCAGAAGGACCAGCGCGGCGACCAGCGGGTTGGCGGCGTCCTTCTGCGCGAGGAGCTTGCGCTCGAAGTCGCGCATCTGGCGGTCGCCGATCTCCTCGGCGGCGGCGAGGATCAGATCGAGCAGCGTCGGGAAGAAGCGGAAGAGCGCGCCGTGCGAGAGCTCGGCGCGGGCGCAGATCTCCTTGACCGTCGTGCGGGCGTAGCCGACGTCGCGCATGGTCTCGATCGCCGCGTCGATGAGGGTCGCGACGGTGGCGGCGCGACGTTCGCTCTGGGTTCGCCGGGCGGGGAGCTTTTTTGCTTTCATGCGGCGCGGGTCGTCGGGGACGAGCTGACCCTGGCCTCGACGGTAGAGCGCGCGCCGCCCGCGCGCAAGAACTCCCCCGTGCGGACGCGCGTGCCGAAGCCGGGGATGAACGCGCCGCCCTCGTAGACCGCGCGGCCGCCGATGATCGTCGCGATCACGGCGCGATCGGAGCGATTCACCATCCGGCGGAGGCCGCCGAACTCGGGGATCTCCGCTTCGTGATACGCGTCGAGCGAGGCGTCGAGACCGTCGGGATCGACGATCGCGACGTCGGCGCGATCGCCGGCGCGCAGGGTGCCGGCGTCGAGGCCGAACCACGCGCCGAGCTCGCCCGTCATGCGGTGCACCGCGTGCTCGAGCGTCATGAACGGACGGCCGGCGCGCTGGGCCTCCTTCACGCGACGCAGGAACCGCAGCGGCGCGTTGTAGAAGGCCATGTTGCGAAGGTGCGCGCCCGAATCGGCGAAGCCCATCTGCAGCGACGGGTGGGTGGCGAGGGCGTCCAGCACCTCGGGCCGATGGTTCGCGATGAGCGTCTTCCACCGGAGCTTGGTGCCGTGCTCGATGACCAGATCGAGGTACGCGTCGACCGGGTGGACGCCGCGCCGATCGGCGACCTGGCCGAACGAGAGGCCGACCACCGAGGGATCCGGGCACGCGAGGATCTCGGCGTCGTGGAAGTCGCGATTCCAGATCCGCGGAGAGAAGCGGTCGTCGCAGTCCTTGCGGAACTGGCGGCGGTAGGCCTCGTCCTTGAGCAGCGCGTTGCGCTCGACCTCGTCCTTGATGTGCATCGCGGCGCGGCCGGCCTTGAGCTCCTCGAAGACCACGAGGTCGATGCCGTCGGCGTAGATCTCGAAGGGGAGGGGAAGGTGCTGCCATCGGAGCGCGCCGCCGCCGAGCGCGTTGAGGACGCGCGTGAGCGCGGCGACGCTCTTCACCAGGAACGGCATCGACTTGGTGTCGGCCGACACCAGCATCGAGATCTTGAGCGGCGCGCGCCAGAAGCGGCCCATGCTCGCGAAGAAGAAGAAGGCCGCGGTGAGCGGCTTGTAGATGTCGGGCGCGCTCTGGAGCATTCGCCCGCGCCGGCGGAGGACGCGGTTGAGCCGGCGATACTCGTGCCACGGGGCATACGTCGACGGCAGCTGGCGTGAGCGGTAGCGATCGCCGTCGAGCTTGTCCAGCGTCGATTTCAGCGTGGAGAGGCCCAGGAAGCCGGCGTCGAGCGCCTCGTCGAGGTGCCGCTCCATCGCGGTCAGCTCGGCCTCGGTCGGGCGCTCCTCGACGTCGGTGGCGCGGCCGAGGCCCATGACCGCGGCGCGCATGTCCGAGTGGCCGAGCAAGCAGGCGACGTTGGGACCGAGCGGCTGCCGCTCGAGGAACGCGACGAACTCGGCGGCGTTGCGCCAATCCTTCGCGGCGAGCGCGCCGAGCACGTGCTGGCGGGGGATGGCCTCGACGCGCGAGAAGAGATCGGCGCAGTCGAGCGGCGAGGCGAGCACGGTCGACAGCGAGCAGCTGCCGAGCACCACGCTGGTCACGCCGTGGCGCACCGACTCGGCGAGGCCGGGCGCGACCAGCACCTCGGCGTCGTAGTGGGTGTGGACGTCGACGAACCCGGGCAGCACCCACTTGCCGGCGGCGTCGATGACTCGGGCCGCGGCGGAGGCCGCGAGCGGCGCCTCGGAGATCGCGGCGACCCGGCCGTCTTTCAGGCCGAGGTTGCGGATCGCCGGCCGCGAGCCGAGCCCGTCGAACCAGAGCCCATTCTCGATGATGAGGTCGAAGTGTGGTGCCATGGGCGCTTCGTAACAAAGTTAGAGAGTGGTCGCAATCTAAATGTGAAGGGAGCCCGGCGCCCGCCGGGAGCGCCGTGTCGCCGGGCGGCCGCTGGGGTAACATGCGCGGGGGCGATGTCGTCGACGGGGTTAGGCGAGCGGTTCCTCCGGCAGCGAGCCGCCGACGGGCGCGGCTTCGGCGAGACCGCCGGCCTCGAGGAGGCCCTCGCGGCGCAGGTCGCCGCCGCCCGCGCCGGCGCGCCGGGGCTGGCGCTCTCCGACGAGGACTTCGTGGCCCACCTCGCGCGCCGCCTGCCCGCCGAGGCGGGCCTCGACGACCTGCGCGCGATGCGCGCGGCCGAGCTCTACCTCGCGCGCGCCTGCGCCGCCGGGGAGGCGGCGGCGCTGCAGCTCTTCGAGGCGCGCTGTTTCGGCGAGATCGACGCCGCGGGCGCCCGGCTGCGCGCGCCCGCCGACGCGTTGACCGAGGTGAAGCAGATGCTGCGCCGCATCCTCTTCGTCGGCGAGGGCGGGCGCGCGCCCGCGGTCGACGGCTTCGCCGGGCGCGGCGACCTGCGCGGCTGGGTGCGGGTCGCCGCGGTGCGCGAGCTGCAGCGCCTGCTCGCGCGCGGCAACCGCGAGGTGCGCGCCGAGGACGACACGTTCCTCGATCTCCTCGCGTCGGTGGAGGACCCCGAGCTCGGGTACGTGCGCGAGCGCTACCGCCGCGAGCTCGGCGAGGCGCTCGGCGCCGCGATCGCCGCGGCGACGCCGCGCGAGCGCGCGCTCCTCCGCTACAACGTGCTCGAGGGGCTCAACATCGAGGAGATCGGCAAGATCTACGGCGTGCACCGCGCGACGATCGCGCGCTGGATCGCGGCCGCGCGGCAGGGGATCCTCGAGCGCACGCGCGCCGAGCTCGCGCGCCGCTTCGGCATCGCCGCCGACGACGTCGACAGCATCGTGCGCCTCGTGCAGAGCCGCCTCGACGTCAGCATGGAGCGGGTGCTCGGCTGATGGCGTGCCCGAGCGCCGAGCGGCTGCAGGACCTCCTCGACGGCAGCCTCCCCGAGGGCGAGCGGGACGAGACGCTGGCCCACGCCGACGGTTGCACCGACTGCCACGCGCTCCTCGCCGAGCTCACGCGCGGCAGCGGCGCCCCGGCGACCTTCGAGCGCGGGGCCGCGATCCACGACTTCGTGGTGCTCGATCGGATCGGCGCCGGCGCGATGGGCGTCGTCGTCTCGGCGTACGACCCGCGCCTCGATCGCAAGGTGGCGATCAAGCTCGTGCGGCCGGGCGCGGGCCGCGCGACGTCGATGCGCGAGCGGCTCCTTCGCGAGGCGCAGGCCATGGGGCGCCTCAAGCACCCGAACGTCGTGACGGTCTACCAGGTCGGCGAGCTCGGCGAGGACGTCTTCGTCGCCATGGAGCTCGTCGACGGCGGCACGCTCACGCGCTGGCTCGGCGCGGCGCGCCGCCCGTGGCGGCAGACGCTGGCGATCTTCCTGCAAGTCGGGAGCGGCCTCGCCGCGGCGCACGCGGCGGGGCTGGTCCACCGCGACTTCAAGCCCGACAACGTGCTCGTCGGAGACGACGGCCGCGCGCGGGTCGGCGACTTCGGCCTCGTCGGGGTGAGCGGCGGCGAGCCGAGCGCTCCCGCCCACCAAGGCGACGCCGCGCTCACCCGGACCGGGGCCGTCCTCGGCACGCCGCTCTACATGGCGCCCGAGCAGCACCGCGGCGGACCCGTCGACGCGCGCGCCGATCAGTTCGCGTTCTGCGTCGCGCTCTACGAGGCGCTGTTCGGCGTGCGGCCCTTCGCCGGCGACACCGTGCCCGCGCTCCTCGCCGCGATCGAGGCCGGCCGCTTCACCGAGCCGGCGCGCGACGCCGCGGCGCCGGCGCGGCTGCGTCGCATCCTCCACCGGGGCCTCCACGCCGATCCCGCCGCGCGGTATCCGTCGATGGACGCCCTCCTCGCCGACCTCGCGCGCGATCCGGGGCGCACGCTGCGCCTCGCCGCCGTCGGGGTCGCGCTGGCGGGCGCGGCCGCCTTCGCGATCGCGCGCGGCGGCGGCGGCGATGCGCCGTCGTGCAGCGGCGGCGATCTCGCGGGCGCCTGGGACGAGGCCACGGCGCGGCGCGCGCACGCGGCGTTCGTCGCCACCGCGGCGCCTTATGCCGAGGCCGCGTGGCAGGGCGTCGCCGGCCGTCTCGACGCCTACGCGGCCGCGTGGTCGCGCATGCACACCGAGGCGTGCGAGGCCACGCGGCGCGGGGAGCAGTCGGCGCGCGCGCTCGATCTGCGCATGACCTGCCTGGCCCGCCGCCGCGCGGAGCTCGGCGCGCTGACCGGCGTCCTCGTCACGGCCGACGCGGCCGCGGTGCAACGCGCGGTGTCGGCGGCGGCCGCCATCCCCGACGTCGCCGACTGCGCCGACGTCGAGCGGCTCGCCACGCCGCTCCCTTTGCCTCAGGATCCACCGGCGCGCGCCCAGATCGCCACGCTGCGGGCGCAGCTCGCCACCGCCTTCGCGTACGAGGAGCTGGGCCGCTACACCGGCGGGCTGGCGCTCGCCGAGCCGGCGCTCGCCGCGGCGCGCCAGCTCGGCTACCGGCCGATCGCGGCCGAGGCGCTGCTCCAGCAGGGGACCCTCCTCGGCCTCGCCGGTGACAAGGAGAAGGCCGAGCAGACGCTCTTCGCCGCGGTGGTGGCGGCGGCCGCCGCCCGCCACGACGAGGTCGAGGTCGACGCGCGCATCGCGCTGGTGAAGGTCCTCGGCAACGACCTCGGCCGCCACGACGAGGCGCTGCGCGCGGGGGAGCTGGCGCGCGCCATCCTCACGCGCCTCGGCGGCGACGCGAAGCGCGAGGCGCGGCTCCTGCGCTTCGAGGGATACGTCTTCGACGGCAAGGGCGCGTACGGTGAGGCGAGGGCGCGGTACGAGCAGGCGCTCGAGATCGAGCGCCGCGTGCGCGAGCCGGGACACACCAACATCGCCGCGTGCCTCGTGAGCCTCGGCAACAACGAGTTCTACCTCGATCACTTCGACGCCGCGCTCGCGAAGTGGCGCGAGGCCGAGCGGATGCTGCAGCGCACCCTCGGCCCCGATCACCCCAGCCTCGCGATCGTGATCGCCAACATCGGGGCCGCGCTCCACGAGCTTCATCGATCCGAGGAGGCGCTCGGCGAGCTGCGCCGCGCGCTGAGCATCCAGGAAAAGGCGCTCGGCCCCGACCACCCCGATCTCGCGGTCACCCTCAGCACGATCGGAGACGAGGAGATGGTCGGCCGCGAGCCCGCCCGCGCCGCGGCGACCTACAAGCGGGCGCTGGCGCTCCTCGAGGCGCACACGCCCGAGCACCCCAACACCGCGGCGGTGCACGAGAGCCTCGGCGGGGCGCTCGAGGCCAGCGGCGCCCGCGACGACGCCATCCACGAGTACCGGCGCGCGCTCGCCATCCGCGAGAAGGTCTTCGGCGCCCAGGCCCCGGAGGTGGTCGCGTCGCGCCGCGTGCTCGCCGCCGCCCTCGCGCGGCCCTGATCACCGCTGGCGTTCGAAGCGGTACGTGTAGGTCTGGCCGCCGCCGCTCGTGGTGCCGGCGATCGTGACCCCGTCCTCGGCCACGGTGCCGGTGCCGAAGAACCAGGGGCCGCCGATGATCGAGCTCCCCGATGACGGCGGATCGCCGCAGTGGTCGGTGAAGGTCGCGGGGAAGAAGCTCGCGGCCGCGCCCTCGAAGGTCGTCGTCTCCCCGCTCGAATCGACGGTCAATGAGCCGTTCTTTTCGTCGCCATTGAACGAATAGGTGTCGGGTGAATAGGTAATGCACGGGTTCGATGATTCGAGGTGCACGGTCCCGACCGGATAGAATTCCGCGACGTCCTCGGTCGAGCTGGCGACGTCGTATTCCCACTTCACGTCGGCGGTGAGCTGGTAGAGCGGCGTGACGTCGGTGAAGCGGGTCGTCGACGTGCCCTGCCAGGTGTAGTTGCACGTGTCCTCGGGCGCCTTCTGGTTCGGCGCCAGGCATTCGGCGTAAACGAAGATCGACGTCCCCACCAGCATCGTGCGGTCCTTCAACGAGAACGTGACGCGCCAGGTCTCGACGACGGGCCGGTACGGCGGCGCCGAGTGGATCAGCCCGCTGCCCTGCGGATCGGCGAAGATCTGGCCCTCGCCGTAGTTCTTCCACTCGCCCTCGGCGTTCCGCACCTCGCGGTCGATCGTGACCGGCTCGGGGAACGCATGTCCGTAGGTGGCCGCCTGGCACCACCACTCGACCGACGCGGCGGCGCACGGCTCGTCGGAGAAGCGGCGCATCACCTTGAGGAGCGTCTTGGTGCTCTTCTTCACGAACGAGTGCGTCGGATGGATCACGACCTTGCGGAGCCTCACGACGCGGGTCGGATCGCGCGGGCGCACGGGCCCGATCGGCGCCTTGGCGAGCCCGGGCGGGTCGGCCGGGAGCGTGAGGAGCAGGTGCTTGCCGTCGCCGGCGAGCGCGGCGGGCGCCGTGACCCAGGTCCCGTCGGCGCGCTTCACCGCGAGCGCGAGGTTTCTGGCCTCGTCGTCGCCGGTGGCGAAGACCAGCGTCACCGGCAGCGCGAAGGGCGCGTCGGCGGTGAGCTCGACCGCGAGGTCGCCGTCGCCGGTGGGCGCGGCGATCGCCTGGAGGCCCGCCATCGCGCCGTCGGGGAGCGCCCCGGCCGGGACCTCGACGCGGACCGCGCCGCCGGCGACCGCGACGGTCCCGGCCCCGCGGGCGAGCTCTCCCGCCGGCGGATCGACGGTCGTCTGCACCGGGGCGTCGCGGCCGGTCTCGGCGGCGGCCTCGAGGGTCTCGCCCACTCCAACCGCGGTCAGGCGATAGACGTGGCGGCCGGCGGCGAGGCTGCCGTCGAGGTGCGCGCGCGCGTCGGCCCCGAGCGTGGCGAGCGGCTGGCCGTCGCGCTCCAGCGTGTACCCCGTCGCGCCGTCGAGCGGAAGCCACGCGAGGCTGATGGTGCTCGTCGAGGTGCCGAGGGCGACGAACCGGGTGTCGCTCGCGACCGTCCCGCCGCCGTCGCCGTCACCGCCGCCTCCGCACGAGGACCACAAAAGGAGGGTCGAGAGGAAGATCCGCCGAGCGCGCATGAGCCTAAGAGGAGCCGAGCGGAGATCTGTCGCAGCCGCTCGCCGCCCCGTGCGACAACCCCGCGCGCGCTCCTCCTCACTGGACATCGGAGGTCGCGGATCCGGGCCGGATCTCCGCCAGGCCCAGCCCGCCATGGAACGAGAGCCTCGAATTTGCAGCAGCCTCGGTAACCCCTACGTCGAGCAGCTCTCCGGCACGAGGGTCGCCTGGCTCACGTATCCCCCCGCGCTGGGCGAGGTCCATTCAGGCACTCGTCCCGCAGCGACGCGGTCCAGGCCGCCTCGATGGCGAGGCCCCCGGCCTGACATGCCTTCAAGCTCGTCGCGAAGTGACCCTCGCACTCGGGGAGCGCGCCGCCCAGACGGCACCGGGCCGCGCCCATGACCCGCTCGGCGATCGCCTGCGACAAGAGCAGCCCCTCGGCGCTCGACTCCGCCGCGACCGCGGACGCGCGCTCGAGCGCCTCCTCGGTCCGGCCCGCGTTCAGCGCGGTCTCGGCGTCGAAGGCGTCGAACCAGTCGGCGCAGACCAGCCGGCCTCCCAGCCGGCTCGCGACCTCGATCGCCGTCTCGCGATCGGCGCGGGCCGCGTCGGGCATCCCGAGGAACCCCTCGGCGTAGGCCCGCAACGAGTGCGAGAGGTACACGTAGATGCGATCGCCGAGCGGCGCCGAATGGTCGATGGAGCGGCGCGTCTCCTCCATCGTCGCCTGCCAGTCGTGCGCCAGGACGCTGAGGATCGCCAGGCTGGTGTAGCACCACGAGAGCAGCGACGGCTCGTCGTGGCGCCGGGCCTCCTCGAGCGCCGCCCGCGCCTCCTCGCGCGCGGGCCCGACCTCGCCCATGGCCGCCCGCGCCATCGCCCGGAACGACCTCGCCCGCACCCACTCGTAGATGGCGCCCCGCGCGCGGAGGGGCTCGAGCTTGGGGCCCAAGCCGTCGCACGCGCTCCGCATGTCGCCTTTGACGAGGAGCTGCAGGTCCTCGTAGTGCGCCATGCCCAGGAGCTCGCCGATCCCCAGCTCGCTGGCGACCGAGAGCGCCCGCCGGTATTCGGCCAGAGCTTCGTTCGGCCGCCCTCTCACGTAATGGACGGTTCCGCGCAGGAGCTCGGCGCGGGCCATGCGGACGCGATCCTCGCGCGCCGGCTCACCCTCGCCCACGAGCTCCGCGATGAGCTTCCGCGCCGTCTCCACCCGCTCGAGGTTCTCGGAGGGCGGCGACGAGGGAAGGCTGCACTGCGCCAGCTTCAGGAGGAGGTCCGCCCTCGTCCGCTGCGCGGCCGGGCCGCTCCCGATCTGCTCGACGAGCGCGAGGGCCTCGACGTAGTGGCGCCGCGCCTGCGCGAGCGCGCCCAGCCGCGCCGCTTCGTCGCCCGCGCGCTGGAAGAGCGGCAGGGCGCGATCGGGGAGGCCTCCGTGCCGGTAATGCTCACCGACGACGGCGCCGGCGAGCTTGTGCGGGTGCGTCTCGCCCTCGCGCTCGAGCCACTGCGCCGCCAGGGCGTGGCCGACGCGCCGGTCGCGCTCGGTGAGGCTGTCGTACGCCGCCTGCCGCAGGAGGTTGTGGGTGAACGACAGCTCGCGACAGCCCGGATAGCGGCTCTCGGCGGCGGGGACGATCCACTCCAGCTCGGTCAGCTCGTGAAGCAGGCCGGCGACGGACGCGGTGCCGAGATCGCCGACGAGCGCGCCCGCGCCCGAGTCCCAGAACGTATCGCCGAAGACGCTCGCCGCGCGGAGCAGCTGGCGGGCCTCGGCGGTGAGGCGCGCCAGTCGCGCGTCGAGCATCGCCATGAGGCTCTCGGGGACCGCCGGGCCCGTGCCGTGCGCCATCGATCGGACGATCTCCTGGAGGTACAGGGGATTCCCCTGGCTGCGGGCCGCGATCCTCTCGACGGTGTCCAGCAAGGGACGCTGGCCCAGGAGCTGTCGCGCCAGTCGCTCGGAGGCGCCGCGCGGCAGCTCGCGGAGGTGGATCGAATCGAGGCCGCGGCCGGCCCACATCCCGGGCAACAGGTCGTGCACCTCGGGCCGCGCGAGCCCCAGCACCATCAAGGGCTGGGCGGCGAGGTTGCGGAGCGAGGCGTCGAGGAGCTTGGCGGTGGGCCAGTCGCCCCAGTGCAGGTCGTCGAGCACGATGAGGATCGGGCCGCCGGCGAGCTCGGCGCCCAGCCATCGCTCCCACGCCCGCCGGACCTGATCGCCCATGAGCTGCGCGTTCTGGCGCGCGGCGTGGAGCGGCGTGCCGTCGACCTCGGGGAAAGGGGTGCCGCAGAGCTCGCCCAGGAACTCCGCGATCCGGCTCTGCTCGGGCTCCGCGAAGTGGCGGCCGACCCGGCGCCGGATCTGCTCTCGCCGGAGCTCGGGATCGGACGTCTCGCCGATGCCCATGGGCCGGCGGAGCGCGTCGCTGAGGATCGCGTAGGGCGCGCCGGAGCGCATGGGATCGCCTCGGCCGATCCAGATCTGGACGTCGCCCTGGGCCTCGATCCGACGGATGAGCTCGGCGCAGAGCCGGGACTTGCCGATGCCGGCCGGCGCGGTCACCAGCGCGACGCGCGCGCCATCCGCGCGGCACTCGTCGAACATGGCGAGGAGGGAGCCGAGCTCGCGCTCGCGTCCGACGAAGGGTCCGCGGACGCCCGCGCGCAGGAACGAGTCGGACTGACCGACGAGGATGGGACCGCCGTCGTCGCCGACGTCGAAGCTGCGCTCGATGAGCCCGCGCGTGATCTCGTCCAGGCGGATCCGGCCGGGGGCCGCGCGCCCGAGGAGCTCGGCCGCGCGATCGATCATCTCGCCGTAGTGACCGGCCTCGCCCGCCTCGCCGCGCCCGGTCACGAGCGCGAGCGGTTGCTCGTCGAGGAGCGGCCTCAGCGCCAGGGCGCAGCGCGCGGCGCTCATGGCGGCGTCGGCGAGCGGCAGGCTGGTGGTGAACGTGGCGATGAAGGTCCCGTCGAGCAGGCTCGTGCCCTGGCCGCCATGCTCCGCGGCCAGCTCGCGCAAGGAAGGCGCGATCCCCAGCCCGCGCGCCCCGACCATGAGGACGCTCGAGTAGCGCTTCTCCTCCAACCCCAGCGACGGCCCGGGGTGCTCCGAGCCCTCGCCGCCCGCGGCGATCGCCGCGAGCGCGCGCGCCACCGTGGCGGCGTCGGGGCGATCGCCGGGAGCCTTGGCCAGCATGGCCGCGACCAGCGCCTCGAGGGCCTCGGGCGCGTCGGGGCGACGCCGGCGCAGGGGCGGGGCCTCCTCCAGGAGGATCTTGGCGAGCACCGCGGCCGGCGTGTCGCCGGCGAACGGCGGCGTGCCGGTGAGGCAGGCGTGGATGACGCAGCCGAGCGCGAAGACGTCCACGCGGCCGCTCATTTCGGTCAGGCATTGCGCCTGCTCCGGCGCCATGTAGCCGATGGTCCCGACCAGCACGCCGGTGACGGTCGTCGTGAGGGAGGTGAGCCGGGCGACCCCGAAGTCGAGGAGCTTGACCGCCGGCATCGACGCTCCCAGAGGCGATGAGGCGTCCGCGCGCCCGACGACGGCGGTGGCTTCCTCGCCGCCCCCCTCCGCCAGGAGGAAGAGGTTCTTCGGCTTCACGTCGCGGTGGATGATGCCGCGCTGGTGCACTGCGGAGAGCGCGTCGGCGACCTGGCGCGCGAGGTCGATCGTCGCCCGCACGGTCAGGGGCCGCCGCGCCAAGCGGGTCTCGAGGTCCTCGCCGACGAGCCACTCCATCGCGAGGTAGGCATTGCCCGCCCCCGTGAGCCCGTGGCCGACGTGCCGGACGATCCCGGGATGGGAGAGCTCGGAGAGGATCTGCGCCTCGCGCTGGAATCGCTTGGCCACCTCCGGGCTCTCGTGCCGCAGCACCTTGAGCGCGATCGGCGCGCCGGTCAGCTTGTCCCGCGCCTCGTAGACGACCGCGATGCCACCGGCGTCGGCGCGCCCGAGGACGACGAAGCGATCGGCGAGCACGGTGCCGGCGAGCACGGTCCTCGATTCTACACGACCCCGCGATGGACGAAGGCCCGCGCCGAGGCGGGCTCGCAAGCCGCCGCACGTGCGGTCGAGAGCCATGCGATCGAGCGATCGCTCCTCGAGCCCTGTTCGGCCTGCCGGCGTCGATCCCGGTCGCGATGATCTGGGGCACCTTCGTCGCCCTCACGAAGGCGGATCGCCTCGACGACGCGCGCCGCGGCGGGCCGGCGAGGGCCGCCTGGCAAGCGGTCGCGTCCGCCCACCTCGTGAGCTCGCGCACCAAAATCCTGGCCGTTGACGGCGCATCCAATTTAGTGCCTAATATCAAGAATGGCACGGCGACGGGCGAGGAGGCGTCGGGAGCGGAAGCGGTGGGTCCAGATGGGGCTCACGGCGCAGAACGGCAAGTGGGGCGGGATCCGGCCGGGGTCCGGGCGTCCCAAGGGGCGGCGGACCGTCGCTCGGGTCGCCAGGCCCAGGCTCTCGGGGAGAGCGCCCCTGCACGTCACCCTCCGGCTGCGCGATGGCGCGCCGCGGCTCCGAAAACATCACGCCTACGACGTCCTTCGCACGGCGTTCCGCGAGGGGAAGAACCGGTTCGGGTTTCGGCTCAACCACTATTCGGTGCAGTCGAACCACATCCATCTCGTCTGCGAGGCGGACGACACTCGCGGCCTCTCGCGCGGCATGCAAGGCCTCGCGGTGCGCATCGCGCGGCGCATCAACAAGGCCCACGATCGACGCGGCCGGCTCTTCAGCGACCGCTACCACCTGCGCGTTCTCGAGACGCCCACGCAGATCCGTCGGACCCTCCTCTACGTCCTTCGCAACGGCGTGCACCACCAGGCTTCGCCCGACGGGCCCATCATGGACGTCTACAGCTCGGCCTCGTATTTCGAGCACTGGGCGGAGCCGCGCTTGCCGGCGATCGACGAGGAGGTCGAGCCCGCGGTCACGCCGGCCCGTACCTGGCTCCTCACCACCGGCTGGCTGCGCGCCGGCGGGCCGCTCTCCTTCGAGGAGGTCCCAGTCGTGGGTGGCGCGCTCTTTGCGCCGGGACCCACGACTGTCCGGAGAGCGTGACCTCGCCGTCGAGGTCAATTCCGCCGCGCAATCGGGTACGCGCTCCTGGCGATCGCCTGCCCGCGCGGGGCGGTCGTGTCATCCTGAGCCCGTAATCTTGAAGCGCTCACGATCGAAGATCTCGCGCGCCGCCGATCCGACGGGGTTCATCCGAACCGTTCGGCTCGAGCGGGAAACCGTGCGCTCCTTCGACGAATATCCGTTCTCGATCCCTGCCGTCCGCGCGCTCGACGAGCTCGAGCTCGACCCGAAGGTGACATTTCTCGTCGGCGACAATGGCTCGGGGAAGTCCACGCTCCTCGAGGCGCTGGCCATCGCGGCGGGGTTCAACGGCGAAGGCGGATCGCGCAACTTCCGGTTTTCGACGCGGAGCTCGGAGTCGCCGCTCCACCAACACTTGCGCCTCGTGAAGGGCTACCGCCGATGGCGCGACGGGTTCTTTCTCCGCGCCGAGAGCTATTTCAACCTCGGCACGGTGATCGAGGAGCTCGACAGGGAGCCCGCGCCGGCGCCACCCATCATCAACTCCTACGGCGGCGTCTCGCTTCACGAGCAATCGCACGGAGAGTCGTTCCTCACCCTCGCGCAGCAACGCTTCGGGGGCGACAGCCTCTACGTCCTCGACGAGCCGGAGGCCGCGCTGTCGCCGCGCCGGCAGCTCGTGTTCCTCGGGATCATGCACGCGCTCGCCGAAGAGGAGCGGTCGCAGCTCATCATCGCGACCCACTCGCCGATCCTCATGTCGTACCCGGGCGCGCGGATCTACCAGCTCGATCCGACGGGAATCCGGCGTGTCGCCTACGAGGAGACGGAGCACTTTCAGGTCACGAAGGACTTCCTTGCCAGCCCGGAGAGGTTCTTCAAGCACCTCTTCGCGTCGGCGACCAAGCCGGCGGCGGACGAGGAGTGAGGATCAGCGGCCGGCGACGGCGATGTCGAGCTTGCCGTTCACGGTGTCGGTTTCGGTCATCTCGCGGTTTCCGCCGGGGCGCTGCGAGATCGCGCGCCACTTGACCGAGGTGCTCACGTCGGCGGCGTAGCCGAAGGCGGCGTCGTGCTGGATGGTGGCGAGGTCCTTGTGCACGGCGGGGTTCTTGCCGCTGTCCTTGATCTCGACGGTGGCGTGGGCGCTCGGCTGCTTGGTCACCGCCCACTGGTAGGTCTCGTCCTCGACGAACCAGTCGGTCGTGCCCTTGAAGGAGCCGGTGTCGACCGTGTATTTCACGCGGTGATCGGTCTGCTCGTCCATGGTGGTGTTCGACGGCGCGGTCATCTCGAGCAGCGCCTTTCGCTTCTTGCCCATCGCGCGCGCCCGCACCGTGAACGTGTCGCCCACCGGGATCACCTGCTGCGCCCGCTCGATCTTCGTGCCGTCGACGAAGAACTCGACGTCGCCCGACACCGCGTTCACATACACGGCGCGTGAGCCGGTCGCAGCGCCTCCACCTCCGCCTCCGCCTCCACCTCCACCGGCGCCCGTCCCTTCGGCAGCGCCGCCGCCCTTCTCGGCCTTCCCCTTGGCGATCTCTTTGTCGTATTGCTCGACCTTCTTGCTCGAACGATCGAGCCACTCGCGGACCTTCTTGCCCGACTGGCCGCGGAACTCGCGCACCTTGGCCATGTAGGTGATCGCGTTTCCGCCCGCGCTCTCGTTCTCGGGGGACATGTCGAGCTTGCGGCCGAGGAGCAGGAGCTGCTTCTTGTCGGCCGCGATGTCGGCGACCCGTTTCTTGTTCCCTTGCGCCGTGAAGTCTTTCTGCTGCTCGATGAGCTTCTTGTAGGTGTCGCGCATGTCGAGGCGCGCCTGCTCGACGGCGCGGATCGCCTTGATGTCCGCGGCGTCGAGCATGACCCCGGCCTCCTTGAGCCGCGCCTCGCGCTCGCGCGCCAGCTCCTCGGCGGAGAGCTGGGCCATCCCCGCCGATTCCTGAGCCTGCGCGCGCGCTGTCCAGACGGCGATGAGCGCAACCGCCACGCACCACGACCTCAACCCGTTTCGCATGATCCCTCCAAGACCCCCCAGCTCATTTTACCGGCGGGATGGTCGCGGAGAAGGGCGGAGGCGAGCCTCGAGCGACGTTTCTCAGCAGAAGTAGCCGCTCCACTTGAGGACCAGGAAGTCCCACGGTCCGCCCGCGACCTTGTCGAGCTCGGCCGGCCGCAGCTCGCGCAGCGTGGTCTTCGACAGGGAGAGCTTGCGGGCGGGCGCTGTCTTCTTGCTGGGCTTCGACATGCGAGGACGTACAGCACGCAGCGTGCCAGAGGCAAAATGCCCGTGTCCGCCGGGGTCCAGCCCGGCGCCGCCGCGCGCCAACGCAGAAATTGCGTGGATCCATGCCTTCCGGGCACGATCCGCCGACCGTCACGAAGGCGCGGCCTCCTTGATCGCGCGAGCCTCCTCGCGGAGCGGCGCTCCCTCGGCGGCGCGGCCGGTGTCCTCGAGGTGCTCGGCGAGGTTGTTCAGCACCACCGCGACGTTCGGGTGGCGCTCACCGAGGGTGGCGCGCGCGAGGCGGAGGAGGTCGCGGAGCGCGGGCTCGGCGCGCGGGCTCTTCAGCGCGGACAGCATCATCGCGGTGTTGTTCAGCATCGCGAGATGGTTCGGGTGGTCCTCGCCGAAAGCCTGCCGCGCCAAGGCGACCGCCGAGTCCATCACGCGGATGGCCAGCTCCTGGTGGCCGGCGCGGACGCAGTTTCTCGCCGTCTCGTCGAGCTTTCGCGCCGTCCCGATCGCGTTCTCGAATTCGGCGGGGAAGGGCTGGTCGAGCAAGATCGAGATGAGCGCCGCGGCCTCGTCGATGTTCGCCCGCGCGCCGGTGCCGCCGGCGATCCGCAGGAGGTTCGACGCCGCCCACCAGGTGTCGGGGTGCCAAGGACCGTAGTGGCGCCAGGCGAGCGCCAGCGCCTGCCGCAACCCGGCGAGCGCCTCGCCGAGCTCGGATTCGTCGATCGCCGAGCGGACCTCGTCGCCGATCTCCGAGAAACGCGCGGACGCCTCCTCCTTCCCGAGCGCGGGCTCGGCGTCGGGGCCGTCGAGATCGACGAGGTAAGGCTCCGCGCCCGCCGGTGGGTGGCGGCCGAAGGTCCAGCCGCGCCGCGTCGCCTCCTCGAGCACGATGTGCGCGAGGTTGTGCCGGCCGTCGAGCGGATGGATCAGCGTGACCGGACCCGGCTCGTGCCCGGCCGCCCGCGCGGCGGCGATCAGCGCGTCGCAGACGGTGGGGATGTCGGGTCCGCCGGCGCGGGTCACGAACGGGCCGACGCCGATCACGCCCGACATCGTCGACGCCGATCGGGTGCGCGGGATTCCGAGAAGGAGCCAGGCGGGTTCTTCTGCCACCGGTTTGACCTCGCGCGACCATCGTAGCGGCAAAGGCGCGCGGTGGGCGTATCCTCACGCGCGTGGCAGATCCCTCCGCACACCCAAGGCCGCTGGTGCGGCGCCGGCCGGGCTTCTGGGGCAGCTTCGTCCACGCGTGGGACGGCCTCATCCACACGCTCCTCTCCCAATCGCACATGCGGTTCCACTGGGTGAGCGCGATCCTCGTCGGGCTGGTGGCCAGCGGCATCCGCCTCGGCCTCGCCGAGAAGGTGACGCTCATCTTCTGCGTGATGCTGGTCTTCTTCGCCGAGATCGTGAACAGCGCCTTCGAGGCGATGGTCGACCTCCACACCGACGAGTTCCGCGAGAGCGCGCGCGTCACCAAGGACGCGGGGGCGGCCGCGGTGCTGGTGCTGTCGATCGGCGCGGCGGTGATCTTCGCGGCGGTGCTGGTGGAGAACTGGCGCCTCATCGCCGCGAGCGGCCCGCAGGTCCTCCGTCAGACGGTCCTCGGTGTGCCCTTCGCGGCGATGAACGCCTTCCTGCTCAGCGAGCGCGCCAAGCCGTGGTGGCTCGACGCGCTCGCGGCGGCGGTGGCGGTCGCGCTGTTCGTCCTCCTCTGCCTGCGCAGCACCAGCGTCGTCTTCAGCGTGATGACCTTCAGCCTCAGCGCGATCACCGTCGCCGCCGTGCTGCGTCGCCGGAGTGAGGGGAGCTAGTGTCCCCCGCCTGAAGTAGCTACGCAAAATCGGCGAACGCTCGCGAGGATCTCGTCGGCCGTCTTGGTCCAGATGAACGGCTTGACCTCGCGCGCCTCAAGGTAGGCATTAACTGCCCGCTCGAGCTCGCCAACACTGCGATGCGAACCACGCCGCACGGCTTTGTTTGTGACCTCGCCGAACAGGCGCTCGACGAGGTTCATCCAGGAGGCGTACGTCGGTGTGAAGTGGACATAGAACCGGGGACGCCGCGCGAGCCAGCGACGGACGCGTGGCGTCTTGTGTGTTCCGTAGTTGTCGAGGACGAGATGGACGTCGATCTCCTGGGGAACCCGCTCGTCGATGAGATCCAGGAATCGAATGAACTCGCGATGGCTGTGCTTGCGAAAGTGGCGATGGATGACGTTGCCGCGGTGTGCGTCGAGCGCTGCAAACAGCGACGTGACGCCATGGCGCTGGTAGTCGTGGCTGCGACGCTCCACCGCTCCTGGTCGCAACGGCAGCAGGGGCTGCGTGCGCTCGAGTGCTTGCATTTGCGACTTCTCATCGACGCAGAGCACGATGGCGTTCTCGGGAGGGCTGAGGTAGAGCCCGACGATGTCGCGCACCTTCGCAATAAACTGCGGGTCCGGGGACAGCTTGAATGTCTCTATGACATGAGGCTTCAGTCCAAAGGCACGCCACACGCGACCAATCGTGCTGGCAGACAGCCCGACGGTCCTGGCCATGCTCGTCCTGCTCCAGTGCGTCTCGCCCTTCGGTGTTTGCTCTAGAGTACGAACAACGATGTCCTCGACCTGAATATCAGAGACGGTGCGAGGAGCACCGCACCTGGGCTCGTCCAGAAGCCCCTCGAGGCCCAGCATGCGATAACGCTCGCGCCACTTCTGGACCGTAGAGCGGTTGATCCGGAGATCCGACGCCACCTCCTCCGTGGCCTTCGCCGCGCAGAGGAGAACGATCCGAGCGCGCAATGCAGAACGCTGCGCGCTCTTATGCCGTCGTGCGATCGCCTCGAGCGTCATGCGCTCGTCGTTCGAGAGGATGAGGAGCTTCGGGGGACGTCCCACGGGGCGCTTCGAGTTTGCCATGTACTCGAAACACGCCGTCGAGTTCCGAAATTTCCATTTCGCTCACGAATTTCTGGCGGAGGACACTAGTGCAGCGCCGTCGAAATAGGATCAACGGGCTGGGACGGTAGACGGTAGACGGTAGACGGTAGGTCCGGATCCGGATCCGCCTCTACCGTCTACGGTCTACCGTCTACCGTCCCGCCGCCCGGATCTCAGATCGTGCGCTTGATCTCATCTGGACGGCGCTGCACTAGGCGGTTTCCGGATCGGAGAGCGCGCGGAGGTCGATCTCGAGGGTGCCGCCGAGGATCTCGGCGTAGCGGCGGCACATCGCGATCACCTCGTCGACGGTGTCGAAGCGCATGACCGCGTAGCCGCCGAGGAGCTCCTTCGACTCGGTGAACGGCCCGTCGACCACGCGGAGCTGGTTCTGGTTGAAGAAGAGCCGCTTGCCCTCGCTGCTCGGCTGCAGCCGCTCCGACGAGACCAGCACGCCGGCCTTGCGCATCTCGGTGAGGAGCCGCGTGAGATCGCCCTTCTGCTTCGCCGAGCGCGGCCGGCCGGCCTCGGTGGTCTCGTCGGCTTTTTCGAGGAGCAGCACGCGCAGCGGCGCGTTCTCCGGCCGCGGCATCATGCCGAGGTCCCACGGCTCGTTCACCGGCCCGAGCTCGATCTCGCCGTCGCCGAGGATCTTCCCGTAGCGCTCCGCCCAGCCGATCGCCTGCTCGCGCGTCTCCACCTTGAGGAGCAACACCGCCGCCGGGAGCTCGTTCTCGCCCGCGTACGGCCCATGTTTCACCGTCGCGCGCCCGTCGCGAAAGCGCAGCCGCGTCCGCGTCGCGCTCGCGCCCAGCCCGTTGCCGTCGAGGAACCGCCCTTCGCGCGCGTAGTCGCCGATGAGCTCGCCCATCTTGGCGATCAGCTCCTGGGGAGGGCGCTTGCCGGCTTCGGTGTGCGGGTCGTTCTTGTGCATGATGATGAAGCGCATCGTCGTCTCCTGTCCTTTCTTGGGTTCGAAGAGGCGACGAGGCACGCGCGATCGGATCGACCTCGCCGTCGATCTTTTTGCAAGTCTTGAGAATCGTTGCGAAGTGAGCCCGCCGCCGGCGGCGCTTGGAGGGAGAGCCTACCCGACCATGGGCCGGCTCGCCCTCGCCATCCGCTGGATCTCTCCTTCGTCCGGCGGGCTCGACGGATGGTGCGAGAGGCAAAGGCTCGTCTGGATCTTCTGAAGCGGCATCCCCTCCGACGCCACGTAGAACGTGCCTTTGGGCAAGGCGGCGAGGTCCGAGCCTGAGCTCCCGTGCTGCTGGAGGAGCTGCTGCACGGTGCTGATCGCCTCAGGGGAGTTCGCGCGGCCATAGAAGTGCGTCGAGCAGTTGGCGATGACGTTGTGGTCGATGCTCTTCGGCGCTTGGGTCGCGAAGACGATCCCGAGACCATATTTGCGCGCCTGCGCCGCGAGGCGGATCAGGCTGTCTCGGCTCGGGACGGTCTTCTGCGAGGGCACGAAGTCGCGGGCCTCGTCGATGACGAGCAGGCCTTGGAGGACGCGGCCCTTCGCCGGGTTCTTCTTGAGCCAGGTGAAGAGCGTCATCGCCAGCTGGTTGACGAGATGTTGCTGGGACGATTGGTCGGGAAGTCCGCTGAGGTTCACGACCGACACGCGCACGGCCCCGGCCTTCTTCGAGCGCAGCAGCGCGCCCGGATCGAGCGACGCGCCCGTCCCTCGGAGAAGGGGATTGATCTGCATCTCGGCGCGGATCGCGTCGGCGACCGCCCTCGCGTGCTTCTCCGCCTTGTCGAAATCGGCGTCGACGTCCTGCGGCAGCTCCGAAAGAAGCGCCACGAGCTCTTGGAGGCTTTCGCCCTTCTCGCGGGCGAAGTAGCGCAGGGCGGCGGCGAGGATGCCGGCCTTGACCTTGGTCGCGGGCCCGGGCTTGCCGATGGCGATGGGCTCCAGGCTGCCGCGGGCCATGAGGACCGCGGCTTCGAGCTCGTCGGCGCTGTCGGCGACGTCCGCGAATTTCGGCAACGGGTCGAGGACCAGCGGGTTGCCATCTTGTCGGCCGGGCGTCCAGACCACCACCTCGGCACTGGCGGCGTACGACTCCGCCTTCGCCCGATCCTTTTCGTCGAGTCCGTCGGGCCACGCCGGCCAGCGCTGGCCGAGGCGCGAGAGGTCGTTCGCGCCGTCGATCACGATCGAGGGCACCCCTGCCAGCGCCGCTTCCTCCACGATCCGGCGGAGCAGCACCGTCTTGCCCGAGCCCGCGCCCGCGATCACGACCGTGTGCTTCACCAGGTTGTCGAGCGGGATCAGCAGGGCATCCTTGCGCGTCTGTCCGACGAGGCGCGTGCCGACGAAGAGCCCTTTCGGCGCGCCACCGGGCGGCGGAGGAGGCGCCGGCTCCGGAGCCGAAGGCGGAGCCGCGGAGGGAGGCGGCTCGGCCGCCGCCCGCGGCGCGACGTCGTCGAAGAGATAACTCGCGGCCTGCTTGAACGTCGCCAGCCGCGAGACGATCCGTTCCTTCCGCAGCCAGTCCTGCACGGCCGGCGAAGGCGCGCGGTCGCGCACCATCCGTGCGAGGGCCCAAAGGACGCGCAGATCGTCGAGCGAGGGTTCGAGCACCTGCCCTCCGCGCGCCTTCAGGTCGCCGACGATCTTCGCCGTCGCGGGGCCGCCCGGCACCTCGCCTCGCCGCAGGATGAGCAGCTGGCGGAACGGGAGCGCCTGGTCGATCCCCGACGCGGTGATGGCCGCCTTCAACCGCGATTGAAACGCGCGGTAATGGGATTTCTGCAGGAATCGAACCGAGAGGTGCTTTTCCCGTTCATTGGCGCGGAAGACCAACCGCAGCCGGGCGTGGAGCGGTACCGCATTCCCGGAGCCGAGGAAATCGAGGTCGACGTGCGCGTCGACGCCGTCGGGCAGCGGGTTTTCGAACTTCAACGCCTGGCAGGCGGCCTCGAGCAACGTGTCGAGCGCCTCCTCGTCTTCATCGGCCAGGAGCCGCTCGACATCCGCCTTCGCCTTCAGCGCCGCGAACTCATCCTCGATCGTCCGGTTGTCGGGCTTCGCGACCGGCAAGGTCACCATCTCGGTGCCGGTCGCCTCGGTGATGACCCCCGCGCGCTGGCAAGCCATGCGGTGCTCGTTGCATCGCTTCAGCACCTCGCGCGGCAGGAGGCCTGAGAGACCCGCGAAGAAGCTCGGGCTGAACGGGTACGAGGGATACTTCGGCGAGAAGGCCATCGCGGCATACGCCGGAGCGAGTCGAGTCTCGACGAGTCGGCGGACGACCGCGGGATCGGTCACCGCCTTGAGCTTCAGCGCGGGCTGAAAGCGATCGCGCATCGTCACGATGGTGCGCGTGTCGAGGACGTTCCACGTCTGCTCGAGGCACGAGAGGACGATCTGGGTGCGCCTGGTGACGTCGCGCAGCGCGCTGAGGCCTCGCGCGATGCCCTGGATGATGGCGCGCGCGGCGGCCGACGCGGACGGTTGCGTCTCGTCGGTGAGCTCCGGGACCGGCCCGAGGCTGGCGAGCTGCTGCTCGGCGACGATGGCGTCGAGCTGGTCGAGCGCCAGGATGGTCGGCGCCTTGATGCTCATGAGCTGCGAGAGTCCTCGGACGATCTCGATCGGAGCGCGCCGACTCTCGTTGAACCCATGGTGCAGCTTCTCGTCTTCGTCGATGCCGAGGCCTTGGAGCCACTTGTAGCCGAGGTCTTGCAGCTCGAAGTCGTCGGACGCGAGGAGGACGATGGCGCGGACGGCGTCCTGGTGCTCGCGCAGCCCGGGGTGCTTGCGACGCAGCCCGGCGATGATCGAGTTGCAAAGGTTGATGAGCTTGGGCGGCCGGGTCGAGCGGAGGTCCGCGGCGGCGGAGCCACCCATGCCGCCTTCGGACGCCAGGTGCTCGAGGAGGACCTCGTGTTGGGATCGGCCGCCGGCGGTGATCTGCGCCAGCGACCGGATGTAGCCGAGGAGCACCGTCTCCCAGAAGTCGTGGACGTCCGTCATGTCCACGAGGACGAAGAAGCTGCCGCGCGTGAAGCTCGCGGCGCGCAGCGAGCTCAAGACGTGAGTCTTACCGGCTCCGCCGGGACCGACGATCACGAGGCCGAGCGGCGACGCCGGCTGGTTCGCGGTGCTCAGCCGGTCTCCGGCTCGGAGCACCTCCTCGCGCACGCCGTGGTTCAGCTCCGGGAGGTCGAAGGGAAGGTCGCGCCAGACGCTGTCGACGTGGGTCGTCCATTCCAGATCCACGGACCCGAGCGCGGCAAGGGCTTGGTCCATCTCATGCCTCCAGATACAGGATGTGGCGCGGGGTACCGGCGACCATGACCGCGTCGCGGCGGTCTTCCGGCCGGATGTCGGTGGGGTCGTCGATGGAATAGAGGACGAGCTTCTCCTGCCGCTGCAGGTCCAGGAGCACGCGATCCAGGGTGTCGCGAGCGACGTCGTCGAGGCTGCGGCGGACGTCGGAGATGCGGACCCGGCGGCTCGACTGTCCGCCGGCGAGCGCCAAGCTTGCGGCCCGGACTCGAGCGGCGAGGTCGCCGCTCACGACGGGCGACGCCGGCGTCGACGGCGGGGTGCTCGCGAGCTCCGCGAGGGCCACCTGCCGCTGCCGCAGGAAGCCCGCCAGCGCCTGCAGCACTTCCTCGAGGACGCGGGTCCCCTGGTATGACTGCCGAGGGAGCGCGTGAGTCAGGTGGTCGGCTGCCCAAGCCCATCCCGCCTCGGTGAGCAGCACGCGCTGCGCCCCACGCCCCACCTTCTCGCATTCGATAAGGCCGAGCTTCTCGAGCTGTTTCCTCGACGACGCATCGACTCCGCGTGCCTTGAACGCCGTGAGGTTGGGTCGTTGCCGCTCGGGGTCCTTGGCGAAGACCAGGCTGAACAACGCCAGCGCCTGTTTTTCCGTGACGTTCATCGTGGCCCTCTCCGAATGAGGCGAACCAGTTGGCGAAGCTTCTCGAGCACCCGTGCGACGTCGACGAGGATCTCGGCGTCGTCGATGCGAAACACCTGGTAGCCGCTCAGCAGCAGCCGGAAATCGCGGTCGCGGTCCGCGAAGAACTGGTGGCGGCGCGAGTGGAGGGCGTGACCGTCGACCTCGACCACGAGGCGGCCGCCGGGCCACAGCAGATCGACCCGCGGCGTATGGCCGTCGCCCACCGTCACGAGCTGGTTGAAATGGAAGAGCGATGAGAGCTCCGCGTCGCCCGTGATGTGCTCGTGGAGACGACGCTCCGCCTCGGATCCGGGGTGCGGCTTCCCCAGGATCGGGGAGACGGACACCAGCGGCGTCTCGATCCCTCCGGATGAGGCGTCGGGGTCGGGGACCGCCGCGGCCAGGTGCAGGCAACGATACGTCACCACGTCGAGCGCGCTGTTTTCCGACATCGCCCTCGGCAGCACCAGCACGACGGTGGCGGAGGTGTTGGTCGCGAGCCACTCCGCGCCGCGCGCGAACGCGAGCAGCTTGCCGTCCGACCACTCCTTCACGTTCAACACGAGCTGGATGACGAGGGTCTCGGGATCGACGGCGAGCGCGAGCTGCCGGACGTGGTCCGCCGCGGGCAGGTCCCTGAGGGCTGGCACCTTCCCGGCCCGGCACGCGTCGCGGATGCGCCGCGCCGCCGCGGTGCTACGCCGATTGCCGTCGGTGCGCTGCGTCCGCTCCGCCGCCGACGCATAGAGCGAGGGGTACATCGTGAGCGCCGCGCGACCGAGCGCGTCGGCGGCCTCGGCGAAACCGTCTCGCAGCCGCGGCAGCCTCGCCCACTGCAAGGTCACCACGGTCCGAGGCGGCGAGGTCTGCGCTCCGGCCTCGGCGAGGGCGGTCCGGCCCTCGTCTACGTCCTGGCAGAAGAGGGACGACCCCTTCCCCGCCGGCAGACGCTGGAGCCAGCTCGCGACCGCGTCACGTCCGACCGCCGCCCGCGCGCGGTCCTCCCGCGTCTCCACCAACCCACCCACCGCCAACCACGATACGCCTTTCTCGAATGGCGCCTGTGCGGCGGCTTACAACCGCTAATACAACCGCAGCGTCCCGGTGACGGCGTCGATCTTCTCCGCGAGGTCGGGGCCGATGCCGACGCAGGTGTGCGTGGGGACGCCGTGGAACTCGGTGTGGCCGGCGTCGGTGATGAGCTGGGCCTCGAGGCCGGCGGCGCGCGCCGCCTCGAAGACCGCGAGGAGGTCGGCCTCGGTGTCCACTTGCAGGCACACCTTGCCGAAACGTCCGGTGAGCCAGCGGGCCTCGACGTCGCTGAGCGGCACCGTCGCGACGCCGCCCGCGACGGTCATCCGGCGGCTCAGCCACGCCATCGACGCGTGCGCGCCCTGCGCGATCTCCTTGCCGCGACGCATCTTCAGGTCCTTCCGGATCACGATGACTTGTTTGATCGTCGGTGCATCCATGGCCGGGAGAGGATTATCCCGAGATCGCCTGGACCGCGACGTCGAAGACGCCCTCGGTGATCTGCTTCTTCGCGCCGCCGACCAGGGTGATGGTCGCGGAGAAGGTCCCCGAGGCGTGCGCGCCGCCGACGACGCCGGGCGAGGTGATGTGCATCGTGCAGGCCTGCATCGCGTTGGTGTCCTCGACGTTCGACGAGAAGATCACCTGCGCGGTCCCGGTGCCGCCGCAGCTGTAGTCGCCGCCGATCGCGCCGGGCGGGTTGCCGCCGACCCCGGGCAGCGAGACCGCGAAGCTGATGCCGGAGCCGGCGTCGGAGGCGACCACCTGCATGAACTCGATCTGGGCGGTCGACTGCCGCGTGCCGATCGCGACGATCGCGTTGTGGAGGACGCCGTCTTCCTTCCAGTGGGTCGCCGCCATGCTGGCGCGCGCGTCGGTTCCCCCCACCGCGCCGCCGTCGACGCCGGACGACGAGCCGGGACCGTCATCGCCGTCGCAGGCGACGACGGCGAGGAGGAGCGCCGCGATCCACGCCGACTTCATCATGCGCCGAGTGTCTCACGCGCGGGCCGCGGTGGTTCATGTCATGCTCTGCCCGATGCAGACGCATGCCGGCGAGCTCATCGTCGAGCGCCTTCGCGCGGGCGACCTCGTGGCGTTCGCCCAGTGCGTCGCCATCGACGTCACGGCGTTCCCGTACCCCAGCATCCCCGCGCTCGAGAGCGGCCCGGCGATCTGGATCGCGCGCGAGGAGCGCGGCGGCGAGGTCGCGGGGTTCCTCGTCGCCATCCGCCGCGCCCGCGTCCTCGAGATCCAGGGCCTCGCCGTGGCCCCCGGCCTCCGTCGCCGCGGCGCGGGCCGGGCGCTCCTTCGCACGGCGGTCGCCGCGGCGCTCGCGGCGCGCTTCGAGGCCGTCCTCCTCCAGGTCTCGACGACCAACCGCGCCGCGATCGCGCTCTACGACGACGAGGGCTTCGCGCGCGTGCGGCGCCTTCACGCCTACTACGCGCGCTCGGGCGGGGGCGACGCCTGGGCGATGCTGCTGCCGCTCCGCTGATCGCTCAGGCGATCGTGCACGATCCGCAGGATCCGCCGACCAGGCAGTGCGTGGGGTAGGCCTCCGAATAGGGGAACATCCCCGGGCCGGGCGCGGGTCCGCCGCCGCGCGGCCCGAGGTTTCCGGCGACGACCTCGCGCCGCATGACGTCGGGGCGCAGCGCGCGGAGGGTTTCCTTGTTCAAGGCGAGGGGACGCTTCGTCTTCAGGAATCGCATGCGGCGCGGGCTCTGCAAGCGACGCGCCGCGCGAAACCCGAGTGGTTTCGTGGGACCGCCATCCGTCCGCGAGGCGCACGACGCAACAGCTGTTGTCACCGGCGCAACAGCTAACGCGACAAGAGCGCCTGCCGCGCGGCGCGCGTGAGCTCGTAGAACGACGGCTGCACCTCGCTCGACGTGTTGAAGACCCCGACGATCGCCGTCCGGTTTTTCGGATTCACGTAAAAGAACGACGCGAACCCCGCCTGGTGCCCGGTGTGGCCGACGATGAGCGGCGCGCCCGCCTTGCTCACGTAGAACGACTGGCCCATCCACATGTCGTCGCCGGGCATGGCGACCACCGGCTGCCACATCGACTCGAGGGTCTTTCTCGAAAGGACGCCCTCGTGGCGGCGGCGCGTCGCCGGATCGCCGTCCTCTCCGGCGAGGAACGCGAGGTACTTCGCGAGGTCGGCGACCGGCGCGTTCCAGCCGCCGTTCGGCATCGTGATGCCGGGATCGAACTCTCGTCCGTAGGCCTCGAGCGAAACGCCGCCGTGCTCGTCGCGTTTGAGCTCGTAGCTGTTCGCGCGATCGGCCGCGAGGTGGTAGGGCGTCGTGCCGAAGTAACTTCGGTCGAGGCCCAGCGGCGCGAAGATGTTCTTCTGCACGTAGACCTCCCACGGATCGCCGGTCTCGGCCTCGATCACGCGCGCCAGGTAGATGAAGCCGGGGTTCGAATAGCCGAACGTCGAGCCGGGCCGGAACTGGAGCTCCTGGTACGGCATCATCGCGACGAGCTGCGCCCAGGTCGTGGGCTCGAACGGCTCCCACGGTTTGCCCGCCGCGTACGGCCACGTCGGGCCCTGGAAGCCGGCGGTGTGCGAGAGGAGCATGCGCAGCGTGATGGTCTCGAGGCTCTTGTCGAACGGATCGTGGACCGCGCGCAGCTCGGGGACCCAGCGCAGGATCGGATCGTCGAGGGAGATCTTCTTTCGCTCGACGAGCTGCAGGAGCGCGATCGCGGTGAGCGTCTTCGTGAGCGAGCCCCAGTGGTAGATCGTCCGTTCGTCGACGCGCTGGCCGGCCTCGCGATCGGCGAGCCCGTGCTCGCGGTGGGCGACGATCCGGCCGCCGCGCACCATCGCGATGCTCGCGCCGACGACGTTCTCCTTCGCCACCGCCGCGTCGAAGGTCCGCGCGACCTCGGCCCAGCCGTCGGCGGCGCGCGCCGGCGCCTCCGTCGCGGCCAACAAGACGACCATCGAGATCGCGCGCCACATGGCCTTCGATTCTAGAGAACCGCGCGGTTATGCTCCACCGGCGGATGAAGCTCGCGATCCGTCCGGTCACCGCCGACCTCTGGCCGGCGCTCGAAGATCTTTTCGGCAAGAAGGGCGCATGCAACGGATGCTGGTGCATGTACTGGCGGATCGGTCCGGCCTACCGCGAGCGGCCGCGCGAGGAGAATCGCGCCGACCTCAGGCGACTCGTCCGGCGCGGGCCGCCGCCGGGCCTGCTCGCGTTCGACGGCGACACGGCGGTCGGCTGGTGCCAGCTCACGCCGCGCTCGGACCTCGTCTACCTCGAGAGCCGCCCGATGTTCGCATCGGTGGACCCGGCGAACGTCTGGTCGATCTCCTGCTTCTACGTGCGCCGGGGCTGGCGCGGGAAGGGCGTCACGGAGGCGCTGATCCGCGCCGCGGTGGCGGCCGCGCGCGCCGCGGGAGCGATCGGCGTCGAGGCCTACCCGTACGAGCGCGCCGCCGACGCGTACACCGGCTACGCGTCGACCTTCGCGCGCGCCGGGTTCGAGGAGATCGCCCGCCACCAGGAGAACCGGCCGATCCTGCGCCGCATGCTGGCTCCGCCGAATCGGCGCAACCGGCGGCGCGGCGCTGCGCCGAAACGGCGGAGCGCCGGCGCGGATCCGTAGCGAATTCCAGCGGGGCGCTCCTGGTCCGCCCCGTGAATGGGTCGCGAGGCCAAGGAGCCGACCATGCGATCCACCTCACTCGCCCTCGCCGCCGTCCTCTTCACCGCCTGTGCCGCCGACGTCTCGCCGCCCACCGGCCGAGCCGAGGTCGCCCTCGTCGGCGCCGGCGCCGACGGGCGCCATTACCGCCTCACCGACGGCACCCGCCTCGAGGTGAGGGACGGCGACTTCTTCGAGACCTTCTCGCTCGACGGCAACACGGCCTCCATCGCGATCGACCTTCCGGTCGGCGAATACCAGGTCAGGCTCGTGCACCCCTCGGGGTACACCGACTCCTGGCCGCTCATCCGGATCGACGCCGACGGCACCGAGGTCTTCGGCATCAGCGGCACGCTGCTGACGCCGCAGCCGATGTCGGTCACCATCGCCGCCGACGACACGACCTCGCTGTCGCTCGTGTTCCGGGTCCCGCTGAGCGGCACCATCACCTTCGCTTCCGGCTCGCTCGAGGTCTCGGCGGAGGTCGACGAGGTCGAGGCGGACGGCGCAGCCCTCCTCTTCGACGCGGAGGGCGTGAGCATCGCCGCCGCGACGGTATTCGCCGCGGCCCCCGATTCGCTCGACACCTTCTGGCCGGTCCAGGGAACGAACGGTCTCTCCGCGGTCATGGCCGGCTCGCTCGGCAAGTGGAAGCTTCAGTCGACGACGCGCGTCTGCGCCGACCTGGCCGTCGACACGTACGGCGCCACCGACGACACGAGCTTCGGCGTCCTCTTCAACGAGTCGGTCGCGTTCCCGCCCGGGCAGGAGAAGGTGTGCATCTACTCGGCGAACGCCAAGCAGTACCTCGAGGTCCTCATGGTGCGTTTGGGGTCGGCGTCCTCGTCGGCGCTGTTCCTCGGGCAGACCCAGTACCTCTTCGTGACCCGCCTCACCGCCGAACTCCCCGAGGCGGTGTTCGTCGACGGCACGCTGTCGCTCGGCCTCCTCGACGGGAGGCACGAGTCGCTGCCGTTCAGCGGCGAGCTCTCGGTCGAGGAGGCGACGCCCAGCGCGTTCGTGCCCTGGTACCACGCGACGCTCGCCGGGACGGCGCACGTCCTCCATCAGCCGACCATCGAATAGGCACCCGATGCTGCGAACGATCCTGCCGCTCCTCCTCGTCGCGTGCCTGCCGGCCGACGACGTCGACTCGCGGGGCGAGCCCCTGATCGTCGACGCGGCGCACGGCGGCCGTCCCGGGTTCTATTTCCTGCCACCGCTCGTCGAGGCGACGCCGCTCCCCGCCCCGTTCGACGGCGGCCGCGCCTTGACCGCCCGCCTCGAGGGCGGCGGCGTGAACGCACCGTTCGCCTTGATCGTGAAGCCGAGCCGGCAGCGCTACGAGGGCGTGCTCGACACCGACGGGCTCAACCTCGATCCGGCGCGGATCTATCGCCTCAAGGTGTCCTCGGGGACGCTCGAGCTCGGGTACGCCGACGTGCGCGTCTTCACCAAGGAGAAGGAAGCGAAGAGCCTGGCCAGCGACGAGTACTTCGAGCTCGTCGACGGCAAGAAGCTGAAGATCGAGGTCTACGTCAGCAAGACCGGCACGCTCGAGGTCTCGGCCGACGTCGACGAGGCCGTGGCGACCGCCGCCGATCTGCGCTTCGATGCCCAGGTCTCCGTCGAGGAATCCACGGTGCTCGCCGGCGCGCCGGCGTCGCTCGCGGCCTATTGGCCGGCCGGGGGGACCACGGCCGTCGCGAGCCTCGCCGGCCGCGTCGGCGCCTGGAGCGTGCGCTCGAGCGGTCGCGCCTGCGCCCCGCTCGCGCTCACGCTCGCGCCGGCCGTGGGCTCGTTCGCCGACCTCGTCGAGGAATCGCGCGGGGCCGCCGAGCTGTGCGCGTTCTCCGATGGCGGCCGCCACTACCTCGAGGTGTCGCTCGCCCGCGACGGCGTCGCCCGCACCGCGACCCTCGCGGCGCAGGGGGCAGGATCGCGGCGCTTCGAGAGCCGCTTCCGCGCCGAGCTCGCGGCGCCGATCTTCGACGGCGAGACGCTGAGCCTCGAGCTCCTCGACGGCGCGCACGGCCCGCTGCCGCTCTCCGGCGAGCTGGTCGTCGCCGACTGGTTCCGCGCCCGCCTCGGCGGCGCGGTCTCGTTCACGTTCACGCCGACCGCGAGCTAGGGTCGCGCTCTTTGCGCCACATCGCCTGGCTGCGCTTCGCGGGGACGGCCGCGCGCGGGCGCAGCGCCTCGACCGGGATCAAGGCGTCCTCGTTGATCGCCGGCGACCGCGAGCGCTCGCCGGGGATCGGCTGCTTGCGCCACTCGTCGAAGCGGCTCGCCGAGCGGACGCAGCCCACCGTGCAGGTCGGCGCGCAGTCCTTGTGGGTGAAGAACTGCTGCCGCAGGTCCTCCCAGCCGTATTCGAGGAGCGGCTTGGTGAAGACGCCGCGCTGCTGCGAGCACCAGTTCACCAGGCCGAACTCGTCGACGTAGAGGTACCGCGACCCGGCGCGGCACTTGAAGTCGGCGTGACCGTCGGCGAGGAGCCTCCGCCGGTAATCGTTCGATTCGCTCCAGCGTTTGCCCACCGCCGCGCCGATCTCGTCGATGACGCGCACCTGCTCGGGGCTGAGCGACATCGCGCCGTGGCCGTCGTGGATCACCGACACGCGCGGACGGAAGCCCATCTCGCGCGCGGTCCGCGCGACCTCGAGCGCCTCCTCGGCGTTGCCCGCGCCGAGGACCGCGTTCACCTGCACCTTGAACCGCGCCCGCGTGAGGAGCTCGAGCTTCTTGCGCAGGGGCTTCAGCACCTTCACCGTGGTGGCGTTCGGGGTCACGCCGTCGACGCTGATCTGCAGGTTCGTGAGGCCGGCGTCGGCGAGCCTCTCGATCAGCTCCGCTGAAAGGAGATAACCGTTGGTGATGATCCAGCGCTCGAAGAAGCCGTGCGACGAGGCGTGGCGGACGAGCTCGACGATGTCGGGGTGGAGCAGGGTCTCGCCGCCGGTGTATTCCACGCACAGGCAGCGGAGCTCGGCGAGCCTGTCGACGTAACGCTTGAGCTCGGCGGTGGCGACCGGCGGCGAGGTCTTGTCGTATTCGTTGCAGTACCCACAGTCGATGTTGCAGCGACGGGTGACGACGATCTGCGACAGGAACGGCGCGAAGCGGAGCGAGCGGACCGAGGTGAACGGCGACCGGCGCACGACCAGACCGTAGCACGCCGCCTGACCGGACTCTCCCCGAACCCGTGTTAGCCTTTCGGTCGCGGCGATGAGCGTTCGCGACGATACGGCCACGTTCAAGCCTCGCGACGTCGAGGAGCTGATCGACTTTTATTTCAATCGGCGGCTGGCGAACCTCGTCGTGGCCGCGCTCGCGCCCACGCGCGTCACCGCGAACCAGGTCACCTGGGCGTCGGGCGTGGCGGCGGTCTTCGGCCTGATCGTCGCCGCGCTCGCCTTCCTCGATCCGTGGCTGATGCTCGCCGCCGCGATCATCTTTCAATTCTCGGTCGTCCTCGATTGCGCCGACGGCCAGCTCGCGCGCCTCCGCCACACCTCGTCGCTCGCCGGTCGCGCGCTCGACGGCTGCGTCGATGTCGTCAGCGTCGCCGCGATCATCGTCGCCCAGCACATCTGGCTCGTCGGCGCCGGGCAGCCGGCGTGGCTCAGCGTCCTCGGCGGCTTCGCGACCGGCCTCAGCCTCCGCTGGCACGCGCACACCTACGATCACGTGAAGAACGTCTACCTCCACCACACCGAGGCGCCGTCGGAGAGCGCGGTCCCGGCGCTCCCCACCCTCGAGGAGATCGATCGCGAGCGGCGCGAGCACGAGGCGGCCGGCCGCTGGTTCAGCGTGCTCCTCATTCGCTTCTTCCGCGGCTTCACCGAGGTGCAGCGGCGCGGGCGCGGCGACGCCCACGGCGACGTCACCTCACCCGCGGCGCGCGCCGCCTATCGCAAGCGCTTCCGCTGGTACATGCGCCTGTGGACGTTCAATGGGCTCGGCACGCACCTCCTCGTGCTCGTCCTGGGGACCGCGGCCGCACCGCTGCTCGACACCGCGCCGCTCTGGGCGTGGGGTTTCATCGCCGGTCCCATGAACGTCTTCACGTGGATCCTCGAAAGGTGGCGCCGGCCGCTCGACGAGCGCCTCCACCGGGAGCTCGCGGAGCTCGAGGCGCGCGCTTGATCGAGCAGGCGATCGTCGTCGCCGGCGACGATCCGCTGCGTCGCGTCGCCGGGCTGCCGCTCCTCGAGCGCACGCTCCTCACCCTCGCGCGCGCCGGGGTGCGGCGAGCCTGGGTGCTGGGCGAAGCCTTGCCCGCGCGTACCGGCCTCGAGGCCACGCTGGTTCGATCGATCGACGTCGTGAAGGGCCCGGTCCTCGTCGTCCCGCCCGACCGCGTCTTCGAGCCCGAGCTGGCCAGGCGCGCGGCCGGCGCCGATCTCTCTGCGGCCGGCGCGTGGACCACCGGCGATTGCGGCATCGTCGCGGCGCGCAGCGTCGACGATGCCGCCGGCCCGGCGCGTCCCCTCGCGATCGACGGGCTCTTCTGGCACGACGTGGGCACGCCCGAAAAGGCGCGCGCCGCCGAGGCGGGGCTCTTCCGGCGTCTGCGAAAGAGCGTCGACGGGCCGATCTCGCGCCACGTGAACCGGCCGATGTCGTTGCGGGTCACGCGGCTGCTCATCGACACGCGCGTCACGCCGAATCAGATGAGCGTGGTCGCGGGGCTCATCGGCGTGGCCGGCGCGGTCATCGTGTACGCGTCGCAGAGCTACGCGGCGCTGATCCTCGGGGCGGCGCTCCTCAACGCGCAGTCGATCCTCGACGGCTGCGACGGCGAGATCGCGCGCCTCAAGTTCCAGGCTTCGCGCCTCGGCGAGTGGATCGACAACGGCACCGACGACTTCCTCAATATCCTCTACTGCGGCGCGCTCGGGGTGGCGTCGGCGCGGCTGGTCGGCTGGCCGTTCCTCTTCTGGGTCGGGCTCGCCGGGGCGGTCGGTTACGCGGTCTTCATGATCGTCCTCAACTACCAGCTCGTGACCGTGCATCGCTCGGGGAATCCGTTCGCGTTCCGCTGGTGGTTCCACGACGACCGCGTCGATCCCAACGCCACCGTCTCGAAGCCGGGCGCCGGCGAGCTCCTCCGCACGCTCGGACGGCGCGAGCTCATGATGTGGGCCTTCATGCTGCTCGCGATCGCGCACCTGCCGGCGCTCGCCACCCTCTGGTATGCGGCGATCGGCCTCTCGAACTTCGGCGCCGCGGCGACCCACGTGGCGCTGGGCGGCGTCGCGGCCGCGCGCCGCGCCGAGGCGTCAAAGCGTTAGACCGGCCGGCGGCGCGGTCACGCGGCCGCTCGCGACCCAGTACGCGAACAGCGACGCGCCGACCCGCGCGAACGGCTTTTCGTCGAGGAGCCACCAGTAACGCGGGCGCGGCGCGCGCGCGTCCTTGGAGAGGAGCCGCGTCGCGCTGACCACCACGAGGCCGTCGATGGCGGGCGGGCGATCGTCCCAGCTCGCGTCGGGGATGGGCTGCGCGCCCCACAGGTGGAGATCCTCGACCGGGCGCGCCGAGTGGTGGACGTCGAGGAAGAAGCGATGGATCCCGGCCGCGCGCAGGCGCCCGCGCAGCCGCCCGAGGTCCTGGCCCCAGTCGACGTTCGAATCGACGAGGTAACGCCATCCATGGGCCGTCCCACCGACGGTCTCGTTGAAATACGCGAGCGGATCCCCGAGGCTGGCCGACGTCCCGACGGCGAGCCACGAAGCCAGGGCGATGCCTGCCACCCGAGCGCGCTTCGAGCGCAGCCACGCGAGGCGCGCGAGGCCGCCGAGCGCGACGAAGAGGAACGGGTACAGCGGGAGGAGGAAGCGGTGGCCGATGTCGATCGTGCTGCACACGCAGAAGCCGGCGTAGACGAGCGGCGGGACCACGAGCGCGAAGCTGCCGACATCGGCTCTCGCGAGCACGCGGGCGAGCCCGCGCCTTCGAAGCCGCGAGCCGAGGGCGATCCCCGACGCGGCGATCGCCAGGGCGAAGCCGGCGAGGAGCGGGAGCGGCGTCTTCCACGCGAACGCCAGCGGGAAATACCACCACCAGCCGTCGGGATCGAAGCGTCCCCAGAGGTACTGACACTCCTCGTGAGTCCAGCCCGACTGATCGAGCGTGTGCACCACCTGAGCGCCGATCCCCTTCCAGAAGTCCCACGCGGGGATCGGGACGTCGAGGAGCTCCTCGACGCGCGCGCCGAGGGCGCGATCGATGCGCGCGATGATCTGGTGGCCGACGGGGAGCGAGACCGCGACGTCGTCGATCGGCCGCCGCACCTGAAAGCCGTAACCGGCCCAGAGGGTCGCGGCGCCGACCGCCGCCGCGAGGAGCGCGGGACGCAGCACCGCGGCGACGAACGTGCGCGGACGGCCGAGCGCCCGCTCCCGCAGCCACGCGAGGATCCACAGGAGCACCGACACCGGCACCAGCGCGAGCGCGCTGAATTTGGTGAGGAACGCGACGCCGATCGCCACGCCCACGAGCGCGTGGTTGCGCCGGCCCGGCGCGCGGAGGCTGCGCTCGAGGACCAGCGCGGCGAGCAGGAACGCGACCGCGACCGGGAGGTCGGTCGTACACAGTCCCCCGTGGGCGAGAAGCGGCGGGGCGAGCGCGTAGGCGCCGAGCGAGAGGAGGCCGCCCGCCGCGCCATATCGTCGACGCGACCAGCCCCACACCAGGCCGCCCCCGAGGAGCGTGAGCAGCATGTTGGGGACCCGCGACCAGAAGACGATCGCGCCCGCGCTCATGCTCGGGTTGTGGAAGATGAGGCGGCGCCCGTAGGCCTTCCAGTCGCCGCGCGCGACCTCGGCCGCCGCGTCGGGAGTGTCGACGGGATCGATGCCGTGGAGAAAGAGCGGGATCGACGCGAGATCGCGGGCCAGCGGCGGGTGGGTGTAGTCGCTCTCCTCGCCGAAGTGCGCGCGCGCGATCGCGCTGGGGATGTTGGCGAGCTCGTCGTAGGTCACGCCGGTGCGCGACGAGCTGACGAGCAGCCCGACGAGCAGCGCGCCGAGGATCGCCCCGACGGCGAGACGTTCCCGCAGCGTCGCCACCGCCCGGAATCTAAGGGTCGCGAGTGGGCTCGCAACCGGGGGAACCCTCTACGCGTTCGCCGTCGGGTCGGCTTCCGTCGGGGACACCCCTCGGAGCCCGCGCGCGACGCTGCGCGGGCTGATGCCCTGGAACCACGCGAGGAGGATCGCGAGCACGCTCGTCGACACCAAGACGATGATCGCCAGTCGCACGCCGGCGCGCGCGGACGCGGTGGCGAGTCGCGCGAGGGCGCCGGCCGCGAGCGAGGCGCCGGCGCACGCGAGGATCCCGGCGATGCGCCTCACGTAGAGGCCGGCCGACACGCCGAGGCCGCGCATGACGAGGAAGGTGAGGACCGCGAAGGCGACCGGGTAACCGGCGGCCCAGGCGACGGCGACCGACTCGTAGCCCATCTCCGGCCCGAGCCACGCCGCGAAGCCGACGTACATCGCGGGGAGGACGATCGAGCAGACGGTCATGTACACGAGGGTGAGCGACGGATGGCCGGACCCGTCGAGGAGCGGCGGCATGACGAACGAGACCGCGCGGAGGAGCCCGACGGCGCAGAGGATGCGCGCGGTGGGCGCGGCGGCGACCCACGCGGGCCCGAGGAAGACGAGGAGGATGTCGTCGGCGGCGAGGAGGATCCAGGAGATGAACGGGATGACGACGATGAGGTTCTGCCGCGTGAAGCTGATGAACTGCTCGACGAGCTCGGCGGGGCGGTGGCGCAGGCGCGCGAAGACGGGAAACGCGATCTCGACGACGACCGCCGAGATGATGCGCACCGGCTCGAGCACCAATTCGTAGGCCCAGCGGTAATACCCGAGGGCGGTGGCGCCGAAATAGCGGCCGACGACCTGGTAATCGACGTTGGTGTAGAAGAAGAAGAGGATCTGGCTGAACGAGGTCTTGAGCCCGAACGCGACGTAGGTGCGCGCCGTCGAGAGCTGGAGGACGAGGCGCGGGCGCCACGGATGGCGGAGCTGCACGCCGATGCCGGTTGCGAGGATGCGCACCATCGGCGCGAAGACGAACGTCCAGACGCCGGCGCCGCCGGCGGCGAGCGTGAGCTTGGCGATGAACTCGCCGACGTTCGCGACGATGCGGATCATCGACAGCTCCTTGAAGCGGAGCTCGCGTTTCATGAGCGCCACCGGGAGCGTGTAGACGTTCTGGAAGATCAGCTTGCCGCCGTAAGCCGCCAGCATCGTCGAGAGGATCGGGTGGCCGTGGAACGCGGCGAGGAGATGCCCGGCGGGGAAGAGCAGGCCGGCGAGCACGACCGACATCGCGAGGTTCAGCCAGAACACGCTGGCGAGGGTCTCCTCGGTGTGGTCGTCCTTCTGGATGACCGCCGACGCGATGCCCATGTCGGTGGCGAGGTCGAGGATGGGGAAGAGCGTCACCGCGAGGGTGGCGACGCCGAACTCGGTCGGCGTGATCCAGATGCGGAGGATGAGCCAGCCGGAGATCGCGTCGAGGAGCGTGACCAGGCTGCTCGCGAGCCCGACCCAGGCGAGCGCCCGTCGGGTCCTGAGCTTGGTGTCGCTCTCGGCCATCTCGCGCATCGCAGGTTAGCCGACGACGCGCGCGCCCGCTAACGCGCGGCTACCCGAAGAGGCTGCGCGCCTCGCTGAACGTGGCCGAGGGGAGCAGGCTCTCGACGGTGAGCGTGTTGCCGCCGCGGAGGTTCTTGTAGATCGCCTGCGGCGTCCAGATGAGGCCCGAGAGGCTCCACCAGCCGAGCACGAACGAGATCAGCGAGCACGCGACGGCCGCGCCGAGCGCCTGCTCGTCGTGTTCGAGGACGCGCAGGCGGGAGGGGACGCGCACGGCGAGGACGATGAGCGAGATCACGTAGGTGTACTGGCGAAGCCGCGTCTCCGGCGTGACGAGGACCCCGTCGCGATCGGCGCCGCCGCCGCGGATCCCCGCGGCGTTGCGCTTGACCCAATCTTCGAGCTCCTCGTTTTGCGCCTCGCCGCGCCGAAGGAAGTAGAGCACCCCGCCGAGGAACGCGCCGACCGCGAGGCCGACCAGGCCCTCCGCCATCTCGCCGGTCGCCAAGTTGTAGATCGCCGCCCCGGTGAAGAGCACCGCCAGCCCGAGAAGGATCCTCGGGACCCAATCCCCCGTCACTGCCGCCATGCCGGGCTTCTCGCACGAGAGGGCCGCGGAGGTCAACCGCGAGACAGACACTCACTCGAACGGCGCACGAGTCTCGTCTGTGTGGAATGGCGGTGGGCGCTCTGAAATTCTGCGGGTTTGCTTACGACTTCGGTGTGGTTCGACGGTTGCACACGGTCGTGGCGATGCCCACACGTCTTTCGATCCCGCTCTCGTTGATGCTGTCCCTCGGCGCGCTGGCATGCAGCGACCCACGCGACGTCGGGAAGGAGACCGAGCTCCTCATCTCGGACGGCGCGCACCAGGGAGGGGCGAAGGGCTTCTATTGGCTGCCGCCGATCGTCGACAACCCGACGTTCTCGGGCACGTTCGATCCGCGGCTCAAGCCCGTCCTGCGCATCGACCAGATCGATCGCGCCACCGGGTCGACGGTGCGGCCGATCGTCACGATGACGCGCGACTCGACGCACGACGAGAAGATCCGCATCGCGCCCCGGCGGCAATCGTACGTGGCCAAGTGGCACACCGAGCGGTATCACCTGGATCGAGCCGCGCTCTACCGGATCCGCGTGTCGCTCGACGGGCGCGAGCTCGGCGTCGCCGACGTGCAGCTGGTGAAGAAGAAGAAGGACCTGGAGACGATCCCGGCGGCGTACGTCGGGCTGGTCGACGGCGACACGCTCTCGATCCGCTTCCGGCTCGAGGGCAGCGCGCCGCCGGAGGCCGACACCGACCACGACGGCATCTCCGACGCGCTCGACAACTGCCCGCAGATCGCCAACCCGGATCAGCGCGACCAAGACGGCGACGGTGTCGGCGACGCGTGCGAGTGCGACGACGACTGCGAGGCAAGCGACGCGTGCCACGCCGCCGGCGTGTGCGATCCGGGGACCGGCACGTGCGCGAAGCCCGCGCTGGCCGACGGGACGAGCTGCAGCGACGGCAACGCCTGCACGCAGAGCGACAGCTGCCAGGCGGGCGTGTGCGTCGCGGGCGCGCCGATCACCTGCGGCGCGGGCGACGCATGCCACGCGGCAGGCGTCTGCGATCCGACGAGCGGCACGTGCAGCAACGCCGCGCTCGCCGACGGGACGAGCTGCAGCGACGGCAACGCGTGCACGCAGAGCGACAGCTGCCAGGCGGGAGTCTGCGTTGCGGGTGCCGCGGTGATCTGCGGCGCGGGCGACGCGTGCCACGCGGCCGGAGTGTGCGATCCCTCGAGCGGCACGTGCAGCAACGCCGCGCTGGCCGACGGGACGAGCTGCAGCGACGGCAACGCGTGTACGCAGAGCGACAGCTGCATCGCCGGCGCTTGCGTGGCGGGCGCGCCGATCACCTGCGGCGCGGGCGACGCGTGCCACGCGGCGGGTGTCTGCGATCCGACGAGCGGCACGTGCAGCAACGCGGCGCTGGCCGACGGGACGAGCTGCAGCGACGGCAACGCGTGCACGCAGAGCGACAGCTGCATCGCCGGCGCCTGCGTCGCGGGCGCGCCGATCACCTGCGGCGCGGGCGATGCGTGCCACGCGGCCGGCGTGTGCGATCCGACGAGCGGCACGTGCAGCAACGCGGCGCTGGCCGACGGGACGAGCTGCAGCGACGGCAACGCGTGCACGCAGAGCGACAGCTGCATCGCCGGCGCGTGCGTCGCGGGCGCGCCGATCACCTGCGGCGCGGGCGACGCGTGCCACGCGGCGGGCGTCTGCGATCCGACGAGCGGCACGTGCAGCAACGCGGCGCTGGCCGACGGGACGA
>JADMIO010909279.1_pt1 | contig 78312 bp, 49 predicted proteins | sample 8958161 | NCBI WGS metagenome assembly JADMIO01 (sample SAMN16585339, study PRJNA669376) | soil metagenome | isolation source: Crop rotation soil | place: USA: Cullars Rotation, Alabama | collected 2011 | reverse complement strand
GACAACTTGTCCACGTGGAATTCTAAGCTTAGGATCCCAATGTGCTGGAAAGAGGATCCCAGATAAAGTGTCCATAAATAATAACAGTTGCAGAAGTAACTACAACTCCTATGAATGCAAATAAAGTCATAGATGGAGGCAATCCGATTATCTGTCCAACTATTTGAGCCTTCTGACTCTTAGCATACCTCGTAAAGTCGGGTATGTTCAACGACAAAGTTGCCCAGTATCCAACCATTCCGGTTAGTCCGGGGAAAAAGAATTTCCAGAACTCGCCAGATGTCTGAAATTTCGATGGCTGTGAAAGTATAGGACCCAATCCATTCCCCGCAGAGATGGCCCAGAACAACAATGCAAGTGCAGCGAAAGGAAGAAAAAATGCTTTGAATACTAAAAGCTTTTTTATGCTTTCTACTCCAAGCTTCACAATCCACATGTTTAGTAACCAGAAAATAAAAAAAGTAATCGCCGGACCGGTTTGCAATGTAAAAGAAACCGGAAAAATCGGCGGTAGATTTTCTATCGGCAGATACCACACACGAATCATCTGATAAATTGCAAATCCTCCAATCCAGGTTTGAATGCCAAACCATCCGCAGGCAACTATTGCCCGAAGAATAGCTGGAATATTTGCACCCATCACACCAAAACTTGCTCTTGCCAAAACCGGAAACGGAATTCCAAATTTAGCACCCGCATGTCCGTTTAAAATCATCGGTAACAATACGATTGTATTTCCAAGAAAGATCGTAAGTATTGCCTGCCACCAGTTCATTCCTCCTTCGATCAACGAACTGGCAAGCATGTAAGTTGGAATGCATAAACTCATGCTTATCCACAATGCCGCATAGTTCCAGGTATTCCACGTTCTTTTTTCCTGAGGAACAGGGGCGAGGTCTTCGTTAGTTAAAGACATGTTTTCTTATTGAAAATTGAAGAGTGAAGATTGAAAAATAAATTGATATTATTCAATCTTCACTCTTCAATTTTCAATCCTTATAATGTTCATCTGCTATAGAAATCGCCTGAGAAATTATGTCCAGCGCTTCATCCATCTCATCCGAAGTAATACAAAGTGGGGGAGCTGTAAAGATATAATTCCAACGAACGAATGTAAAGAGTCCAAGTTCCAAAAGCTTTGCATTTACCTTGTTCATGATCGCCATCTCATCTGCATTTGCATTCCATGGGGCCATCGGTTCTTTTGACTTTTTGTTCTTAACGAGTTCGATACAACCTAATAAACCGGTATTCCTGTAGTCGCCTATCGATGGATGTTTCTCTTTCATCTTCTCAAAACGCTTCTCCATATATTTACCCAAGGTCGCCGCGTTTTCGATAAGCTTTTCATCGTCGTAAATTTTCAAGACCTCAACAGCAGCAGCACAGGCAACGGCATGCGCAGAATAGGTGAGACCTAATGGAAGCGGCTTGTCGTTGAACTTATTGATGAGTTCTTCCCTGATTATCATTCCGCCCAATGGAATGTAACCACAGGTAAGGCCTTTTGCAAAACACATAATGTCCGGAACAACGTTATGATGATTCACGCCAAACCATTTTCCCGTCCTGCCGAATCCGCTCATCACCTCATCACAGATTAAAAGTATTCCATACCTGTCTGCGATCTCTCTTATTTTCTTCCAGTAACCCGGAGGATATTTTATGCAACCGCTCGAGCCACTTTCACCCTCGATCAGGATCGCTGCAACCGTTCCCGGCCCTTCATACTTAATGATTCGTTCCATGTGATTCGCAGCATTCGTCGCACACTCTTCAGGAGTTGCACTGTTCCATGGACAACGATAGAAATATGGATTCTCAACATGTAAAAAATTCGGCGCTGCCTGACCATCATGAGCAATTCCCCTTGGATCGCCACTCGCAGACATTGCACCATAGGTTGCCCCATGATATGCCTGGTAAAGCGTCACTACCTTATGACGTCCTGTGTAAAGTCTGGCAAACTTGATTGCATTCTCAATTGCTTCGGCACCGGCATTTGTGAAAAAGGTTTTCTTCAATGAGCCCGGAGTAATCTCCGCAAGCCTTTTTCCCAACTCTCCGCGTGCTTCCGTAATCATCCCCGGGTGAACAAAACTGACTTCTTCCATTTGTCGAACGACGGCTTCCTTTACTCTGGGGTGCCCATGGCCGATATTCATATTCATCAGCTGAGAGGAAAAATCTATATATCTCTTACCACTCCGGTCATAAATATTTATGCCCTTGGCTCCATTAATATTCAATGGACTTAATCCTGCCTGTTTCGACCAGGAAAAAATTGTATACTCCAGGTTATTTTGTAAAATGATTTCTCGTTCAGAGAGTGTTGATGTTAACATTTCAATTAGTTAATTGGTTGATTAGTTAATTCGTTAAGGCGTTAATAAGGGTAATGAAAATTTATTCCTATATAGGTGAAAATGTTCGAAAGGCTAATTAACGAATTGATCAAGACATCCAATTCGTCTTCGACTCCGGATTCCATTTAATGGAAGTCTTCTTCAACTGTGTCCAAAACTCAATTGAGCTTTCACCTGTAATGTCGCCGACTCCAAATTTAGAATCGTTCCATCCGCCAAATGAAAATGGCTCACGTGGTACTGGCACACCGATGTTCACACCGATCATTCCCGCGCTAGCTTTCTCCATGACCAGACGTGCCATACCTCCGCTTTGAGTAAAAACAGAAGCCGCATTACCATAGTCAGAACCATTTTCTATTTTCAATGCTTCGTTGATGTCTTTCGCACGGATGATTGCTATCACCGGACCAAAAACTTCTTCCCTTGCAATTGCCATGTCTGGCGTAACGAAGTCGATAACAGTCGGTCCAACATAAAAACCATTTTCTTTTCCTTCGACTTTCCAGTTGCGGCCATCGACTAAAACTTTTGCACCTGCTTTTTCTGCCTCGGTGATGTATCGGTTAATTCTCTCTCTTGCTTCTTTGCTGATTACCGCACCTAAATTTTTGCCAGGAATTATTTTTTTTGCTTCGTCCACTATCTTGCTGATTATAGGATCGATGTTACCTACACCAACCATCGCCGAAGCAGCCATGCAACGTTGACCCGCACATCCACTCATCGACGCTGTAACATTCGTCGCTGTCATTTCCGGGTGCGCATCAGGCAACACGATGAGATGGTTTTTCGCTCCACCTAAAGCAAGACATCTCTTCAAATTCGAAGTCGAGCGCTTGTAAACAATCTTAGCAACTTTTGTAGAGCCTACAAAAGACACAGCCTGAATTCCCGGATGATCACAAATTGCCTCAACAATTTCTCTGTCGCCATTTACTATATTGAAAACTCCATCCGGAAGTCCAGCTTCTTTCAGCATCATTGCAATCTTGTTCGAGGAAAGAGGTACTTGTTCCGAAGGTTTTAATATCATACAATTTCCCAGAACGATGGCATTTGGAATCGTCCAATGTGGAACCATGTGCGGAAAATTAAAAGGTGCAATCGAAGCTACAACTCCAAGAGGTTTATGATCGATCCTGCATTCCACGCCGCGACTAACCTCTAAAATTTTTCCAGGAACAAGCTGCGGCATACTACAAGCAAATTCAGTTAGCTCAATACTTTTTTCAACTTCTGCAATAGCCTCATCGATCGTCTTACCATTTTCCTCCTGAACAAGAGATGCAAGTTCATGGAGATTTTTTTCCATCAGAGACTTATACCGATAGAAAATCTGCACTCTTTCTTTAATTGGTGTATTCGACCAGCTTTCAAAAGCAGCCTTTGCCGACTTTACAGCCTCATCGAGTTCTTCTGTTGCTGACAAAGGAACGGTTGAAATTACGGTACCATCGATCGGCGATAATACATCCATCGATTTCTTAGGGGCACCAGTAAATTTTCCACCGATGTAATTTTTTACTTCAGGTAAACGGGTTGTTGTAACAGACATTGTAATTTGGTTTAACCGCAGGGAATAGGATTCCCGGCAAGCCTCCAAATATCAGAATTTAGATGGGAATAATGAAATCTGAAATAAGACTTAACCACGGATTCACAAAACACAGAGGAACATGGAGATTTATTGTCTAAAGACTAGAGACTGACAACTACATTTAAAACCTAAAAGCCACAAAAAAGTTCATACCCTCAATCGTATAATTTACATCCTTCAGATAAAGATCATTGTCAGGCAATCCTTCACCTCGCAAATCCAAATAACTGTATCCTATCCCTGCGCCGAGGTTTTTAAGTAAATAGTATTCTGCAGAAATCTGCGCATCCACAACCTTTGCCTTAGTATGTTTCAATTCGAGTTGAAAATATTCTAACGAACCTCTGACTAATAAAGAGGGTAATACATGAACACTTGCATGTATTCCAGGGACAATCGCAGGAACATCAAATGTGCCGTCTTTAACAAACGAAAGACTACCTGAACTTGCATTGATTCCTGCCTTTAATTTATAATACCGCCCACCCAATGAAAGTCCGGCAGTAACTTTGGAATTATAAATAATAGATCCTCTAACCGTTCCTGCAAAATAATCTGTGTTTAGATATCCCATAACTCGTGCACCTACTGTATATGTCTGATCACCTATTGCAAAGTTTCTGGTAAGATATGAATCACCACTCCTTTTCAACGACATGTATGAACCTGCAAATTGAAATCTTCCACCTGCAAGAATTCTAAAATAAAACATGGAAGGTGAATCGGAAAAATCAAGGTCCTTCTCCAATTGAAGACTTGTATTAATATCCGGAGGAAGGCTTGCCGACGTCACATCAAACTTTGCCGTCGTATTTACGCTTGCCTTTGTAATGCCGGCATAAACATAAATCAAACCAGGTCCTGATTCGTATGGTTGCGAAATAGCATTTTTAATATTAATAAATGATACACATACAACCAGACTTAGACAAATTAAAAATGATTTTTTCATTGAAACGAAATTCTTATTTTAAATCAATATAATAAAAAAGCAGGCCACAGCAAGTTTCTGTTCTTAACATAATATAGTTTAATATAAAATGGCACTATTAATAGGTGAATGTGAAAACCACCTATCTTTCAATAAAAATTAAACTTTTATGATGATCAGAAAACAGATTGTTTCTTTCGTTGAAAATAAACAAGTCAATCATAGCCTGTTGATTTTTATGGTTTGGATAAATTTATTTTCCCATAATGCTTTTTCTCAAAATGGTTTTCAACGTCTGATCGGCGGGTCAGATCACGAAAGAGCTCAAACAATTTTCAATACTTTTGATAATGGCTACTTGGTTAATGGCGCATCGTTTTCTTTTGGCATCGGTGATGTAGATGCCACACTAATAAAAACCGATAGCATCGGACAAACAACATGGGGCAAAGCATATGGAACATTAACTTACGATAATTCGGAATTCGCATTGGAGGCAAATGATCATAGCATCGTTTGTTGTGGAAGGAGTAACATTCAAAATGGTTTTCCTTCTTCAGCAATTATTTTCAAGACAGATCCTAACGGAAATTTATTGTGGTCGAAATCATTTGGAGGGCTCGCAAACGATGACCTCGTGCAAATCATTGAAACAGCTGATAATAATTTTGCCGCAGTTGGCAGAAGTCAAAGCATGACTTCTGGTGCGAACGATATATTCCTGATTAAAACAAGCACTAATGGAGATACGATTTTTACAAAATCCTATGGAACAACCGAAGAAGAAGAAGGATTAAGTGTTATCCAACTCCCTGATGGAGGATTTGTGATAGCGGGCAGACAAATAACTTTTCCGGGAGGGATTGCAACTTCAGACGGTATACTTTTACGCACAGATTCTACCGGAAATATTCTATGGTCAAAAGTCTATGGTGACTCAGCATTGGATGAGCTCTCCGCAGTTCGAATGACGCCAGATTCCGGTCTGATAGTTACAGGTTCGACAATTCCTTTTGGTACTGCCGACTTTGACATTATCCTGATGAAAACAGACATGAATGGAAATATTCAATGGACAAAGATTTTTGGAGGATTAAGGACTGATGCTTCGTACGATATACACATCGATCATAATGGTGACTATATCATGTCCGGTTATACGGAGAGCTTAGGTTTTGGACATATGATGGGAAACGACAGCTCAAATATTTTTCTGATGAAGACAGATACTTCTGGAAATCTTAAGTGGATGGAAGTTTACGGAGATGGTCTGCAGGACGAAAGTTTCCGTGCGGCGCTGGATAACGATGGCGGCTATCTTATACCAGGATTTACTACAAATTATGTTTTCAACGACAGCACTCAAATGGTAATAATCAAAACCGATAGTGCAGGCTACACGGGTTGTCACGAGGTGAGAGTAGAGCCAAGAGATAGTTTTGTGGTAATTCCTTTTGCCAATTTATCGTTGAATGAACTTTCTGGAATATCTACAGGAACATTATCTCTCACCACAACCAATTTTACACCCGATAATGAAAATGCATGTATGTATACTTCATTAAATAAGGATCCTGATAATAGAGAATTGAATGTTTATCCAAATCCATTTAATGAATCAATCACAATTGAAGCTTCGGAAAAAAATTCCGGCGGAGAAATAATTATAGCCGATATCCTGGGTAAAACTGTTTTTTCCGGAAAAATAAATTTTGACACAGGCATTATTCAAACTGCCAATCTTGAAAAAGGAATTTATTATGTGTCTATTAAACGAACCGATGGATTAGTAACAACAAAGAAGTTATTAAAATTTTAATCAGATCTTTTTCCTGATTCTCTTTACATCTGCAGAAGAAGAATTTGCTAATCTGATTGTGTAAATTTCATCCGTTAGTTTTTCACCATCGATGAATCTACACGTATTAAAGCCCTGCTCCGCCTCTGTGTAAGTCTTGTAAATTCTTTTGCCTGACTTGTCGAATACTTCAACTGATATGCCACCTTCCCTGTTTGTAAAATAATTTATTGAAAAATATTTATCAAACGGTTGAGGTCCGATATTCTCAATGTACAGCGACAAGTCAGCATTTTCATTGTTCAACGAAATTTTTTCTAAAGCAATATAGGTACTTCTTTGATTCAATGATGTCTGGCGAAGGCGGTAAAAGATCGTCTCATTACCATCGATTTGATCTGTAAATGTATAGTCATTACTGAGGTTTTCATTTCTTAAACTTTCAACGCAACCAACGTCGGTGAAATCGGTTCCATTTAATGATTTCTCCACAGTGAAGAATTGATTCTTGTACTCAAAGGTAGTTGACCACTTAAGCTGAACGGTATTAATATCTTCTTTTATTATTTTAAAATATGCAAGCTGAACAGGGAAAACATAGTCTACTACTTTTGACTTTTGAACCTCATTAATGCGAGGGTTCTGAAGAGGTATCGATACAAAATCGTGTTCGACTTGGTTTTCATTTTCAGATGCTGCAAGTGCATTTCTGTTATCTGTGAAATGAAGTGTTATGAAAATTACTACAGCAGCAATAACCGTAATACTTACTGTTGTAATAGCAATAATTTTCTGTGTAGCATTTACCCTTGGTTTAGGACGCAGGTAAGACTTTGGAGGAAGATAGTAACCCATAATAATTGTTTTAATCCGCCATTTCTTACGCTTATAGATCAGCGAAAAATGTCATGAACAATGCATCCTTCTTACACATGTAAGATTTATCATTGTATTGAAAAAATGTCAGAAAGAATTGAAAGTGTTGGTAATTAAAAAAGCCTCATTTGAATTAAAAAACAAATAAAAATGCTTCTAATAATAAACACATCTTACAAATTTATCTTTTCAAAAAGTGTAAGACATCTGCGAAAACAAGACAATAATATCATTACTCACCGAAATTAAATCAAAATATATTCTTATCCACTTTAATAAAAACAAAAAAATTATAAATCTTTCACTCATTTAAATGTTAAATGATAAAAATAGTCGGCAGCAGAATATTGTTAAATAAAAATTAAAGCATTTTTTTTAACTTCTTTTTAACCCGTAATAATATGCCTGGTTGTTAAGTTTGATTACCAATTTAATGAATCATGAAGAACTTATTAGTGATACTGTTCTGTTTTATTTATTCTTTAAATAGTTTTTCTGCGAATTCAAATATTAAGGGTTCTGTTGTCGGTGAAAACAATCAACCCGTTCCATATGCAAATGTGATATTGACTGCTGCCACTGATAGCAGTATTATAAAGGCTGTCATCACGAATGAAAGCGGAGAATATGAATTTGAAAATATAGAAGCAGGCAAGTATAGGATTCTTATCGCCCAGCTTGGTTACGAGAAACAATATTCGGAGACGATGGAGGTGGATGCAGGTTCAACAGCTCTCAATGGAAAAAATTTCACTCTCGCACCTTCCTCGGTCAACCTGAAAGAAGCAACAGTTACAGCAATGAAACCTCTAATCGAGCATCGCATCGACCGAACTATTGTAAATGTAGAGAACAGTATCGTAAATGCCGGAGCCACTGCTCTGGAAATTTTAAAACGATCGCCCGGAGTTATTGTGGACAATGAAGGAAACATTGCACTATCTGGTAAGCAAGGTGTCAATGTGATGATCGATGGTAAACCCACTTATTTATCTCAACGGGATTTGTATGAGTTACTGAAAAACACAGGTTCCGATCAGCTATCATCTATCGAAATCATTACGAACCCTTCGGCCAAATATGATGCAGCCGGTAATGCCGGTATCATCAACATTAGGATGAAGAAAAAACAACATACCGGATTCAATGGCCGGGCACAAGTAAGCTATGGTCAGGGTGTTTATCCTGATTTCGGTACAGGATTCAGTCTCAATTACGGTAGCGCGAAATTTAACTTATTTACCGGCTACGATTATATGAATGGATTTTACTACGAGAAAATAAATCTGACCAAAAAGTTTGATCAGGGTGATTACACTTCGACTTTTCTACAACACTCTTTCGACAAAGGACAATATATCAATCATAGTTTCCGCGGAGGAGCCGATTTTTTTCTATCAAAGAAACATACGATTGGTTTCCTGGCTAAAGGAAATCAGTATAATAATGACGATAATACCACAAGCACAACCGATATTTATAACCTGACCGCTTCTTCAGATTCCGGTTATACAACTTACAACCATAGCGACAGCAAATGGAGTAATTACTCAGGCAATATCAGTTATCGTTTCCAAATAGATACTCTTGGAAAGGAATTAACAGCCGATGTCGACTATGCTCATTATGACAATCACAATAACTTTGTTTTTAAGACCGACCATTATTTTACCGGAAATGATTTTCCATATACCGAAGTTGCAACCGATGAACAACCTGCAAACATCGACATCAAAGCTTACAAGGTAGATTATGTTCATCCTTTTAGTAAAACCATTAAGATGGAAGCTGGTGCCAAAAGCAGCTTCGTCACAACAGATAACGATGTAAAATATTACAACTATTACAACAACGTACCTCAATTAGATAGTGGAAAGTCAAATCACTTTAAGTACGATGAAAATATAAATGCAGCATATGTAAATGCTTCAGGAGAATTTGGAAAAATTGGACTACAAGGTGGATTACGTATTGAACAGACTATTTCGGAGGGAAAACAATACGTAGACAATTCACATTTCAGGCATAATTACATTGAATTTTTTCCAAGCGTCTTTACAAGTTATAAGTTCAGCGACAAACATCAAACGAATGCATCATACAGCAGGAGGATCGATCGGCCGGAATATCAACAGTTAAATCCATTCAAATATTTTATCGATCCATATAACTACATGGAGGGTAATCCACTATTGCAACCTCAGATCACTAACAACTTTGAATTATCATACACTTATTTGCAGATGTTCACATTTGCGGTGAAATATAGTCATACGACGGATGCAATGACACAAATAACTAAACGCATCGATTCGACTCATACCACATTTGTTACAACCGAAAACCTGGATTCCTACGACAACTTTGGTGTAAGCATCAATGCGCCAATAAAGATTACCGAATGGCTTCAATCAACAAACGATTTCAATCTGTTCAGAAATAAGTATGATGGCATTTCTTCGGTTGGGCCCGTAGAAACATATCTGACGTCCTATACTTTCAATTCAACAAACAGCATCAGTCTTCCAAAAGGTTTTAGTGCTGAAGTAAATTTCTGGTATAATTCGCAGATGGTTTGGGGAACATGGCTTGTAGATCCTCAATATTCTCTTTCGGCCGGTATAAATAAAATGTTTTTGCACGATAGGATACAGCTTCGTGTAAATCTCAACGATATTTTCCACACACAAATTACAAAATCAACTACGGAGTTTCAGAATGTAACAGCCGATTTCAAGCGAGTCTTCGACAGCCAGTTTTTCAGAATTCACCTGTCTTATAAATTTGGCAAACAAATGCAACGAAGCAGGATGAAACGTAACGGTTCACAGGAAGAACAGAATCGAGTGAAACAGGGAAGGTAATTAGCCAATTAGTTAATTAGCTCATCAATTGCATCAAACTTCTCCTCAGTATATTGACCTGTGGTTTTATAAATGATTTTGTTCTCCTTATTCAACAGGAAAAAATATGGAACACTTGTGTCATCCATGTGGATAGAATGGATCACATCTTTACCATTTTCGGTGCAAAACAAAACGTGCGACTGCAAATCCTGTTGAGTGTTTTCTCTGAATTTTTTCTTCACTGATGATGCAAAAGAAATATTTGTTCCCGTCAGTATAGGTATGAAGTACACATTTACATCATACAGATCATCCATTATTCCGGTTTTAGCAATAAATTTCTGATAAACAGGATCGAGCCAGCTCTCTAAATCCGGCTGTGCTTTTTGAGAAGATGCAAAGCAAATCAAGGAATATTTGCCTTTGAGGTCCTGGGGAATATTTACATTTTTGTTATCGGCCGTCTCAACCTTTATCTCCGGTAGTGTTTGCGCAAATGTAGTAGTCGTTGTAATAGCGACGATAAGGATTATTAAAATTTTCATTTTGTTTAAACGAATTTTGGAATTGAATATTTCAAAGATAAATAAACAATCTAGCCGTATATTGCGCACGATTTTATGAAAATCCCTGCAATAATTTTAATTTTTGCAATGTTTTGGAATATCTCGAATGCATCGATGGATGATTCACTTCCCAGAGGCATTTCATCTCGTATTCTCGCATTCCCTTTTGCTTTACGATCGCCTGAAACGAGTTGGGGATTTGGAGGTGCCGCAGCATATTTTTTCAAATCAAAAAAGGATGATGAGTTACTTCGAACTTCAGACGTTAATATCGTCGGATTATATACACTCGAGAAACAAACTGTGATTGTTCTTGGATCGACTATTTTCTTCCCAGGCGAAAAACAGATTTTCCGTTTCCAGGCATCATATAGTAATTATCCCGATAAAACATGGGGACTCGGAAATGAAAGTCCTGAGAACGCTTCAGAAGATTATACTTATCGACAGACATTCGCAAATCCTCAACTGATATTTAAGCTGTACAAAAATCTCTTTGCAGGAGCCAGTATAGAATTTCAAAATATTTCAGAGTTCAAATATGAGGGTGGAGGAGTTTTTGACTTTGAAAATATCAACGGCAAGGAGGGAGGCTTAAATTCAGGTGTAGGCTTGCTTCTAACTTGGGACTCACGCAATAATGCTTATTCTCCCAGTCGTGGCATATTTGCAGAGTTTAATCTGACTCGTTTTACAGAAAATCTCGGAAGTGATTTTAATTTCACAAGCTATATTATCGATCTGCGAAAATTCATGCCTGCAGGAAAAAATCGAGTGCTGGGATTTCATTCAGTAGCAAAAGTAAATGTAGGATCTGCTCCGATACGTTATATGGCAATGCTTGGTGGACCGGAAATCATGCGCGGATATTATAAGGGTCGTTATATGGACGAAGATATGTTTTCAATCCAGGCAGAACTTCGTCAATATCTTTTCTGGCGTATTGGTGTTGTCGGTTTTGTTTCTGCCGGTCAGGTCGACAATAAAATCAAGACCTTTGGAATAGATGAATTTCATTATGCTGGGGGTGCAGGGCTAAGAGTTGTTCTCCAGGAAAAAGAAAAATTAAATCTTCGTGTTGATTTTGGTTTTGGAGAAGATAGTCACGGAGTTTATGTATTGTTGAAAGAAGCCTTTTAATAAATTACCATTATATTTGACGTGTATGTTTGCAGAAACTGAATTTCTGAATAAAGCGGTAGCAATTTTACTACTCCGGGTAGTAGCCGGCTGTTTATTTTTTTTCCAGGGATATGATAAATTATTCAATGTAAAAACAGATAATATCATTCAGGCTTTTAATGAACCATTAAGCAAGTTGAAATTGTCAACTTCTCTGTTGAAGCCTATAATAAATATATCATCTTTTATTGAAATGATCTGTGGCGCTTTATTGTTTTTGGGTTTGTTTAAAAATATATCGCTGTACTTCCTAACCGGCGATTTAATCCTGGTCGCTTTAATTTTCAGCAGTATAAAACCTATGTGGGATATGCAATATTTTTTCCCTAGACTTATTATTGTTGCATTTTTACTTTTCACTGCAACATACGCAGACATCTTTTCAATCGATTATTTATTTAGATAAAGGTGGTCTCTATTAACCAATAATTATTCTTCTCCGACAATTGGCAAATTCAATCTTCAATAAAAAAACCCTCTCAACAGATAAATCTGTCAAAAGGGCTTACCACATGAACACACACTATATTTTAGGAGGATTTATATAATTCATAATTCAGATCTACATCTACCTGTACTTCTTTAGAAATTTTCTCTTTTACTACTGATGGAATTTCAATCTTAAAGTCTTCAAGTAGTATTTTAAATTGTGATTTACCTGTTGTAATCGCACCGTCTTTTACTGTAAGGGTTCCGTCAGCTAAAACTTCTTTCGTCTCACCATGAAGTGTAAGCATTCCTTTCACTTTAACCGGATAGACCCCATTTTTTGTCAGGTCCACTGATTTAATGTTTGTAACCGTTCCTTTGAAAGTTGATTTAGGGAATTTATCTGATTCAACATAATTCTCATTGAAATGTTCCTGCATCAATGCTTTTTCAAATATGAATGCTTTCATCAAAACTGCAAATTCAATTGCGCCATTCGAAACATCAACAATGCTAGTCGCTTTATCGTTAGTTGCTTCTATCTTTTCTAATGGAGAAGAAGCACTGAAAGAAACCTTCCCATTCTTAGTGAAGTAACGTGTCTGTGCATTTACCGCTGAAACTGTCGCCAGCATTATGAAAGCCAAAATTATTTTTTTCATAGTTCAGATATTTATTTTTTATTTATTTATTGTCGTTTGTTATCACACAGTCTACCATCACTACATCCATCAATACTCCTGTGCAGATCCCTTTGATCACTACTTCCTGTCCCTCTTTAATGATTGCTAATTGTTCCTGAGCTTTTGGATCGAATTGGCATCCGACTCCTGCAAGATCCGGACCCTGCAGTGTAACATTAACCATGCCTTTTTCATCCTTTGTTTTTTCAGCAATAATACCTTTCACTTCCAAAACTTTACCGAGGTATTTAGCATTCGCTGCCTCTTCACTAGCATCATAATCTTTAACAAGATTTACCGCACTTAAACTGTATACGGGTTCCTCGTTAGCAATTCCCTGGTGAGGTTTATTGTACAGATAAAAACCTAATCCAAACCCCGCCAATAAAACAACAATGAATAAATAAATTAATCTCTTATATATCTTAGACGAATTTCTTATTCGATTCTGTTTGCCGGGTGAATTAACTGTTGAAACTTCCATTTTTTCTTTCGTTTTTCTATCAGTTAAATTAAGAGAATAATCGCGCATATTTTGTGCAGTAAATGAAAGATTTGTTCTTATATTTTTATTTGACACTTGTCTGACTTTGTACTTAGTTATTTAATGATCCACCCTCTATCCATAACCTAACCTGGGTAATCTGGCAATCAGCTAATTTATTTCCTCCCCTGGGCATTGCGGCAAATCCTGCATCGTGCCTGATCGCACCCATCAATCTTCCTGTACCCGCAATTGTGGCAATGTTTTGATGATTGCCAAGATCAACTTGCCCGGAAGGACTCGCACCAGAATGACATCCTAAACAATTGTTTTGTATCAACGGAAATATTTTTCCGGAGAAAGTAACGTTTGTCGTGTCACATATATTCGAACATGTATTATTTAACGCACCTTGTTGAATCCATGTATAAATTAAATCGATCTGACTGTTGCTTAATGGATTCACAGGCAGCTGAGGCATTCTATCTTCAGCATCATCTTCGATAAGCACTTCATATAGATCACTGTTTTCTGCTCTTCCTGCTCTTACGTCTGCCGTATTCATAACACTCGAATAACTTTCTAAAATAACTCCACTCTGATGACTTGCGGCATTGTGACAACCACTCAATGCACAATTGGAAATTAAAATTGGCAATACCTGTGATTGAAAATAAACCGTATCAGGATCACATGTCGATCCATTTCCAATATTACCATTTCCGTTACCATTACCATTTCCATTGTTTGGAACAGTTGTGCTATCATTCATTGCAATGGGAAAAACCATCGGTTCATGTTTACATGAAGAAAGCATTAACATCAACAGTACCATAGCAAATAAGATAAATGCAAGTACCGAATCCATGTATATAATTTTTTTCTTCAGCATTTATACATCAAAAATATATCTGATGTATTCATTAATAAAAAGAGAATTGCTGAATAGGAAATAATTATATCTGAACAGGTAAATTACTCCTTTCCGGAAAGCCATTGCTTGAAATGCGGAGATCTCTCGGTACTAACAATAGTATCTAAATTAATAGTTGGGTTTAAATTAATTTTCACTCTTGATTTAGAATAGGAAAACATGTCAGTGATAGAATCAATACTTATAATAAACTGTCTATTAATCCTGAAAAACCTCTCAGGGTCTAAAATTGATTCAAGTTTATCGAGATTATATTCAACAGGATATGTGCGATCATCTTTCGTCTTTAAAAAATTTATTTTTTCTTCTGTATAAAAATATGCAACCTGGCTTATATCGATTGTTTTAATATGTTCTCCAAATCGAATTAGAAATCTCTTTTTATATGCTTCCTGTTTTTCTTTTAATGTCTCCAATAACATTTTCAAATCGGGAACTTCTTTTTCGGTATGAAACTTCTTGTATTTATTTATAGCCGAAATAAGTTCTTCCCGCTTTATTGGTTTCAACAAATACTCTACGCTGTTCACTTTAAACGCACGCAATGCATATTCGTCAAAAGCTGTAATAAAAATTACCGGTACATCTACATCTGTTTTGGAAAAAACTTCGAAGCTAAGTCCATCAGCCAGATTTATATCCATTAAAATTAGATCAGGCGCTGGATTAGATTTTAACCATTGAACAGTCGATTTTACACTTACAAGTACATCAAGAATTTTTGCGTCAGGTTCTATTTCAGATAGTAATTTCTTAAGTCGCAATGCTGCCGGCTCTTCGTCTTCTACAATAAGTATATTCATAGCTTAGATTTTAATAAAGGTATTAAAACAGTAAATTTATTTTCTTCCTTCAATATTTCCAAAGGTATATCAGAAAGTAATTCATATCTGCCTCTAATATTCTGTAAACCCATACCGGCAGATTTCTCAGGATTTATTTTCGGGTTTATATTGTTACTCACACTTAACCTTCCATTCTTTTCTTCAATAATTATTCTTATAGGAGTTTCTCGTGAAACTGCATTATGCTTAATCGCATTTTCGGCAAGTAATTGTAACGTTAATGGAGCAATAAAAAATTTATTCTTTGTAATTTCATTCAAAAGGATATCTATTTTCAAATTCTCGCCATATCTTTTCTTCTGAATAAATATATAATTCTCAAGAAGATTTAATTCCTCTTCAACGCTTATCAGATTTTTGTCTCTATATGTAACTATATTCCTGAAAAACTCAGAAAGGCGTTCTACGTATTCTATTGCATTCTTGGGTGTATTCTCGATTATGGAAAGCAATGTATTGAAACTATTAAATAAGAAATGCGGATTCACCTGACTCTTCAATGTTTCAAACTGGAATTCGATTTTTTCTTTTTGCAGTCGCTCAAATTTCCTTAATCCTTCTTCTCGTCTGCGTATAATATAAACGATAATTAAAGCAATGAACGATGCAGTTAATACCTTGAACCACCATCTCTGCCATACAGGAGGTAATATTTCAAACCGATAGCTCGCTTCTTCTGAATGAACAAAATTATTATTCAAAGATGCCTTGATCCGAAAAGTATAATTTCCGGTGGGCAGCTTTGGAAAAGAAATTGTGTGATCTTTCGTAGTTTCCCATTTGGCCGAATACCCCTCGAGGATATAATAATAATTAATCCGCTGTGGATCAATATACCATAGTCCATCATAATCAAAACGAAAATTATTTTCATCCCAATTGAATATTTCTTTTTTATGATAGTCGATCCTGTCAGGAATTACAGTTACCGATTGAAGAATAATTTTTGGCTTAGAAATATTAAAGTCATAATATGACCTGTAATGAATAATTCCCAATTCAGTTCCCATCCAAATTGTTGAATCCGGTGAAATCGTAATAGAGTTCAAATCACTGTTTATCTCACCCAGGTTTTCTTCAGACGAGTGATAAATAATATTCTTCGTCTCGGGATCAAGAACATCAAAACCATTTGCATGTACAATAATAATTTTACCAGAGCGATCGCAAAGCAGAGAAGTAGGGGATGGATCAGACAATCCATCTTTTGTACGAAACCTGCCAACTTTCATTTCGCTGTCTACATACTGCAGACCTTCGTTTGCTTTAGAAAACCATATTCTTCCTTTTTTGTCTTCGGTGAATCCATGAACTGCATTATTAGGTACCGGGAGATTTTTTAAAACTTTTCCATCCCACGAATATACTCCACTTGCATCTGTACCAAACCAGATATGTTCTTTCGAATCGATAAAAATAGAATAGACATAATCCGCAAAAAGTTTTTCATCCTTAAAGCCAGGGTCTATTTCTATGACGGCATTTTTATCATTTTCTTTTATTATAAATTTTTTGATAGAATTAAAACCGCCGATCCATACTTCATCATTCTTTCCGTTAATTGATAGTATGCTCGAACTTTCAACATTGCCCGTTGCAGTTATTTTAATAGATTTCTTCGTTTGCGGATTAAACCTGTAAACCCCCGATCCCATAGTTCCAATCCATAAATAACCATATGGATCGAAGTACAAGGAAACAATATCATATAGACCTTTTGTTATTTTGTATTCATGATATGAGACCTTACCATTCTCAGAATATGAAAGTTGTCCCAATTGTTGATCCGGGCTAAACCATATATCTCCTTTCTTGTCCGATACTATGCAATGAATGAAATTAAATTGTTTTTCACCGACAGATTTTATTATTTCAATTTTATTTCCACTTGTTCTGAATAAGTGAACTGATTCCGCTATCCATAAATTATTTTCTATATCGGTTAAAAAGTCGTTTGGCTTGATATTTTTTTCTGAATCCAGTTGTAAAATTTTTGAATAACCTGCTAGGTCAATTACAACAATTCCATTTTCATCAGTACCTACATAAATTAGATTTTCTACGGAAACTAAATGATTTACCTGTCCAAATTCCCATTTGTTTTTCAAAATGGAATTAAATGTTTTTTTATCAATGTCGTAGGAAATAATTCCTTTTTCCTGCATACCAATCCATACAGTATTATTTTTTCCCGGCAGCAAAACTCTGACTATATCATCAGGTAATCCATCAGGCGTTCCAAGCTTTTCAATCTTTTTATTTCCGTCTCTGTAATCCACAAAACTTAATCCCGCATCGGTCGCAACACAAACTCTGTTATCCGGTAGCAATATCATGTCATAACAGAAGTCATCACTAAGCCCATCGTTAGTACTAATATTTTTTACGAGCCCTTTCTCAATATAATAAATGCCTTCTCCTTTCGTCGAGAAAAAAATCCTACTGCCATTATCTTCAGTAATGGCACTGATTGCAACCTTTGGCGAGTTTCCTTTTTGTTCGAATGGGATTAAATTCTGATTATAAACCTGGATTAACTTTCCATTTTCATATCCAACCCATAAATTGAATTTCCTGTCTTCAAAAAAAGCACTCACACTTCCAATCGAATCCGATCCGGATAACTTATTAAAATTAATTCCATCAAATGTAAATATACCCTGGTCTGTGCCGGTCCATATCAATCCATTGTGATCGAGAAAGAGTTTTAATATTCTGGGCTTGGTATTTTCAGAACGGATGTCGAACGATTTGTAAAGCGGACTTTGTCCCGGCGATTGAAGGGTAATCAGCAATGAAATCAATAAAGTAAATTGTCTGAACAATTTATTCAGATTAGTTTTCGATTTTATCATTCCTGATTAATTCTGCTTTTATTTCGACCTTTATTTCATTCGCAACTTTTTCATGAACAACTCTTGGTATCTTTATATCATGATCCGATAATAATATCGTGAAATGAGAATCGATGAAAAGATGATAATTCTTAGAGATAACTCTGCACCTTATTATTCTTTCCATTTCTACACCATGAATCTTTAATTTTCCTTTTGCTCTTACTTCATAATTTCCATCGACGTTGAGATCGTAATCTTCGATAATTTTTCCAGTAAATAAAGCTTCAGGGTATTTTTCAGATTCAAGATATTTTTCGTTGAAATGTTCAATCTGTAATGCACTGTTAAAGCCCTGGAATGTTCTTATCACAACTTTAAAAACATATGTTCTTTTTTCAGGATCAATAATGCCTACCATATGCGAAGAACTCGCTTTAATTAACTCCTGCTGTGCTTCCGAACGAAATGAAATTAATCCGTCTTTGGCATAATAAAGATTATTTTCCTGTGCAAATAAAACAATAGGTAAAAGAAATGTAAGGAAGACTGACTTGAGCATAATCAGACGTAAGTTAGGAATAAATTTTTGGCAGGGCAGCGAGGATTTTTTCTGTGGCTCCTGTGTTTTGTTTTACATATTCCAAACATGCTCCCGAGCTTTTTTCAAAAAAGTTTTTATCATTCAATAATTTCATAAAAATTTCTGTGGTCGTATCCTTATCACTTACAGAAAAGGCGCCACCGGTATCCATCAGCGAAACTGCCTCCCTGAACTTTTTGTATTCTGGACCGAAAATTACTGGCAAGCCAAAAGCTGCTGCTTCTAAAATATTGTGTATGCCTTTGCCAAATCCACCACCAATCCATGCAATCAATCCATATCTATAAGCGTAGGAAAGTATTCCGATATTATCAATAATCAAAAGCCTCGCTTTATCAGAATTTATATCAGATGAATAACGAACTATTTCTTTTGAACTAAAATATGACGTTGCTTTATTTATTATTTCCAAAATTCTCTTCTCGGAAACTTCATGAGGTGCTACAACAATTTTAAGATCAGTGTTTAATTGATCCGATATAGTTTTGAAAAATATTTCTTCGTCTTCAGGCCATGTGCTACCTGCAATAATAAGCCTGGAATCACCCCGAAACCGTTTTATTTTTTCCAGTTCCTTGTTTTCGTTAATCACTCCTGCAACCCGGTCGAAACGGGTGTCGCCCGTAATGCTTGCATTTTTAATTCCTGACTCTTTAAGTATGCGTAAGGAATTTTCATCCTGAACAAAAAAATGATTAACATACGTAAGCATTCTTCTGTAAAAGGAACCATACCATTTAAAAAATACCTGTGATTTTCTGAATATAGCGGATACCAAAAACAATGGAATGTTGTTTTTCTTCAGACAGAAAAAATAATTATACCAGAACTCATACTTGATGAAAATCGCATACTCCGGTGAAATTATCTGAATGAACTTTCTTGCATTTCTTTTTGTATCCACGGGCAGGTAACAGACATAATCTGCTAACGGATAATTTTTTCTTAATTCATAACCTGAAGGAGAAAAAAAACTCAATATTATGAATAGTGATGGGTTTGATTTCCTAAGGGCTTCAATTACCGGTCTGCCTTGTTCGAATTCTCCCAATGATGCACAATGAATCCAGATTCGTTTTTTATTATTACCTTTTAAGGCTGATGAAATTTTCTCTTCCCAATTTTTACGACCTTCAATCCACTGCTTTGCTTTATTATTATTGAAAAGAGCTGCAAGACCAACGATAAAATAATACAAATAAATAACAAAGCCATAGATTATTCCCACAGGTCAGTACATATAAAATTTATCCGCCGATCTCTTATACAAAGGAAATACCCAGCCAATGCGAATGCCAAATAACAGATCGAGTCTCGACTTATCGTCTTTCAACCCAGTATCAAAATTAATTTCTCTTCTGTTCTTTGTAAATGCCTGTGTACATTCAATTCCCCCATAGAAATTTACTAAACGGCTGTTTGAAAAATTCACATATCCTAAAAACTCCGTAATCTCAGGACCCGTAGTTAACCTGTCGTAGCCTTTACTATATTCACCCGAGATATAAGGAATTGCACTTTCAGGAGTTTCGATCCGGATCTTGTGTTGTAAATATCCTAAGCCAATGCATGCCATTATTCCTGAATTTTTATTTGGTCCAATTACAGGAAATATTTTACCAATGCGAACCTCAAACTTCAATCCTCTTTGATATAAGAGAACGTTTGCATAATGACCGTGCTCATCAATAATATTTCCATCCGGGGTTTTATATTTATCCAGAATATTATTTTCTTTTACCTCATCTCCAAATAAAAAATCACCTTCTATTCCCAGTATCCAATTGCTTTGAAGCTTCCATTGAAAAACTCCACCCACATTAAAATTATTTCCAAAACGATCCGCAAGATCACCGCCCGGAAATTGATACCCAAACGTTGCTCCAATCATTGGAAAAGCTATCGTTGTATCTCTCACACTCATTTGGGCCATTGATTTCTCGCATGAGAAGTAAAAACAGATCAAAAGAAAAGTTATTTTGAAAATAAATTTTACGATGAAGGTTTTCATTGATGTATTTTTATTCTCGCTTTTTTGGAATTGATAAAGATTTAAAATCCGATTTCCTGATTTGTTTACAAATGTAAACGATCTGCCCGGTATGATATGCATAATGTACCAGTTGTCTTTGTAATGCACGAAGCACGGTATGTTCCTCCTGGCGTATATATACAATCTTTAATAAATCTTCTGGTTTCAGGACACTAATTGAGTCAAAAAAAATCTTCCATGCTTTCTCCCACAACTTGAAAAGTTCAGCTCGAGAAGGATTATCATCGACGAATTCGTCATCTCGCCTCCGCCATTCTTTCTCTCCGTCGGTCGTCAGGAAATCAGTAAACCTTGAAACCATGTTTCCGGCGATGTGTTTCATAATTATCGCAATAGAATTTGAATCCGGATCCGCTTGAAAATGTAGGTCCTCATCACTGATCTGTTCAATCGCTTTTTCGCAGGTGCTCTTTAATCCTTTGAGACTTTTTATTGTTTCGAGCAGATATAATTCCGCTGGTTCACTCATTTTACTTTTGATTTTAAATCGTCGCTGTTAAACTGGAATGGAAGCAAACTGTCGATGCTTTCAGCCACAAGTATCTTTCCTGATTCGCCCGACATAATTATTTTAATTTTTTCTTTGAACAAATGCTCGTATTCTGCAATTACCTGGCGGCAGGATCCACAAGGAGCAACTGGCTTATCAACATCAAAATCATCGGATGAAGCCGCAATTGCAATAGCCTTGATTTTAACTCCTGGAAAATTTGCACCAGCAGAAAAAACTGCGACTCTTTCGGCACACAAACCTGTTGGGTACGATGCATTCTCCTGGTTATTTCCTTTGATGATCTTACCATTTTCCAACAATACAGCTGCACCCACATGAAAGTGAGAATAAGGAGCGTATGCATTATTCATACTCGACTTTGCTTCGTTTACCAGCAGCTGGTCATCTGCTTCAAGTTCAGACTGATTATTGTATTCTTTCAGCCTGCTAACAATTTCAACATTTTTCATAGGATATTTTGAGGGATTAAATGTAATCAGAATAAAGCAATTACTTTAAAAAAACAGGCATTTTTAATCAAAAAGCGATTATAAGTATACGTTACGTTTTTATAAAAAATAAATCACAGAATTGTCATTCTGAATTAAAACAAAACATATAAACAATCGTATTATTTACTCTTAATTAAATGCACATCTTGCTCATTAAAATATTTTTCATCTTTGCAACCATCAAAAAAAACGCAATGAAGTTTAAAAATTCAATAAGATATTCCTCCGTTTTTGCATTGGTGATCCTTATTTTTGCCGGTTGTAAAAAAGATGAAGGACCAGGAGGTACTTCAACCATTAAAGGAAAAGTAATTAAGTATGATTATGATGGAGGATTTCAACTTAGTCAACCCTCGAAAATATATCCCTCGGTGGATGAGAATGTATATATAATTTATGGAACAGATCATACTACCTACGATGATGATTATAAGACATCATACGATGGAACTTATGAATTCAAATATCTTCAAAAAGGCCACTATCGTTTATTTGCATATTCAAAAGATTCTACCGGTGCCTCAACAGGTTTCCCTTCTTTAGAGGATATTCCGTCTTTCATTGATGTTGAGATTACAAAAAATGGTACAACAGTCACTGGCCCGGATTTAATAATACTTGATAATAACCAATGAGATTACATACAATCAGAAATATATTAATATTCTTTTTAGCATTATTTTATATAGCCACGATAAGTGCTCAGAGTAAAAAGGATTTAAAGAAGAATAAAGTCAAATCGTACAAACAGGTTTATACCAGTATGGAGAATGGTAAAGAAACCACTGTCGATGTACTGTTTCAGAAATTTGACGGAGATGGGAACCTTATCGAAGAAATCAATTACGACAAAGAGGGAAAAATTAAGACTCATTTTACGGCTGTTTACGATAAAAACGGTGATAAAACCGAAGAGCAGAATTTCGCTGAAGACGGCAAACTGAAGAAGAAGAAAGTCTTTAAGTATAATGCAAAAGGGGACCGCGTAGAAGAGAATCATTTCGATCCGACAGGTAAATTAATCGAAAAGGTATTGATTAGCTATAACGCTAACGGAGATAAAACCACAGAGATTAGTCTCGATGGCAGTAACAATACGTTAGAAAAAAAGTTTTATGTATACGACAAGAAGGGGATGGTTATCCAGGAAAAAAAAGTCGACAAGAACGGAGTATTAATCGAAGAAGATCGCTATACATTTGAATATTAAAGTGAGAACGCTGGAAGAAATATTATCTGACTTTGAACCCATTTCGCTTCAGCAAATGGATAGCGTCAAGCTTCAGGACAGAATCGATACGAAGTTCATGTTTCATGAAAGTCTATTGCCTTCAGTATTAAGTAAAATGAAAGAGAATTATTTTGCTCTTGAAATCAAAGGCATCCGCTACAACCATTATGAAACGCTTTATTTCGATACGAATGGTTTTGACCTTTACCTGCGTCATCATAATGGAAGAGTAAACAGGTTCAAATTCCGTGCACGCCGATATGTAGAATCGAACCTGCATTTTTTTGAAGTTAAATTCAAGAATAGCAAAGGAAGAACGATTAAAGACAGGATAAAGAAACAAGATATTACTCCTGAAATCTGTGATACCTCTTACGAACTCGTAAAAAATACGTCAAATGTAAACCCCGAAACACTTGTTGCAAAACTATGGGTCAATTATCGCCGTATGACGTTTGTAAGTAAACACTCTGAGGAAAGACTAACAATAGATACTAAACTTCAGTTTCTTGACGATAAGAAAAATGTACCTGTACAAGGTCTTGTAATCGCTGAAGTTAAGCAGGGAAGTGCACGCGATAAAAGTCTGTTTGTTTCTCTCATGCGTGAATACCGGGTAAAAGAAAAATCAATCAGTAAATATTGTTTAGGTGTAATTAGCCTTAACGACTATATCAAAAAGAATAATTTCAAACCCACTCTATTATATCTTAAAAAAATTCTTAAAGCATCATGAACGATCCAATCAGTCAATTCGAATTGTTTGACAAATTATCAGATAAGTTTTTCATCCGACTACTTATCGATATCGTCGCTATGCTGGTCTTGGTCCGGTTTATCTATTTCAAAATATACAAGAAGAAAGATTATCTCTTTACTTTCTTTCTTTTTAATATTATCATTTTCATCATAACTTATTTACTAAATAAGGTTGATATGTCGATGGGTGCTGCCTTTGGCTTGTTTGCTGTCTTTTCGATGTTGAGGTATCGGACAGAAGGAATCACTACTAAGGATATGACCTACCTTTTCATTGTTATTGCCATGGGACTAATATGTGCGGTTAGTAAAGCAACATATTTCGAACTCGGTGTTATCAATGCCATATTAATTGGCTTTACTTATACACTCGATGGAAACTGGCTTGTGAGAAATGAGATGGTGAAGAACGTCCAGTATGAAAATATTGAGATGATTAAACCTGAAAATTATGATGCATTGGTTCAGGATTTAAAAAACAGGACAGGATTGAATATACATCGTGTTTCTGTCAACCGGATCGACTTTTTAAAAGATGTTGCAGTGGTCAAGATTTATTATTACGAAGACAGAAAATCTGATAAGAAACCAACAAGTGCTTAAGTCGGGAAGAATACTTTTTTTATTGTGCGTAATTCTCGCTGGACTTTTTCCAAAAAATACCCAGGCACAGGTTGATGATGTTGGACTATGGCTTGGTGTGGCAATTCAAAAACAACTGACCAGGCAACTTGAAGGATCTTTAGGTGAACAGCTAAGGCTTAATCACGATGTTACAACTATCAATCAACTTCTTACTGATGTTGGATTGGCATATGCAGTAACTAAGAAATTAAAGGTTGGATTAAATTACCGTTTCATAAATAGTAACCAGGACAATTATTATAGCAAGCGACATAGGTTTTATATGGATGTTTCATATAAAGAAAAAGCCGGTTCGGTAACATTTACGCTTCGGGAAAGAATTCAAAGCCAGTTTAACGATTATTATTCAAGTGAGACAGGAAAGGTGCCTGTTTGGACGCTCCGATCGAAACTCACTAGCAAATTTGATATCGAGAAAAAATATTCACCTTATCTATCGGGAGAGATATATTATTTAATCGACAACGCGAAAGAGATAGAAGGTTATTCAAGGTATCGAATCGAAACAGGAATTAATTATGATTTCAATCGAATACACAGTGTCAATCCATACATCTTATACCAGCATGTAATTTCAATTCCATATGATGAATTGATTTATGGAGTAACGTACTCCTATAATTTCTAGATATATTTTTCTAAACGCTGTATCAGCACCACGGCATAACAAGTAATTCCCTCTTCTCTTCCAATAAAGCCTAACTTCTCATTCGTTGTGGCCTTTATAGAAATCTGTTCTTCATTGATTCCCATTACACTGGCAAGTGTCTTTTTCATGGATGGAATAAATGGAGCGACCTTAGGAAGTTGAAGACAAATAGTAGTATCGATATTTCCAATACTGTAATTGTTTCTCGATAAAAGTTCACAGACTCGTTTTAAAAGAATTTTACTGTCAATGTCTTTGAAATCATTCGATGTATCCGGGAAATGCATACCTATGTCGCCAAGGTTTGCTGCACCCAGTAAAGCATCACATACAGCATGGATTAACACATCGGCATCGGAATGGCCTTCTGCTCCTTTCTCGTGAGGTATCTCTATTCCTCCGAGCCAGAATTTACGGCCTTCTTTTAGCCTGTGTACATCGAATCCAAATCCTATTTTCATCTTAATCTTCTACTGTGCAAATAAAAAAAAAGCGGAAGAAGAATCATCCGCTTTTAGAAAAATATTTTTTGAATTTTTATTCAGTGTCTTCTGGATTATCTCCGGTAGCAGCTTTCGATCCGTCGAAGTCAAATAATAAGGTAAATCGAAGAGTATTCTCGAGTGGGTTTCTTTGTGTTGTTGGAATTAAATATGCGAAATCAAAACCAAAGACATTATATCGAAGACCTGCACCGACTGTAAAGAATTTTCTATTTCCTTTAGTAGAAGCCTCATGGAAATAACCTGCACGTAAAGCAAATTGTTTATCATACCAATATTCGGTTCCGATGCTGTATGTAAACTCTTTTAATTCTTCCTGGAATCCAGCAGGAGCGTCAGACCATGAACTAAACAATGCCTGTGCAACTGAAACATTCGAAGGATCTTCACCAGCTTCGATAACTCTGTTTCCATCAGCATCAATCACGAAATTACCTAAGCTGTCCTTTGCGTACAATGGTGGAGTAGGAACGAGTAACTTATTGAAGTCAACTCCGAATGCAATGGAATTATATTGATCAAGATCAATTTTTAGATTTGAGCCTAAACGGAAATTGGTCGGAATGAAATCCTTTGTCTTCGTGTCAGTATAGGAAATCTTTGCTCCGATATTCGAAATATTTAAACCGAATGCAAGCAATGATTTTTTATCAGAGATATCGATATTCTTTCGATAGTATCCGGAGATATCAGCAGCAACAGAAGTTCCCGCATGAGTATTAATCGTACCGTTACTGATGGCAACTCCACCAGTAAGATTTGAGTAAATGTATCTTAGGGCAATTCCTCCTGAAAAATCTTCGCCGAGTTTACGTGCATAAGCAAAGTCAAGAGCCCATTCGTTTGGATTAAACGATGCATATCGATCACCGTTTTCATTCGTGAAATCTATATTACCAAGAGAAAAATAAAGTAAAGAAGCAGCTATAGCCTGATCGCCTTTTAATTTTTTATAACCTGAAATGTATGCAAGGCTGATATCTGAAACTAAAGCACGCAGCCATGGAGTGTAAGAAATAGAAAACCCGCCCTTTTTTTCTATAAAAGCAAGTTTTGATGCATTCCAATGGATTGAATTAATGTCAGGAGTAGTTGCTACACCATAGTCGCCCATACCACCTGCTCTCGAATCGGGAGCAATCTGTAAGAAAGGGACTGAAGTTGTAATGGTATTTATCTGTCCAAGAAGGGAATCCTTAGATATGGAAGTTGCAGCAAAGGAAATTTGAGCCGACAAAAATAAAAGGATAGCTACAAATAGTGCTTTTTTAAGTTTTAAATGCATTTTATGGTTAAATGTAATTGAACAAATATACGTTATTTAATAATTTTAGTTAGTACTATCTTAGGATAACAAGCTTTTCAAATTTGTCAGCATATTCCCCATTTAATGTTTTTACTCTGAGCCTGTAAACATAAACACCTTTTCCGATTTTATCACCATAATCGTCAAGGCCATTCCATTCTAAATCATCGGAACGGTAACCTTCGGTGGTTATTTTATCAGAAATTGTTTTAATCAATTTGCCCGAAACTGTGAAAATCTGAACCTGAACATCCAACGGACTGTATGGTCGATTATGTTCAAACATAAAAGTAGTATGAGTTGTGAAAGGATTGGGATAATTTAAAACATGATCGAGCGCAAGTTCTGCACTTTCACTAACGACGAAATCGGTAGTTGCAATGCTGGAATTGTTATAAACATCCCATACCTTAAACGTAACTGCATGTGGACCGGGACTAAGATTCTTTAACTGATAACGTACTTTTCCGGATTGATAGCTATCTAAATCGTTTTCATAAAAATCATTTAAGACATATTTTTTTTCTGTCTGAGCATCCAGTTCTGCTGTCATGTCGTGACCAATGCCAGTACCAATTGTATTGATTCCACTGCTATCCTTTACGATTGCATACAGAACAGGATTTTTATCAGTCATACCTCCACGAACAAATTTTTCATCGTTGATATACAACTGAACAACCGGACCATTACCATCAACTGTTGCATTATTATCTACACCACCAACAAATACGCTTGTGTCATAACCTGCAGCATCTATCTGACCATTTTGTGCATAGTAACTTAATTTTCCTTTGCCTATCTGAAATGAAATATCTTTCGGAACAATAAACGTAAAAGTAAAATCACCATTTGTGACACTTGCCTTGCCACTAAAAATTACATTTTTCTGCAATTGAAAAGGCTGAGGAGTGGAAATGTCTCCATCCGGATCATTAATATCGTTACCAAGTGTATTATAGTTAACCAGCTTATCATACACTGTCGGATAAATCGTTCCGTTGAAACCAGTCATTTTAATTCCGGAATTATCTGTCACCTCGCCTGTAACTGTAATCTTACTGAATGCTTTTAATGTATCAGTTGCGACCGAAATATCTGTGCCGTTAAGTGTTTTTGTTTTTACTGAATATGTAGGATAAGAAAGTTTTAAGGCAGGATCGCCAATCAAAAGAAAATTTCTCACATATGGATCACTGTAAGAATCAATTTTAGTTCGCTTTACAATTTCTCCAAGCGTTTCGTACTGGCCACCTATCTTTTCAAAAATGTGATTATAAAATCTTAGGCACAAATTATAGTTTGAACTTGAGAATGCAAGTCGTGATGTTGTGAATAGACAAATTCCGCCACCTTTAGCATTGAGGAAAACAAGTTCTCCTGCAGAATTTCGGGATGGATCATCTACCCGGGTAAATTCGCACGTTGCAGTAAGAAAAGCAGCCAGCCTGTCGTAATTTGTCCAGCTGTTTATATCGTTTACTTCCAACACACGCTCATGGGCCCAGCCTAATTCTCCACCGTGTCCGATATACGTCATCAGCAGTGTTCCCCTTTCAACGCGGTCAATAATTCCTTTATGCGCATCCGGATATCGCTGTCCGCCAGGAGTCGTTTCCTGATTGTAAGCATCCAAAAAAATCTTATCGATATTAAAAATCGGGTAATTATTTCTCACAATTTCTGCGAGAGAATTCGATTGTTTAAAATGAATATTTGAATCCTGGTCATCGCCAACAAAGCTGATGTTGTTTCTCCAGTTTCCCATAGTTACATTCGAATTTTCTGTTCCATTACCGGTCATATAATGCCGGATCTTGTTCACCATCGACTGAGCTTCTGTAGAAGATTTCACTGGAATTCTACCAATACAAACGTCTACTATTTCTCCACTTGTCCATGCGCCTTCTGTATCATCGAGCAGACCAAAAAAATCATCGGAGATATAGGTTTGAGTAAGATTTATTGATCCAGATGATTGATAAGACGTAACATAATTTGTATTTCCTGAAAGGCGATATTTATTATCATACGATGCATCGCCAAATAGCAAAAGATATTTCGGCAATTGGGTTGAATCAGTACCGGCACGATCATAAAACATTTTTACGAAATCTCGAATAGCAGATACGTCCTGTGCGCCGCTCGAAAACTCATTGAATATTTGTTGAGTTGTCGCTACAATTACGGATAAATTGTCCTGTGTCCTGTGTAACTCGGCGAGCTCATAAGCCTGTGAGAGAAACAAAGGATTCGTCACAATGATCATTTGTGTTTGAGCCAGTGCATGTAAATTCTGGTTTTCAACTTTTGTAGTAAAAACAGGTTTGAAATAATTTATTCCATCGAAAGCAGCAAACTCGCGTAGCTGATCTGTGCCGACTGCAAAGGATGTAACACCGCCGCCATTTTGAAGCTCCTGAGAAACAATGTTCACCGGATCAGTTACATCCCAGACCGTGTAATTATTAAGCGTAGAATTAAAATTAAACTGGCTGATGTTTCCCGATCCGACAGAATTCTTATCACGAAAAACAAACTGGCTTCCCATGTTACTTACGCTTAATATTCTACGGAAATTCAATTCAAAATAATTAATCCAGCCCTGACCATTCGGATTAGTGGTGTTTAATGTAAAGCGGATGTTTAATGTTGGATTCGATGATAAAAAATTCCTGTTCAATGATAATGGATACAGATAATTATCCTGTACAGAAGGTCCGACATTCTGAACATTCGCAGAACCTATGTTAGAACCATTTACATTCAGCGTAAAGGAAGATGAATAAACAGGTCCGCCCTGGAGTACAACAGAACGTCCGGCCAAACTCGATCTGAAATAAATCGTATCCGAAGTACTTAGGTTTGGAATTGAAATTGGTGAAGCATAAAACGTATTGTTTAGGTTATCTATAGACTCACCATACCATTCTCTACCTGATTTTAGGAAATTATAAAGTTCAGCCTCGTGATAAATGAAATCATCGTATGTATTTACCTGCACATTTGCTCCGGGTGTAATGCTTCTCTGAGTAATTCTTTTTCCCGGAGAGTTTCCAATCGTCAGAAAATAATATGTCGTATCGGAATATAGATTTAACTGATGATTAAATTGTGTAGTAACTGCATCATAATTCCATTTTGTCTGGTTTGTTCCATAAAACAAAACATAATCGTTATCATCAAATTGACCATCCGATTCGCCGGAAACTACGATACTGTTTTCCTGAAGATCATCGTAACGGAATTTATTATTTGCAAAAGGCAGCATGCCTCCACCATTACCATATATTTTAATATTCCTTGGATCAAGACCATCAGTTTCTATATGCATTGATTTCAGAAACTGTTTATCGATCTTATAAACTCCGGTTTGAATTACGGCAATCTTGTACCATTCTCCGGTTGAAAGCACACTCGAAGAAGCAAATGTATGAGCCGCATTCATCCTGGCACTTGAATATGACGGTTGAATCGAGATATCAAAAGATATTAGTCTTTCAAATTGTCCCGCTGCATTTTTTCTGACAGGTAAAATGGAAACAGAAGCATAATATCTTTTTTGTTTTACAGTTATAGTAGAGGTTATTTCAAAATTATTACTGATCAAATCTTTATTTCTTATCCCGCTTAAATCAGTGATGGATTCCGTAACAATATTGGTTAACTGTGCTTTTATTTCCCCCGCATTCGATGAAATAGGCTCGGTAACAATAAATCTCGGTAGAAAGTTTACATCAAATGAAGCTCCGGTAAAATTAAGTGACTTAAACGAATCATCTTTTGAAAACTTAGTTTCGAAAACAGGTAACCATTCTATTTTATAATTAGATGATTTATCCGCCGCTGATAGAATAAGCGGGATGAGGAAAAAATAAATAAGCACAAAAGAGTGTTTCCTATTAATGCGCATGGTGGTTTAAAATTAAAAAATTTGGTGGGCGAAATGTTAACGAATCTTAAGGAGAGTTATTTTATCGCAATCAAAAATACCATTAATTAATTTATCTTCTTTAAAAATCTATCCACAGAAAAGCTTCTAACTGAAAGAAATGAACATAAAATGACAATTAGTTCAACTAATTATTTTTATCTTTCTGCAAATATTTTTGAGGAAGACTGAAAAATTGTTTAAAATTGTACATAATCTTACAAATCATTTATTCTACGTTTATTTGACTGTCATACCCGGCGTAACTCTGTATCTTCACAAACGTAACAAACAGACTAAATTCTCTCTAATGCTCAGGAAGTTTCTGATATTGGTTCTTCTGGGAATTTCCGGAACTGTACTTGCTCAGGATCCTGAGTTCACACAGTTTTATGCGAATCCACTATACCTGAACCCTGCATTTGCAGGCTCTGCAAGGTGTCCGCGAATTTCTTTGAATTATAGAAATCAATGGCCTGCACTGACAGGAACATTTGTAACATATACTGCTTCATACGATCAACATGTGGAGGCATTAGGAGGTGGATTAGGATTAATCGTATTGAATGATAAAGCAGGAGAAGGAACTCTTACGACAACTTCTGTGAGTGGTATGTATTCTTACCAGCTAAACGTCACTCGTGAATTCTCAGTTCGCTTTGGTTTACAAGGATCCTATTTCATGAAAAAAGTTGATTGGGATAAACTCACATTCGGCGACATGATTGATCCGCGTTATGGATTTATTTACGAAACACAGGAAGTACGACCAAATACAAATAAGAATTTCTGGGATTTCTCAACTGGAATTTTAGCATATAGCAGCAATTATTATGGTGGAGTGGCTGTCAATCATTTAACTGAACCACAGGAGTTTTATATCAAAGAGGCTGATGGCAGTAAACTGCCAATGAAAATTACGGCTCATGCAGGAGCTATTATTCCTCTCGCCGGCAGCCGTGACGGATCTACTTATATTTCTCCTAATTTTATCTATCAGTCGCAACGTGATTTCCATCAATATAATATCGGGTTTTATATTGCTAAAGCACCACTTGTCGGTGGACTTTGGTATAGAGGCGGTGATGCATTCATCTTGTTAGTTGGACTTCAGCAGGGAATATTTAAATTCGGCTACAGCTACGACGTAACCGTATCAAAACTTTACAACGCTTCTGCCGGATCTCATGAACTTTCTCTTGGTTTACAGTTAAGTTGTCATCCTAAAAAGAAACGCTTCAGGACCATCAAATGTCCTTCATTCTAATAATTTAAAATAAAATAAATACATTTGGCTTCCGTTTCAAAAAATACCCTATCCATCTTATTTAAAATGAAGAAAAACCTCTTTGGGAGTTGCTTTAGTTTAATAGCAATCACCCTATTTTTGGCTTCTTGTTCAAAAGAAAAATCCGCTGTAACTGGATGGAATTATAATGATCCTAAAAATGGCGGTTTTGAAGTGACTCCTTACGATGAACAGGAAACCGGTCCCGGTCTGGTCTTAGTTGAAGGTGGTACATTCACAATGGGTCGCACAGAACAGGAAATAACGCAGGACTGGAACAACATTCCTCGTCGAGTAACTGTCAGTTCATTCTATATTGATGAAACAGAGGTGGCAAATATCCATTACCTGGAATACCTTTATTGGTTATCCAGAGTATTCGGTGCAGATTATCCTGAGGTTTATAAGAAAGCATTACCTGATACATTAGTCTGGAGAGACAGGTTGGCTTATAATGAACCATTGGTTGAGCTTTATTTACGTCACCCGGCTTATCAGCAATATCCGGTAGTTGGTGTAAACTGGTTACAGGCTAACGACTTTTGTTCATGGAGAACGGACAGGGTTAATGAACAAATCTTAATTCGTGAAGGGATCCTCCGTATGAACCCGAATCAAATCAACGAGGATAATTTCAACTCAGAAGCTTATTTAGCCGGACAATATGAAGGACTTGTAAAGAGCGACCTTCAGGATTTAAATCCTAGTGCTGGTGAAAATGGTACTCGTAAAGTGCGTATGGAAGACGGTATACTTTTACCGAAATACAGACTCCCGACCGAAGCTGAATGGGAATATGCCGCTCTTGCACAAATCGGAAATACAGTATATGAAAGAGTAACTGATCGTAAACAATATCCTTGGAACGGACACATCGTTCGTAATAAAGATGAAAAATATAAAGGCCAGATGATGGCTAACTATAAGAGAGGCCGTGGTGATAACATGGGTACTGCCGGCTTCCTTAATGATAATGCCGATCGTCCGGCTCCCGTTCATTCTTATTGGCCAAATGATTTCGGTTTGTATTGCATGGCAGGTAACGTAAGCGAATGGGTTATGGATGTTTATCGTCCGCTTTCTCCGGAAGATAAGAGCGACTTCAATCCTTACCGTGGTAACGTTTTCCAGACTCAGGTTCGTGATGAAGAGGGTGCAATCACTGAGAAAGATAGCTTAGGAAGAATTCCTTATCGTGAGGTAACTCCGGAAGAAGCTGCCGATCGTCGTAATTACACTAAGGCAGATAACATCAATTATCTTGATGCCGATGAGGCTGAAAATATAAAATACGATTTTGGTATCACATCACTTATTAACGATAAGGCTCGTGTATATAAAGGAGGGTCATGGAAGGACAGAGCATATTTCCTTTCTCCCGGCGTTAAGCGTTTCTTAGATGAATCTCAAAGTACAGACGATATTGGATTCCGTTGTGCTATGACTCGAGTGGGTAGCCCGGTTGGTTTAGGTTCTAAGCCAAAGACAAAGGTTACCAAGTAATCAGAAAATATTTTATAAATGAGAAAGCCCGATTAATCGGGCTTTTTTTATAATGCTTAATTTGATTGTACAGATGTAGACTTTGTTTTGAAGAAATAATAAATAGGTACTCCGGTTAGAATAATTATCAAACCGTACAGACTGAAATTTGTCTGATATATAAACATGTTTAAAGCCACCAATACTGCCAATAAAATATAAATAGCCGGTACAACAGGATAACCAAATGCACGATAAGGTCTTTCCATTTCGGGTTTTTTTATTCTCAAAACAAAGAGTCCTGAAATGGTGAGGATGTAGAATAACATCACTGCAAACATGATATAGTTTAGCAGATCTCCATATGTTCCTGTCAGACATAATAGACAAGCCCAAATACACTGCATCGTTAACGAATTAGCGGGTACATGGTTTTTATTAAGCCTAGCTGCAGGAGAAAGGAACATTTTATCCTTTGCCATCGCATAATATACTCTTGCCGCTGTGAGTATACAGCCATTGAGACAGCCAAAGGTTGATATCATAATCATTGCTGCCATAAAGAATTTACCACTATTGCCAAGTATAGTTTCCATCAGAAGAGTTGCAACCCTGTCGTTTTCGGCATGTTGAATTTTCTCTATTGGTAAAACATAGATGTAAGCGATGTTTGCAAGCAGGTATAATGTAATTACCGTCGTAGTTCCTATAGCTAACGACAGTGGCAGGTTACGTTGAGGATTTTTTACTTCACCTGCAGTAAATGTTATATTGTTCCATGCATCGGCAGAAAACAATGAGCCCGTCATAGCTGCACCGAAAATTCCAATTGTAGTCAGTGTTATTATATCAGGAAATGCAGGTTTGAAATTTTCCGAATTACCATGGCCATTTATTCCGAAATAAATTCCCAGTATTATCAAAAGGAGTAATGCAAGAATTTTAGAGACAGTAAATATGTTTTGTAGAAGTGCACCCGCTTTAATATTCCTGAAATTATATAGACTTAAAAAAATAATTAACAGGATAGCCAATCCCTGTTGTGTACTGACCCTTAAAAACCCTGCTTCAAAAATTAAATTAGTTCCTGAAATGGAAGGGAAAAAGACTCCTGTAAATTTTGCAAATGCAACGGCGACTGCTGCAATTGTTCCGGTTTGTATTACTGCAAATAATGTCCAGCCGTATAAAAATCCATACAATGGTCCGAAGGCTTCCTTAATATATACATATTGACCACCGGCTTTAGGCATTGCTGCGGCAAGTTCTCCGTAGCTCAATGCTCCGAAGATTGTTATGATACCAGTTACTATCCATGCAAGTAATAACATCCCCGGAGTTTGTACCTGTCTTGCAATCTCAGCAGACACGATAAATATTCCTGACCCGATCATCGACCCAACGATTATCGCCGTCGAATCAAAAAGAGATAATTTTTTTTCCTCCTGGTTTTCTGTCATACAATTGTGTTAATGAATTCGTTTATAGAAGATTTGAAATACTTTTTTCAAATTAAATCATTTTAAGTTTACAAAATGTATTTTCGTTCCATGACACGTGAACAACTTTTCGAACAGGTAAAGAAGAAGCAATCTTATTTATGCATTGGATTGGATACTGATGTAAGAAAAATTCCTGTTCATCTTCATCAATATGATGATCCCGTTTTTGAGTTCAATCGCCAGATTATCGAAGCTACCAGCGAATATTGTATTGCTTATAAACCAAACCTCGCATTTTATGAAAGCAACGGTCCGCGTGGGTTATTAAGTCTCGAGAAGACATGTAAGGCAATTTCTAATGACATATTTACTATTGCTGATGCAAAGAGAGGTGATATTGGCAATACGGCCGAAATGTATGCGAGAACTTTTTTTGAATATTATAATTTTGATTCTATTACAGTAGCGCCATATATGGGAAAGGATTCTGTCCTTCCATTTTTTGGATATAAAAACAAATGGGTTATTCTGCTGGCACTGACAAGTAATGCAGGTTCGATGGACTTTCAACTAACCGAAGTTTGTGCTCCTGGTTCTGTCAGAGAACAAAAGCTCTATCAGCATGTTATCGAACATGCCCAAAGCTGGAGCACTCCTGATCAGCTGATGTTTGTAGTTGGAGCAACTCATCCAGAACTTTTCCGCGACATTAGAAAAATTGCAAAAGATAATTTTTTCCTCGTTCCAGGGATTGGTGCACAGGGCGGAAACCTACAGGAAATTTCGAAAGCAGGAATGAATTCATTATGTGGCCTGATTGTTAATTCTTCCCGTCAGATTATTTATGCATCCTCCGGAAAAGATTTTGCAGAGAAAGCTGCTATAGAGGCGAAGAAAGTACAACAGGAAATGAAGCAACTTTTGGAATCTCTTATTTAATGTTCCTTAAAAAAGTAAACCGGTTTTGAATATTGCTGCTGTTACTTTGTGAAAATTTCACCAGTGACTGAAGCATTTTTGCATTACATATGGGAACATAGATTGTTTGATTCGAAGAATCTTAAGACCGACGATGGATTAATGATTGAAGTAGTGCATCCTGGTCAGTATAATACGGGTTCAGGTCCTGACTTTTTTAATTCACGTATAAGAATAAACGGAACTCTCTGGGCCGGTAATGTTGAAATTCATATTCATTCCTCCGACTGGCACAGGCATAATCACCATAATGATGTAGCATACGATAATTGCATTCTTCATGTCGTCTATGAAAACGATTCTATAACATTGAGAACAAATGGTTCACCTCTCCCTGCAATCGAACTCAAGAATAAATTACTGCCTCATATCTGGGATAATTATCTAAAGCTAATAAGTAACCGAGGATGGATTCCATGCCAGAGCAGACTTTCAGAAATTGATAATGATACCTGGAAAATTACGAAGGAGCGAATGATTATCGAAAGACTGGAAAACAGGGCGCAACAGATTTTTATTTCTTTGGTAGGAAACAAAGATGATTGGGAAGAGTGTTTTTATCAATACCTCGCACGCAATTTTGGTTTTCAGCTAAATGCAATGCCATTCGAAATGCTTGCACGAAGTTTACCACTTAGGTTAATCCGAAAAGAGGGAGAAAGCCTAACTGAAATTGAAGCGTTATTGTTTGGTCAGGCCGGAATGTTAGATGACGATCTTACAGAAGAATATCCTAAAAAGTTATCGGAATTATACAGGCATTTTTCCAAAAAACATTCATTGAAAAATATTCCTTTTGCATCGTGGAAATTATTAAGATTAAGGCCCGTTAATTTTCCTGCACTCAGAATAGCACAGTTTGCAGTGGTTTTAGAGCAATGTCCTTTTTTATTTACAACACTTACTAACCTGTCCTCAATAGAAAATATTGCAGCATTATTTAAAATCACAGCATCCGAATATTGGAACACTCATTATCATTTCAATAAATCATCTGTTTTCCAAATTAAAAGACTTGGGAAATCTTCATTGAATAATTTGTTGATCAATACATGCATACCTTTCCTTTTTGCGTGGGGAAAATACACAGGTGATATTGAAATAAAAGAAAATGCTCTTGCTTATTTATCCCAATTAGCTCCAGAAGAAAATCATCTGATCGAACGTTGGAAAGAAGTTGGTATTACTGTTAATTCAGCTGTTGATACTCAGGCTCTCTTGCAATTGAAAGTTGTACATTGCGCAGAGAAAAAATGTTTAACTTGCAGTATTGGAAATAAACTTATTAATTTCCTTCAATGAATTTAATTAATAACATACGGGATTATTTCGAGAGACAGGCATTTGGTGTGTGTGCCTGGTTAGGAAACATTTTGCATATGCGCACTTCTGTTATTCGTTTGTTTTTTATCTATGCTTCATTTCTGACTGTTGGTTCACCATTGATTCTTTATTTGATACTTGCATTCTGGCTTAAGATGAATTCATATGTCAGAGCACGACGCACATCTTTTTGGGATCTTTAAATTAATGAGATTGAATGGAAGAAAATCTCAAGCACATAAACGGGAAAAAAAATTTTCAAATTAATTTTCTCTATTTCAGAAAACTTTATATAGCACTGGGTTTACTTTTTTCAGTTTTAATATTTGGTATTCTTGGATTTTATTTTTTAGAAGATTACAACTTATTGGACTCATTTTTTATGACAGTAATAACGGTTGCCACCGTTGGTTATCGTGAAGTAAAAGAACTCGATGATGCAGGAAAAATATTCACATCTATACTTATAATTGTAAGCATTACTACATTTGCTTACGCAATTTCTGTTATTACCCGGTATGTTATAGAAGGAGAATTTCAGTTATATTTTAAACACTACAAGGTGAACAAGGAAATACAAAAATTAAACAACCACGTAATCGTTTGCGGTTATGGACGAAATGGTAAGCAGGCATGCGAACAATTGCGCTCAGGAAATGAGATGTTCGTTGCGATTGAAAGCAATCCGGAAATAATCGAAAACATGCGCAACGAGGGTAATTTACTTTTCATCGAAGGTGATGCAACGATGGATGAGATTCTTTCTGAAGCAGGATTGGAAAGAGCAAAAGCACTAATCACCGCATTACCAAACGATGCTTCGAATGTATTCGTTGTATTGACGGCGCGTGATAAAAATCCTAGTTTGAAAATAATAAGCAGAGCCTCTGATGATGCTTCTGAACATAAACTGAAAAGAGCAGGAGCAAATAATGTAATAATGCCCGATAAAATTGGTGGTACCCATATGGCTGCGTTAATTACTAAGCCGGATGTATTAGAGTTCATCGATCACATTACAGGAAGAATAAATATCCGACTCGAAGAAATAAAGTTCAGTAGCCTTCCTGAATCGATGAGAAATAAATCGATTCGTGAATTAGAAGTAAGGAATAAAACCGGAGCTAATATCATTGGTTTTAAAACGGCCGATGGCGAATATGTCATCAATCCTCCGCCGGATACAGTCATGTTACCGGATGCAAAACTATTCGTTCTAGGTACACAGGAACAAGTGATGCGATTTAAGGAAATTCTTAATTAATTTATGAAAACAATTTTAGTGACTGGAAGTAATGGGCTTCTCGGACAGAAAATAATTTATGGTTTAATAGCAAGGGCTGATGTGAAATGCATCAGCACATCGCGCGGAGAAAACAGGATGAGAGCACGGGATGGATACATTTATGAATCTCTCGAGCTGACAAATCAAGCTGAATTAAACCGCATCGCTGAAAAGTATAATCCCGATGTGATTATTAATACGGCTGCAATGACAAATGTGGATGCATGCGAATCGAGACGGGAAGAAGCTTTATTGATGAATGTAAAAACTGTTGAAAATCTTATCGACGTTTGTAAAAAAATTAAAGCAAAGCTCGTCCATTTGTCTACTGATTTTGTTTTTAATGGTGAAAAAGGACCATACGTTGAAACTGATGAACCGGATCCGCTAAGTTATTATGCATTGACCAAGTTAGAAGCCGAAAAGAAAATTATTGATAGCGGTATCGATTGGGCTATTCTCAGAACAATCATAATTTACGGAGTTGTTGATGATAACAGCAGATCAAATGTTGTCTTATGGTCGATAAATGCTTTGAGGAATAAAAAAACCATTACCGTTATTAATGATCAGTTTCGATCTCCTACACTTGCAGAAGATCTTGCACAGGCTTGTATTGCCGCTGCATTGAAGAATGCAACCGGAATTTTTCATGTGTCAGGAAGAGAAGTCATGAATATTCTGGATATTGTTAAGATCGTAGCAGAATTTTTTCAGCTCGATCAAAGTTATATTCAGCCCATCAGTTCCGAATCTTTAAAGCAACCGGCCAAACGTCCACCTGTGACAGGTTTTATAATTGATAAGGCGGTTAAAGAATTGGACTTTAATCCCCGAACATTTCTCGAAGGATTAGCTTATATGAAAAAACAGCTTGAATTGGTTGCAAAATAAAATTCAAAGTGATTTTTTTGAAGTGCCTTTGGTGCTTCAACATGAGAAGAAAAAAAATCAGATCCCCGTTTACAGATTATTTTAATTTTTCATCCAGAGAAAGAAATGGAGTTCTTTTTCTTGCATGCATTTTATTTATTCTCCTGAGCACAAATTATTACTTTAAAAATAAATCAGTAGAAATTTTACCTGCTGATCCAGCCCTAATTGCTGTGATCGATAAATTGATGGAAAGAGATAGCATTGGAAAGAAAAGCACTCTGAGTTTTGAGAAACATGAAAAGATTGAATCGACTTCATATTTCAATTTTGATCCGAATCGTTTGAATTTAACTGATGGGAAAAAATTAGGGTTAAGTGAAAAACAAATTAATGTGATAGCTCATTACATTTCACGCGGGGGAAAGTTTCGTGTAAAATCTGATTTCAAAAAAATGTATTGCATTTCTGAAAATGAATATGAAAAGCTGAGAACATTTTTATTATTACCCGATACATTAATTGTAAAAAAGCCACAGGCGAAAATGAGAACTGTTAAAGATTTAAAAGTTAATATTCAAAAAGCGGACTCTGTTGAGTTTATGGAACTTCACGGCATCGGGCCAGTCCTGGCTTCGCGCATTGTCAGGTATCGGGAAAAGCTCGGCGGGTTTTATTCAATTTATCAGTTAAAGGAAGTTTGGGGAGTGAATGATAGTGTGTTTACAAACATTCATCTAAATATTTACCTAACAGATTCACTCCCATACAGGTTTATTCATATTAATTCAGATTCGTTTAATATCCTTGCTTCGCATCCATATATAAAGAGTAAAATTGCAGGACTTATATGCAATTACAGAAAGCAGCACAAGTCCTTTAATTCAATCGAAGAACTTAAACAATTACCATTGATAACTGAGGAAAACTTCCTTAAACTTGCACCCTACATAGACCCGATCAAGAATCTCAAAAATGAATAGTTCACAAACATCAATGCCGGGATCAGTTGATAATGCAACCGATCAAATGATGAATTTTTCTTATACAGAAAATCAAAAGATGATTTCTGATACTATTCGGAAGTTTGCAGAAACTCAAATCAAACCAAAAATGATGGAATGGGATGAGGATCAAATTTTCCCTGTAGAACTTTTTCGTAAAATGGGTGAGATGGGCCTGATGGGAATTCTTGTACCGCAGCAATACAACGGTTCAGGTTTCGGATATTATGAATATGTAACTGCAATTGTCGAAATATCCAGAGTATGTGGTTCCATCGGACTTTCTATGGCAGCGCACAATTCACTCTGTACAGGACATATTCTTCAGTTTGGAAACGAAGAACAGAAGAAAAAATATTTACCAAAGCTAGCAACAGGCGAGTGGATAGGAGCATGGGGTCTTACAGAAGCAAATACAGGTAGCGATGCAATGCGAATGAGATGTGTTGCAAAACAAGATGGAGATTACTGGGTCATCAATGGATCCAAGAACTGGATCACTCATGGGATTACAGGTGATGTTGCAGTAGTACTCACTCGAACCGGCGATCTACTGGATCCAGATGGTATCACAGCATTTGTAATTGAAAGAGGAACGAAAGGGTTCAGGGGAGGAAAGAAAGAAAACAAGTTGGGCATGCGTGCCTCTGAGACTGCAGAGTTGATCATGGAAGATTGCAGGGTTCACAAAAGTCAGGTGTTGGGAAAAGTTGGAGATGGTTTCCGACAGGCTATGAAGGTGCTCGATGGTGGTCGAATATCAATAGCTGCTTTAGGACTTGGAATTGCAAAAGGTGCTTTCGATGCCGCTCTTAAATACTCTAAAGAGAGGGAACAATTTGGAAAACCGATATCAGAATTCCAGGCTATTGCATTTAAACTGGCAGATATGGCTACAAAAATCGAAGCAGCCGAACTTCTGATCTTTTCAGCAGCTGATTTGAAGAATAAGGGTCAAAAATGCACTAAACAAAGCGCCATAGCTAAATATTATGCTTCAGAAGTATCTGTTGAAGTTGCAACGGATGCCGTTCAGATTTTCGGTGGGTATGGTTATACGAAAGACTTTCCGGTAGAAAAATTCTACAGGGATTCGAAACTTTGTACGATCGGAGAGGGTACCAGTGAAATTCAAAAGCTGGTAATTTCAAGGGAAATTTTAAAATAATTTGTATTTCTCGGGAAATAGGCTACTTTTGCAAGCTAAATTTTAAAAACACAATGATTATTGTCCCTATCAAGGAAAACGAGTCAATCGACAAAGCTTTAAAGAAGTTTAAGAAAAAATTTGAGCGTACAGGTGTTGTACGTGAATTACGTCGTCGCCAAACTTTCGAAAAACCATCAGTTGAGCGTCGCCAGGAAATCATTCACGCGAAATATCGTGATATGATGCAGCGTACAAATACGCTTTAATTTTATTTCAAAAGATTTAATATTTCTATATCTTTACTAGCATCGAACCAATAGGTGATGATGTTGGAAAGGAATTAAAAAATTTGACGAAGAGAAACAATGCAATCGCATTTTTCTCTTTCTTTTTTATGTATGGAGCTTAAGAGTTTTTTACAATATATAAAGTTTGAAAAACGATTTTCGGCACACACTGTTATTGCCTATGAGAATGATCTGGCTCAGTTTTTAAATTATCAGAAAGTAACTTACGAAACAGAAAATCCTTCAGAGATTACTCATTCCATGATTCGTTCATGGATTGTAGAATTGATGGAGAAAGAAATCAGTCCCCGTTCCGTAAACAGGAAAATTACTGCTGTTAAAACTTTCTATAAGTTTTTGCTAAGGCAAGGAAAGATAATTGTCAATCCGATGATTAAAATTCAATCACCGAAAACTTCAAAACGACTTCCCATTTTCGTAGATGAATCAAAGATGACTTTGTTATTCAGCGGTGATAATTTCGGTGAAGGATTTGAAGCCATTCGCGACCGACTCATGCTCGAGCTTTTTTATGCAACAGGCATGCGTCTTTCTGAATTAATAGGACTGGATGATAACAGCATAAATGTTTATGAATGCCAGGTGAAAGTTTTTGGAAAAAGAAACAAAGAAAGGATTATACCGTTTACAAAAAAGCTCAAACAATTGATCGATGAATATCTCAATGCACGAGGCGAGATAATTGAAAAGGCACCGGCTTTTTTTGTAACTGATAAAGGTAAAAAATTGTATCCGAAATTTGTTTACAGAGTCGTAACACACCGGCTGGGTACTGTAACTACACTGGAGAAAAAAAGCCCGCATATTTTACGTCATACGTTTGCCACACATATGCTTAACAACGGCGCCGATATCGATAGTGTAAAAGAACTTCTGGGTCATGCTAACCTAAGCGCAACACAAGTGTATACTCACAATACAATTGAAAAATTAAAACAAGTTTATAAACAAGCTCATCCTAGAGCATAAATTTTGGGAGGGATTTTCGATGAAAATAAGAGTTCAATCGATTCATTTTGATGCAGACAGTAAATTGCTGCAATTTATCCAGGAAAAGGTAGACAAGCTTATCCATTTTTATGATAATATTATCGGTGGCGAAGTAGTGTTAAGACTGGACAAAGCAAGTAACATGGAAAATAAGATCGTTCAGATCGTAATACAGATACCAGGGAATGATCTGATTGCAAAAGAAAGATGTAAGACTTTCGAAGAAGCAACAGATTTATGTGTAGAAACATTATCCCGCCAGATTAAAAAACACAAGGAAAAAATTCGCGGAGTCTGACAATTCTATTGTAAGAATTTCCTTTTTTTTGCTCAACTTCGTTGAACGCGAATCGTTATTGTATTTACCCGAATATGAGAGTATTTAGCCTGTTTTTTTTACTCGGATTTTTCATTTTCAGTGCAAACGCACAGGAGGTGAGTAAATATTCTCATATTAAAAAAGTTATCGTAGGACAGGACACTGTGAAAATGAGTTTTATCCGCGATACAACCATGTATGCTCAAGGTTGGGATACATTGCCCCAGACAAAGTTCTGGAAGGATGTAATTCATCTTCCCGGAGATACCTGCATTATCAATATCGCCTGGTGCAGGAAACCTGTAAATAAAATCAACAGGTTGATCTGGATGAATCAAACCGAAATAGAAAAGACTTGTTTTAAAGACAGTATTTGTAGAGCATACGGACTCGATTCTGCTACCAACCTTTATATAACGGCAGGCAAGGGGGAGTTTTACGAATTCAAAAAAACGCTTCCTGATATACACAAATCCATTCGTGTTTTTGAAAAGAATAATTGTGATCCATGGTATGCACAGGCAATTTTATTGATTGAAAGTCCAGGGAAGTACCGGTCTAAATCGTATGTCGGCGCCAATGGCCCCTTTCAGCTTATGAGGACTGTGGCAATCAAATATGGATTGCATGTAAATAAGAAAGTGGATGAACGGACTAACATTGAAAAGGCTGCCCGTGCAGCAGCAATGTTGATCAATAATTCATGTATTCCATACATCAAAAAGTTTTTGGATAGTCGTAATATTGTTTACAATGAAACCGACTTATGGTTCAGACTCCTTGTTCTGCATGCATATCACGCCGGTGCAGGCAATGTTGGTTGTGTGATTGATTCACTCAACCCTTCAGCCGGGGGTATTGAATTGATTCAAAAAGTGTGGCAAACGACATGCCGTGGATTTAAGAATGAATCTCAGAATTATTCACAAATCGCTCTGGCGTCTTTATTGAATTTCGACGAGTTGTTAAACCAGGATGGGGATACGGTTTTTTTAATTAGGGGAGACAGGTTATTAAGGGATTACAACAGGAAAAATTCTAATCATTGGGACAGATATCAATATTTGAATCTTTGCATGGCTGCGTACGAAACTGATCTTCTTGATGACATGATATCGTTTGATTACTTCATGAAAAAAATATCATTCATCCGGAAGGAGTATGCTCATCTTGCCAAAGTGATAACGAAATCTCAGACTGATGTTGTTTTAAAAAATTACCCTTCAAGTGAGGAACATCTGACACAGCTTGCAAATAACCTCACCAAAAGGCAACGTTATGAAGATGCTATTAGGCTTTTGAAATTAAACCTGGACATCTACCCTGAGTCCGTTTCTTCTTATGATAGCATTGCTAAACTTTATCTATTAACCGGAGATAAAAAGAAGGCAGAGTTCTACAGCAGCCGGGCCGACGAAAGAAGTAAACAGGTATTGAAAAACTCCGACTGATCTTTTACGGGATAAACGGAATTATTCTACTTTTGAATCCGTGATTTTTTTTATCACGATTCGATATGAAGAAGTTTTCCGCATCATTAGTTATCTTTCTCTTTTCAGTTTTACTCAATCGTGTTATAGCACAAAATAATTTATTGAGCATTTTCAATAATCTGGATTCTGCGACTAATGGAATGCCTTGGATCAATCACCTGAATCCAAAAAATGGTGAGGCTAAATCAGGAAAATTATTTGCTTTTACTGATGTTTCTAATCCATATGGTTTAGGTTTTAAAGGAAGTTTTCCGGCGATATGCCAGGATAAAAACCTTCATGTTATCGTTAAAGAGTTTTTAAGGACAAGTACGACTGCAAAAGATTTAGATCTTGTTGTTGCAATCACTGTTGGAGATTCGATGATAATTTATGAATCAAAAAATGTAGCACCTCAAATAAAAACACTTAATTCCTGGAATGAAATTAAATACGAATTTGATTTACCAGCAACATTTACCGGAAAAGATAAGACGGTTGGAATTTATTTATGGGATAAGGAAGGAATACCTGTTGACATCGACAATCTTTCTATTGATTTTGGAGAGAAGAAACTTCCTGTTTTTTTGCCACAAGGATTTATTAGAAACCAATTCAACAAAGGGCTTGAAAAAATTACATCTAATAATTTCTTTAACTTTTATTATGCAAAGGAAGATGGCAGGCTTGTGATCAATGGATTAAAAGGCGATACAATCTTCAATACAATAGCATTATATTCAGAATGGAATACAGATAAAGGTGTTAATCAATCTTGGAATAAGCATTTATATTTAAGAAAAGACATAAAGGGAGAAGAAGGAATTTCTTTGACATTTTCTGCACGCGATGAAATTTCTGAGAGTGAAATAACAATTTTAGCTGGAGTAGAAGGTAGTTTAAAATTTAATACTAAAACTGAATTTAAGACTTCGGTAAATTTAATAAGGCATTCAATCGTAGCATCATTTAATTTTCCTGTTAAAGAAGTCTATAATAAGAATACAATAACAGAAATAAATCCTAAGGGTGAATATTGGCTCGACAAAGAAGGATTCTTAATCTCTGATGATAATACTGCTCTGGCGTTATATCGTCCGGAAAAAGTTTCTTCGATTCAATTAAACGTGCCGGAAAAATATACAGTTATCAATATCGATTATTCGGTGGATCATCCGCTATTACATTTTCCAATTTTAGATTCAAGTAAGGGAAAGTTTGTTGATTACTCCACATCAGTTTACAATAATGGTGATGCAATAAATTCTGCTTTTACTTTTTATAAAGTAAAATCGGATATAGTAGTCCCTAAGCTTTCGCCGAATCCCTATGGTTTTCTTTCTTGTTTTATTTGGACCGAACATGCAGATTATACAAACATGCGTACACAGAAGGCTGTTTACTTTGGCGGTGAAAATATTAATCGTCTGGAAGATGCCACCGGAGGTTTTTTGAAATACAGTATTCCTGTTACTAAAAGTATTTTTTATTCGAATCCAGATAAAGTCGACAATAAAGAAAAGAGTGGGATGATGCCAGGACCTGTAGCTAATTATAAGGAGACAGAAGGCTATGCAAATTTTCTTAAATTGATTTATGAATATGGTACTGAAATTTGCCTGCATACTCCCGATCACTATACATGCAGCAGGAAATTACTGGGTGAAGCGCTTGAAGCAACGAAGAGAGAATTTTTTCCCGTGACCTGGATAGATCATGGATACGATAATTCTGTGAAAAGTAATCGCGAAGATCTCGCCTGCGACGGTGCAGATGTAAAATCAGAATACTATTCGGCCGATATGTGGAAAAAGTATGGTATCAGATATTTTTGGAATTCATTTTATGAAGATTCAAATATTTACGGAGACATGAGTTTTAATTCTTTTTTTTCAGTGCCCTATGCAGGTTGGGGAAATGCAATGCCTTCTCCGGTAATTTGGAAGAACAAAACGAGAACAGGAGATATTTTTCACTGGAGAACCACCGGTACGATTGATCCGCCAGATGGTTCATTGTGGAATTATTATTTCAGCGATCAGAGAATTAATGACGCAGTTAACAACAGGACAAATGTAATCATGCATTGTTATCCGGCACGTGTAGATTCTACGAATGGTTTTTATAATATCAAAGAGGGATTGGTTGTGGCAAACGATGAATTCAATGAAACACTTAAAAAGTTATCGCAATATAGAGCTGAGAAAAAAATCTGGCTTACAACTATTCGTGAATTTATGAGTTATAGGGAACGCCTTGAAGGAATCAAATATGAAATAGCAGAGGCTAGCAAGATAAAAATTTCGAATAGTGGAAAGGAAATAGTGAGGGGAATTACATTTTCTGCTCGTGCGAAAAATGTAGATGCAGGAACTAAAGATATATCAAAGAAAATTTTCAACGATGAATTAATATTCTGGTTTGATATCAACCCGGGTGAAAATATAATTATATCGTTGAATTAAAATTGTTTTTTCGTTAATGTTTTCATTGATCAGGCGTATAATTTTTAAGATAATTATCTGGTTCGTTGGCCTGAGCGTATTATCGGTAATACTATTCCGATTTGTTCCTATCCCATTTACACCTTTGATGATAATACGTTGCGTAGAACAAAAAATTAACGGAAAGGAAATGAAGTTGTCTAAGGATTGGGTTTCTCTGACGGATATTAGTCCCGTGATGCCTCTTGCAGTTATGGCAGCAGAAGATCAAAATTTCGAAGAGCATTTTGGATTTGATCTTGAGGCAATAAAGAAGGCTGAAAAATATAATGCAAAACATAAAGGTAAACGAATGAAGGGTGCAAGTACGATTACTCAGCAAACAGCAAAGAACGTTTTCCTCTGGCCATCACGTTCGTGGATACGAAAGGGATTTGAAGTATACTTTACATTTCTAATAGAAATTTTCTGGAGTAAAAAAAGAATTATGGAAGTTTACCTGAATGTAATCGAGACGGGAAACGGAATTTATGGAGTGGAAGAGGCAGCGCAATATTATTTTCATAAGCCGTCGTCTAAGCTTAACATTAAAGAGGCTTCGCGAATTGCAGCCATTTTGCCTGATCCGAGAAACTGGAGTCCGGTTAAACCTTCACCTCGTGTAGCAAGAAAATCGGAAAGGATTATTCGGTTTATGGGCATGTTAAAAACAGAAAATTTTTAGATGTCAATTTATTTGATAAAACCGAACTTTCATTCATCTTTGAGGTTTAAATGAGTTCAGCCTTCACTACATTAAAGCGACCTTCGTGAGTTTGAAAAATTTAAGTGATAGCCAACAGTATTTTTTATTAATCGTTATTGTTTTATTGTCGAGACTTCCTTTTATTTCAGATGGATATGGACTCGATGGTGATTCCTGGTCTGTTGTGATTGCTGCAAAATTCTGGAATGATACAGGAATTTATGAAGCATCGAGATTACCAGGCTTTCCGGTTCATGAATTTCTTTGTTCTAAGCTAATTGGATTCGGTGCATTTGGTTTGAATGCATTATCCGCTGTGTTTTCTTCTATTGCAGTTCTATTTTTTGCAATGATATTGAGAACGCTTCGGTTCAAATATTCTTTTCTGGCTTCTCTGACATTTTCGATGGTGCCTGTGTTTTATATTAACAGTACGACAACGATCGATTATGTTATTACAATTGCATTCATATTGGGAGGAATGTATTTTTTACTCAGGAACAAAGTGTTGCTTGCTGGTGGTCTTATAGGACTAGCAATTGGTACGCGGATTACTTCAGGTGCAATGCTTATATCATTGTCAATTTTGCTTGCAGAAAATGATGGAGTAAAGAATAATGTTAAAAGGATTTCGAAGTTTATATTACCGGCATTGATTACAGGATTCCTCATGTATATTCCAGTGCTGGGAAGATATGGAATGGAATTCTTCACTTATTACAATGTTCCGTATCCAACAATATCGAAAGTTTTGTACAAGTTTGCTTTTGAAGTTTGGGGAGTGATTGGTTTTTTGGGACTACTAATTTCAACCGGACTTTTGTTTTTACCAAACCGAATAACTGCTAAGAAATTTTTATTTCCTCGTTCCATCAATGAGAGGTTTGTTGTATCCTGGCTGGTAGCAATAGATCTTTATATCATTGCATATTTAAAATTACCGATGGAGGGGGGCTATTTAATTCCAATCATTCCATTTGTAATTTTGATTTTTGGAAAGTACCTGTACAATAAGGCTTTTGTGTTTTTATGCATAATGCTGATGCTTTCTTCTTTTTCGAGTACGATATTACCTGTTGAAAGGTATGATGCTGCCCAACCTTCGAAAATGTCATTCGATTTTAATGCAGGTGGTGAGAAGTTGAACTTTGATTTTTTAAAGGGCCCTTTAGTTTCTAATAAGGAACGAAGAAAAAACGGTGTTCAGTTTGTAGATGAAATTTTAGCATCAACGGATAGCATAACTATAAAATCCGTCATCGTTGCAGGAAGATGGTATAATCAGATGTTTATTCAGTCGGGCGATACAAGTAAATTGAAATTTGCTTTGCGCTCTTACCTCAAAGAAGAGGAGGCGCTTTATTTTTATGCTAAAGGGTATATGATTTATTACTTACCGCGTCAGGATTACTTTAATAGAATAATGAAGAATGTAGACCTTGAAATATACAAGGCTGTTCCATACATCCGTGAAAATAAATTCTCTAAATTTTAAATTCCAAAACCAAATCCGATACGAAAAATTGGATTAGCATACGGGGAATAAAGGGAATGATTGATGTTATAAAGAATTAAAAAATCCATCGAACTTCTTTCGCCGATCATTTGCCTGTAGCCACCACCAAGGAAAATACTTGTTACGTTTTGTCTGGTGTAGTAAATGTTATAAGGAGGTTCGGGAACTTCCATATTCAATACTTCATATTCTGCATGAGCAAAGAGTCCTTCATAAATAATATAACGCATGAAAGGACCACCGCCATAGAGATTTGAAGAATAGTTGTAATAGCCATCGTTGATTTTATAGTAAATGTATTTTAGACCGAGACCTGCTGAAAGTCTTGAATTAAAATTATAACCGATGATAGGTGCAAGCTCGACGTATGTTTGAGAACCGAATTGGAGGCCGAATGTTCCTCCAAAGAACATGTGATCGACGAAACGATCTTTTGGTTCAGTCTGATCTCTTTCGATTAAGGGCAACTGAGCATTAACCCTTGAGAGAAATAGAATTAAAATAATGAAGAAAACTAATTTTATTTTCATAATAGTGGAGGGTAAAAGTAAAAATTAAAACTACTATTTGTAAAATTTTATTTTCTTTCGGGAACAATTAAGAATTAGAAAAATGAATGTTGTTATAACAGGTGCAAGCAAAGGAATAGGATATCAGACTGCCTTGAGGTTTTCTGAAAAGGGTCATCGCGTATTTGTTTTAAGCCGTGATAAAGAGCGGTTAAATTTATTGAAAGCTGAGGGCGGTAAGAACATTTTTGTAATTCCCTGTGATGTAGAGAATGAAACGGCGGTTGCAGATGCAGTAAGAAATATCAAAAATGAAGTTAGCACTGTAGAGATTTTAATTAATAATTCAGGAAGGTTGATAAAAAAATCTTTCGGGGAATTATCGTTGGAAGACTGGAAGTCTGTATATGGAGTAAACGTTTTTGGAATTGTAAGCGTAACTAGAATGTTACTTCCGCTTTTGATGAATGGATTACTTCAAAGAGGAGGAAATAACAAATCACACATTGTAAACATTTCCTCGATGGGAGGCATTCAGGGCAGCATGAAGTTTAATGGATTGTCGGCATATAGTTCGAGTAAAGGAGCGGTGATTACATTGACGGAATGTTTATCGGAAGAATTGAAACAAGGAGGAGTAAGTGTAAACTGCGTTGCCTTAGGATCGGTATCGACAGAGATGTTTGGAGAAGCGTTTCCTGGAATGAAAGCATCGATGGAGGCAAAGGATTTTTCGAATTGGCTTTTTGATTTTGCATTGAATGGATGCAGGTATTTTAATGGGAAGGTGATACCGGTATCGACAAATACACCGTAAGATGGTTGTTGATCGTTGGTCGTTGGTACATCCAACAACCACAACCAACCTTCCATCTTCCCATCTTCCAGGTGATTTTGTATTCGACATGAACCGCTTTAATTAATGTTGAAAATTTTCTTGAAATACTTTTTGGAAATGTTGAATTGTTATTACATTTGCACCCCGATTAAAGTTCTTTATTCTTATTTATTTCGCTTCTAAAGCGGTTTTGTGGTTAAAGGAGGTGGATTAGGAAAGGGGATAAAAATTTCCTGACTGATTTACTGGCGATTAGGAAATAAATAAAAATATTTTGCAAAAAGTATTGTGAAAGCGAAATTCATTAGTACCTTTGCAGCCCTTTAAAAAAGTAAATATTGACAACTCAACGGAGTTGTTTAGATATAACGTTCTTTGAAGAATTGAATAGGAAATAACAAGCCCTGAATACCGTCAATTTTTATTGACAAATATTTTTGAGTAGCAAATCCTAACAGAGTTTTAAGAATCAACTTTACTATGGAGAGTTTGATCCTGGCTCAGGATTAACGCTAGCGGCAGGCCTAATACATGCAAGTCGAACGGCAGCACGGGTAGCAATACCTGGTGGCGAGTGGCGCACGGGTGCGTAACGCGTATGCAATCTACCTATAACTGGGGAATAGCCTTCCGAAAGGAAGATTAATACCGCATAATATCACGAAACGGCATCGCTTTGTGATCAAAACTCCGGTGGTTATAGATGAGCATGCGTGACATTAGCTAGTTGGTGAGGTAACGGCCCACCAAGGCTACGATGTCTAGGGGGTCTGAGAGGATGATCCCCCACACTGGTACTGAGACACGGACCAGACTCCTACGGGAGGCAGCAGTAAGGAATATTGGACAATGGCCGCAAGGCTGATCCAGCCATGCCGCGTGCAGGATGAAGGTGCTCTGCATTGTAAACTGCTTTTGTTTGGGAATAAACCCCTCTACGTGTAGAGGGCTGAATGTACCAAAAGAATAAGGGACGGCTAACTTCGTGCCAGCAGCCGCGGTAATACGAAGGTCCCAAGCGTTATCCGGATTTATTGGGTTTAAAGGGTGCGTAGGCGGGTTATTAAGTCAGTGGTGAAAGCCTACAGCTTAACTGTAGAACTGCCATTGATACTGATGATCTTGAGTACGATTGAGGTAGGCGGAATGTGTCATGTAGCGGTGAAATGCTTAGATATGACACAGAACACCGATTGCGAAGGCAGCTTACTAAGTCGTAACTGACGCTGATGCACGAAAGCGTGGGGAGCAAACAGGATTAGATACCCTGGTAGTCCACGCCCTAAACGATGATCACTCGATGTGTGCGATACACTGTACGCGTCTGAGCGAAAGCATTAAGTGATCCACCTGGGGAGTACGACCGCAAGGTTGAAACTCAAAGGAATTGACGGGGGCCCGCACAAGCGGAGGAGCATGTGGTTTAATTCGATGATACGCGAGGAACCTTACCAGGGCTTGAAAGTTAGTGAAGGATGTGGAAACATGTCCGTCAGCAATGACACGAAACTAGGTGCTGCATGGCTGTCGTCAGCTCGTGCCGTGAGGTGTTGGGTTAAGTCCCGCAACGAGCGCAACCCCTATCATTAGTTGCCAACAGGTTAAGCTGGGGACTCTAATGAGACTGCCCGCGCAAGCGGTGAGGAAGGTGGGGATGACGTCAAGTCATCACGGCCCTTACGTCCTGGGCTACACACGTGCTACAATGGCCGATACAGAGGGCAGCCACATGGTAACATGGAGCTAATCCTAAAAGTCGGTCTCAGTTCGGATCGAGGTCTGCAACTCGACCTCGTGAAGCTGGATTCGCTAGTAATCGCATATCAGCCATGATGCGGTGAATACGTTCCCGGGCCTTGTACACACCGCCCGTCAAGCCATGGGAGTTGGGGGTACCTGAAGTCGATCACCGCAAGGAGTCGCCTAGGGTAAAACCAATGACTGGGGCTAAGTCGTAACAAGGTAGCCGTACCGGAAGGTGCGGCTGGAACACCTCCTTTCTGGAGTGATTTGTTACATTGGCTTGTTATTTCCTTTCATCTTCTTCTATCTTATTAAAAACCCAAACGAGCCAATCAGTGGCAGCTGGAAACAGCGGGACACTTTGTTGGCAGTTAAGCAGAAACAGTAGCAGTAACAGAAAAACTGTAGGCTGTACACTGTAAACTGCAAACTTACTTAGTCCCGTAGCTCAGCTTGGTTAGAGCACTACACTGATAATGTAGGGGTCAGCAGTTCAAATCTGCTCGGGACTACGAAAACTAGTGTGAGTGTGGGAGTGAAGTCCAAACTCAGACTCAAACTCGAAACTGTTCTTGGGGGATTAGCTCAGCTGGCTAGAGCGCCTGCTTTGCAAGCAGGAGGTCATCGGTTCGACTCCGATATTCTCCACCAAACAATTAGTTAATTAGCCAATTAGTTAATTAGCCAATTGAGAAAATAAAAAGTAGCATCTGGACAACGGTTCAGATCAAAATTGAAATAAGAATTATGCATTGATGCATTCCAGATTATCGGAAGCTGGTTCGTAACCAGATTAATTCACGATGTCAATTGATTTGAAATAGTTAATTTGATTTTCCAAACTCGCTGTGAAAGTAGAGTAAGGATCATTATCAAAGTAACTAATTATCAAATTAACTAATTGATATACGTTCTTTGACATATTGAAAGAAAACAACAAACAAGAATCAAGATTTTATCGTAATCGATAAGAAAGTTAATAAGGGCACACGGTGAATGCCTTGGCTCTCATAGGCGATGAAGGACGTGATAAGCTGCGAAAAGCTCCGGGGAGGTGCAAACAACCTTTGATCCGGTGATATCCGAATGGGGCAACCCGTACTGTTGAAGACAGTACATCCATTGCGAAGCTAACCCAGAGAACTGAAACATCTAAGTACCTGGAGGAAGAGAAAATAAGTTAATGATTCCCTAAGTAGTGGCGAGCGAACAGGGAGAAGCCCAAACCATAATTGTTAAGGCAATTGTGGGGTTGTAGGACTACAATATGAATATAAGCGCTAAGCTGAAGCTTCTGGAAAGCTGATCCATAGAGGGTGATAGACCCGTAAGCATAAACAATTATATTCTAGTAGTATCCTGAGTACCGCGAGGTCGGAGACGCCTTGTGGGAAACTGCCGGCACCATCCGGTAAGGCTAAATACTCATGAGAGACCGATAGTGAACAAGTACTGTGAAGGAAAGGTGAAAAGAACCTCGAACAGAGGAGTGAAATAGAACCTGAAACCGTGTGCTTACAAGCGGTAGGAGTCCCCTTGTGGGATGACTGCGTGCCTTTTGCATAATGAGCCTACGAGTTACTCCTCATTGGCAAGGTTAAATCCCTTAGGGATGAAGCCGAAGCGAAAGCAAGTCTGAATAGGGCGTATAGTCAGTGGGGGTAGACGCGAAACCTTGTGATCTACACTTGGGCAGGTTGAAGGATGGGTAACACCATCTGGAGGACCGAACTGGTGAGCGTTGAAAAGCTCTCGGATGACCTGAGTGTAGGGGTGAAAGGCTAATCAAACTGGGAAATAGCTCGTACTCCCCGAAATGTCTTTAGGGACAGCGTTGAGTGAATTGTTATAGAGGTAGAGCTACTAATAGGGCTAGGGGGAGTCAAATCCTACCAAACCCTGATAAACTCCGAATGCTAATAACATATACTCAGCAGTGAGGCCTGGGGTGCTAACGTCACAGGCCGAGAGGGAAAGAACCCAGACCATCAGCTAAGGTCCCAAAATCTATGTTAAGTTGGTCAAACGTGGTCAGATTGCATTGACAGCTAGGATGTTGGCTTGGAAGCAGCCATTCATTTAAAGAGTGCGTAACAGCTCACTAGTCGAGCGATCAGGCGTGGATGATAAGCGGGCATTAAACATAGTACCGAAGCTATGGGATTGTAGCAATACAATCGGTAGGGGAGCATTCTAATTGCACCGAAGGTTCTTCGTAAGGAGGGCTGGAGCGATTAGAAAAGCAAATGTAGGCATAAGTAACGATAAGGCAGGTGAGAAACCTGCCCACCGAAAGACTAAGGGTTCCTGATCAACGTTAATCGGATCAGGGTTAGTCGGGACCTAAGACTAATCCGAAAGGAAATGTCGATGGATAACATTTTAATATTAATGTACCGGTGCAATCAGTGACGGGATGACGAAGTAGTGAAAGGTCTGCGTACGTACGGAAGTGTACGTTGAAGCCAGTAGATATAAGTCCTACAGGAAAATCCGTAGGATTTGTCGAAGGTGACAGTACCGAGAGTCTCCGGACAATCGGATAATGACCCTAATCAGACTTCCAAGAAAATTCCCTAAACTTATGATTGTACCGCCCGTACCGTAAACCGACACAGGTAGTCGAGAAGAAGATTCTAAGGTGCTCGAGTGATTCATGGCTAAGGAACTCGGCAAATTAACCCTGTAACTTCGGGAAAAAGGGTGCCCTCTTCGGGGGGCCGCAGAGAAATGGTCCAGGCGACTGTTTAACAAAAACACATGGCTATGCTAAATCGAAAGATGATGTATATGGCCTGACACCTGCCCGGTGCTGGAAGGTTAAGAGGAGATGTCATCCCGCAAGGGAAAAGCATTGAATCGAAGCCCCAGTAAACGGCGGCCGTAACTATAACGGTCCTAAGGTAGCGAAATTCCTTGTCGGGTAAGTTCCGACCTGCACGAATGGTGTAACGATCTGGACGCTGTCTCAGTCATGAGCTCGGTGAAATTGTAGTAGCGGTGAAGATGCCGCTTACCCGCAACGGGACGGAAAGACCCCGTGCACCTTCACTACAACTTTGCATTGATTCTGGATAAATGATGTGTAGGATAGGTGGGAGACTTTGAAGCGGGGGCGCTAGCTCTCGTGGAGTCAACCTTGAAATACCACCCTTTATTTATTCGGGATCTAACCCCACACAGTGGGGGACATTGCATGGTGGGTAGTTTGACTGGGGTGGTCGCCTCCAAAAGAGTAACGGAGGCTTTCAAAGGTATGCTCAGTACGCTTGGTAACCGTACGTGGAGTGCAATAGCATAAGCATGCTTGACTGTGAGACATACAAGTCGAGCAGGATCGAAAGATGGATATAGTGATCCGGTGGTTCCGCATGGAAGGGCCATCGCTCAAAGGATAAAAGGTACGCCGGGGATAACAGGCTGATCTCCCCCAAGAGCTCACATCGACGGGGAGGTTTGGCACCTCGATGTCGGCTCGTCACATCCTGGGGCTGGAGAAGGTCCCAAGGGTTCGGCTGTTCGCCGATTAAAGTGGCACGCGAGCTGGGTTCAGAACGTCGTGAGACAGTTCGGTCCCTATCTGTTGTGGGCGTTGGAAGTTTGAGAGGGCCTGACTCTAGTACGAGAGGACCGAGTCGGACGTACCTCTAGTGTACCTGTTGTTCCGCCAGGGGCATCGCAGGGTAGCTATGTACGGTTGAGATAAGCGCTGAAAGCATCTAAGCACGAAACTCGCCTCAAGATGAGACTTCCTTTAAGGATCGTCAGAGACTATGACGTTGATAGGTTGCAGGTGTAAAGACAGCAATGTCACAGCCGAGCAATACTAATTGTCCGTAGACTTTTTATCGGATAGATTCTTAAGTTTTTGTTTGTTTGTTTTCTTTCTCATATGTCATTTGTTTTTGGTAATCGTTAGTTGGACTCGGGTGTAACCCAACAACCAACATACAACAACCAACAAACATTTAAGATACTATGGTGACTTTAGCGTTGGTGTCCACCTCTTCCCATTCCGAACAGAGCAGTTAAGCCCAACAGCGCAGATGGTACTGGTGTTACAGCCGGGAGAGTATGTCGTTGCCGTACTTATAAACCCTCACTTCGAAAGATGTGGGGGTTTTTTATTTTATTTTAAAAAGTTAATAGTCTTTTATTTTGATTTGTGTTAATGATTAATTATCAACGATTGACTAATTAGTTTTAAAATACAACCGGAAGAATATGCTTCGACAAGCTCAGCACAGGTAATGTTGTTGTTCTTACAAACCCGATCGCCGAAAGATGGTCGGGTTTTTTCACGATTTGAAATCTTAAAAATATCAAAAATAAATAAACACCAAATCAAAGAACAATTATCAAACTGTGGTGTTCTAATTCTGAAAATCATTAGAGAATTTCTTCTTACTAAAACGGCGAATAATTTTCGATTTACTTTTCAATAAGAATTTGAAAAATATAACGTGCGACAAAATTGTTCTCATCATTTTGATATTAATTTGAAATTAAAAGCAAATGCAGATGAGAAGGGAAATATTTCTGTATAAATTAATACAACATGATAAATAGGTTAATCGTGGATTTATTTGAAATTAGACTTCAGATTAAGAGTTATCATTGTAAATATTCTGCTCTTTTTTGTAATTGCATTTAAAATTCAATCTGATTTTTAAAAATGCATCTATATCATTATTAAAAATTATTCGGAATAAAATAATACAACAATTTATCCATATACAATATGTTGCCTTAAAAAAACCGAATCGAAAAATACTCCAATTGTACTATAAATTCTATGATTACATTAAAGAATAATTGTAGTCCACATATATTTATTGCAGGTTTCGCAAGTGATAAATTTTTTTCTTTTCAAACACTAATGAAAAATAAGGTGCCATCAAAAATTTTTACAAATATCACATTGAAAAATTTTGTTAAGGTTCAATATGAAATTATCAATAAGAAAAAATGGTTGATTTCAATATTGGCAATATTAATACTGCACCGAAATACTTAAAATCTGATTTAACTCAAGATAGTTCCGTTATGATTTAATACCACTGTTGTAGTATTGTTTGCTTTTTCAACAAAAAAATTTTTTAACGTTTAATTTTTTAACAAAATAAATTTATTTTATCATACTAATGTCTGATTATTTTTCCTTAAAATATGAAGTTCAATATTATTAGTAGTACTTTTATATGGTTAAGACTTTATCTCTTGATTAATATTTTCATTTTTTATTACTTGTAGCAATCGATTAATTGGTTGTATAATAAAAAATTTACAATATGAGTAGGTCTTTATTGTTCTGGTTATTTCGATTATAATTATAGTGTTAAAATTATTTTGGAGATTATATTGTATTTAATAATTAAATAGATAAAGCTATTAATAGTTCAAATTTCTGTAATTAGATAAGAAAATTCATATGAAACAAGAAATAACTCATCATTGAATAGGGTTTAATAGTTTTAAATTAATTTAAAATAACACATAAAAAATGTTATACACTATGAATTATACACCTTTATTGGTATTGTGCGGCTTTTATATAAGTTTTTCTTTTGACATATCATCCGGTAATTAAATAAAATGTATTAAAAATTAACCAAAGGATTTATTTGCAATCAAATTAAGAAAATCATGAACTAATTATATACACCATAACAACATGAACATTTTAAGCCTCAACCAGCCCCGCATAATCGATTATTAAATTTTGGAGAATTAAGCAGAATTAAATTTCTGAATTTAATTTTTTAATTGGGATATATGACAATATCATATTGCTGAATGTTTCATTTAGCACTAGGGAATTATTATGCACAAATTTAAAATACTTTAAACTTAACCACTTGCAAATCATAAATATGAAAATATATACATCATCTTCGCCCAACTTAATTGAATTCCTTTCAATTGACCAGACAAATATTTTTCTGCTGATTAAAAGACATTCTTTGTTTCGATTAAAATACTTATTATTTCTTTTTTTGTTTTGCTTCAGCATTAATTCTACCGGTCAGATAAGTGTAACTGTGACCGGCAATACCAATACCACTCCAAATCTCGCCGCAAGCTATACTTCACTTGCAAATGCAATAGCGGCTTTAAATACAGTAACTGCTTTAAATGGCCCGGTGACTTTTAATCTACCGGCAGGAAGTACAGAGACATCTACATCACAGCTTTCAATTACATTAAATGGAAATATAAATTTTGCAATAACATTTCAAAAAAGTGGTGGTGGTGCAAATCCTAAATTAACACGGACGGATGCAGGAACAAATACAACGAGTACTGAAGGAGGATTGGGTGATGGCATTATTCGAATTACAAGTACTGACAATATTCATTTCAATGGCCTTGATATTTCAGCGTCAAATCAAGGAATCGAGTATGGATATTTTATTTTTAAGACAACAATTAATGCATGTAAAACTTTATCAATTAAGAATTGCGACATATCGCTTACGAAAGGAACGAATGCTTTTGGAGCAGGTATTTATGTTAGTAATGGTCCATCAACTGTAAGTTCTGCAACCGGAGTTTCTGTTTCTACATCGGGTGGTCAAACTGATGGGGTTACTATCACAGGTAATACCATCAGCAATGTGCATACTGGAATTTTATGCAGAGGCTTTAATACTTCCAATCCTGACTTAAACCTTGTAATCGGGGGCAGTGGCGTTGGAAATGTAATACAAAACTTTGGTGGTGGTTCAGCAACAAGCGCATATGGAGTTTCAATTTTAAATAATATTAATTCATCCGTAACTTTTAATACTATAAATAATGCCGGTGGAGGTGGAACGGCACATGCGTCTTCTCTAAGCGGCATTCGATTTACGTCTACTACAGGCGCAATTGTAGCAAGCAATAATACGATAACCATGACCACTAGTGGAACATCAGATGTGCAATGGATTTATAATAATTCTTCACAGACCTCTTACAACTTTAGTAATAACATTTTAGCCGGAAGTATTGCTGCAACAACAACCAGTTATCTCATATACGGGTCTTCTTCCACTCAAACATTTACTGTTAGTGGAAATTCAACTACAGGTACAATTGTCAAAACAGGAGCTTCAGGAATTTTGTATGGATTTTTTAATAATGGCAATCCCTCAAGCGGAACATCAAGCATTACAGGAAATACTTTTTCGAATATTACTATCTCCGGCACTTCCGATTTTACTGGTATTGATATAACCACCGGTTCCGGTCACAATGCTGTTATAAATAGCAATACAATTGAAAATATTATTGTTCCTGGAATTTTTGTTGGGATTGATTTAAGTGGTGCTACAGGAAATTGTAACGGAAATATTATTACTTCAATCACGGGTGGAGGTGCTGCAACAGGAATACTTTGCGGTAATTCAAGTCAAAATGTTTTCGATAATAAAATCAATTCAATAACTTCTTCAGGTGGAGCAGCGGTTAAAGGCATCGAACGCGGTCTGGGTAATAATAACAATCCAAACATCTACAATAATAAAATTTGTGATCTATCCGGCACACATGCTTCTTCGACTGTAACGGGAATAAGTAACACTTTTGGAAGCACGAATATTTATAATAATCTCATAGGTAATTTAACAGCACCTAATGCAACAGGAACACTAGCCGTCGTGGGAATTTCTCTCACAAGTTTAGGCAGTAGCACCAATATTATTGTGGATTATAACACAATTTTTCTGAATGCAAGTGGATCGGGAAATTTTGGCTCCCGGGGGATTTACCATACTCAATCTTCTTCCCCAACCACGGCTAATTTAACGATGCGAAATAATATTATATACAATAACAGCACTGCATCCGGATTGGGAGTAACAGCGGCTTATGGCCGGAGTTCCACGGGCAATCAAAATTATAATGATGTTTCTGACTGGAATCTTTTGTGGGGTGGAACACCTTCTTCTTCAAATCTTCTGTTTCATAATCTAAATGGCTTTTCAACATTATCAGATTTCAAAAATGCAGTTGCGCCCAGAGAACAAAATTCGCAAACTGAAAATGTTTCTTTCTTAAGTACATCTTGTCTAAGTGCTGATTTTTTAAAATATAATCCATCGTCCGGAACGATTGTAGAAAGCGGGGGGAGAAATGTGGGCGGAATTACAACAGATTTTATTGGCACTATTCGCCAGGGGAATGTCGGATATTCGGGTTCAGGAACATTTCCTGATCTTGGAGCATGGGAGTTGAATGGTACTCCGCTTTGTAGCGGTTCCCCAGCGCTTGCAAATGCTTTAGTCGGCAGTTCCAGCTCGACATGCGTTAATGATAGTTTTTTACTTTCATTAGACATTGCTTTTAACTATGCTTATACATTTCAGTGGGAAAAATCTATAACAGGACCATCTTCCGGATTTACCCCTATTTCCGGAGCGACACGATCAACTCTTACTGTAAATACAACTGAAACTGCCTGGTATCGTTGTGCGGTAACTTGTATTTCAAGTGCACTTACTACGGTTTCGAATTCCGTTCAAATAACTATCGCTAATTCCCCACTTTCCGGTGTATATATAATTAACAGTGCCGGCGGAGGTAATTACTTGTCTATTGCATCTGCAGTTGCAGATTTAAATTGCAGGGGTATCAATGGACCGGTAACTTTTAATGTGGCATCGGGACATACTGAAACTTCTACGTCAGAAATAATTATCACTGCAACCGGATCATCAACAAACCCAATAATTTTCCAGGGGACAGGAGTTCATCCTTTAATATCAAGAACAGATGGAGGAACTAACATTCCTACCTTACTGGGCGGTGCAGGGGATGCGATAATTACATTGAAAGGCTCCGATTATATCACATTCGATCGGATCGATCTATCGGCAACAGACCAGGGCATCGATTACGGATATTATACTCATAAGCCTGACGGAATGAATGGCTGTCAGAATATAACAATTAAAAACTGTACGATTAATTTAACAAAAGGAACCAATCAATTTAATACAGGAATTTTTATTTCCAACGGACCGACTTCGATATCCAGCAGCAGCGGTGTTGTAGTTACAGCTAACAGTGGTCGAAATGAAAATATTATTCTGACTGGAAATACTATTCGTAATGTTCAGGTAGGTATTAATTGTCAGGGTTATCAAAGTGCATCACTTGGATTATTATTTGATCAAAACATAACAATCGGTTCTATTGGTTCAGGCAATGAAAATACAATTGAAAATTTTGGAGGATCAAACACAGGATTCGCAAACGCTATACGCGCGGTCCAGGTTAATAATCTAAACATTGAAAATAATATTATTGATAATTCTGGTGGTGGTGGAACTGTACATACAGGAAGTCTCGCCGGTATTCAATATTCTGCTTCAGGGATAATTAATACAAATAATAATACCATTACAATGAACTCGAGCGGAACGGCTGGTGTATTTTGGATTTTTGAAACAGGCAGAAGTTCCCCAATCATGAATACGAACAATAATGTTTTTGCCGGAAATATTGCCGCAACTTCAACCAGCTATTTTATTGATAACAGTTTTGCAGAAGATTCACCAATAATTACTGTTAATGGAAATATGGTTTCCGGAACTATAAATAAAACAGGAGCATCCGGGCAGTTGATCGGTTATGATTTTATTAATACACCAACCGGCGGAACCTCAACAATCACCAACAATAATTTCTCGAATATAATTCATTCCGGAACATCTACATTTACCGGTATCAGACAAAACACGGGTGTTGCTCATAGTTCGACTGTAACAGGAAACACTTTGTCGAATATTACATGTCCAGGAACTTTTATTGGAATCGATTTCAAAAATAATCCGGGTAGTTGCTCACAGAATATAATTTCAAATATTTCCTGCGGTGCGGCTGCAACCGGAATTTTAGCAGGAAGCGCTACCACGACCGGTACACAAAACATTTCTCAGAATAGTATTTCTTCCATTAGTTCTACAGGTGCTTTTCTGGTTACAGGTATTGAATCAGCTGCATCGGGTACAGGTGCTATTTCAAATTTAACTAAAAATAAAATTTGCAGTTTGTCAGGGACAAATGCATCCTCGACCGTTTTTGGTTTAACGGTTACTGCCGGTAAAACTACCAACGTAAATAATAACCTTATCGGAAATCTAACTGCACCATCAGCTACAGGTACGGATGCTGTAAGGGGAATTTCAATTACAAGTGCGACGACATCATCTTCCAATACGATTGATTTTAATTCCATATACCTGAATGCTTCCGGCGCAGGAAATTTTGGTTCGACTGGTATTTTCAATACTACTACGTCTTCAGCAATTCTAACATTGAGAAATAATATTGTATATAATGGAAGTTCTCCTTCAGGGACAGGTTTGACTGTTGCATATCGAAGAAGTAGTACGTCGGTAACAAATTACAGCGCATCTTCTAATAATAATCTTTTCTGGGCTGGAACTCCTGCTTCGAACCGATTGATATTTTCAAACGGTACAAATAATTTTGAACAATTGTCGGATTATAAGACGTACATCATTACACCTGATCAATCATCCGTTACAGAAAATGTTCCTTTCTTAACTACAACATGTGGCAGTAATGACTTTTTGAAATATGACCAGGGTACAATTGTGGAGAGTGGTGGATTTAATATAAGTGGAATCACTGATGATTATTCAGGAACTATTCGTCAGGGTAATCCGGGCTATTTAGGAACGGGAACAGCTCCTGATCTTGGTGCATGGGAGTTGGAAGGAACTTTGCCAGGCAGTTGTTCAGGTGCACCAGCGGCATCTACAGCACAAACAAGCAATGCAAATCCTGCTTGTCAGAATGTTTCATTTAATCTTTCACTCGATGTTCTCTTTGGATTTGGTCACACTTATCAGTGGGAAGTTTCAACTACAGGGCCACTATCCGGTTTTAGTCCGATTCCCGGCGCAGTGAATGCTACTCTCAGTACAACTACTATTGCAACCTCATGGTTCAGATGTGCTGTAACTTGTACGGCTAGTTCTCAAACTACTAATTCAGGTGCAGTCCAGGTTACAACCTCTGCGCTCAACGGTGTTTATACAATTACAAATGCAGGCGGTGGAAATTATCTGAGCATTGCTGCTGCTGTAACTGATTTGAATTGTAAAGGAGCAGCGGGACCTGTGACGTTTAATGTTGCTTCAGGTCATACAGAGAGCATTTCGAGTGAAATACTTTTGACCGCTACAGGTACTGCATCGGCTCCAATTATTTTCCAGGGGTCGGGTGTTAATCCTAAAATTACGCGGACAGATGCAGGTAGTAATACAACTTCAACTTTAGGTGGATTAGGAGATGCAATTATCCGAATGAATGGAAATGATTACATAACATTCGACAAAATTGATCTGACTGCAAACAACCAGGGAATTGAATATGGTTATTATACTCACAAAACAAGTGGAACAAATGGAAGCTCAAATATTACGATAAAGAATTGTGTCGTGACCATGCAGAAGGGTACGAGCATTTTTGTAACTGGTTTATATATTTCAAATGGGCCGACTTCTACCGGTTCAGCAACAGGTGTGACGGTAACTTCATCCAGCGGCAGAAATGAAAATATTGTTCTTACAGGAAATACAGTTCAAAGATCATATGTGGGAATATTGTTAAGAGGCGCATCGACATCAGCGGATCAGGATGCAATTGTTGGAAATGCCGGCGTCGGAAATCTCATTCAAAATTTTGGAGGCGGTTCAATAGATGCTGCGTATGGAATCCTGGCTATCAACCAAAATAATCCAACGATAAGTTATAATACAATTAATAATGCCGGAGGCGGAGGAACTGCGCAGGCAGAAGATCTTTTTGGTGTTTCCATAACAGGTTCAACAGGAAATATAATAGTTAATAATAATACCATTACAATGAATCTTTCTTCGAGCGATTTCTTCAACGGGTATTGGATTCATGTCAGTACAAATGCTAATTCTTTGACGGTTAACAATAATATTTTTGCCGGTACGATGTTTCATCCTAATACAGATTATATTATTTATAATGGAGGAAGTACACCTAATGTTAATGTTACCGGCAACCAAACTTCAGGAACAATTTCCTGTTCAAATGCATTTGGATTCCTTGTTGGCTATCAAGCTACCGGATCGCCTGCCGTCGGCGTGACAACGATTTCAAATAATAATTTTTCAAATATAAATTCTACACCCGGATTTTATGGCATCTATAATTCTTCCAGTTCAGCGACGCAGCAAGTTAATATTACGGGAAATACAATTTCGAACATTACATCAGGAGGATTATTTTCAGGAATATACTATAATACTAGTTTTGGAAATATTGCAAACAATATCATCTCGAACGTCAGCGCGGGAGATGTCACATACGGTATAAGAGCAGGCAATGCATCTACAACCGGTAACACAAATATTTTTTCAAATTCGATAACGGATATTTCCGGACTTGAAGTAACCGGTATTCTATCTGCAGCATCCGGAAGCGGAAGTTCTACCAACATTTATAAAAATAAAATTTGCGGACTCACTTCTTCGACGATTCGTGGATTAGAAATTGAAACCGGTATTACAACAAATATTTATAATAATAATATTGGCAATCTAATTTCAACTACATCAGGCGGATCTTCGAGTGTCATCGGAATACTCAATTCGGGAATATTGACAAATTCATCCACAACTGTTTATTACAATACTATTTATTTAAATACGGCTGCACATGACATTACCGGAATCCAGCATACCGGTAATAGCGTTGCCACAACAAATAATCTTACTTTAAGAAATAATATAGTTTACAATAACAGTATACCATCCGGATCATTTGGTGAAGCAGTAGCCTTTTACCTGAGTGGTTCTTCTTTAGCTAATTTTAATTCCGCTTCAAACAATAATTTATTTTATGCAGGAGTTCCATCATCCATTCATCTTATTTATGCGGGTACTTCTAATATCCAGTTGATGGCGGACTATAAAATATATATGAACAGTATAGGTGCTGAACAAAATTCGGTCACACAGAATATTTCTTTTCAGTCATTCTCCTGTGGCAGTCCCAATTTTTTAAAGTTCGATGTAAGTGGAAGTCCTCTGGCTGAAAGCGGTGCAGCAAATATTCCTGGTTTGACTGATGATTATATCGGTACCATTCGCCAGGGAAATCCGGGATATACCGGTACTGGAACAGCGCCTGACATCGGTGCATGGGAACTTGAACCTGTAAATAGTTGTTCAGGTAGTCCTGCAGCCAGCAGTGCACAAACAACGGATGCTTTTCCATGCAATGGAGAGAACTTTACACTCGATTTAAATATATCTTTCGGAGTTAGTTTTCATTCTTTTCAATGGGAAGAATCTGTAACAGGACCATCCTCGGGATTTTCACCAATTGCTTCTGCTACGAGTCCGACATTGATAACCAATACTACTGTTACAAAATGGTATCGCTGTGCGGTAACATGCATTTCGAGTGGATTGACTACAACCTCTGTTTCTGTTAAGATAACTATTGCAACTCCGCTTTCGGGAACATATACGATTAATAATTCGGGTGGAGGCAATTATACAAGCTTTGCTGCCGCAATTTCAGATTTGAATTGTAAGGGGACAAGTGGTCCTGTTACATTTAATGTTGCAGCGGGACAAGTTTTTGTTGAAAGTTCTGAACTAGTTCTTACTTATTCAGGTAGCGTTTCTAAGCCAATCACCTTTCAGCGATCCGGGATCGGTGCAAATCCGAAGATTCAACATACCGGATCATTAACTTTTGGATACCTCGATAAAATCGTTGTATTATCAGGTGTAGATTATTATTCGTTTAATGGAATTGATTTTGAACAGACAGGTTCTTCTTTTGATGGAACCCTGGTTGAGATCGGGATTTATATAACTAACACCTCACCAACTGCGGGAGCAAATAATAATACGTTTAAGAACGGTGTGATTACATTATCAAATACCATCGATGATGCAGTAGGTGTACTGGTGCAATCTTCATACGTTCCAACTTCAGGCACCGGAACACAAAGCAACAACAGCTTTATCAATATGACAATACAAAATTCATTTACCGGTTATATGTTTTCAGGCGGTTCAAATCTCTTTCCGGATGATGGAAATAAAATTGATACCGAATCGGGTGGCACGAGCCTTATTACAAATCTTGGAAATGGATCTACTGGATTTGGAATTGAAGGAGTAGTTGTAGTAAGTCAGACAAATTTTAAAATTAAGAATACAGAAATTATCGGAATGAATCCCCGACTCAACCAGTCGGTAACGGGAATTTATATTTCAGGCGGAACAAGTAATACGGGAGAGATATCAGGAAATAAAATCCATAATGCAAGTGGTGATGGATCTATGACAGGAATTGATGTATTTAGTGCAGACTCCGTGTATGTATCCGGAAATCAAATTTATGATCTTACTACAAGCGGAAACACAAATTATATAAAGGGAATTCATTTATCAGACCTGGATTTGACCGCTCACGTTTGCAATAACAGGATTTATAACCTGACAAGTACAACAACTTCTACCGGTTTTGTTATAGGAATAGAGGCATTCTCAGGAACTTCTTATTCCATTTACAATAATATGATTAGTGATTTGGAAGCGTCCACTTCACTCAATACTACCGGCGGTACCCGTGGAATATCCGGTGGTAACGGTGGAATTATTCGTTTATATTTTAATACAATTTACCTGAATGATATAGGTGGAGTATTCGGTTATACATCAGCCGGAATTTTAAATGTAGGTTCTTCCTTTGATATCAGAAATAATATCATCATTAATAAATCTAATGTTTCAAACGGAACACGTGTTGCTGCAATCTGGAAGACAACAACAAGTGATAATATTCTGGAGAGTTCGAATAATAATATTTATTACGCAGGAATTCCTGATTCGAAGCATTTGATATTTTATGATGGTACACATCAAAGCCAAACTGTGGCTGAATATAGTTCGCTGCCATTTGTTTACCCTGGCGAATCTCATTCTCATTCTGAGGATGTAACTTTTCAGCCAATTGTAACGGGGATTCTCCGGCCAAATCCGTCTACGAATAATTTTGTAGAAAGTCGTGGAGTGGAGATAGCAGGTTTCAATACTGATTTCGAAAATACATCCAGAGGTTCATATCCGCTTTCCGGACAATCAGGCGGATGTGGTCTTCACCCCGACCGCGGTGCAGACGAAGGAGATTTTCTATGTATGATTTGTAACGGATCAAATGGCGGAACGGCTGTAGCTGCAAAGACAATTATTTGTGAAGGCGATTCGTCGTACATCACTAATTCCGGTTATTCAGATAATGTGAACAATACATTCGAATGGGAATCATCACCGGCGGGAGCAAATACATGGACAGGAACAGGAATTGATAATCCTGCCTTTTATCATTCGGGAGTTATCACACAGTCGATGGATTACAGGTTAAGAGTACAATGCCCGACCAATAATTCGACAGCATATTCAAATATTGTCACGCTTATCTTTATTCCTTATGTAGCTCCTTTCGTAACTCAGTCTGCAGGTGCGATTTGTCCGGCAGGTGGTTCGATAACAATAACTGCTGGCGGTTCATTCGTCAGTTATACATGGTCTCCTTCGATTGGATTGTCTTCGACTACTTCGGCGACAGTAATAGCAAGTCCTGCACTATCGACTGATTATGTTGTGACTGCTACGAATTCATCCGGTTGTACATCAACTTCAAGTACATCAACTTTTGTTTGTCCGGCAGAAAATAACAGGGGTAAGGACTTCTGGGTAATGTTTAATGATAATTATGATTTATCGAATGTATTAACTCTAATTGTAAGTTCTGAGGTAAATACTTCCGGAGTAATTTCAGGCCCTTCGATTGCGCCGATTCCATTTACAGTTTTAGCTCATGAGGATACTTTAATTGTTCTTCCGGCATCACTTTCACATCACCCTATAGATACTGTGAGTAACAGGGGTGTTCATGTAACAGCTATGGATGAAATAACTGTTTATGGATTAAACAAGAGAAGTGCTTCTACTGATGCATTCCTTGCGCTTCCAATAAATGCATTGGGCTCTAAATACAGAATTCTGACTTACCGAAATGCATCTACAGATGCATCAAATTCAGTTGAATTTGGAATTGTAGGAGTAGCGAATGGAACGATCGTTAGTATTACCCCATCAGTTACGACACTTACACATATAAAAGGAGTTCCATATAATATTGAGCTTAATGAAGGTGAAACTTATGAATTGCAAAATTCAACTTCTAATTCGGCTGATTTTACAGGAACGCTTATCACAAGTACACAACCTGTTGGAGTATTCGGAGCACATAGTTGTGCCACAATTCCAACGACGTGTCTTTACTGTGATTATATCTGTGAAATGCTTCCGCCGATTAATACCTGGGGTAAAAAATTTGGTATTGTTCCATTAAGCTTAAGGACTAATGGAGATCAATGGAGATTCCTCGCTTCGGAAGATAATACATCGATTACTATAAATGGTGTTGTACTGGGTCCAATACTGGATGCGGGAGAATTTATAGAATTAAATCTAGACTCAACAGGAATAGTTGAATCTACAAAACCAATACTTGTCGCTCAATATGCCAGAGGTTCCGCATGTTCAACTAATCCCGGAGATCCTGATATGATGTTGATGCCTCCACTGGAACAATTTTTAACTGATTATACATTTACATCATTTGAAAATTTTTCAGATCATTTTGTAAATATTATTGCACCAAATTCTATTGTTGGAAGTATAACTTTAAATGGAAGTGCAATTCCGGCTTCAAGTTATATTCCTCTGGGAACTTCCGGTTTTTCAGCAGCTCAAATATCAATTCTGCTGGGAACTTATCATCTTTCGGGATCCCAACCATTTGCAGCGCTTACATATGGTTTCGGATCAGATGAGTCATATGGCTATCTTACCGGTCAGTCGTATTCACCAATTGCATTAGCGAAAAATATTAGTATTACACCGGCTTCAAGTATTGGTTACTATAATACGAATCAATGCTGGAATGCTTTAGTTACAGATGAACATAATACACCTTTGCCTGGCGTTCGGGTGGATTTCTATGTGCAGGGAGTAAACACAATTGATCCTGGATTCTCGAATACAAATGCATCAGGGATAACTACATTTTGTTATACAGGACCAACTGGAGGTAAAGATTCAATTCATGCAACACAAGGATCGCTTAGTGATACTGCAATATTTAACTGGCTTATTGGACCTGTAACATTAAATGCAAAATTATTCATCGAAGGATTTTACACAGGCGGTGGAATGATGGATAATTATGGTAACGGTGGCTGTTTGTTCCTGGCCGGCACTCCCGGTGCACAAATTACGGATGCAGATTCTGTACTTATCAGTGTGGTTGATCCTGGCACAATGCAGATTGTGAATACCAAAATGGGTGTATTACAAACAGATGGAAGCATAAGTGTAACATTTGGATTACCTGTCGCAGAAGGTGATATTTATTTTATAAGATTAAAACACAGGAATACAATTGAAACGTGGTCAGCAGCACCGGTGAGTTTAACTCTTACTACTCCTTATGATTTCACTTCTGCACAATCGCAGGCATATGGCAGTAACATGGTGCAGACATCCGACTTACAGGGCTGGGCAATTTTCAGCGGAGATGTTAATCAGGATGGTGCAATAGATGGATCCGATTTCCTCGATCTGGATGTGTTTATACAAAATGGAGATGGAGGATATGTAGTAGGTGATTTGAATGGCGATGCTGCTGTTGATGGTTCGGATTTTCTGTTGCTGGATCCGAATATTCAGTTAGGTACAGGGGCGATTATACCATAAATTATATTGATTAAAAGATTAAAGTTTCGGGATTATAATGTTTTGAGTTCTCCAAAATTTTTTAAACCGGAAGTTGTATAGAAGTATTATTATAAAAGCTATTAAGGAAAACCAATGTATTTGCTGCTTTCCGGATAATATTTGTAATTAAATAAGATTAATATTCAGGCATTGATAAAACTAAAATTATTTATGATTATAAGTACACTACGCATTTCATTTGCAAAAAAAATTGAATTTTTAGTTTTAATATTTTTAATTTCATTAAACACCTATTCACAGGTGTTGGATAATTCCATATGGCAGCCAGATGCACCTGTAAATGCAATTGTACAAAACGGAAACACCATTTACCTTGGTGGTTCATTCACTCATTTTGGAATTGGAATACCTTATGCTGCTGCATTGGATAAAATAACGGGAGTTCCGGATTTAAGTTTTGCTAAGCCAAACGGTACTGTCAATATAGCAATTCCGGATGGAATGGGAGGATGGTTTATTGGTGGAAGCTTTACAAAAGTAAGTGGTTATACACGAAACAGACTTGCACATATTAATTCATCAGGTGAATTACTTTCCTGGAATCCAAATGCGAATAACACGGTTAACGGAATGCTCATGAAGGATGACACATTATTCGTTTGTGGTTCATTCACGACTATTGGAAATGCTACCTGCAGCAAAATAGCAGCTATTGATACGTCTACCGGTCTTGCAGCTACCTGGCCGATGATATTTGACGGAGCAATAAATTCAATTGATAATTCGGGAAACAATTTATATCTCGGCGGAACCTTTAGCCAGGCGGGAACAAACATTCCCTTCGGAACAGCTTTAAGTACTTCAACAGGTGCTCCAAATTTGTCATTTGCTAATCCTAACGGAGCCGTAAGAGCAGTCGTTCCCGATGGATCAGGCGGTTGGTTTATTGGTGGTGATTTTACATTAATAGGAGGTCAATCAAGAAATCATCTTGCCCAGATAAATTCCTCCGGACAGGTTACATCCTGGAATCCTAATTCGAATAATACTGTGAATACTTTAGCTTTAAGCGGTAATTATGTTTATGCAGGTGGAACTTTTTCATCAATTGGTGGCATAAGTAGAAATCAGTTAGCTGCAATTCATGTCACGACTGGTGTAGCAAAATCCTGGGCAACTACAAACAATGAAGTTGAAGTAATTTATATTAGCGGCAGTACTGTTTTTGTCGGGGGAGCATTTACGACTGTAAACAATATTTCCCGAAATAAGATTGCATCTATTGATACGTCGGGAACTTTGAATAACTGGAATCCTTATTTTGATGATGTTGTTCATACAATAATAAAAAACGGAAATTCATTATATGTTGGTGGGGAATTTGTAACCGCCGCCTCAGATTTGAAATACGGTGCAGTTTTAAACAGCTCTACAGGAATTCCAAATTTAAATTTTCTCCAGCCGGATGGCGAAGTGAATACAGTTATTCCTGATGCAAGTGGTGGATGGTACATTGGAGGTTCATTTACAAATGTTGGCGGTTTTGTACGCAACAGGATTGCACAGATAAATTCATCAGGTCAGGTTACTTCCTGGGATCCAAATGCGAATGGAACTGTGACTTCACTTGTATTAAATGGAACTACTTTATATGCCGGCGGATCATTTACAACTATCGGTACAAAATCGTGTGGTCGTGTTGCCGCAATAAGTACAACAACAGGTTTAGCCTCTGCTTTCAATCTGTATAGCAATTTGAATGTAAATACCTTGTTAAAATCAGGAACTGATTTATATATGGGAGGAGCATTTACAAGTATGTGTCAGGATGCTGCTTTTGGAGCTCCGATTGATAAAACTACAGCTGCGCCGAATATTTCATTTGCAAAACCAAACGGTGCAGTGAATGCTGTAATCTCCGATAATAATGGTGGTTGGTTTATCGGGGGAACTTTTACGATGGTTGGAAGTTTCACACGAAACCGTCTTGCTCATTTAAACTCGCTTGGACAGGTTACATCCTGGGATCCTAATGCAAATAATACTGTATACACATTGAAATTAAGTGGTGATACTGTTTATGTCGGTGGAACATTTACTACTTTGGGAGGTCAGCCTTGTGCAAAATTAGCTGCAATACACAGGACAAACGGTACATTTATTCCTGTAACATCGAAAACTATTAATACAAACGTGTTTGCCATTGAAAAATCAGGAGATAATCTTTATGTCGGTGGTGATTTTACATTGATTGGAGACGAGGTTCCGTATGCAGCATCTTTAAATAATGTCAGCGGTTTGCCTGATGTAATTCTGGCAAAGCCAAACAGCATTGTAAACGCAGTTATACCCGATGGTAATGGAGGCTGGTATATTGCCGGTTACTTTACCACTGTAGGTGGAATAGCAAGGAACCGGCTTGCACAAATAGATGCAAGCGGACAGGTTACTTCATGGAATCCAAATGTTAATCAGTCAGTCAGCTGTATGGTTAAATCTGGTTCAACAATATACATTGGAGGAAGTTTTACAACAGTTGGAGGACTTTCACGAAACAGATTAGCAGCTGTGGATGCGGTAACCGGAAATGCAACTACATGGAATCCGAATGCCAATAGTACCGTAGTGACTATTTTAGCCAGTGGAAATACTGTTTATATCGGTGGAGATTTTACATCGATCGGTGGACAAACCAGAAATCGTATTGCTTCGATTGATGCAACTACAGGAACATTATCAGCATGGAATCCGAATGCAAATTCCCGGGTGTCAACACTTATTCAGGAGAATGATTTTATTTATGCTGGTGGAAGTTTTACCTCAATTGGCGGGCAGCCAAGAAATTATATTGCTGCAATAAGCAGAATCACCGGGAATGCTTCAGGTTGGAATCCTGGTGCAAATAGTGCAGTATCAACTTTGTTTATGCATAATGAATTACTTTACGTCGGTGGAAGTTTCAACAGCATAGGTGGTCAGTCACGAAGTTGCATTGCAGCATTAGATACAGTAAATGGAAATGCAACTTCCTGGAATCCCAATGCAAATTCTACTGTCGCATCAATTCATATTTCTGCAGATAATAATTTCATATATGCCGGAGGATATTTTAGTGCTATCGGTGGACAATCAAAAACTTCAATTGCAGCATTGGATATTGTTACCGGTAATGCTTCCAATATATTTTCTGCCTTAAGTTCAAACGTTTTGACGATAGGAGTACAGGGCAATTCCATTTTCATAGGCGGTAACTTTTTTTATCTGGGAGAAACAAGGCGTTATCTTGCTTCCTTTAACCGGGCAAATGGAAGTTTAAATGATTGGCAGCCTATGCCAACGTCTCTGGTAAATTCTTTAGCTATTGATGGAAATACACTGTACGCCGGTGGCAGTTTTACACAAATTGATAATCAAACAAGAAACAGGATTGCTGCAGTCGACGCTACTACTGGAATTCTTTTGCCATTTAACCCAGATGCAAATTCAACGGTGTCAACAATAAAATTAAATGGAGGTAATTTATATGTAGGTGGTTTATTTAGTAACATTGGTGGGCAAACTCGAAACAGGATTGCAAGTATTGATCTTGCAAGTGGATTGGCCACTTCATTTAATCCCGATGCAAATGGTTCAGTAAATACAATTAGCATTGATGGTAATGTACTTTATGCCGGTGGACAGTTTACATTAATTAGTGGACAAAGCAGAAATCGCATTGCTGCAATTGATATTAGTAATGGACTTCTAACATCCTGGGATCCTAATGCATTATCAACTGTAAGCTCAATAGCTATCGGCACCGGATCAGTTTATGTCGGCGGACAATTTTCATCGATTGGTTGTTCGGCAAGAAACAGAATTGCAGTAGTTGATATTACGACGGGAAATCTGAAAGCATGGAATCCGGATGCCAACAATGCAGTTTCTGCAATGGCACTTTCAGGAAGCACTCTTTATGCTGGTGGAAGTTTTACAAGCATTGGCGGACAAACTAGAAACAGGATTGCCGCAATAAACACAACTTCCGGTGTTGCAACATCGTGGGATCCCAACTCAAATGGTTCTGTATTATCTCTTGCTATCAATGGTACAACACTTTACACAGGAGGAAGTTTTACAACAATAGGTGGTTCTACCAGAAACAGAATTGCTGCATTAAGTACTTCAACAGGATTGTCTTCCTCATGGGATCCGAACAGTAATAATAATGTAAATGCAATTGTAGTAAGTGGAAATACAGTTTTTGTTGGGGGCGAATTCACAGGAATAGGTGCAACCACCAGAAATAACATCGGTGCAATTGATGCCACAACCGGTGCACCTACATCCTGGAATCCCGTTGCAAATGGAAGAGTAAATTGTCTTGCATTAAATGGTTCAAATCTATATGCGGGAGGTCTTTTTCTAAATATAGGATATCAGACAAGAAATTTTATTGCTTCAGTGAATCCATTAACGGGAAGTCTTAATGCCTGGAATCCGAACTCGAGCAATTATGTTTACTCTCTGGCTGCAAACGGATCTACAATTTATGCCGGAGGATTGTTTACTACCATAGGTGGTACAACGAGAAATTATATTGCTGCAATAGATTCAACTACGGGTATTGTAACATCATGGAATCCTTCTGCAGATAATGATGTGAATAAGTTATTAATTTCGGGCACAACAGTATATGTAGGTGGAGAATTTACAAGTATTGGAGGGCAATCGAGGAATAGGATTGCAGCATTAAGCTTATCTACAGGATCGGTTACGACATGGAATTCAAATTTCGATAATGAAGTTTATACTATTTCACTTAACGGAACAACTCTCTATGCAGGTGGAATATTTACAGGTGTAGCGGGAACTTTAAGATCGAGGCTGGCGGCTATTAACAGGTATACAGGAATTCTTCAGTCATTTAATCCTGCCAGTGACAACACTATTAATTCTGTATTAATAAACGGCAATACATTATATGCAGGTGGAGCATTTACATCCATAAATTCAACTACAAGAAATCGAATAGCTGCAATCGATATAAGTACATCAATTTTGAATTCTTGGAATCCGAACGCCAGCAATACAATTAATGAACTTGCACTTAGTGCAACCGGAATTTATGTTGGCGGTAGTTTTACCAGCATAGGAGGACAAACCAGGAACAGAATTGCTGAGTTGAGTCTAAGCACCGGAAATGCTACCTCATGGAATCCGAATTCAAATAGTGATGTCACGGCAATTTTGTTTGATGGTACAATTGTTTATTTGGGTGGAAGTTTTACAACTATTGGCGGACAGTCGCGTAACAGGATAGCGGCACTTAGTCCGTCGACAGGACTGGCAAGTGCCTGGGATCCGAATGCCAGCAACACGATTAATACAATTGCAACTAACGGAAATGTTGTATTTGCAGGGGGTAGTTTTGAAACAATTAATGGACAAACAAGAAACAGGCTGGCAGCTATCGATGCTACAAATGGTAGTCTGTTGAACTGGAATCCTAATGCAAACTCCACTGTTAATTCTTTAGTTGTAAATGGAAGCAATATTTATGTAGGCGGTTCATTTTCGACAATAGGTGGTAATTCAAGAAATAGACTTGCAGCCATCGATGCAGTTTCAGGTGTTGCGACATCATGGAATCCAAACGCAAGTTCCACGGTTGAGGTAGTAGCTACAGACGGTGTAGTTATTTATGCTGGTGGTTCTTTTACCACGATAAGTGGAATTAATAGAAACAGAATAGCCGCAATTGATATTGCCACCGGAAGCGCAACAGCGTGGAATCCTAATGCACAATCTACAGTCAACACTATTGTAGTTGATGGATCGAATGTTTATGCGGGAGGAAATTTCACAACCATCGGCGGATTAGCCCGAAATCGTATTGCTGCTTTGGATAACACATTGGGTTCAGCCGTTCCATCGTGGAATCCAGATGCTAATTCTACAGTCAACACTATGATTATAAATAATGGAAATATTTATGTGGGAGGAATTTTTTCTGCAATCGGAGGACAGACAAGAAATCGAATTGCATCTATTCAATTGAGTAGTGGTTCTCTCAATGCATGGAATCCGAATATCAATTCCACAGTAAATTGTTTATCGATTTCCGGAAACACATTATATGCTGGAGGGAGTTTCGCCACTGCTGGTGGGAAAAACAGGAGTAATATTGCAGCAATTGATTTGACTGCAAACACTAACAATGTTATGGATTGGAATGCAAATGCAAATAGTACTGTTGAATCTGTGTTTGCTACGGGAAATTCTGTTTATGTGGGCGGGTCATTTACAAACATCGGACTTGAGCAAAAAAATTCTTTTGCGAAACTGGATAACGTGGCATTTATTAATTCTACAATTCCAAAAACTTCTTATTGCACGGAAGAAAGTATAGAAGTTTCATATACAGTAACAGGAACTTTTAATGCAGGCAATAAGTTTATTTTACAATTAAGTAATTCAGCGGCGAACTTTGATTTTCCAACTATTTTGGGAAGTGTTGCAAGTGTTAACTCGGGAAGTATAATAACAGCTATACCTGCATCCCTCGCAGCAGGTTCTGGCTACAGAATCCGGATAGTAAGTACTAATCCAGAAATAGAAGGAGGTAATCTCTCTCTAGCAGTACTGGCTGATGTTACAGCAGGAACAATTTCTGGAAACTCTCAATTATGTATTGGCCAGACGCAAACATATACAAGCAACGGAACGTCCGGAGGCACATGGAGCAGCAGCGATTTATCAGTAGCTACTATCAATTCTGTCAATGGTCAGCTAACAGGAATAAGCCCGGGAACAACAACAATAACATACAGTGTTCAGACGGGATGTCATGCTCCAAAATCAGTCACACAAATTATTACTGTAAATGCTGATCCGGACCCGGGAATTCTTTCAGGCACATCTCCGCTCTGCATCGGTCAAAGTGCACAATATTCCTCGAATGGTTTAGCCGGTGGACAATGGACAAGCTCGGATCCATCCGTAGCTACCGTTGATCCTGTCAGTGGTTTACTTGTAGCGCTCTCTTCAGGTATTACTGAAATTACTTATACATTGATAAATGAATGTAACACTCCTCAAAGCAGCATCACATTAACGGTATCCCCAAATGCAACTTCCGGAATTATTTTAGGATCAAATTTTATTTGCATCGGACAACAATTGCAATATGCCAGCAATGGTGACCAGGGTGGAATCTGGTCGAGCACTAATACTTCTGTTGCGACTATTAACCAGTCAACGGGATTACTAACGGCATTATCTTCCGGTATTACTAGTTTGCAGTATACTGTGAATACGGGATGCAACAATCCTTTCACGTCAACACTATTAATTACTGTTAATCCGGATGCAAGTGCCGGCATCATATCGGGAGTTTCTCCATTATGTATCGGACAAACTGCTGCTTACTCGACTAATGGAAATTCCGGTGGAAGCTGGAGTAGTGGAGATGTTTCAATTGCAACGGTCGATGCTTCCTCAGGATTAGTTACATCCATAGGATCCGGAACAACTAATATTTATTATACAGTCAGTTCAGGTTGCAACAATCCGGTAACTGCTTCTTATTCACTTACGGTAAATCCTAATGCAAATGCAGGTGCAATAACCGGCATTTCTCCAATGTGTATTGGACAAAATACCGCTTTTATCAGTAATGGAAATCCCGGTGGAACTTTCCAGCACAGTGGGATCCGAAGCTTGGAATTCACGTGACTTGAAGTCGCGGC
>JADMIO010828181.1_pt1 | contig 78322 bp, 64 predicted proteins | sample 8958161 | NCBI WGS metagenome assembly JADMIO01 (sample SAMN16585339, study PRJNA669376) | soil metagenome | isolation source: Crop rotation soil | place: USA: Cullars Rotation, Alabama | collected 2011 | reverse complement strand
CGCGACAACTTGTCCACGTGGAATTCTAAGCTTAGGATCCCAATGTGCTGGAAAGGCGTCGGTGTCCAGTCTGCGAATGCGTGGCCGGAAGCAGGAAAGGTCATTCGTCAACTGATGGCGGACCGAGGCCTGGAGTACCCACCGCTGAATCGCTCGATCGACTCTATCTGTATTGTGGAGATCTGCAAGGAACGGCAGCCGGAGTTTTTGAGGCAGTAAGACGGGTGCTTGCAAATTGCAAATTGCAAATTTCGAAATTAAGGATGCTCACGCGGTTTCATCATAAAACAAGCTGCGAAGTCACCTTAGATTTGGAATCTGCAAGCAGCCGTCTTATTGCCCTATGGTTGAAAGTTTCTCGCCAGGTACGTCAACAAAACCGGATAGTCCTCCTCCGAGAGCGGAGCTCCCTCATTGAGCATGTGCATGAGGAGTTCATCCCATTCCCCCCGCGTGGACCCTCTGGTCTTGATGCGATCGAGTGTGTGGCATTGCGTGCAGATGTTGAGGAGAATCGTCTTGCCCGGCCCGTCGGGCAGTGGACCATAGGCTTTTGTCAGGTACTTCACGAGTACGGGCACGTCGTCTTTTTTGATCTCTGCGCCTTTCCCCATCATTGAATTGACGATTTTCGTCCAGCCATCGCTGTCCAGTGCGGAGGTTTCAATCGGGCGAAGATCGTGGCAACTGGCGCAGGCGGCGTTGAGGAGTTTCTCGCCGGGATCAACCGCTGGAAGCGGTCTCTGCCCGGCGGAAAACGCAAGGGTGCAACAGCAGAGTGTGGCCGAAAGCCAAAGTACAGGCGTGGCCCACGGACGATTCATTTTCTTGATGGCTGCGCCCTATTGGGCTTGCATCGCCAGGCGTTCATTTTTTCGCGACGCCCTTAAGGATCACAGGTTGCGCCGCGTAATTGTCGAGTGCCAGGGACTTGGAGACGGGATCAAACACGGTCTTGGTTGTCAGTGAAGTCTTGCCTTCACCCTGGCCGGCGCGGTTCACCCGCAGTTCGATCACGCTGAACGGACGATCGTCCGGTGTACCCGCAGCAAGCGGTTTCCAGGTGTCCGGGCTCCAGGCGCCGAGCTTGCGGTCGGTCAGGAGGATGATGCGCTGAGTGCCATCGGCCGCAGCGACCTTGTAAGCGTAGCGGATCGAATATCCGGCGCTCGCGCTGGTCCAGAGATAGCCGACCGTCGGCATTGCTGACGCGACCTCCCTGTCTCCATACCAGGCAAGAACCGACAACAGGCGATCTCGATCAGTGTCGGTGGACCACTTCAGCAACTCAATGGTCACCGGTTCTCCGGCGCTCGCGACATTCGCCGTTGTCGCCGTGTAGCGTTCGATGGGGCCCTTGATCTGGGCCTGGGCGACAGCCCCGGCGAGCAAGAGTCCCACGGCCAAAACGTGTTTCATGGTGGCTTTCATGTTCAGAATTATACGTCCTAGCGAGGTACGGGTTTCCCGTAGACTTCAAATTTCGCGACGTCCGCCCATCCGCCCTGGCCATGACCGCTGCTGGGCATCAGATCGAAGAAGCCGACTTCATCGACCTTGCTGAGATCGGGGTTTGCCACGACGGCGCCCTTGGTGACGCCGAGATCCGGATCCAGAGTGAACCACTTGATTCCGGAGAGGCTGAATTCGCGTTCCTGCCAGTCTGCGACAATACCGTCGGCAAAATCACCGACCAGCAGCGCTCCGCTGGCAAGCCGGATCAGCGGGTGAACCTGATGCATGCCCGACATCTTGGTATTCCACTTGATTCTCGCCAGCCCCGTGAGATCGACGAACTGCGTCTTGTGCTTGAGAGTCAGCCCGCAGGGGCCGGTGCACATGCCCGTCCAGGGATGAAGAGGGTTCGTTTCATTGCCCGCGGTGCCGGCCATGAGGATCTCTTTTCCTGTCGCTCCGTAGGTTTTGACTTCCAGGTTCGCATTACCGACGTGGGATTGGGCAATCTTGGGTTCGTACTCGTTGGTTTCATTCTTCCATTCTTCCTTGAAGAACAGAGGAACGCGTCCGGCAGGCGCCGCGGCTCCGCGACCCGCTGCTGCTCCGCCACCACCCCCCTGGCCACCGCCGGCTCCTCGCCCTCCAGCGCCGCGTCCGCCACCGCCCCCTTGCGCCGGAGCCGGTTGTTGGGCAAACAGGGTGCAGGCGATTCCCATTAGAACCGCAATCCGAAGGGTCGATAAGATGAATCTGGTACTGGACATATAGCCTCCCAATGTCGTTTTGGATGCGGGCCAGTATAATGGGTCCCTTCCACGGATGACAAATGGCAAGTTTGCAGTTCCCGCGAAAGGGCAACGCGGATTACTGCGCCGCGAGAGCCGAGAATTGCGGATGGGTTGAAACCCGCTGCTCTAGAACCGCCATTTCTTCGGCTGAAAGCCCTGCCGGGAGTTTTCTATGGCTGCGCTTCCACCGTGCCAGCCAGTCCTGTCCGAGAAGCGCGGGTGCCAGCGGATGCCGGGCGACTGCCGTGGCTTTGGTGAAAGCGATGGTAGTGCAGGGCTTCGGTCCGGTTCCGACCCCTTCGGCGACGACGAAGCCGGCGGTCAGGAGTGCCGCCCGCACGGCGGTGGAGCGGGAATAGGTGTAGAGTTCGGCGGATCTGCCCGAACTCTTTGCGTAAACCCGAGAGAATGCCTGTGGCGTCCACAGGCTGGAGTCGGTCTTGTACGAGAACGGATCGTAGAAGATAAAGTCCGGAGCCTGGGCGCCTTCCAGCTCTTCCAGAAAGTCTCCCTTGATCAATTTCCACCGGAATAACCCCGAAGAGTGGCTCCATATGCCGCTCTTCAACAGTTCGTGGGGAGCGCCGTGCCGCAAGTGAGGGAATCGTCGCGGATCCTTTACGGCAAGCTTCAGCGAATCGAGGTCGCTTTCAAAGCTCAACAGCAGCGTCGGACAAAGACCGGACACTTGCTCCTTCCAGAGCGACTCAAAACACTGCAAGGTTGCCATCGCATTGAAGGCGGCGCCAAGCCCCACGTCCCATATCACGCATTCGTCCCGTGTCAGCCCCGGCTCCCTCCAGCGTGAGGCGAGGCACGACTGATCCACATAGAGTTTCCTGGCCTCGTCGCTGGGACAGTTCACCGAATGCATGACTTCGCCCGAACTGATCTGGCGAATGCTTGAAGATCCCTCCCCCGAGGTGTGCACTTCATAGTCGCCCAGGCGAGCCGGAGCGGCGGAGCGGCGTCTCTGCTTCGTCGGCCGGCTGGGATGCGCATCGTCGTTGCGAACGAGGTCCACTCGATGACGCTGGTAGAATTCGAGAAAGTCATTCCGGCCGATGGCCTCTCTCATGTCTTTCATCAGACGATGGTAGAACGTCAAATTGTGGATCGTGAGAAGTTGCCAGCCCAGGACCTCTTCGGCTTTGATGAGATGGTGCACATAGGCCCGGGAGTAGCCCCGGCACGCCTGGCAAGCGCAGCGGTTATCGATTGGCGCTTCCGAACGCTTATGCACGGACCGGCGCAATTGAATCTTCCCGGCGGACGTGAAGGCCACACCGCGCTGCGCAAATTGGGACGGAATGATGCAGTCGAACATATCGACCCCGCGATGCACGGATTCCAGCAGATCGATCGGTGTACCCACACCCATCAGGTATCGGGGGAGCCGGGCCGGCAGCGTGTCGGTCACATGTCCTGTCGTCGCGTAGCGTTCCAGATGCGTCTCGCCGACAGCGAGACCGCCGATCGCCAGTCCGTCGAAGGGCAGTTCGCTTAGAAACAACGCGCTCTGGTCGCGCAAGTCGAGATGGCACGCGCCCTGCACGATCCCAAAGAGAGCCTGTGAAGAGTCGCCCCGCGCCTTGAGTGACCGTTCGGCCCAGCGATGGGTGAGCTGCATTGCCGCCTCGGCCTCGGCGTGGAGTGCCGTGGACGGAATACAATGATCGAGCACCATCATAATGTCGCTGCCGATCGCTCTCTGCATCTCGATGCTGGTCTCTGGCGACAACAGATGATTCTTGCCGTCGACGTAGCTTTTGAACCGCGCGCCCTTTTCGTCCACCTCGCATTCGTGCGGAAGGGAAAAAATCTGGAACCCGCCCGAATCGGTAAGCACCGGGCCGTCCCAGTTCATGAAGCGATGAATGCCGCCAAATTGTTTGAAGACCTCCATGCCCGGACGAAGGAGGAGATGGTAGGTATTGGCCAGCAGCACGCGCGAGCCGGTCGTTTTCAGAGACTCCACCGACTGGGCCTTCACCGTGGCCTGTGTGCCGACCGGCATGAAGATCGGAGTCTGCACTTCGCCATGAGGCGTTTGAAAGGTGCCCGCGCGGGCCTTCGTTCCTGTTGCGGTTTTTTCGATCGCAAAGTTCAACGGCATTTCCTGAACGGCTTACCGACCTCCGGGAGGCGTGCGGTCTGCGCCAAAATACTTTTCGCTCCGATAACGCAGCCAGACACGCAAGACCTGTGGCACCTTCTCGCGCTGCGCCTCACTCAGGCTGTTATAGAGCGCGATGGCTTTCAGCCGCTCGCCCCGGCAGGCTGCGTTCTTGTGCGCGTCCCACAGGCTGCGGGCCAGGCGTATTCGGCGACAGGTTTCCCTGATCAGCGCTTCGCCGGAGAGCGGTTTGTCGTCACGTTTCTTCGCGGGCATGTCCTTCCTGCCAGGTAATATCAGGGGCGATGACCAGAATCTTCATAGACGCCGATGGTTGCCCCGTTAAGCAGGAAGTGTACAGGGTTGCGGAGCGTTACGGGCTTTCCGTTGCAGTTGTGGCGAACCAGCGCTTGAACCTGCCACCGAATGCGCTCTTCGACATGGTGGTCGTGCCCGGTGCCTTCGATGCGGCCGATGACTGGATTGTCGGGAATTGCACTCTCGACGACATCGTTGTCACGGCGGATATTCTGCTGGCCGACCGCTGCGTCAAGAAATCTGCCCGGGTCCTCGGCCCACGGGGCGAGGAATTTACAGCGGAGAATATCGGCTCCGCTGTCGCGACGAGAGAGTTGATGCGAGACTTGCGCGACATGGGCGAGGTTCAGGGCGGACCGGCACCGATGGACAGAAAAGCACGCTCGAGATTTCTCGCAAAACTGGATGAAATCGTTCAGGCCCTCAAGCGTCGCAGGCCTACTTTGCCTTCATCACCCATTCCCCCTGCCACTCCTCAGCCGGAGGATTGATTTTCATCTGCGCGCAGCGATCGAGCCACATGGTGGACGCATAGTCGTCCGGGTTCAAACGTAAGGCGCCACGAAAGGCCGCGGCCGCATCGTCCCAACGACGCATGCGATAGCACGTGATTCCTTCATGGAAGGAGCTGAGGACGCTCATCATGTTCGGGAAGGTGTCTTCCTCGTGGTAATCCAGAACCTCGTGAATGGCCACGGGTTGGGTTTTACCTTTAACGATCACGCGGTCGATCTCGCGCACGCGATAGGTTCCCCGGAGTTTTCGAAGCGTGTTCTCACTGATGAGAATACGCGCGTGGTACTCCTTGCAGGCGCTCTCGAGACGCGATGCGAGGTTGACGCCATCGCCAATCACGGTGTAGTCCATGCGTTTCGGCGAGCCGATGTTTCCGGAAACGACGGTGTCCGTGTTTATGCCGACTCCTATATCGATGGCCTTCTTGGCTTCCGAGCGTCGCCGGTAGTTGTAGCCGTTCAGTTCGTGCATCATGGCAATGGCGGTGCGAACTGCGCGGTCGGCATCGTCCTCGCGGGTAAGGGGGACGCCGAAAACCGCCATGATGGCGTCGCCGATAAACTTGTCGAGCATGCCGCCTTCGAGTTGAATGCAATCCACCATGAGCGTGAAGTATTCGTTGAGAAGGCTTACCGTGGCCTGAGGCCCGAATTCCTCTGTCAGCGTGGTAAAGCCGCGAATGTCGGAGAACAAAACCGTCGCCGTACTGCTTTGGCCCCCCAGGATTTCTGTGCCTGTCTGAAGCAGACGAGCGGCAATCGAAGGGTCCATGTATCGGGACATCGTGGATTTCATCCGCTTCTCGGACGTGATGTCTTCGATCATGATCAGGGATCCGAGCTTTTTCGCGTTGGCGCTGACGAGCGGCAGCACTGTCACGTTCGCGGAGATGGTTTCCTCGGCGACACCCACGGTTGCGTCGATCGCAACGTCCCCCTTCTGTGTCTTTTCCACCTGCTCGATTTTCTCCATGATCCATGCGCTCTCGCCCACGAAGACATCCTTGGCGGGGCGTTTCAGCATTGCCGACGGTTGCACCTTCAGAATCCGGAGAGCGGCAGAGTTGCAGGTGGCGATCACCTCATTGTCGTCGAGCGTGATGACGCCGCTCGACATACTTTCGAGGACGCTGTCGTTGTAGTTCTTCATGTTCTGGACGTCATCGAAGAGCTTGGCATTCTCGAGCGCAATGGCGATTTCGGAAGTGAAGGCTCTCAGGCGTGTCTCGTCTTCCTGATTGAAAGCGCCGCCATGCTTGTTCAGTACCTGGGTGACACCGATGATCTTGCCGTCCTTGTTGGAGACCGGAACGCACAGCATAGAACGTGTGAAAAAACCGGTCTGGCGGTCGAATCCCGGGTTGAATCGAAGGTCGGCATAGGCGAACGGGATGTTCAACGCCTTGCGGGACGTGAACACCGCGCCGGCGATACCGACGTGATTCGGGAAGCGGATCTGCGTGGCGCCGAGGCCTTCGCCGACGAGAGTGTAAAGCTGCTGGGTTTTCTCGTCGTTCAGGAACAGCGTTGAGCGCTCGGCGCCGAGCATGGTCGAGATGGCGCCGATCAGCCGCTTGAGCAGAGGGCCCAGCTTGATTTCCGAGGCGATCTCGGTAATCAGGTTCAGAAACTCCTTTTCCTGAAGTCGTGCCCGCTCGACGTTCTCGACGGTGCGATGGCTTTCAAGCGCGATGGCCGCCTGCCGGACCATCGAATCGAGCAGCTTGAGATCCTGCTGGTTGAAGTCGCCTTCCTTCTTGTTGATCAATTCCGCCGCGCCAATGATTTCTCCGCGCAGCGTTCGCAGCGGAACGCACAGGATATTGTGTGTTACATAGCCGGTCTGCTCGTCGACGGACCGGTTGAACCGCGGATCGGAATAGGCATCGTGAATGATCACGGCCTGAGCCGTTGAAAACACTTCACCGGCGATGCCAACGGTGTTCAACATGCGGGTTTCGCGACGGAACTTGCCCTCCTGAATGGACGTGTAGAGTTCGTTGTTCGCCGGATCGTTGAGGAAGATCGATCCACGGTCTACGCCGATGACGCTGACCGTGAATTGGACGAGCATGTCCAGGGCTTCGTTCAGAGTCTTCGCCTGCCCAAGGCGGTTTGACACCTCCAGAAGGAGGTGCGTTGTCTGGCGCTTGCGCGTCGGGGCAGGGCGGTTCTTGTTACGTTGGGCCAATCGTTTTCTCCAGTATTCGCCTTAACTGCACGATGGTTTCCTGCAGTTGAATCATTTCCTTCTGGTGCGCAAGCTGGAGTCCTTCCAATTCCCTCTTGTAGTCGTTCTGGCGGCGTTCGAGTTCGTCGCGAAGCGCCACAATGGTCGTCCGAAGTTGCAGATTCTCGCCGTCGGCCGCCGATAGCGCCTTGCGCAGCCGTTCGTCTTCCGTGATACGGGCTTTCTCCAACTCGTCCCGGAGCGCCGTAATCATGTTTTGAAGCTGGCGAACCTCGCTTTGTGTGCTGGCCGGTTTCATGACCTGCCAAGTTTATTCCAGATTGGGCCGGCTGACCACCGGGCGCTTCGCGCGCGGGGCGTGCTATATTGCTTTCCCCCATGAGCACCATACCCAAATCGGATCTTGAGTCCACGGTTTCCACAGTCCTCGACAGCACACCGTTTGTCGATATACACACGCATCTGTTTGCGCCGGGTTTCGGAAAAATCGGGCTGTGGGGTATTGATGAACTCGTCACCTACCACTATCTGGAGGCAGAGCTCTTTCGCTCCACGTCGATTCATCCGACGAAGTACTGGTCGCTCAGCAAGACTCAACGCGCAGACCTGATCTGGAAAACCTTGTTCGTGGAAAACACGCCTGTATCGGAGGCGACGCGGGGGGTGGTTGCCGTCCTTCAGGCATTCGACCTTGATTCAAAAGCGAAAACGCTGGCTCCCCTGCGGGAGTTTTTCACCCGGCAGAACCCGGCGGACCATATCGCGCGCGTGTTCAAGCTTGCCGGCATCAGCGAAGCCGTCATGACCAACGATCCGCTCGATCCGGAGGAATCCGCAATCTGGAATGCGGGAGTTGAGCTGGGTTCGGCGTTCCGCGCCGCCCTTCGCATCGACCGGCTTCTGAATGAGTGGGACGTGCATTGTCCGGTTCTCGCACAGCAAGGCTATGCCGTGCAGCAGGATGGCGGCGGCGAGACAGCGGCGGAAGTACGGCGTTTCCTGGCGGCCTGGGTGACCCGGATGGAGCCGGCCTACATGGCGGTGTCTCTGCCCGATTCTTTCTTCTTTCCGATGGACGACGTTCGAACCCGGCTGATCCGGGATGCCGTCTTGCCGTCGTGTCGCGAGTTTAATCTGCCGCTGGCATTGATGATTGGTGTGCGACGGCAGGTGAACCCGCTCCTGAAAACAGCAGGCGATGCTGTCGGCCGGTCGGACCTGCGATCTCTGGAGAATCTCTGCACGGAATTTCCCGACAATCGTTTTCTTGTCAGTGTCCTGAGCCGCGAAAACCAGCACGAATTGTGCGTCTACGCGCGAAAGTTTGCGAGCCTGATGCCGTTTGGATGCTGGTGGTTCCTCAATAATCCGTCGCTGGTCGACGAGATAACCCGCATGCGGCTGGAGATGCTCGGCATGAGTTTTATTCCTCAGCATTCCGATGCTCGGGTTCTCGAGCAGGTGATTTACAAGTGGCGCAGCAGTCGGCGAACTATTGCCCGCGTACTCGCCGATTCTTACAAACTGCTCCTCGCGGACGGTCGCCCAGTCACGCGGGAAGAGATTCAGCAGGATGTGAATCGTCTCTTTCGCGTCAACTTCCAGCGTTTTCTCGAAAACTCATAATACATGCTTGAGATGACGGGAATCTCGAAACGGTTTCCTGGCGTTACGGCGCTGGAGTCCGTCGAATTCTCTGTCGCGCCCGGTGAGGTGGTCGCGCTGGTGGGCGAGAACGGCGCAGGAAAATCAACTTTGATGAAGATACTCGCGGGAATTCACCGGCCCGATTCCGGCGAGATCCGGCTGTGGGGCCAGTCCTCGTCCATTCGTTCGCCGAGAGAGTCCGCGCATTTGGGTATCGGCATTATTCACCAGGAACTCGAAGTCATCGACACCCTGGACGTCGCGGGAAACATTTTTCTTGGTCGCGAACCGGAGTGGGGCGGACCGTTCCGGCTCATCGACCGGCGTCGCATCTATTCCGATACCGAGGCTCTTCTCCGTCAGGTCGGCTTGAACGTACGGCCATCGGCGTTGCTGGGTGAGTTGTCCACAGCACAACAGCAGTTGGTGGAGATTGCCCGCGCCTTGTCCCAGCATGCGCGAATCCTGATCATGGACGAGCCGACATCGAGCCTGACACTCCTTGAGACCGAGCGCCTCATGCAGGTTGTGCAGGACCTTCGAGGCTCGGGCGTTGGCATCGTTTATATTTCACATCGCCTCGATGAAGTCGAGCGGCTGGCCAACCGGGTGGTTGTTCTGCGTGATGGAAGAAACGCAGGCGAGCTGAAGCGCGGGGAGATTCACCGCGATCGCATGGTGCAGTTAATGGTCGGCCGGGCTCTCGAAACCTACTATGCCGGCGCAACAGACACCGCGAGCGATGTCTGCCTGGAACTGAAGGGTATTCGCACCAGTCGATATCCGGCCCACGCGGTGTCGCTGTCTGTTCGGCGCGGCGAAATTCTCGGCATTGCCGGTCTGGTCGGCGCAGGTCGGTCCGAGCTGGCACAGGCGGTTTTCGGTATTGAGAAGGCGCGCGCCGGCAGCGTCGCTCTGAACGGGGAGATTGTCGAGATTCGATCGCCGCAGGATGCGATCCGTCGCGGCATTTATCTTGTCCCCGAGGATCGGAGAAATACCGGCCTGCTGACGGCGATGACCGTTCGCGAGAACATCACGCTTCCGGATCTGTCGCGGTTTTCATCCCGTGGGTGGATCCGCCGTAAGCAGGAAAGATCGCTTGCGCAGGCGTCCTGTGAGGAACTGCGAATCAAAACCCCGTCCGTCGAGACGGCGGCATCCAGCCTGAGCGGAGGGAATCAGCAGAAGATCGTCCTCGCCAAGTGGCTGTCGCTCAATCCCAGGGTCATGCTTTTCGATGAGCCGACCCGGGGAGTCGACGTCGGCGCCAAAGCTGAAATCTATCAGCTCATGAGGAAGCTTGCCGCTTCCGGCGTGGCGATCCTGATGATCAGCAGCGACATGGAAGAGATTCTTGGAAACAGCGATCGGGTGGCCGTGATGCACGAGGGACGCGTTACCGGTGTTCTCGAGCGCGCAGAGTGCACGCAGGAAGCCATCCTGCGGCTGGCGGTGGCCTGATGCGTAAGGAACTCGGCATTCTGGCATTGCTGGTGGTTCTTTGCGTGGTCGTGTCGGTTCTCAATCCGCAATTCCTCAGCACCGCCAATATTCAGAACACGACCCGCCTGATCGGCACCTACGGCATCTTCAGTATTGGAGTCGGAATCGTCGTCGTTACGGGCGGCATCGACCTTTCCGTCGGTTCGATGTTTGCTCTCCTGGGCATTCTGCTTTCGATGATGCTCACTCAATGGCACTGGCCGCCCCTGCTGGCAGTTGCTGCGGTCATCGCTCTTGGTGCTGGGCTGGGCACTCTTCACGGCCTGCTGATCACCCGTCTCCGCCTGCAGCCGTTTATTGTGACGTTGTGCGGGTTGCTTCTCTATCGCGGCCTGGCCCGGTACATCGCGGCGGATGCGACGCAGGGATTCGGCAGCAGCGAAGGCTTTGCATGGCTTCGCGATCTGACGACCGGCAGTTTCGCCGGAATCCCAATGCCATTCCTGTTTCTGATCCTGATTGCTGCCGTCATGTGGGTCTTCCTCCAGCGTTCGGTTTACGGCAGGCATCTCTATGCCGTCGGACGCAACGAGGAAGCCGCCCGGTATTCCGGCATCAACTCGCGCAACGTCATTCTCAGTGCGTACGTTGTCTCGGGCGCACTGGCAGGAGTTGCGTCAATCCTCCTCGCGTTCTACACAAACTCGATTTCTCCGTCATCCCACGGCAATTTCTATGAGCTGTATGCGATTGCCGCCGCCGTGCTGGGCGGCTGCAGTTTGCGCGGCGGCGAAGGGTCGATTCTGGGAATTGTGATCGGAACGGCACTGCTGCAGGTCCTGCGCAATCTTGTCAACCTGCTCGACATTCCAAGTTCACTCGACTTTGCCGTCATGGGAGCCGTGATTTTGATTGGCGTTATAGCCGACCAGGTGCTGCGCCGGAAAAAATAGTGCCAACTGCCGGGCTCCCGCCTGCGTCCATCGGACATGATCAAGCCGTTGTTCATTCTGGTTGCGGCCGTCGTGGCCGCGCAGCAGTCTTCCCCGGCTCAGGTTCCGCGACAGCCGGGTTCCATTCAAGGGGTCGTGATTCGAGCAGGATCCAGCGAGCCTGTGGCCAAGGCAACCGTCGAACTCGAAGGCGGCGGTATTGAGACTCAAACCCTAACGACAGGGGCTGACGGCAGATTCTTCTTTCCCAACCTTCCCGCGGCCGGGTATCGCCTCAACGTCTGGCGAGACGGGTTTGCGCCTGCCGAGTATGGTCAGCGGTGGCCCGCAGGACCGGGTGTGCCGATTCGATTGAATCCTGGACAGCAGGTGACCGGGGTTCAAATTCCTCTGACCGCAACGGCAGCGATATCCGGCCGCGTCAGCGACAGCACTGGACGGCCGTTGGCGAACGCCCAGGTGCAGGCGTTGAAGTCGAGATATCAGGGAGAGCTTCGCGTTTTGGTTCCCGTTCAACAGGTAAGGACTTCGGCGACCGGAGAGTTCCGGCTTTACTGGCTGCCTGCCGGACGTTACTACGTGAACGTCATCATTCCGCCGGGAACCGGCAACAGCCAGCTTCTCGTCAACAGTAGCGGCCGCAGCAATTCTGCGGCGCTTTACTCGACGTCGAGCCAGCCGCGCTCCATTCTTGGCCAGGGTGCTGTTGCAGGGACGGCACCGGGATCTGGCGGTCCCAGTGCGGTGGACTCCGGGCCGATCTACTTTCCGTCTACGCCATATATTCAGGACGCCGCCCCCATCGATCTGCGGCCGGGCGGGGAGTTCAGAAGCGTCAATCTTCAAATGACGCCGGTTCGCAAATACACCGTCTGCGGCGTGGTCCGGAATCTGCCGCCCCCGCCCCAAAGACGGGGAGGCGCGCGCGGAGTCCCGTCCCCGCCTCCACCACCGCTGGCACCCGGGGGCGTGCAGGCTGCCGCGAACGACCCTTGCGGTACCGGCAACATCAACATGAATCAAGGTTCAGCGGGTGCTGTGCAACTCGTCCCGCTCGATGTGGAATTACGATCGGCATTAAATGCCCAGGGGAATCGCTACAACGCCAACGTGGATGCCGTGACCGGACAGTTTGCGATCCGCAATGTCTTGCCGGGCCGGTATGATCTTTCGACATTCATCAGCGGCATGGTAGCGGGCGTCACCGTGGACGTTCGAGACCGCGACATCGAGAATGCAACGCTTGTTCTCCAGACTGGATCACCGTTGCCCACGCAGATTACGGTCGACGGCCAGGCGCCTGAGGTACAAGCGGCGCTGCAAGGTCTCATCGTCGTCATTGGAAGCGATCCGCCGTACCAGGGACGATCGCCATCGCAAACATCGTCTGCCAGCGGCACGTTCACGATTCAAAACGTCAGCCTCAGGGATCGACGCGTCTACGTGGTTCCTATCCTGAACCCGATCGTCACGGTTAACGAACCCACCGTGCCGGACGCCCTGAAGAACGCCTACGTAAAATCCGCTCGACTCGGCGGAGTCGAGGTTCTCAATACCGGCTTCCAGTTTGCGGGGGAACCGGACAAGACCCTCGAAATTGTTCTGGGGGTGAATGCGGGAACGCTGACCGGCCGCGTTGAAGACGAACGCAGGCAGGCTGCCGGAGGTGTTCTCGTCGCCCTGGTTCCGGGAGCGCAAACCGCGCGACTTTTCCGTACGGATATGATCCGCATGACTTCCTCCGACGCTGACGGCCGCTTCGAGGTAAAGGGGCTTCCTCCCGGAGACTACAAAGTCTTCGCTCTCGACGGCTTTGAGAAGGATTCATGGTACGACCCGGAGTTCTTCAAGCCCTACGAGGACCGCGGCATGACCGCACGCGTTGAGGAAGGGAAGACTCAAAGTCTACCCTCGCCCCTCGCCGCCATTCGGCAATGAATTCGGGGGCCGTGCTACTACTCGAACCCCGATCTCGCAGTACAGAGATCGAGGTTCGAGTAGCACGCCCCGAATTCATTGGCCCCGAATTCATGTTCTCGCCGATCGCAGCACCGTCATCTTGGTATTGCCGGCGATCATGTCGCAGTTGCCGAAAAGACGTTTGAGTTTCTCCGCGTAACCGAGATGCCGATTGCCGACTACCCATAGTTCGCCGCCCTGCCGTAGCGCATCGCGAGATTCGACGAACATCTGCCAGGCCGTGGCGTCGCTGACGGCGTGGTTCTCGTGAAACGGCGGATTGTTGAGGACCAGGTCGAAACCGACCGCGGGTTGCTCGCCGCTTGCCGGATCGAAAAGACCGTTTCCCACTACAAAATGAGCCGCGCGTTCCGGGCCGACATTTGCCCGAAACGTCGCTTCCGCGGAAGCCACGGCCCGATAGGATTCGTCCACGAACGTGACTTCGGTTTCGGGATTGGCCATCGCCGCCTTAACACCGAGGATTCCGTTTCCACAGCCCAGATCGACCGTCCGTTGCCTGCCGTTGCGCCGGGGCAAGTGCTCCAGAAGCAGGCGTGTGCCGATATCCAGCCGTTCTCCGCCGAAAACGCCGGCGTGGCTGATTACAACTTCGCCGGTCGGAAGCGTGTACGTCCGTGGCCACGGATTCGAGGGCCGTTGAAGGTTTGGATCCGGTGCACAGAAGATGAGCCGCGCTTTCTTCTCGGCGAGTGATGTCCGCGTGGGTCCGATGATCTTTTCAAACAGTCCGAGCGTCGACAGGTGAATATGACGGGTCAGCGCAGCGCCCACGACGATCGACCCTTCGTGGAGGAACGGCACAAGGCGATGGAGTTGGTCTTCCAGCAAGGCGAGGCTCTTGGGGATCTTAATGAGTAACACGTCCACCCTTGCCGGTGGTGGATCAAAACTCGACAGGAATTGCACACCTGCCGGATCCCCACCACTTCGCCGGAGATTCTCTATTGCCCCTCTCTGAGAAAGGTATGAATCGGAGAGGGTGGCCGGATTGAGGTGTGCCAGTGCTGTCGTTAGTGCGCCCCAGGCGTCATTGACGATGAGTATTGCACCTGCCGCTTCGACGTGATCTGCCACATGTCGAAGGAGCAGCGTATCGCCTGCGTCCCATGCCTGAAGGGTTTCCCTGGCTCGCCTTGGATAACGCTCCAGTTGGAGACCCGCTATGTCCGGTATTGCGATCACAGCGTGGCGGGATCGATTGCCAGATATCCCACCTCATTCCGCCACGCGCGGACCCCTTGTCTGCCAAGGGTTTCCGCCGCGCGCATGGTAAATCCTTCGCGATCCAGTTGGTCGCCGGTAGTGGCCATGATCTGCGACATCTTGTCGAAGGGAAGCGGCACGGGAGGTGAGATGAGGCAACCTTCGGCGTCACGGATCAGCAGGCCGCTCTCCATCAGGAATTGGTCCATTGCGTTATCGAACGCCGTGCAGAATTCGGAGTCGGACCGGATCCGGCGAACGACCTGGGCGAGTCGCAGGTTTGTTCCGCAGTCGTCGTGCAGCGCAAACCACGGCATCAGCCCGAGCGGGCGAATAATATCCACGCTGAAGGCGAGTTCCTTTTCGACAAGTTGACCGGCTTCCTTCCGGTAAACGCCATAATAGACCTCTGAGCCATTAGGCGAGTTGGCGCCGGCAATGGCTAAACCTCCCTCGTGCAATTGAGAAGCAGCGCAGGTCTCGAACTCGCGCAGAACGCCGGTGCCGTAGTACATCAAAACGTTGAAACAACGAATCAGGTCGGCCTCGGGCAGGGAAGGCGAGCCGATGCCGGCCTGGACCAGCTTGAGATTGCCGGACTCCCATTGTCTGAGCGGCCATCGGATGAGCTGCGCGCCATCCGCTTCAGCCGTGCACATTTCGCCGTTGTCGGGAGGCAGCTTCGGAAGCAGTTGAGCAAACAAGTCGGGAGCGCGTGCCCGAAGGTTCTGATAATCCACCATCGTCTTGATGGTCGCCGTGGGCTGCAACTGGAAATATCGAACTTGTCCGTTCTCGTCAAAGCACGTGTAGCTTTGGTCCCGATCATAAAGAAGGTAGGGATCAAAGAACGGATCGGCGCCGATGATCTGCCAATCCGGAAAGCGTTTCGACGCATCGACCGCCGTCGTTGGAGGAAAACCGCAGCCCAGTTCGATCATTACCGTGCCCGGCCCGAACGTCCGCCACCGGTTCGACGAAATATAGCCGTCGATTGCCTTGTGCCGGTCCGGGGCGGTGATGGGCGGGATTTTCCCTCCCCATGCGCCGGGCAGGAATTCTTTTGCCATGCTGATCCCGAATGCTGCCATCGGCGAAAAGTTGCGTGGCCCTACCTGGGCAATACCCATCAAGCGCACCACGCGGCGGGTGAAATCCCGCACCTCGCTCCGTTCCTGCGCGAGCGGTTTCAACGCCTGGAGAACGGTCGCCGCAGGACGACCGCCGAGATAGTGATCGCAGAGTTGCTCTATCGAAGTCCAGTCCACAGAAAGGAAGTATAGCGAACCCCTGCATGGGCCGATTGCTCACAATTTCCGCAGACTGCGGAGAAAGCTTTGATAGGCTAGAAAGCCCATGAGCTGGTTAAGAATTGCGGCGGATTTCCTGCGCGACGCCATGAGTTCGTCAAACGACCCTGCGCCGGCCCAGGAAGCGCCCCCTCCCGCCAGTCTTGCCGAAATGACGGATCTGTTGAACCGTCACAGGTCGGAGATCGACAAGAACTTTGAAGCGGTTGTTGGAATGCTTAACGCGCAGAAGAGTCGTCACCTTGAGGCAATGAGGATCCAGCGCCGCTGGAACTATGGTCTTGCAGCGGCGCTGATTCTTGTTGCGGGTTTCGCGGTCGCGACCTATTGGCTCCGCTAGACGCTATTTCCCCTGCATGCCCTTGATGTCCTGAAGCAGCGTGTTCTCGTGGCCCTCCGGCTTCACATTCTCATAGACCTTGCGGAGTACGCCGTTGGGATCGATAACAAAGCTGGTGCGATTCCAGTACATCGTTCCCTTGTACTCGCTCTGGGCGACTCCGGCAGCCTTCAGCAGTTCCGCGTTGGTGTCGGCGAGCAGATCGATCGTAAATCCGAACTTGTTGCAGAAATCCTTGTGCGATGCGACATCATCCTGGCTTACGCCGACCACGGCGATGTTGGCCTTGTCAAAGTCCTCTTTTGTCGCAGTGAAAGACTTTCCCTGAATCGTGCAGCCCGGTGTGTCGTCCTTCGGGTACACGTAGACCACCAGCCATTTGCCCGTGAAGTCATTCAATCGGACGAGCTCGCCGTCCTGATTCGGCAGCGAGAAATTTGGAAAGGGCTTTCCGACTTCAATCATGATTTCCTCCGATTCGATATCTGTATCCCAATCATTCTGCGCCAAACGCCGCCGTATCCGTCAAACAAACATCCCTGCTTCTTTCCTGCGGCCGGAGTTGATATTGTTTCGCGCGGAGCTGCATGAAGATCAAGGATATCCGGGCCACAACAGTCACCGTGCCTCTCGATGCGCCACTGCGCCATGCCAATGGTGTTCATTGGGGTCGTTTCGTCCGCACGCTTGTCGAAGTAGAGACCGACAACGGGCTCGTTGGACTGGGGGAGATGGGGGGCGGCGGGGAATCGGCGGAAGCCGTGTTTCGTGCGATGAAGGGTTACCTTGCAGGCCACGATCCGGCGCGGCTCGAAGAGATGCGTTTCAAGATCGCGAATCCCACCGCGTCGCTATACAACAATCGCACTCAGGTGCTGGCCGCGCTCGAGTTCGCCTGCCTGGATATTCTCGGGCAGGCCTGGGGCGTTCCGGTTTCAGAAATTCTGGGCGGCCGGCTTCGTGATCGTGTGAAGTTTGCAACGTACTGTTTTTTTCGCTATCCGAACCCGAAAGACGGCTCGGGCGAAGTCCGCACGATCGAACAGATGGTTGCGCATACGCGCCAGCTGAAGAAACGTTTCGGTTTCACCACGCATAAAGTAAAGGGCGGGGTTTTCGCGCCGGGCTACGAGCTGGACGCCTATCGAGCGCTTGCCGCGGAGTTCCCCGGCGATGCGCTGAGATTTGATCCCAACGGCGCGTGGTCGACGGAGCAGGCGATCCAGTTTGGTCATGCAATCGAAGGTCTGAAGAACGATTATCTGGAAGATCCGGTGTTTGGCCTCCACGGGATGCGCCGAACGCGGCAGATGATTCGCGTGCCGCTGGCAACCAATACCGTGGTGGTTAATTTTGAACAGCTCGCTGCCAACGTTCTCGACACTGCCGTCGATGTGATCCTGCTGGATACAACGTTTTGGGGCGGTATTCGTGCCTGCGTCAAGGCTGCCGCCGTTTGTGACACGTTTCAGCTTGGCATCGCAGTGCATTCTTCCGGAGAGCTTGGAGTTCAGCTTGCAACAATGCTTCATCTCGGTGCCGTGGTGCCCAATCTTTCGTTCGCGGCGGACGCGCACTACCATCACTTGACCGACGACGTGATCGAAGGCGGATTAATGAAGTACGAAGATGGCGCGATCCGCGTCCCTGCAGGACCTGGACTTGGCGTGAAACTGAACCGCGATAAAGTGCGCGAGTATTCGGAACTTTACAAAAGACTGGGTAATTATCCGTACGATCAGGATCCCGGCCGCCCGGGGTGGTCGCCCCTGATTCCCAACGACCGATGGGCCGATCCGAGTGATGCCCGCTCGGTGTCGATTCCTTATTAATGGATATGGCTAGCATTCTCAATATTCGTGACCGTGTTGTCGTTGTACTGGGCAGTACCTCGGGCCTGGGCCGGGCGCTCGCCGTCGGCATGGCGGCGGAGGGCGCGCTCGTTGTGCCGTCGGGCCGCCGGGAAAATGAACTGGCCGCACTTTGCCGCGAGATCGATGCGGCCGGAGGGCGGACGTTATGCCGGACATCGGATGTGAAGAACCGCGCATCCATAGATGCGCTGCGTGATGAAGTATTGAAAAAGTTTGGACGGGTGGATGTTCTCGTGAATGCCGCCGGAGTGACGTTCAAGCAACCCACGGCAACGGTATCCGAAGAGCAATGGGATGCGTTAATGGATACGGACCTCACGGGCGTGCTGAGAGGCTGCCAGTCGTTCTACGACCCGCTGAAGCAGAGCGGCCGCGGCCGGATCATCAACATCGCCTCCCTGGGATCGTTCCTCGCGTTCTATCAAGTGGCGGCATACGCCGCAGCAAAGACCGCAGTGCTGTCGCTTACGCGCAGCCTGGCTTGCGAATGGGCAAAGGACGGCGTTTGTGTCAACGCGATCGTTCCCGGAGTGTTCCCGACGGAGTTGAACAAGAAACTGATCCTCGGCACACCGCGCGGCGATGAAATGATCATGCGCACGCCAATGGGACGGTTCGGCAAGGCTGAGGAACTCGTCGGCGCCGCGGTGTTGCTGGCCTCGGATGGTGCGAGCTTTATTACGGGGCAGAGTATTGCCGTCGATGGCGGGTATCTGGCGTCGGGAGTAAATGTGTAGGGACCTGGAGGAATAATGCTGCGAAGGTTGGTTCTGGTGCTTGTATTGATGGCTCCCATCGGGCTCCGCGCGGAATCCGGCCTTGACGCCTGGCTGCGGTACGCCCCGCTGGAAGAACCAGTCGCGCGTCGCTACCGCGATGCACTGCCTGCCGTCGTGGTAACCCTCGGGACGGAGGCCCCCGTCCAGAGCGCGAAAAGCGAACTGTTGCGTGGTATCCGGGGCATGCTCAATCGAAATCTTCGCGCCGCGGCCCGCATTCCTTCGGAGCCCGCAATCGTCATCGGCACCCTTGCCCAGATCCGCCAGGCGGCTCCTCAGCTCGCGGCCGCCGGAAACATCGAAGGTGATGGCTTTTGGCTGCGCACCGTTCGCAGCAATGGCGTTCGCTCCATTGTCATTGCCGGCGATACCGATCGCGGCGTGCTCTACGGGACATTTGCCCTGCTGCGAAAGATTGCCCTCGGAGAGTCCATTAACGACCTTGAGCAGAAGGAAATGCCCTATTCGCCCATCCGATGGGTTAATCACTGGGAGAATCTCGACGGTTCCATCGAGCGCGGTTACGGTGGCCGTTCGATTTTCTGGGAGAACGGGAAAGCGCGCGAGGACCTGTCGCGTGTGAGCGACTACGGGCGGTTGCTCGCGTCGCTCGGTATCAATGGCACCTCAATCAACAACGTTAACGCGGACGCGCGAGTGCTGTCTTCGGAGTTTCTGCCGCAGATTGTCCGCGTTGCGGACGCATTGCGGCCATGGGGCGTGAAAGTCGCACTCTCGGTCGACTTCGGCAGCCCGCGCACCGTCGGGGGGCTCACCACTTTCGACCCGCTCGATCCCGGAGTCATCGCCTACTGGAAGAATAAGGCGGACGAAATTTATCGTGCCGTTCCCGATCTTGGAGGGTTTGTTTTGAAGGCAGACTCCGAGGGGCGCGTCGGGCCGTCGGCCGTGGGACGCACGCACGCGGACGCAGCCAATGTGGTCGCGCGCGCACTGAAGCCCCACGGCGGGGTCTTCTTCTATAGAGGCTTCGTCTACGACAACCGCATGGACTGGCGCAATCCGAAGAACGATCGCGCCCGCGCCGCGGATGACAACTTCCGCAACCTCGACGGCAAGTTCGATGACAACGTTTTCATTCAGATCAAGAACGGCCCGATCGACTACCAGGTGCGCGAACCGGCCTCGCCGCTTTTCGGGACGCTGGAAAAAACAAACCAGGTCATCGAACTGCAGATTACCCAGGAGTACATGGGACAGGGACGCCACACCGTTTTCCTGGTTCCCATGTGGAAGGAAGTCCTCGACTTCGACATGCGCGCGCGACCCGGCATGACGACCCCGGTGAAGGCACTGGTCGCAGGTAAGGTATTCGGCCGTCCGTCAGGCGGCATGATCGGCGTCTCCAACGTGGGGCTCGACGAAAGCTGGTTCGGCAACCACATGTCTCAGGCCAATCTGTATGGCTTCGGCCGGCTTGCCTGGAATCCGGATCTGAGTTCGAAGCAGATCATCGACGAGTGGACCCGCCTCACTTTCGGGGACGACCCAAAAGTCGTAGAAACCGTGACGTCGATGCAACTCAGTTCCTGGCGCACCTATGAGAACTATACCGGCCCCCTGGGTCTGCAGACGCTGACAGACATCACCGGCAATCATTATGGGCTCGCCGTTGAAGCTTCCGAGCGGAACGGCTGGGGGCAGTGGCATTTTGCGGACGAGAAAGGCGTTGGCATGGAGCGCAGCGTCGCCAGGGGCACCGGATTCGCCGGGCAGTACCGACCCGACGTGGCGAAGGTCTACGAATCCGTGGAAACAACACCTGACGATCTCCTCCTGTTTTTTCATCATGTTCCTTACACACAGAAGCTGAGATCGGGAAAAACCGTCATCCAATATATTTACGACTCGCATTATGAAGGCGCAGAAACAGTGGCGAAATATGCGAATGACTGGAGGGCCCTCAAAGGACGCATCGATGATCGGCGCTTCGCCGAGGTGCTGGCTCAGTTGCAGTATCAGGCCGGTCAGGCAATCGTCTGGCGCGATGGAGTAGCGACGTATTTTTTCAAGATGTCCGGGATAGCCGACGCAAAGAACCGCATCGGTAATTATCCCGGGCGACTGGAAGCGGAGTCGGCTGCGCTCAAGGACTACGCCGTCCGTGCCGTGACCCCGCCGGAAGGCGCGTCCGGAGAAAAGGCCATCGACTGCCCGGTCGCCCGTTGCGAAGCAACTTTCAAATACAGCGGCGAGTCCGGCTGGCGCGACGTTACCGTGCGTTACTTCGATGTCAACAGCGGCGCCGCGAAGTACCGTGTGAGCGTAAACGGGCAACTCGTCGCCGAATGGACGGCGACGGACCGCGTGCCCACTCGACGCATCGACAGCGCCTCCTCGGCACGCCACATCATCGAAGGCATCCAGTTGCGCGCCGGCGACGAAATCCTGATCGAAGGAATTCCCGAAGGCAGCGAAACCGCAGGTTTGGACTACATCGAAATCGTTCCCACGCCTTAGGAAAAGGGGGTAATTCGGGGACGCACCCCAAATTCGCGCGAGAAATTCTCATTCCTCGAAAAATCTCTGGCGCGAATTTGGGGTGCGTCCCCGAATTACCCCCTTTTCCTCTTCAGCGGATTCGCGGAAAGAAGGTATTCGGATCCTCGTGGCCCTGGTCTTTGCCGTGAAGGTATGCTTCCTCGTCCCACGCGTGGTCTCGAAAGAAGAGTTGAAGGTCTCGCGTGCTTGAAGTCAGGACGATCTTGCCGTGATCGGCCGTCGACCACGTGAGATGCCTGTTCAGCTCGAGCATTTCCTTCATCCACGCGTCGTCGACCCAGCCGACATGCAGGACGTCCTGCTCGATTTCGATGCGAGCAAAAATATGGGCAGGCGCGCTCGTCATACCGAAATCTTCTGACATCAGATCCATGAACAACTTTCCGGACAGGCGCACCAGTCCCACTTCAACTTTGGTCTGTGTTACGCGACGCTCCCCTGCGCCTTGTCCTTCGACATCCTCAATGACAAGGTGATACTTCTTTGTCCCGGCCGGTGAGATCGTCCACGTTGCATTGGTGTCGACTCTCCAGGTTCCCGCCAGCTCAGGCACAGATATGAGCGTGGTGTCGTCGTAAAGCGGGGCCAGAGAGACAACGTCGTCACACGCGCTCAGCAACAGCATCACCAGCAGGACTACCATCAGCTTTATCGTCCGCATTTACCTACCTCCTGCTGAAGAACAGCGGTTTTTGCGGAAGAATATTGCAAGCAGCAGACTTTTTTCGAAGTTCTACGGGGTTCGCCGCGTCCAGCGTGACACGGCCATTCGCAGGCCGGAATAGTGAGTTGCCACAAGCATCGTACAAAAGCCCCCGACGACGAGGCTGATCAGCCAGGCCCGCTGGTTCTTGAAGATGTCGTCCTGCAACCTCACGATGCCTATCGCGAGAAACAGCATTCCCCAGACGAAAAAATTCTTCATCTGTCTGGAGATGCTCAGAAAGATGAAAACAAGAGACAGGCACGGCAGAAGGACCTCGAACGTTCGCGCCTCGAGCTTGAAAGCGGGATTGGGATGTTCGCCTGTCCACAGCGCCGTCGCGCTGATGCCGAGATCAAGGACCGGCAGAAGCACATGCAGTGGAATCATGAATCGGAAGGTTCGACCCACAGCCTGGAGCTGTGCCCAGGGAAGACGCTCGCAGATCCCCTGCAGGATGAAATACAGCCCTGCGTTAACCAGGAAAAGGTATGCCCGCTGCATCCTGATGCCCGACCACCACCAGTTCACCGATTGAAGGTAGCCATCGTGGGTTGCCGCAAGGCCGGACAGGGCGATCCACACAAATCCCACCGCGACCGGATAGAAAAACCGTGAGTCTGTGGGGTGACGCAGGTGTTCGACGATTATTCCGATCGCCAAAAAGAGCAGGGCGATGGGAATCAAATGGACGAAAATCTCGCTCGGCTTATCTTCTGACAGCGAACGGAGGAGCCCGGCCTGCAAAAGGGCGACGATAGAGAGAAGCGTTGTAAGGACGGCTGCGACCATGGAGAAAACCGATGAACGCGTGAATCGGCGCAGGCCAAGGGCGACGGGTAGAGACAACATGAAAGCCCACCACAGTTGCGCGTTCGTGATGCTCGCAAAGTAATCGCCGAAGATCCCGGCGAAAAACTCGAGATCGGCACTCGCTTCTGCGACTTGCGCGAATATCTTGTACTCGCTCATGGTCACCAGCAGAGTGATCGGAAGCAGGAAGCAAAATGCGAGAAAGTAGGCAATGCCATGACGAAAATGGCCGCGATTCCATGAGCGGATTCCCAGGTACAACATCGGAATCGTCGCCATGGCCGCGACTGTCACTTTCAGCGCATGTTTGAAATCGGCATATTCAAAGAGAACGATCAGGGCGGCACCGACAATGCTGACCCACGCGCCGAGATACAAGGTAACCTGCGACAACGTAAGCCGGCGTTCCTCCATGATCCACGCATCCTCGCGTTCGATCAGGTGACCGTAAGCCTTTCGAAGGCTTCGATACTCTTCGTCGGAAACGATCTGGTCCTGCTTCCAGCCATCCAGTTCTCGAAGATGTTGCGCGACCTTGCCCGCTAGCAGACGGGCATACGAAGGAGGCGCAGCGAAAGGCTGTTCTCCGGAGAGATATCGTCCGAGGTCTTCGGCAAACTCCCGCGCCGAGCCATAGCGGTTCGCCGGATCCTTCTCCAGGGCCTTCATGCAGATGTTCTGCAACTCGCCGGGGATGCTCGGCTGGACACGCCGGGGCAGGACGGGATCGGCTTCGCAGATCGCCTTGATTTCTTCGTCCATGGTGGAACCACGAAATGGAGAAACGCCGGTCAATAACTCGTAAAAAACGGTCCCCAGCGAAAACACATCGCTTCGCGCGTCCAGTTCCGCGTCCGAGCGCGCCTGTTCCGGGGAGAAATATTGTGGCGTGCCGACAACGACGCCCGCGAGGGTCAGGCGTTTTCGGTCTCCCAGGTGCAATGCCAGCCCGAAATCGAGAAGCTTGGGTTCGAGATCGGCGCCAACCAGAATGTTGCCCGGCTTGAGATCGCGGTGAATCACATCGTTGCGATGGAGAAAGTCCACGGCCAGGGCAATCTTGTGCACCATTTCTGTCCGCTGTCTCAGCGTTAAAGAGCGGCAGGCGTCCGTAAGCGGTACGCCGTCCACGTACTCCATGACGAAATGGGGAATTTCGTGGACCTGTCCAAGGTTGTAAATGCGGACGATGTTCGAATGATTCAGCCGCGCCATCGAACGTGCTTCCTGCATGAAGCGCGTTCGAAGCTGCGAGTCGTTACAGTAACGGCTCGCGAGAGTCTTGATCGCGACGCGACGACCCAGCCCTTCATCCATCGCCAGGAACACCCGCCCCATTCCTCCGGCGCCGATCTGGTCTAGAATCCTGTATCCGGAAAGTGCCTCAGGGTGCGTTAACGTCGATTCCCCGGACACCCTGGCTATGGTGCGCAACTGGTCTTCGAGCTCCGGTTGGAGATCGGGTCGGGCCTGGCAATACGCTTCGATTTCAACAGTTTCGCCGCGGGCTTCACAATCCGCGAATTCTGCCAGCGCTTCTGCCAGTCGCAGTTCTCGTGGATCAAGCTCGGGTTCGGGAGTGCTCATGCGGGATTCTCCAGTTCCCGGAAGCGACGGATCGCGCGGTGAAGCAGCAACGCCACAGCATCGCGAGGCTTACCGAGCCGTTCCGCCATTTCCTGTGTCGAAAGTCCTTCGATCTTGGCGAGAAGGATAACCTGACGGTACTGCTCTGGCAGAGCATTCAATCGCTCCAGGAGGCCCTGAAACTGTTCCTGTTCCACAAGCAGCCGGCTGGGCGATTTGCTGTCCGCCGGTTCAGGCCCCAGGGGATTCGACTCCGAGCGGAAGCGCGTCACATCCGCCCGACGCTTTTGCCTGTTCTTCCAGCGTGCCGTGTCCGTGACAACGTGATCGGCGATGCGCGACAGCCAATTGAAAAAACTGCCCGGCGCGCGATATTCAAAGTGCCCCATGTCCTGGAATGCAGCGAAAAAGGTTTCCTGAAGGATTTCCTCCACGTCTTCCGGTTGCCGCTGTGCCGGATTGAGCTTGTAATGAATCAGCACCGCCAGCCGCCGCTGATATTTTTGGAAAAGCAAGGTGAACGCTTCCGGGTCGCCGCGCCGGAATCGTTCGATGAGGTCCAGCGTCGCAGTCGGGGTGTTCATCGCAGCCACTTCAGCGGCGCCAGGGAAAGCATCGGAACGTAGGTCACGACCAGGACCACGACCATGATCAGGATCAGATAAGGAATGATGGACGTATAAATCCAGCTCAGTTTCTTTTTGAAGCGGATCGAAGAGAGAAACAGGTTCTCGCCCATCGGGGGCATGAGGTAGCCCAGTTCCATGTTGGTTAGGAAGATTACGCCCATATGAACGGGATCGATCTGATAAAACTTCGCCAGCGGCACCAGGAGCGGCACGATAACCAGAATTGCCGAAAAAATATCCGTGACTGCCCCCACGACAATCAGAAACAGATTCAAGGCGAGTAGGAAAACCGCGGCAGAGGAGATGTGCATCTGCACCCAGCCGAGGATCTGGGTCGGTACGTCCTCCAGCGTCAGGTAATTCATAAAAGCGAGAGCCACTCCCAGAACAATCAGAAACCCGCCTACCATCGCCGAACACTCCACTGCGATTCTCACGACGTCTTTTCTGAGATGCAGTTCGCGAAAGACGACGCACTCCACAAACAGCGCGTAGACGACAGTCACCGCGGCAGCCTCGACGAGCGCTGCGCGGCCACCGAAGAATCCGGCGAGCACGAGGACGGGTGTGAAGAGATCCCACTTCGCCGCCCACAGCGCGGGAAGTACTTCGCGGGCGGAGAACGGTTGTGTTCGCACCCCGGCCTTGTGCCCCTGCAGCGCGCCCCAGCCGGCGACAACGAAAACCAGCAGGAGTCCCGGGATAATTCCGCCGATGAATAATTGGTCTATCGGCGTTTGTGCCCGAATGCCGTAGAGAATGACGGGAAGGCTTGGCGGAAACAGCAACCCTGTTGAGCCGCCTACGGTAACGAGACCAATCGAAGACTTTTCCGAATAGCCGGACTTCAGCATCGCCGGAAGAATCAATCCGCCGAGGGACAGGATGGTCACACCGGAACCGAGCGTCGTGAAAAAGGCCAATACGATGGTGACGACGATTGCCAGGCCTCCAGGCAACCATCCGAAGATTGCATTAAAGGCACGTATGAGACGCTGTCCCGCCCCGCCTTCCGCCAGCAGGTATCCGGCGAGCGCAAACAGCGGCAGCGCCGGCAGCATTTCGGTGCTGCTCAGGTCATAAGCATTTTGAGGAACCGACGAAACCGGAAAACCGCCGCTCCAGAACAACAACATCGCTGCGCCACCCAGGCCCGCGTAAATCGGGAGACCCATGACCGTCGCCACACCGAGCACACAAAGCGCGGGAATGAGAAGATGCGAGGGGGACGGATTTGAGAAGATCGCTATTCCGGCCAGAAGCGCAACTTCGATGCAGGCGACGATGCGCCCTTTCCAGCTTTCGGAGGCCGTCCATAATGTCCGCAGCGCAATCAGAAGCAAGCCTGCGGGCATGACGGCGGCGACGAGCCAGACCGGTATTCCCCATGCTATCGTCCCTCCGCTGCTGAGATAGTCCTCATAGTCGATCCGGACGACATCGAGGCTCGCCCACGCCATCCAGACGGCGATGGTTGCCGCGATCCCCGCCGTCAACATGCGTGTAGCGTCCCGGAACCGCGCCGGAAGCAAACTCGGCGTCGACATGGCAATCATTTGCCCGGAGCCCGCGGCGAGAGCAGCGCCCAGGAATGTAAGGCAAAACGTCAGGTGCTCGGCCAGCGGTTTTGCTCCGGTAACACCGTGCCCTAGGATTTCCCGACCCACGAGCGCTGCGACCGGAATCGCACACATCAACGCCAGCGCACCTGTGGAAAGTGCGTGCTCCACCGTCCTGCCGAAGGTTGCGATGCGAAAGCGATTCACTTTGAGAGCTTGAAGTCGGCTTTGTTGGTACCTGAAACCCAGGCGCCCGTGATGGAACCGTTGATTAGTTTTCCGTCGACGACGTAACGAACATCGGCGCCTCCCGGCGGGGCCTTGATCGAAGCTTCGAAATGAAATTCGCCGGTTGCCGGGGCAAAGTTAGAATTCTGAAGAGACGCATCGGTGCGCTGGGGGTTCACGGAATGAAGAACGCCTTTAACCGCCCGGCCGTCCCATTTCATCTCGATGCGCACCTGGTTGCGCGATGTTGCGTTCGGCCCCCAGTCCCCGCTCCAAACGCCGCTCAGAGGGTCGATCCCAAGCAGAATGGCTTCGTCGAAATCGGCGGCTGGAACGATGCCCCTGTCGCGCAGTTTGTCCCGAGCCGTCTTCGCCATTGCACGCCACTCGGCCATTTCCGTTGCGGTTGGTGTCTCAATAATGAGGTCGTGCTGCTTCATTTTCGCGATCGCCTGGTCGCCGGAGGCCCTGATTTGCGAGCGGAGGCTGACTCCGGAGGCTTCCGCAATACGCTCGAGCTCCGGCCGGAGAGCAGCGGGAATCCTGTCCCAAACCTTGTTGTCGATGATCGTTGCGCCGATTAACGGCGCCCACTTTACGTCGATCATATGGTTCGCCACGCCGAAGGATTGATCGCTGAGCGCGAACAGCGGCGGCACGTCGAAAGCGTCGATCAGTCCCGTTTTGAGTGACGTCAGCAGGTCGGTGACGCCAAGCGGGACGGGTTTGAAACCCAGGTCCAGATAGAGCTTTTCCGAATCGGGGTCGTCGGCATTGATGAACAGCCGCAGTTTCTTCAAATCGGTCGGTGTTCTCGCTTTCGCTTTGGTGAAGAAATGTACCCAGCCGACATCAGAAAAGTTGACGACCTTGAATCCCCCCTTTTCCATCGCGGATTTCAATCGCGGCTCCATCCCGTTGCGGACGCGGTCCAGATCTTCGAAGGAGTTCACCAGCATCGGCAACTGCAGAGCGCCGATGCCCGGCGCAATCCTCGCCAGGCCGACCCCCGAAAGGCCGACGCCTTGCAGCTGGCCCAGTTTGACTTTCCGGAGCATCTCGTTCTCATCTCCGAGAACGCCGCCGGGAAAGATGTGGACGTCGACCCGGCCGTTCGAGGCTTTCTTCCAATCCTGTCCCATCCGATTAATCACTTCGTACCAGGGAGAATCGGCCGGCGCGACGGTGCCAATACGAATGCTTATGGTTTGCGAGTAGGCCGCCACCGGAACAGCGATCAGCAGAGCGAGTGTGGCGGTGCGAAGAAGAGCTTTCATTGTTCCTCCCTTTCAAGATTGAGAATCAGATCGTCGATGCGTCCGAGGAGCCAGCTGGCCCGTTGGCGCGCGAGTTCGTTGGTGAGGCGCATGCTTTGAGGTTCATTGGTTTGTTCAGCCAGGGCGTGCTCCAGCATTTCGCGGAACTCGGACCGCTGCTGCTGGGGGACAGACACGGACTCGGCGTACGTGACATGAATGCTGGCGCTCGCGCCGCGTGAAAGTTCGACGGCGCGTTTGTAGTGGCGCTCGATGTCCGTGTAATCCACGCGGCCCGGCTTGGCCGCCGCCAAAACGATGGCAAATTCGTGAAACGCACCGTCTCGCCAGGTTTCATCGAGTTGCAGGCCGCGCTCGATCAAGGCCTCGACTTCCGGAATGCGGGCGATCATGTCGACGTCGTCGCGCCCCGACGAAATCGCCAACCCCAAACTCGCCGCGGTCCAGTAAATGAGCGAAAGGTCCTTCTTGTTCAGCGCGGGTATTGCTTCCGAAGGCTTGCGTGCCAGCTTGTCCGCGAATCCGCGGTGTGCTGCCTCGAGACCGCGCAGTCCGTACTCGTTGCCGCGCAGGTAGAGTCTTTTGACACGAAGTTTCAGTCTGGCAGCCAATTCGTAGTCGTTGCCTTTCGCCCGGTCGAGCTGCTGCTGAACGCCAAGATAGGCATAGCTGGTATAGCCCTGCGCCAGTTGGGTCAACAACCCTTTGTGCCGGGGTACGTCTTCCAGCAATCCCTCAAAGAACGTGAGAAACGCAGGGATCGACTGCACGGCGAGGTCGACATCCGGATTCCGCTCCAGGGGTGAAGGGCCGGTTGAAGACACCGCATTGGCAACCCTGACAGCGACGAATTTACGCACCGAGCAGCCTGTTAGACTCAGCGCGACAACAAGAACGAGTGCAGACCCGGTTTTCATAGCTGCCAACCTCCAGAGGAGCACGCACGATAGCACTTTCGCTTCGTTGCGGGTGAGACGCTTATTGGTTTCAGGAGCCGCATTGGAGCTCCAATACTCCTGCCCCGCAAAGGGAACAGCGACATTTCGCGCCCGGGATTGCAGGGCGAGGAGGTTTTTCTTAGCGCAGCGTTCATGAGCTCAGCCTATGGCGCGTTGATCCGCCCATTGTCATGACCCCGCAAAAGGAATGTTATGGAATTGTGAGTTGTTCGGGCCGGGGCGAAGGGCAATCACCACCAGGAGTTGTTGCCTCAGTTCAAATCAAGTCCCGTCGTCGCGCCGTCCTGCTTGAAGAAACGAAGGATTCCCTCCGGAGTCTCGCCTGAGATTCCGCTATAAAGAATGAACTGCGTCGTCCAGCCTCCGCCGTTCGCGATGTGTGGGAAATAACGATCTGCTGAAGGGGGCGGCAGCGTTTCAATCGTCGGCGGCGTGGTCGTGATCAGATAGTCTCCCCGTTCGTTGTACCTCTGGCGTAGCGCAACGACCGAAAGCGAAACCCCGGGCGAGGAAGTCGTAACCCGCAGAACTCCCTGCAATGGCTGCTTCAGGTTGCCGAAAAAATCATTGAGAAACCCTGCGACCTGGCCGAATGCCGGAATATTTCTGGTTTGGCTGGGGACAACCTCGATCCCATCAAGGTTGGTTAACTCCAAAGTAATAGTCCCCTGCGTGTTTGAGGCGTTCGCGATGGCGATACCACTGCTTATTGGCGGTGCGGACGACGTTTCCACGTACACCCTGAATGCAGTCGCCATGGTCACCGCGACACTCGCCTCTGTCGTCGTAACGGATGCGGGCTTGAACGAGAAGAGGACCAGCGGTACCGGAGCGGCGCCGATACCCGAAGGAACCACTCGCACGGAGCCGGAAGAGAGCCCGATCCCGGCGGAAGTAACCAGGAACTTCTGGGAACTCCGAGCGGCGATCGAATAGACGTCGCCCGTGCGTGCCGATCCGTCAATGCTGACCAGGGCCGGGGTCCCCGGTGACGTACTTCCTTGTCCCGCGCTGGTTCCTTGATTAAAGAACTCCACCGTGCCTGTTTGCGGGGCAGACGTCGAATTGACGAGAACGATCTGTGTCGTCCAGCCCGATCCCACTGCAAAATGCGGAATGACCTGGGTTCCCGTATTTGGAGCCGCAGACGTGTCGATCACGGGCAGGGTTGTGACCAGGAAATCCCCATGGGGTTGCCGTTCATTATTCCGAGTGCGCAGCGCGATCGCGGATATGGGAACACTTGAAGAGAAGTCGAAGCTTCCTTGCATGGAATTCGGACCCCAAAAAGGATCCTGGTCTAGAAACCTTGCGACCTGGGCATTGGCAGCGATGGTCGTGGTGCCGGTTGCCAGCACCTGCCCACTGGTTCCGTAGAACGTATACGCAATCAAGGCACTTTGCGAATTGGGATTGGCGATCGCCAGGCCCGTATTGACTGCACCGTTGATTTCGGCGTAGATCCTGCCGGTTTGGAGCAGCGGAGATGCCGGGACACTGGCTTCACTCACCAGGATTCCATCCTGACGAAAGCCAAAGATCGCCAGCGCTGACGACACGGAACTCCCTGCTTTGGCTTCCATGCGGGCGTAACCGACAGCGGTGGTGGACTGGCTTCCATCGCTGATGAAGGATCGAAGACCGCGTTCCGGTATCGAAAACTCCAGGGCAGTGACCTCGAAGCCGGAGAACGGTGGAGACGTTTCGTCCGGAGTCGTAATTGTCACGTTTCTCTGGCCGAGTGCGGCGCTGTACTTAACCTCGATCGTGACCGGCACGGACGTCGGTTTCTTCTCTGCGGAGATCACCCCCGTGACACCTGTTCCACTGAACGTGACGGCTGTAGCGCAGCTTAAATTGTTGCCCTGGACGTTTGCATTAATCGTTTTGCCTTGTGCACCCTTGTCGGGAATAACGGCGGTAACTTTGGGGCTTCCGCCGACTTTGCGAACTCGGTGAGCTCCGTTTTCCGCGATATACAGACTGCCATCGGCGTCCACCGCCAGACCAGCAGGAGAGTACAGCGAGATGGAGGCAGCGGGGCTGCAGTCCGGGCCGGATAACGGTCCATCGCCAATGAGGTTGCCGGCGGCCGTCGTGATGGTTCCTGCGCTGTCAACCTTCCGGACAATGCCGGCGACAATGAATAGATTGCCCGAACGGTCAATGGTCACGCTTGCCGGATAACTGATCTTCGCGGAAGTCGCTGGGCCCCCGTCACCCACAGAACCGGGAATTCCAGTCCCCGCCACCGTCGTGATTGTTCCCTGCGGACTAACCTTCCGAACGCGGTGATTGTCGAAATCGGCAATGAAAAGGTTGCCCACCGCGTCCACTGCGACGTCAAACGGGTTGAGTCCGGTGGATGTCGCTGGTACCCCGTCTTCAGTGAAGAAGGAGCTGCCATTGCCCGCAACAGTCGTGATGGTGCCTTGTAGCCCGACTTTCCGGACTCTATTGTTCCCGATGTCGGCGATAAAAAGATTTCCCAGAGAGTCTACTGTCACATTATGACTGGAGACTCCGGCGGAAATAGCAGGTCCACCGTCTCCGCTAAACGCGGAAGATCCATTGCCGGCAACAGTGGTGATCCTGCCGTTAGGCGCCACCTTGCGAACGCGGTTGTCTCCGGCGATGAACAGATTGCCTGTGACGTCCACAGCCACACCCGTCGGCTGGTGAAGCTGCGCCGCAGTCGCGGCGCCTCCATCCCCACTGAATCCCCGGGTTCCATTGCCGGCAACGGTTGTGACGACTCCGCCCGGATCGACCTTTCGGATTCTGTCGTTTTCAGTGTCGGCGATAAACAGGTTTCCTTCCGCGTCGACGGCGACGTCGGCTGGCCAATTCAGTCGGGCGGACACGGCCTGAATATTGTCTCCGCCGAAACCTGCAGTTCCTTGACCCGCCACTGTTGCAATCCGGCCGGACGTTCCGACTGTGAATCCGCTAAATATCGAACTTCCGTTAGAGGCCACCACGGTGACTGTGCGCGTTCCGGCTGCGGCGCCTGTAGCGATGGAAATTCTTATCGGTAAGCTCGACTCCGAGACGCCCGGCTCAATCGTTACATTGACGGCGGTGCCGCTGAAAATAACCCTTGTGGCTCCGCACAGACCGGTTCCCTGAATGCCCGCAAACAAGCTCGCACCCTGTGCTCCCCAGGTCGTGGTAAGGCCGGTGATGGTGGGAGGAGCCAAGGGCGATCCGGCCGCAACCCTCCGAACGCGAAAGATGTCCGTAAAAAAAAGATTGCCGGTTGCATCCACGTCCACGCCGACTGGCCCGTATAGCGGGGCGCACATGGCCTGGCCGCCGTCTCCGGTAAAACCGGAAGAACCGTTGCCGGCCACCGTGGTGATGACGCCATCGGAGGTTATCTTTCGCAGGCGATAGTGGCCGGTTATGTAGATCGTGCCTGTTGTGCTTACCGCAAGGCCCCCTGGAGAGATCCCCGCAGAAATGGCTGGTCCACCATCTCCTCCGAATGTGGAACTCCCGTTTCCGGCAATTGTCGTGATGATGCCTTGCGGGGTTACCTTGCGAATACGGAAATTGCCGCTGTCCGCAATGAAGAGGTTACCCAGCGCGTCCACCGCCATATCGGAGGGGTCAGTGAGACGCGCGGAGATGGCAAGGCCGCCGTCTCCGCTGAATCCACTCATCCCGTTACCCGCGACCGTCGTGATCAGACCGTTCGGGGTGACCTTCCGGATTCGCCTGTTGAAAGAGTCGGCGATAAAAAGGTTGTCTCCAGCCCCAACTGCAACGCGAAGCGCCTGAAGGCCAGCCAAAATCGCGGGGCCCCCGTCGCCGCTGTAAAATAAACTCCCATTACCTGCGACTGTAGTGATGACACCGTCTGTGGATACCTTCCGGATACGATTGTTACTGCCGTCGGCGATAAAGAGATTGCCCGTCGAATCCACGGCCACGTCCGATGGATAGTCGAGCCGAGCCGCAGTGGCCAACCCGCCGTCCCCTGCGATTCCAGGGGTGCCCCCACCGGCCACTGTCGTGATCGTGCCGTCGGTTGACACTTTCCGCACGCGGTGGTTGTAGCTATCCGCAATGAAGAGATTGCCTGCTGCATCGACCGCCACCCCGGCTGCCCGATTGAGCCGGGCGGAAACAGCGAGGCCTCCATCGCCTGCGAAGCCGTCCAGGCCATTGCCCGCCACGGTACTGATCGTGCCGGGACCGCCCTGGGCAGGCAATGGAGACGTGAACATGGCGATCAGGGAGCACACGGCTGCGAAATGAAGAAGCCTGACTCGCATACCCCGAATCTTTTTATGCGAAGCGAGTTTGGTCACGACTTCAGAACAGCGACATTTCGCATTCGGGATTGCATCGCGGCGAAAGTTTTTCATGGGCCTCATTCTCTGGCCTCAGGCTTTGACTGGTTCCAGTTTTTCAGGACGACAATGGGCGGAGTGCTCATGGCATTGGGGCGGTTGATCAGAAAACGTTGCCCGTCGGGAGAAACGTCGTATTCGGATCCCACGGTAAGCGCGGTGGGGAAGAGCGGTGCGGGTGCTCCAAGAGTGACGCCCCCGCTTTCCGAAAACGTGACGGAGACCACCATCAAGTGGAAGTCCGGCGAAAGGAAATAGAGTTCACGCCCGTCGCCGCGCCAGGTTGGGGATGTCCCGCCATTGAGCGAGACGCGCCGCCGCGCATCGACTGATCCCGGAAACGGCTGGAGGAATACCTCATTCTTTCCGCCCACGGCATTCGATTGGTATGCAACCCAGTTTCCGGCGGGTGAAAACCTTCCGTTTCTTTCCGCGGCAGGACCGGCGGCGATGGGAATCGGGGGACCTGATGCCTGCGGCATAAATCCGGCCGTGCGGATCGGCAGCGCGAACAGATCACCGCCCACAACGGTTTCAAAGAGAATGAACCGCCCGTCCCTGGACCAGTCGTCGGGCTGCTCGCCTTCGTCGGCTTCACGCAAGAACGCATCCGCAAAAAAGGCGAGATTCGGAAATGGCTTTTCAGGGCGGAACATCCCGACCAGCAACAGTCGACTGTCGGGCCGCCAAATGGAAACCTGCGAACCCGAATCGGCGTTGTAGCGCTCCGCCTGGGCTCCCGGGACGTCTGCGATCGTAAAGGTTGTGCCATATATTGGACCGTTACCCGCGTTTCGACCGAACGCGATAGTCCGGCCGTCGGGCGAAATCCGTGGGCAGCATGGCGCTGCGGGGTCCGCTACGAAGGAATTCCCGGTGGGGTTACCCTGACGATCGAGCCAGACGAATTGCCGTTCTGCTGCAAGAACTTTGGCCCGATAGGCCAATGTACCCGCAGCCGATGCAGAGGCCGCAACGGTACCACTTGCGGGAACGAAGGCCACACCTTCCAGCAAACGTGTCGCGGTTCCCGAAAGATCAAAGGTCTCGGGATCCATACGCCGCGCATAGAACCCGCCGTTAATCCTGTAGAGTCCGTTTGTTGTATAGAGAAGTTGGTCCGGCCCAACGAACATCCCGGAAAGCGCTTGCACCGGCAGCGTTTTGATTTCGGTAGTATCCAGGGACCCGATGCGGAGGACCTGCGAAGGCTGGCCCAGCGCGGCCGCGGTGGTCAAGGTGTAGAAGAGAAAGTGACGCCCGTCGGGGAGGAATTGAGGATGCGTGTTTCTTCCCTCCCCAAACAAGGTAGCGGGTGCAGTGCCGTCCGCCGGCACAATATGCAAACCGAATGTAGAACGGGTGAAGAGAATCACACCATTGCGGCTCCAGCTTCCGCCCGCGGGTGCAGGCGCGTCCGCGAGGGTCTGTGCAACTCCGCCCGCTACCGGGACCTTCTTTAACTTCTGGTCGCTGAAGAAGCCGATCCATTTGCCATCGGGAGACCAGAACGGAGCAGCTCCGCCGGAAGCTGCCGATGACGATCGGTCGAGCGTCGCGCCACTGATCCGGGAAACCTTGCCCGTAACGACATCATGCAGCACCAGTTGTCCCTTGCCGGCCATGGTGACCGCAAAAACAACCTGGCGCCCATCCGGAGAGATCGCAAAACTGTAAGGATCGTCCGTGGGCGGCGTCTCAATCACGATTGGCGCATTGTCCAGCAGCGCCAGTCTGGTACGGGCTTCGCGAACCAGTTCGGCCTGATCGGAGTGCCGGCTTACGATCTGCAAGTAGTACTCCCGCGCCCGTGCCGGCTGATTCAGCGACTCATGAGACCTGCCCAGTTGAATCAGCGTCCTGGCAACGAGCAGACTGTTCGTAGAAAAATCACGAACGATGCGCTCGTAGATTTGGATCGCGCCTCTGTAGTCTCCGTTCGCGGTCTGCCGGACCAATGCCTGCTGAAACAGATCGTTTCCGTTCTGCCCCATCAGTATTGCTGCGGCAAGAAACAAAACCGATGCTGTAGCGATGCGCTTTCGCATGATTCGTTACCGCTATTTCGCCAGTGTCCAATTTGTAAGCACACGGAAGGGCGAGGTACCCCGGGCCGCAAGGGGCCGGTTTATCAGAAATCGTTTCCCATCCGCCGAAACATCGTATTCGGAGTTCGCAGGGAGCGGTTCAGGCAAGAGAGGCGCGGGTGTTCCGAATTCGATGTTTTGGCCGTTCGCGGACTCTGTGACCGAGACGACCATGACTTGATTCGCCGATACGAAATAGAGTTCCCCTCCGTCGGTCTTGCGCCACTTAGGCGCACTTCCGCCATTGGGTGAAACCCGCTTCCGGGACGCGGGGGTTCCGGGAAAAGGCTGGACCCAAGCATTACCCTGGTCCTGGTAGGCGATCCATTTGCCGTTGGGCGAAAAACGTCCGTACCGCCCAGGACTTTGGCCGACATAAATCGGCTCGCCTCCTTGGAGCGGCAAGACCATTAATTCGTTCCCCGGTGCCTTTGTATAGAGGAGGAATCTCCCATCCTGAGACCAATCCTCAGGTTCTTCGTTATCGGGAGTTCGGCGAAGATAAGTTACGTTGCCGTCCGCCAGTTGAATTGTTGCGAGGTTCGCGGAGACGGGAGGCTGCGGGCGATACAATCCCAGGACAACTGTATCCCCTTTCGGAGACCAAACGCCGACACCTCCGCCGGCGACAAGACGCCGCGCCTCGGCCCCTGGCTTATCGTCGATTACCCAAAGGCTTCCGATCGGGGCACCGCCGCCGTTCCGTCCGAATAGCACTCTCTGTCCATCGGGCGAGATGCGCATGTTATTCGGTCCGGAAGCATCCGGGAGGAAAGTGTTCCCGACAGGCTGACCTTGCCTATCGAGCCAGACGAATTGCCGCTCTGGTACGGATACCGGGGGTCGGTATGCCAGTGCCCCAGATGCAGAGACCGCAACGCCCATCGTGCATGCCCCCGGAAAGATCGAGATCGACTCGAGAACGCGCGTGCGAGTTCCGATCAAGTCAAAGGTCTGCAGATTGATGCGTTGAGCGAACAAACCGTCCTCGGTCGCATAGAGCAACTGATCCGGGACTGCGAATGTTCCGGCAAGAGCCTGAACGGAGAGAACCTTCGTCGGTCCGCCATCTATTGAGCCAATCGAGAGAACCTGCGCTGCCTGGCCCAAACCCGCGGTTTCGTTGAAGCTGTAGAACATGAAGTGGCTTCCATCAGGTAGAAAGCGCGGGCAGGTCCCTTCAATTCCCAGTGGGACCGCGGGGCCGCTGCCATCCGCGGGAACGCGGTATAGCGGCGACACGCTCCGTCCGGCAGCGTTGTTCGCCGAAAAGACAATGGTCCCGCCGCTCCCCCAGTCTCCGCCTAAGTTGGCAGGAGCGGAGGCTATGACCCGCGGGACGCCGCCTTCCAGATCGATTCGCATCAGTTGTGGGCCCGAGAAGAATGCGAGCGCTTTGCCGTCAGGAGACCAGAACAATGATGTCGAACCCGTTTGGCCCCGGCGAACGATACCCACGTTGCCACCGGGAACAGGAGCTGCACTTCCTGTCGCGGTATCGAGAATCCAAAGTTGGGAGGGTTGGCCTGCTCCGCCCCGGCCCCGTGCTCCTCTCCCGCCCCGTGCTCCTTCTACAGCCAGGAAATAGGCCACACGGCGTCCATCGGGAGAAAGCGCGTACTCCAGGGGATCTCCTGCGCCTGGAATCTCGACCTCTTTAACGGCTTGATCCTTGTCCATTGCGGCCAGGAGGCTTTTGGCCTCGTTTACCGATGCGGATACCTCCGCGTATTTGCTGATCACCTGCTGGTAATAGTCCCGCGCCTTCTCTCGCTGCCCCAATGTTTCAGAGGCTTTGCCGAGTTGGACCGTGGCTCTTGCCGCCAGTGGACGATTTGCCGGGAACTCGCGGACGATCCGTTCGTAGACCGGAATCGCAGTCTGAGTGTCTCCGTTCGCCTGACGTATCAGGGCCTGTTGGAAAAGATCGTTCCCGTTTTGGGCCAGCATGAGCGTTACCGTGCCCAACAGCGCCAGCACTCCGCCGATTGCAATGCGCATTCGCATGGTTTCCTCCTCAGTCGACTGATATCGCGACGACCGTCAGGTCGTCATCGAAGTTCCCGTTGCTGAACTGCGTCGCCGCGCTGACGACTGCTTCGGTCAGCGCGGCGGCCTTTAAGTCACGAAGACTCCGGACCAGCTCGAGCAGCCGGCCCTCGCCGAATTCCTCACCACCCGGGCTCCGGCTCTCCGTGATTCCGTCCGTGTACATCAGAATGCGATCTCCGGATTCGAGATGAAGTTCCCGCTCTTCATACAGCCAGTGCGTGAAAACGCCCAGAATCCCGCCACCGCGGTCGAGTCGCTGCGCCGGGCTGATGCCGGAAAAAAAGAGCGGCGGGTTGTGCCCGGCGTTGCAGTACGTGAACCGCTTCTGTTTCGCGCTGATCAGAGCGTAAAAGAACGACACAAACCGGCCGGGTGCCATGTTCTGGCACATGGCACGGTTCACCTTTTCGCACAACTGCTGGGGCTGCGTTCGCGCGGATGCATGAGCTTTCACGGTTGCCTGAAGACCGGCCATCAACAGGGCCGCAGGCATGCCTTTGCCGCAAACATCCGCAATGCAAACCGCGAGCGTATCCTCGTTGAATTTCAGGACGTCGAAATAGTCTCCGCCGACGATTCTCGCCGGACGCGACGTGCCCGCGATGCCAACCCCGGAAATCTGAGGAATGTCCGAAGGCAGCAGTTTCTCCTGGTTATGACGGGCCTCGTCGAGCTCTCGCTGACTGGCAATGTCCGAGCGTCCTTCAGATCGCCGCAGGATGGCACGAACCCTCCCGAGTAATTCACGAATCGAGAATGGTTTGGTGACGTAGTCATCGGCGCCGGCTTCGAATCCCTGAATGCGGTTGCCTTCCTGATCCTGGGCGGTAAGGATCAGCACCGGCGTCGCGAGGCCGCTTTTGCGCATTTGCCGGCACACGTCAAAACCGTCCATCCCGGGGAGCATCAGGTCGAGGATGACGAGGTCTGGCTGCCTTTCACGCACCAGGCGGTAGCCGGCTTCACCGTCCGCCGCGGTTAGAACCTCATAAGATACGAGTCGGAGGTTGTCTGCCAGGCCGCGAAGGATGGCGGGGTCGTCTTCAATCACCACAATGCGATTCATCGGCTCACTCTACGGTGTGCGGGAAGGCGTGTTGTCAAAGCGCTGCAAAAGTAACGTCATGGAATTGTGAGTTTGTAGCCGACCCCATGAACAGTGATCAAACGCTGAGGTTCAGCCGGATTCACCTCCAGCTTGGCGCGCAGCATCGCGATGTGCGTATCGACGGTGCGAGTCGTCGGATAGTTTTCGTAGCCCCACACGTCGTTCAGCAGGTCATCCCGCGTGACGGCGCTGCCGGCTTTGGCGGCGAGGAAGCGAAGAACCCCGAATTCCTTGGCTGTCATGTCGAGTGCGCGACCCGCTCTGCGAGCCTCGAACTTCCTGAAATCCACGACGACATCGTCAAACTTGAGTTCGTCCGGCAACGTTGCCGAGATTTCAACGCGACGGAGGTGGGCGCGTACGCGGGCGAGGAGTTCCCGTATGGAAAACGGCTTTGTGATGTAGTCGTCCGCGCCCAGGTCCAGACCCAGGACGCGGTCGGATTCCTCCCCGCGCGCCGTCAGCATCAGGATGGGCGCGGTAAAGCCCTTCCCGCGCAGTTCGCGGCAGATTTCGAAGCCGCTCATGTTCGGGAGCATCACGTCCAGGATCAAAAGGTCCGGCTTTTTCTCCAACGCCAGGCGGCATCCTGATTCTCCGTCGGCTGCAGTGAGGACTTCGTACTGCTTCAGCTTGAGGTTATCGCTAAGGCCGCGGAGGATGGCGGCGTCGTCCTCGACGACCAGGATGACGCTCATGAAGGATGGCTCCCGTTCAGCGGCAGGCGAATCGAAAATGTACTACCCTCGCCCGGGCTGCTCTGGACTTCGACGCTGCCGCCGTGTGCCTCGGCAATGTGCGCCACAAGGGACAATCCCAGCCCCGTGCCGGAAATCGCACGGTTCTCGGGAGTTGCAACCCTGTAGAACCTTTGGAAGACGCGCTTCTGCTCTTCTGCAGGAATCCCGATTCCGCGATCCTTGACCTGAATGACCGCGCTTCCGTTGAGGGAACAGAGCTGAAGCTCTATACCCCTGCTCTTCCCCGAGTATTTCATCGCGTTGTTCAAAAGATTGAGAATGGCTTGTTCGATGGCATCCCGGTCGGCACGCACCGGCGGGATACCGTCGCAAACGTTCACCCGTAGATCGAATCCCTGCTGGGTCAGCGGAAAGTGCATGGTCCGCACCGCGGACTCCACGACCTCTGCCAGTGCGGTGGGATGCATGTTGTAGTTCTTCTGTCCACGCTCGATACGTGAAAAGTCCAAAACGTTGTTAAGCAACCTGGTGAGACGTTCGGTTTCGTTGACGATGGTATCGAGATACTCGGCTCTTGTTTCGGGCGGGGTCGAGGTGTCGTTCATCTGGAGCGTTTCCGCAAACATGCGGATAGACGTCAGCGGCGTCTTCAGCTCGTGCGACACACTCGAAACAAATTGCGAACGCATTTCCGCCATCCGGCTTTCGCGGCGCGTGTCACGCCAGAGGAGATATCCGCCAAGCAATGTCAGTGCGACAACCAGGGGGAGCCAGAAAACAGACGGCGTGATCTGCGCACCGGAATGTCCGATTCCCGTGCGGTCGGCCGGCCGGAATGCAATGTGCAGGCCCGGCAGATTTTCCCCCAGGGGTTCGCCGGCGGCGCCTGCCGCAGTGATATCGAAACGGAGTTGGGAATCGGTGGTGGACTGAACGTCCCTGAAGACGCTCTCGGCCCGGACAGCGACCACCAGGGGCCTGGAGTTGCCCTTTCCCTGCGTCGTTCCCACAAGCCACTGTTCGGTGCCATAGGGCTGCCAATCCGACGGGGTAACACGAAGATTCGGGAAATCGGCCTGCAGCTTCCGCACCTGTTCCAGATAGGTATCGAGTTTGGATAGCTTTTCGTTCGCTCGCGCCGCATCCCGAGCCACGGACGAGTCATGGGATTTTCCTAACTCTTCCAGAACACTCTTGAGCGGTGCGTTATTCGTCGTGGTTAGCAGAGTTGGAGACTCCAGTTCCACCGCCAGGCGATCCAGCACATCGCGATCGGCATTATGCATCTCGGAGACGGCGGTAGCGGCCAACAGTGTGAAAGGGAGACCCTGATCATCCACGACGGTGGACGGAAGGCTCAGAAGCTGGCGATAAACCGGAAGTGCCTGGGCGTACTTCCCCGACTTTCTCAGAGTTCGCGCAAGTCGAAGGCGAGAATATGCGGTCTGATTGAGATTACCCGATGCCTCTGCGGAAGACACCAGATGAGCATAGAGCTCCTCAGCCTTGGGCAGTTCGGCAGGCTCGCCAAACTCGAAGCGCTCGGCTTCCCGGATCTTGAAGGCGAAATCCCCTTCTTCTGTGGATTGGCGAAGCATATCTGTGCCGGGAGTAATTTCCCAGGGGAGGATGAGACGGCCACCATCATTCCTGCCCACAAGGCGCACGGCGGGATTCGAATACATGGCGAGGGTGGCCTCGGAGGAGCGTACTGCCGCGGCCGACTCATCAGATTTGATTTTTTCGAGTAAGGCCAGGATCTGCGCCCGGACCTGAACCTTCAGACTGTCTTTCGCGCTGCGCTCTTCGTCTGCCAGCCGCTTTACATCAAGTTCGCGCTTCTGCTCGGCGTTGCGCCATCCGAGCAGGGCAATCACAACGCTGGGAAGAATCAACGCAACCAGGAACAGAAAAAATCGTTTATATCGAAAACGGCCCATGACTTCTCCGAGAGCTGAGCCATTGTAGGTTTGGCCTGGATGGCGATGTCATGGAAATGTCAAGGAAGTGCAAGATGTTGTTGGACCCCTGCCGTTGGTCGCATCTTAGTTTGGTTTCCGCCTGGGCAGAATGATTATCGCTACGGCTCGGTCGACGAGTGTGTCTCCCTGCATAGTCTTTCGACGTGGGGGTGTTCACCCCAACGCCGACTGATGTTGTTGGCAGCGATTGACATCAAATGGACCAGAGGGCATCTGACTTTCGCGTGTAGTCCTGGGGCTGAAACTAGCGCTGGACTCTGCCTGAGCCGTCGCCGGCGAGGAGTTCGTTCACTTCCGATACCGTGGAACGGCTGAAGTCGCCGGGGTGAGAATGCTTGAGCACTGCCGTTGCCGAGGCGAACTCGAGGGCGGCCTGCTTGTCTGGAAGCGCCAGCAGACCGTAGATCAATCCTGCATCGAAGGCATCGCCGCCGCCTACGCGTTCAACGATGTGCGTCATCTCATAGTGACGGCTTTCCAGAAAGTGCTCTCCGTCATCCAGACAGGCAGACCATGCGTTATGGGACGCGCTGCGCGATTCGCGTTTCGTGAGCACGACCATCTTCAGGTTGGGATAGATTTCAAATGCCTTGCGCGTGACCGACTTGAAGTCACCGGAAGCGTTCACGCCCAGCACGACGTCCATGGTTTCGCGCCCGCCGATCAGAATATCGGTGTACTGCATGAGTTCCGGCATAACCTCATGAGCGTCTTTGCCCCATCTCCAGAGATTCCGGCGATGATTGAGGTCGCACGACACGGTCAGCCCCTTGTCCTGGGCACGTTCCATGGCCTCTCGAGTGGCGTAGGTCGCGGTTTCGCTGATTGCCGGCGTGATTTCAGAAACGTGCAGCCAGCCGGCGTTGCTGAAGATCGTCTCCCATGGAAGCGAACTGGGACGGGCGACAGCCATGGCGCTGTAGTCGCGATCGTAAAGGATGCGCGGCGGCCGCTGAATCGCTCCCGCTTCCAGGTAGTAAACGCCAAACCGTCCTCTGCCGCGCACGATATGCGATGTGTCCACACCGAACCTGCGGAGTTCGCCGATGCAGGCATCGGAAAGGGCATTCTGTTCCGGAAGCACGGTGACGTGCGCCGCCGGAATTCCGAAGCTGGCGAGGCCGATCGCCACATTCGCTTCGCTTCCACCGAACGTCGCATCAAAACGAGGCGTCTGCATCAGGCGTTCCATGCCGGGCGCCGCGAGACGCAGCATCATCTCGCCGAAGGTGATGACGGTTTTCGTTGCCGTCATGCACGCGCCTTCCGGATCTTTTCCAGGAACTCCTTCGCGAGATCGGTAATGGCTTTGGAATCGTTTGCCGCCTTCATTCCGGTGAGATGGCCGCTGACTCCGACGGCGACGCAGCCTGCCTTGATCCAATCGGACACGTTGTCGAGGCTGACGCCGCCCGTCGGCATCAGCTGCGCCTGAGGCAGCGGGCTGCGAACAGCCTTCACGAACCCGGGGCCCAGGCCTTCGCTCGGGAAAATCTTGATGATGTCGGCGCCGGCTTCCATCGCGTCGATGATTTCTTTTACGGTCCCGGTGCCGGGCATATGGGGGATCTGGTAGCGATTGCAGAGTCGCGCCGTGTCGTTGTTCAGCGCCGGGCTCACGACGAACTGCGCGCCTGAAAGAATGGCGATGCGCGCTGTTTCGGGATCGAGCACGGTGCCGGCTCCGATGATCATCTCCTGCGGCTTGTATTCACGAGAAAGAGACTCGATGACTTTGGCGGCGCCCGGCACGGTGAAGGTAACTTCCAATGCAGCCACCCCGCCTCTGGCGCAGGCTTCGGCAATGCGCGCGGCATGATCGGAGACGTCCGCTCTGATGATGGCGACGAGTCCGGAGTCGATGATCCGATGAAGAACATTCAACTTCTGAATAGACATCGAGGAGAATTATCTCTTGTTCCCTCTGCCCGGCTGAACTAATTTAGTCGCCTATGAAAGCAGTGCCTCCGAATGAGCAACGTGCGCTTGTCGAGCGTCTCACTAAAGCGTGTGGCGGCGCTTACAGCCCCGAAACACGGCGGAAATACTTTATTTCGGGACCCCAATGGGCCGCGGCTTACCAGGGGCAGGCCCTGTTTTACGCGCCCACGCGTCAGCCCATCACCTACGAAGATGTAATTCGCGAACTCGGGAAGATCGGCGTTGGCTATTGGACCACCCACGATAGTGATGTGATCCCCGCCGAGCATCTCGGGACGGACCGCCAGGGCGAAATCATCGCCAGCATACAAAAGACTCTGACAAGCAATGATGTGAAGTGCTCCATGGTCACAACGGAGACCTTCTATCACGAAGTTTTTGCCGCCGGTCCGGCCGCCGAGTCGCCGGAGATTCGGGAATACTCGGCCTTTCGCGTGCGCAACACGGTCGATATCGGGCACGAGTTGGGTGCCTCCTATGCCGTCTATTGGCCGGGGTCGCTTGGCTACCTGACGCAGGGCGCAATCGAGGAAACCCAGACGTTAAAGTGGTACGCCGAAGCGCTGAATGCGGCGTGCGAACGTGACATAGAAGTCGCAAAGAAGAAGGGAAGGCCGACGCTGAAGCACTGTCTCGAGGCGAAGCCTTTCGAGCCTCAGGCCGAGATCCTTTTGCCCACAAGCGATGCCATGCTCGCGTTCATTGCCTCCGGATTGTTGACGCATCCCGAAATGGTGGGTCTGAATCCCGAGTTCCTTCACGAGTTGATGTGGGGAGGCGCGCCGCGCGCTGCTCTGGCGCGCGCTCTCGTCGCCGGCAAGCTATGGCACTTCGATATCAACGACGGCTACCGGTTGAAGCACGACGTGGATATTGGCGTTGGCCTGGTGAACCCGCTCGACTGGTTGAACACGCTCATGTTACTGCGATCCCACGGCTTCAACGGCCCGTTCAACCTGGACTTCAAACCGCATCGCTCCACCAGCAACTGGGGGGTGTTTGCCGTGAGCTTTCCGACCGCCGTCGATCGCTTTATCACGCTGTGGGAAATGGCGGGCGAAGCGCTGGAGGATCCCATCCTGCGTGAAGCGACGGACGCTTTGAAGGCCGGGTCCGGAGTGAAGGCCGGCACCGACGGTAAGGCGATTCACGAGGCCAACCGGGAATTGCTGACTCTCCATGAGTTGATCGCGCACCGACTGGTGCAGTTGCTGCTGGGGCTGCATCGCGGACGAACCTATTCGGTCTAGACGGAGACTAGCCGCGGATTACGCGGATTGCGCGGATTCAAATCCGCGTAATCCGCGTAATCCGCGGCTAACTATTTAATGTATTGGCTTGGGCTTGATGTCGGAACCGGCGGAACGCGCGCCCTGCTTGTGGACGCGGGGGGCAGAGTGCGCCATTCCTTCACCTCGCCCCACGAAGACATGCGGATGGAGCGGCCGCTCTGGGCCGAACAACGGCCCGAAGATTGGTGGGATGCCGGGCGGAAGGCCATTCGCGGCGTTCTCGATCAGGCAAAGGCGGCAGGCAAAGATGTTCACGGCATCGGTCTTTCCGGCCAGATGCATGGTCTCGTCCTCCTGGACGAAAGCAATTGCGTTATCCGTCCCGCATTGATCTGGTGCGACCAACGCAGCCAGCCTCAAGTCGATGCCATCAATGAGTCCGTGGGCCGGGAAAAGGTTCTCGCGTGCACCGCGAATCCGGTTCTCACCGGCTTCACACTGCCCAAGCTGCTTTGGGTTCGTGACAACGAGCCGGCCCTGTTCCAGCGTGTTCGAAAAATACTTCTTCCCAAGGACTACCTGCGCTTTCAGCTCACCGGCGAGTATGCGAGCGATGTGTCGGACGCTTCCGGCACAGCGTTGTTCGATGTAGTCCGCCGGCAGTGGTCGTACGAGCTTGTCGATGCGCTGGCTCTCGACAGGAACATTCTTCCGAAGGTCTGCGAATCCCAGGAAATCACGGGCAGGGTCTCGCGCGAGGCTGCGGCGAGCACCGGGCTTGCAGAGGGAACGCCTGTCATCGGCGGCGCGGGTGACCAGGCGGCGAGCGCAGTGGGTAATGGAATTGTCAGACCGGGCCTCGTGTCCTGCACGATTGGAACTTCGGGAGTTGTTTTTGCGCACATGGACTCGCCGGCGTACGACGCGGCGGGACGCGTGCACACGTTTTGTCACGCGGTTCCCGCTGCCTGGCACGTGATGGGAGTAACCCAGGGCGCGGGCCTCAGCCTGCAGTGGTTTCGGCGCAATCTGGCGCCGGATGCCGATTACGACGCTTTGGCGGCTGAGGCCGCCAAAGCGCCGGCCGGCGCGCAAGGTCTTTACTGGCTTCCTTACCTGATGGGCGAACGTACGCCGCACCTTGATGCCACGGTACGGGGCGGCTGGATTGGACTGACGGCGAAACATTCGCGCGCGGACCTGATCCGCTCGCTGATGGAGGGTGTTGCGTACAGCCAGAAGGATGGGCTCGATATCATCGAGGCAATGGGCGCCGTTGTCGAGTCGGTCCGTCTTTCCGGTGGCGGAGCCCGAAGCCCCTTCTGGCGCCAGATATTTGCCGACGTCTTCGCGAGACGCGTCACGATGCTCGAGACGGAGGAAGGCTCCGCCTACGGCGCCGCGCTGCTTTCGCTGGTGGGCACCGGACAATATGCGTCCGTGCGTGATGTCTGCGACGCCGCGGTGCGCGAGACGACCTCCGTGATTCCCCAATCGGAAGAAGTTGTCCTCTACGCGCGCGGTCACCAGACTTACCAGGCGCTTTATCCCGCGATCAAAGTGCTAAAGTAGAAGGCCTCATCCCGGAGGTCCATCATGTTTGAGCGTTATACCGAACGCGCACGCCGTGTCATTTTTTTTGCCCGCTACGAAGCCAGCACCTATGGCAGCAGCACCATCGAGTCCGAGCATCTGTTATTGGGTCTCGTACGCGAGGATAAGGACCTGACGAGCCGGTTTATGGGATCTACCGCGGACGATATTCGCGCGAAGATCGACGAACACATTACGAGGAAGCCCAAGGTCTCAACGTCCATCGACCTGCCGCTAACGGATGAATGTAAACGGATTCTTGCGTTCACCGGCGAAGAGTCGGAGCGCCTGGGAGACCGGTTTCTCGGCACAGAGCATCTCCTTCTCGGCATCCTTCGTGAGACGAACTGCCTGGCGGCGCGGCTGCTCGTGAAGAGAGGCTTGCAACTCGAGCGGGTTCGCGAAGAATTGGCGCGATCGCAAGGCGATCGGCCGGGGGCAGCCCCAATCGACTCTCCGTCCTCGGAACGGTCCTCGATTCATGCTCTCGTCGATCGACTTGCGGAAGGTGAACTCGAAAGAGCGAAGTCGATACTGAATCTTCTTCTTTCACCCACGACGCCCGCAATGATAGGAATTCTGGCGGAGAACTTTCCGCGCGGGGTCGCAGGCAGAATGCACGGCGGAAGGACTTCGTCGGCCCGCGATGAGCAGGGCACAGTCCTCGTGGAGACTCAACAGTTCATCAAGGGACATAAAATCTCGATAACCGAGCGGTTTCGCCTCAGCGATGACGGTATGACGATTTCGTATTCGCAGGAAGTCGTCGGCCCCAGGCCGGAGCAACAGTACAAACATGCCGTGGAGTTTGATGTGTCCTGAGGCGGGTTTGATAGAATCGCGCGGGATTAATCGAACACTTCGATGAGGGAGACGATCATGCGAGGGAAACTGTTGGTCATCACCGTGCTGCTTGCTCTGAGTTCCGGAACTCGCGCAACTCCGGCCGTTCAGGCGCAGGGGAATTGCGACCGGGCCTGCCTTGAAGGCTTCGTGGATACTTATCTTGATGCATGGGTGGCCCGCGATCCGAAGAAGTTGCCCCTGGCGCGCGGCGTCAAATTCACCGAGAACGGACAGCAGCTCGAACTCGGCGATGGGTCGTGGAACGTGGCGGTCGGAAAAGGCAAGTACCGTCTCTATACCACCGACACGCAGACCGGTCAGGTCGCCGTATTTACGACCATCACGGAAGAGGGAGCCACTGCCGGACAGAGCATCCCCTCAATGCTGGCATTGCGGCTCAAAATCCAGAACCGGCAGATCTCCGAAGTGGAAGCGCTCTTTGTTCGGCCGCCTGCGAATGCCGGCGGCGGTGCGCGCGGTGCGGCGCCTGCGGCGAATGTCGCGGCCGGAGGCAGAGGCGGCAATGCGACTCCCGCTCCACTTCCGGCGGTGCGATTGGAGACCCTCGGCCGACCTCATCCCCTGTTCGTGGAACTGATTCCGCCCGCCGAGAGAATGTCGCGCGCAGATCTGATCAAGGTCGCGAATATGTATTTCAGCGGCATGCAGAAAAACGACGGTCTCGCCGAATATCCCTTCACCGACGATTGCGAACGTTTCGAAAATGCGTCCCAGACGACGAATACGGAAACACCGGCAGGACAAACGCGGCCCGATCCGAAAACCGCAAATACGTATTCCCCGCAATGGGGCTGCACGGAACAGTTCAAGTCAGGGCTGATCCACTTCGTGACGCGAATCCGCGATCGGCGCTACGTTGCCGTCGATCCCGAGCGCGGGCTTGTTTTCGCGTTCGCGTTCTTTGACCACATGGCCGGCAAGACGCGCACCTACACACGTTCGGACGGTCGCACGATTACGGGCGGACCCACGGCTCCGTGGACCTGGGAGATTGCCGAATTGTTCCGCATCGAAAAGGGCAAGATTCGCCGGATTGAAGCCATTCTGACCCAGCCTCCCTATGGCATGCAGTCCGGGTGGAGTTCCTACGAAGACGGTATGTCGGATAAAGCGCGGGATATCCAGTAGGGAAAGAAGGGGTGCTTTGAAATTGCATATTGCAAATTGAAAATCTTAAATTTGAGGTGGCTCCGCAGCTTTTGCTTACTAAGAAATAATGCGAAGCATCCTCAAATCTGTGCAATTTCAAAGCACCCGTTCCCTCTCCTCCGTTGTCTCTAGGTATTGATGAACTGCTTCTCTTTAATCTCTTCCTTGCTACTCCTCGCCGTTCAGGCGCTCCCACCACTTGTCGGACCGCTCATTCCCGACAATACCGCTGTCGTTACCGGAATCGTTCGGCGGGCGGATACCAGTCGCCCCATTTCGGATGCGCAGGTCACTTTAATGAAGAGCGGCGAGACGCTGACTGAAGCGCTGAGCCACGCCGCGGTTACGGATGCGAACGGGCGATTTACCCTGAAGAACGTTTCGGGTGGCGACTATCGCGTGATCGCCCAGGCCGAAGGATATTTCAAGCCGGCAGACGACACCCCGGTCGCCACGTTCGCCGGTAGAGATCTTTTTGTCCCCGAAGGACAGCAGGTTAGCGGCTTGATATTTGAATTGATTCCCGGCGCGACGATCAGCGGCCGGCTTCAGGACGAGGACGGCGACCGTCTGCCGCTGGCTCCTGTAGAGGCGTTGCAGGCCACCTATGTCAGCGGCCGGATGGCGCTCCAACAAGTGAAGTCCACCCTTACAGATGATCTCGGCGAGTATCGGCTGTTCTGGCTTCCCCCGGGGGAGTACTACATTCGCGCGCGCTACAAGGCGGCGTCGGTCGAGCAGCCAGAGCGTTACCCGGCCGCTTTCTTTCCTGGAGTCTCTGACGAGGAGATCGCACCTCTGATCAGGGTTACGCCGGCGTCGGAAACATCTGCCATCGACCTGCGCCTTTCGACAACGCCGGTTTCCGGAGTGACGCTTTCAGGGCGTGTCACGGACTCTGAACTTGCCGATCGCAACGTCGCAATGGTCTTCGTAGTGCCGCGCGATCGAACCGTGACTCTCGGAACGGACGCGTCGGATGCCTTCAAGAATGAAGCCACCGATCGCTCCGATGGGCAGTTTCTGATTCGTGGCGTGCCTCCGGGCCAATACAACCTTTTCCCGTTAGTGGAAGACGACGACGGTAACTTCCGAACGGTGCGGATACCCATCGATGTGGAAGACAAAGCCGTCGAGGGAATTTCCGCTGCTCTGGCGCCGACCGTGGAATTACGCGGCCGCGTCACATTGGATGGGAAGCCGTGGAGCGGCGCTGTCGTTTTGGCGTCGCTGGATGGCTTGCCGGGTGCGCTCCTCGGCGCATCGAATGGTTCTCTGCGAGCTGAAGCCCAGGCTGCAGCCCAAATGGACCCGGTCACCGGCGAATTCGTCTTTCCCCGGGTGAATCCAGGCCGGTATGCGGTCCGGCTGGCGACATCTGTGGATGTTCCTGATGGCTACGTTGCCGACGTGCGCCAGAAGGACAGGAGCGTTTTCGATGGCGGGGTTTCAGTCGGTGCGGACATCCCCGAACCCTTGGAGTTGGTGCTGCGAACGCAAGGCGGCACGGTTACGGGAACGGTTTTCGACTCGACTTTGATACGACCTTTTGCCCGCGCCACCGTGGTTCTGGTGCCTGACGATCCGCGCCGGCATAACCTTGCACTGTACAGAACAACAGCGTCGTTACCTGACGGCACCTTTACTTTGTCGGGCGTTGCTCCAGGCTCATACCGGCTCTTTGCGTGGCAAGTGGTCACTGCCGGCGCCTGGGAAAACGCCGCGTTCATGCGGCGTTATGAAGAGCACGGTGTGCCGGTCGTCGTGGATCAGAATGCGACCAAAACCGGCTTCCGCCTTATAGCGCGCTAACATCCCTGCTAACAAACAGTCCCTCCCGTGTGTTTCATGATCGAAGAGCGATGATTGCCACGTTCACACGCACGACGGCCCGTCCCGAGAGCTTCGAACGGATTTTCCGAGAGCACTCCGAATTCATTTACCGCACGGCCTATCGGGTCACTGGCTGTGCTGAAGATGCGGAGGATGTGCTGCAGACTCTCTTTGTACAGTTGCTGCGCCGGGACGTGCCCCCTGAATTTGAGCAGAACCCGAAGGCTTATCTTTATCGTGCTGCGGTGAATACTTCCCTGAACGTAATCCGGGCGCGCCGCCGCCACGTTCAGGAAGAGGATTGGGACGCACTCGAGGCGCTTTCAACGCGTTCCGCGTCGCGAGGCCGGAGCGAGATCGAGGACAGGTTGCGTTCCGCCATGGCCGAGCTGAATCCGAAGGCCGCCGAGATCCTGATTCTGCGGCATGTGCACGGCTATTCCGATGCCGAGATCGCCAAGCTTCTCGGCACGTCGCGCGGCACCATAGCTGTAAACCTTTTTCGCACCCGGGCTCGCCTTCGAGAATCCATCAATGCCTATCTGGGAGGCAAATCATGAAGACCCCCGCAGAGAATCCGCGAGAGATCGTGAATCGTTTTCTTGAAAATTTGGGCGAGCCGCTGCCGCCGGTGCAGGTCGAAAGGGCAATCGCCAGAGTCCATGGCCGGCTAGACGATGCGGAAGCGCTCAGCATCTCCGTGGAAGGTCCCAGGGTTCGGGAAACTTTTCGATGGAGCGTCGCTGTTGCTGCGCTCGTGGTCCTGCTTGTCGGTGGTGCCATTCAGTTGGTGTTTCTCCAGCCGGACACGACTCGTGGAGTCGCAAAGGCCGTGAGTGGACAGATCTATTTCGCGGAAAGCTACAGTCCGCTGTCCATCGCGTCGCGTATCGAGGGAGGACAGTTGGTTCGGGCAGGTTCCCAGGGCGGTGGGATCGCCCTGCTGGACGGTTCGCGGATCGAACTGAGCCCTCTTGCGGAGTTGTCGATTGTCCACGCGTCCGACGGCATGCGTGTGCGTCTCGGTTCGGGAACCGTGATTGTTACGGCGGCGAAGCAACGGAGCGGCCATCTTTATGTCGAGACGAAGGACTTGCTCGTTTCCGTTGTCGGTACCGTCTTCTCCGTGAGCGCTGAAGCTGTCGGATCGCGCGTTTCCGTAATTGAAGGTGAGGTCCACGTCCAGCAAGGTCAGAACGTGCAAACGTTACTGCCGGGGCAGCAGGCTTCCACGAGTCCGGCACTCGGGCCCTTGCCCGTGGAGACGGAACTGAAATGGAGCAAAAGCGCCGGCGAACTGGTGGCGCTGCTTCAACAGTCCACTCCGGTCCCGTCCCCTGTCCCGGCTGCCGGTGCGCAGACGGTTTCTCGAGTGCTTCAGGGAAGTGTGAAACTTGCCAGCAAGCAGGAGGGAATTCCGGGTGTGACGGTCACGGTCTGCCCGGCAAGTGAGGCGCGTTTTGCGCGGGTGCGTATTTCCGCCCCGGGTGCTGCGGACGAAGTCATAACTCTGAAAAGTACCGAGACGACGACTTTCGGTGGCCCGCTTGTTAAGAACAAGGCATTCTTCTTCCTGTGGAACGCCGCCGCCTGCCCTTCACCTGTGCAGACGAGGACCGACGCTGCGGGCCGTTTTCAGGTGCAGGGGCTGTCTCCGGGAGACTATAGCGTGCGCGCCGACATCGAGGGTTACTTTGGTCCTGCGACAAATGGAAACTATCCCGCCTTTGACACGCAGCAAGTGACCGTCGACGCACAACAACCCGTTCAGGAAGTTTCGCTTTCCCTGGTCCGCAGCGGTTCCATCTCTGGTCGCATTCGGGATTCGGAAGGGAAGTTGGTGGCCAACGCGAGCGTGTGGGCTGTTCCCCAGATGGGAGGCAACGCTCCTGCAACGCTTCTGCAATCCAGGATTACGGATGATCGCGGAGAATATCGCCTGTTCGGGCTGCCTCCCGGCGAGTATTTCGTGGGGGCCGGACCGCAAGGTGGCGGCTATATTCGCCTGGGTGGCAACGACGGAGTGTTGCGCTATTTTTCCGCCTGGAGCACTCCGCCGGGGCAAGCTTCGTCTTCGGGGCAGACTTTTTTCCCAAATGCCGCCTCGACAAACGACGCGACTCCCATCCTGCTGAAGGAAGGCGAGGAGGTCGGCGGCATTGACATCGTGATGCGCCCGGCCTCCCCCACGGATCCGCCGCTACAGCGAGCCCCTGTATTACGACGATAGAGGGTACCGGTGTATGCTTCGTCAACCATGACGAAGTGGTTTTTGAAACGCATCTCAATAGTGCTTGTCCTGATCGCGGTGGTAGCTGCCCCGGCGTTTGCTCAAGCGCCGGACACCATCCTGGTCAATGGCAAGATTCTCACCGTGGATAGCGCCTTTTCCATCCGCGAAGCGATCGCGATTCACGACGGGCGTATTCTTGCGCTCGGCCCAACGGCCGATATCCGGAAAATGGCGGCCTCGAAGACGCGCGTGATCGATCTTCAAGGTCGCACGGTGATTCCGGGTTTGATCGACTCCCACATTCATGCCATTCGTGCCGGCCTGAGTTTCGGTACCGAAGTGAACTGGACAGGCGTACCGTCGTTGGCCGAAGCGCTCGACCGTATCCGGCAGGCGGCTTCCGCCATGAAGCCCGGGTCGTGGCTCATTGTCGCCGGGGGATGGAACACCAATCAGTTCAAGGAACGCCGCCGTCCCACGCAGGCGGAACTCGTCGCTGCTGCTCCCAACAATCCCGTGTATGTGCAGCTTGCCTACGGCTGGGTCGTGATGACGCCGGCGGGATTGAAAGCTTTGGATCTCGGAGCAGACAAGGATCTGCCTGCGGGCGCTACTTTTGAACGCGACGCGGCCGGCAACCTGACAGGAGGCATCAACGGCAACCAGCCTGCGATCGTCGCCCTGTTCGACAAACTGCCCAAACCGACTCTTGCCGAACAAATTGCCGGCACCAGGAAGTTCTTTCGCGAACTGAACCGTCTGGCGCTGACAGGTGTTGACGATCCGGGCGGCGGCAATTTTTCCGCAGCGGATTATCAGGCGGTCTTTGAGGTTTGGCGGCATGCGGAAATGACGGTTCGCGTGACCTACAGCCTGAATGGGCAGACCTCCGGATCTGAAATCGAAGAACTTCAGGGTTTGGCACGCATGCTCCCCATGGGATTCGGTGACGAGATGCTTCGTTTCAGCGGCCTTGGCGAACGCGTCACCCTCGCGATGTACAACAACGACAACCCGAGTGAGGCAGACAAGGCGTCGTTCTATCAGATTGCCAGGTGGGCCGCTGAGCGCGGGCTCGGCGTGACAATGCACTGGAATAACGACGCCTCCATTGATCATCTGCTGACTCTCTACGAGCGGCTGAATCGCGAAGTGCCGATCAAGGATCTGCGCTGGTCGATTGCGCATCTGGGCGACGCATCGGCAAAGAATCTGGCGCGCATGAAGGCGTTGGGAATGGGGTGGACCGTGCAGGACTCGCTTTATTTTTCCGGCGATGCCCAGCGAGCAATGCCACCCCTGATGACCGGAAAAAAGCTGGGCGTGCCGATCGGCGCCGGAACCGACGCGCACCGCGTGGCTTCCTACAATCCTTTTACGTCATTGCAGTGGATGCTCGACGGCAAAACAGTCGGCGGCGTTTCACTGCGCGGTCTGGAGGAGCGCCCCGGCCGTGAAGATGCGCTGCGGTTTTATACCATCGGCAGCGCGTGGTTCTCCCGCGACGAAACCAGGCGCGGGTCGCTCGAGGTTGGGAAACTGGCAGACCTTGCGGTGCTTTCGAAAGAATACATGACGGTGCCGGTTGAGCAGATCGGCTCGATCGAATCCCTGCTGACGATGGTTGGCGGGAAAGTAGTCTACGCGGCCGCGCCGTTTAAGCCTTAATCGGGAACGGGTGCTTGCAATTTGCAAGCACCCGTTCCCCAACCTATGGTTTCCCGTACAGCCCCACGAAATAATCATAGGCGTAGCGGGTGATTTCCGCGATCACGCGTTCGCGCGCGGCGGTCGTCGCTTTTGTATTCTTCATGAAGACGGTTACCGCCAGATGGCCGGCGTCGAAGGGCAGAAAGACGATGCCCGTGTCATTGATGGAGCCGCTGATGGATCCGCTTTTGTGCGCGACGGTGGCTTCCGGAGGCAGCAATCCACGGATTCGTGCCGTGCCGGTCTGGCACTCCTTCATGATGTCGATGATCTGATCGGAGGACGCGCGGTCCACGATCTCGCCCCGGAACAGCATTTCGAGGAGACGATTCATGTCGGAAGGTTTCGCGGTGTCCTTGTCGACCTTGTTGAATTGCTCATCGGCTCGCGCGGCGGTTCTCGCGTCGATGGCGTCGAGCATCTTGCGCAGTTCGCGCGCCGGGAGCGCGCCGTACCTGGAATAGTCGAGACCGGATTGATCGAGAATCATTTCCAGCGTCGTGCGGTCCACGCGGATCGAATCCAGCCCCAGCGTTTTCATCCGTTGTGTCACATTTTCCGGTCCCGCACGATTAAGCAGAATGTCGGCGGCAGAGTTGTCCGAAACACGCATCGCGAAGTGGATCAGGTTCTTGATATCGATGGAACAGCACGGAGGCTCGAGTATGGCTACCATGGACCCGCTGCCGATGTGAATATCGGAAGGCATCAGCTCGACGCGATCCTGCAGCGATAGCTTTCCGTCCGCCCGCTGATAGAAGAGTTCCACCAGCGTGGGCAGCTTGTAGGTGCTCGCCATGGGATACTTCCTGTCGGCATTGACGAGGATTTCCGTGCCGGACTCGAGATGCTTGATTGCCACACCCACTTCTCCTCGCGCATGGGGAATCGTTTGCTCGATTTGCTTCTTGACGGAGGCAAGATCGGCAGCGTCGGCGGCAACTGAAACCGTCAGGATCAGGACGGCAAGGACGCGGACCCGGATTCTCATGCCCGCGATTGTATTCCGAGCAGCGGTTTTCGAAAAACCTTCCCGTGTTGTCAGTCACCGGTGGCCAAAATCATCGTGTCACGATATCTGAAAAAACCGAAACTTTACGGCAATACTGCTATTGCACCATTTTTTGTGCACTAGCATCTGGATTCGCACGCATTCATCTGGTAGTCTCCACCCCTCCGATGGACCGGATGTTGGATCGCAGGAAGTATTGGTTGATCGTTTGCCTGCTGCTGCTGTTGACGCAGGTGGTGGCGTCCGCGCGATTTCTGTCTGTCGATAACGTCAATCTCGCTTTTGCGCTCGAGTACTTCGATCCATTAAATCATCAACCGCAGCCGCCGGGTTATCCGCTGTTTGTTCTCTTTGCGCGCGGTGTGAATTTCGTCTTGAGGAACGTCGAGTATACGTTTCTCTTTATCTCCGTACTCACATCCGGTCTTTGCCTCGCGGTGATCTCGGCGCTTGGAAAGCGGATGTTCTCGGAGTCCAGCGGCAAGGCGGCCGTGCTTCTGCTCCTGGTTAATCCGGTTTTTTGGCAAACCGGAGCGACGTCACCCCTTCGCCCGTTTCTGGCGCTGTTCTCGCTGCTCACTGCTTATTGCGCCTGGCGCTGCTGGCATGGCGAAGCGCGGTTCGCCTTTTGGGGCGCAGTCTGTGTTGGCGCCGGGGCCGGTTTTCGACCGGAGCTTCTGCCCTTTCTGTTTCCTCTCTGGCTCGTGTCCTCGTGGGTGGGAACGCGCTCGCTGAAGACAGTTGCGCTGGGAACCGCGGCCCTTGTGAGCATTGTTTCCATCTGGACGGCGGGCCTTGTCGTCGCAGTGGGCGGTGTTCAGGCGCTGGCCAGGTTGTTGAGCGACTACCTTGTCGTCCAGTCGAAGGCGCAGTCCCTGGTGTTGGGGGCGAGTTTGCGCGCCGGGCTGCGTCAGGTGGGCCGAGTCGCGGTCTGGAACGGAACCGCTGTCTTCTGGTGGATCTGGGCGCTGCCTTATCTCCTGCGGCGCGGCCGGCGGGTGCTGAATGGACGAGTGATTCTCTTTGTGGCCGTCTGGATCCTGCCGGGACTCGTTATGCAGGTCCTCGTTCATGGCGATCACCCCGGCCACACGCTCTTTTCGGTTCCTGCGCTGTGCCTGATGGGGGCGCACGTGGTGACGACGCTCGGTAAGCGATTCGGGAGCGAATCGGATTCCTTGCAAACGCGCGAAGCGTGGTTCGCTGGGGCGCTTGTCATCAATGTCATGTTGTTCCTCAACTTCTTCCCGATGCCGGATCCGCAGCCCAATCGTGACGGTCGCCCGTCGGCAGTGAATACTGCGGCATTCGCCGTCAACGAAGCGTCGATGGGGTCCATCCGGTCGATGGATGACGTTGCGTTTGCGACTCTGGAGGAGCTTCGGAAATTCACGCCGGCCGGGCGTCCGAGCGTGATCGTGTCCAGCGACCTGGCACGGAAGAACTGGTTCTTGAACTGGCGGATTCTGCGCTACTACGAACCCGACCGCGAAATCTGGTCTCTGGTTGACGATGCCAGTCCGAAAACGGCGCTGCGCATAAAACGTTACGGCTACCTGGAGAGTGTTTCCGGGGATCCTGCCCCGATTCCCGTCCCGAAGGGCGGGCGCATCCTGTGGGTTCTGGAGCCTCTCGGCCTCTTCGATGACGAACTCAGGGAAAGCGTTTCCGTCTTCGGTGGACGCTACGTGGCGTACAGCGATTTGCCAGACGACGCGGTTCCCTTTAAAGTAGCGGGGTTTGAGTTCAGACCACAATAGACACCTTCAGAGCTGGAGTAGGGCGACTCGCGTGGCGTTCCGGTTCTGCTTTGTCTATTTCGTGCTTTTTGCGCTCGCCACTCAGATTACCGGCAGTCTTCTTCCGCTGATTTCATTCCGAGGCCTCGGGCCGCTCTCGCCCATGCGGGATATCACCTTCTGGGTTGCTCTTCACGTTTTTGGAATTCCCCCGACAGCGAATTCAATCGATCCCGGCAAGGGCGGCGAAACAGTCTTCTTCTGGATACAGACTTTCTGGCTGTTTGCCTCTGCGGCAGCGATCGCAGGTGTCTGGTCGGTGCTCGATCGCAAGTCCACGAATCACGAAATGCTTGACCGGTGGCTTCGCATGTTTCTGCGCCTCGGATTGGCGGCACAGATGCTCGAGTACGGGATGACCAAGGTCATTCCGGTGCAGTTTGCCGCTCCCTCCTTGAATACGCTCGTGACGCCGGTCGGCAACTTGTCGTTGAACAATTTGTTGTGGACCTCGGTGGGTGCGGCGCCGGGGTATCAGATTTTTACGGGCGTCGCGGAGTTGCTTGCCGGAATTCTGCTGCTGATTCCGGCGACGACGTTGCTCGGCGCGCTGCTTTGCCTTGCGGATCTGTCACTCGTGTTGTGTCTTAATCTGACATACGACATCGGGCTGAAGCTCACCACGATCCACCTGATCCTGCTGACGCTTTACCTGCTCGCGTTTTACCGGCGCCGTCTCGTGGATTTTTTCGTGCTTCATCGTGCCACGGATTCCGCAGGCGAACCGCCTTTGTTCAGGAGCGCAGCCGCCAATCGCGGGGCGGTTGCCGTGCAGGCGCTGGTAGGACTCTATCTGTTGTCGGTTCTGGCCTACATCAATGTGAGCTTTTGGCATGCCAGGGGAGGCGGCAGCCCGCGTTCCGCGCTGTACGGTATCTGGGACGTGGAGGAGTTGTCCGTGGACGGCCAAGCCCGCCTGCCTGCCCTCCATGATTACGATCGCCGGTGGCGGCGCGCGATCTTCGACGCTCCGGATTCGATGGCTTTTCAGCGCACCGACGATTCATTCGCACACTACCGCGTGTCGATTGACGATGCCGCCGGCACCGTTTCGCTGCGGAAGCCGAATAGCGCGAACTGGCGAGCGGATTTCAGTTTCCGGCGGCCGGTGCCGGACCGCCTGCTCCTGGAGGGGGAAATGGACGGACATCAGATCGAGGCGCGACTTCGTCTGGTGGAGTTCGACACGTTGCCGCTGCTCAACAGCGGATTTCGCTGGATGCGTCCGGTTGCCCCTTAGTTACAGCTTGTCGTAGACGGCGGTTGTGCGGATCTCTTCGCCGGCGGCGTTCTTGCTTGTCGTTATTGCCGTGAGCGTGCGTCCGTCGGCCGCCACGGTCACCTTTACGTTCCCGGAGATTCTTCCTTCCCGTTTGATGACGATGTTGTAGGTGTGATCGTCTATACGGCTGTAGGCATTTGTCATGACGTAGTCGATGCCCTGAACAGGATAGTCTTTGCCATCAAATTGTCCGGACCATTCCACATGATTAACACCGCCGCGCACTCCCACCATGTCATAGACGACTCTCAATCCCGATTCCCAGGGACCGATTGTCAACGTCACCCGTTTGTAGGGGGAGTTGGACGCCGCGGATTTTGCGAAGTCGAGCCTCCAGGCACCGACCCAGGCGGGCGGTGCCTGAAGAACAAAAACCAAAGCGGCGGTGAGAAGCATTCGCGTCACGGTCAACAACAGTTGCATCGCGCGCAAGTCCTGTCAAGAGCATGGACTTTCGGGTTGGGAACGTACTACCATTCCGCCCAAATTGTATCGCCGCTGCAGCACGAAGGTCGGGACAGCGGTTGCACTTATAAGAGGTTGTAGGGGGACACGTGTATGGGTATCGCCGGACGAGCAAAGCTCGTCGTTCCATTGTTCTTCGCACTCATGCTGCTTGCAGGCGTCCCTGCATTCGCGCAACTGGACCTGACCGGGGTATGGAATCCCAGAACGGGAGACGAAGATAATCCGGAGCGCCTCCAGGGCCCGTCGCTGGTGGAGTTTCTAGGCATTCCGGCGAACGACCAGGGGCGGCAGTGGGGCCTTGCGTACAAATCGAGCCGTCTCTCACTTCCCGAGCATGAATGTCAGGTTCACGTTGTCGAATACATTCATCGTGGCCCCATGCAGATGCGGATCTGGGAAGTGCGGGATGAAGTAGATCATCACCTCATCGCCATCCGGGAGACGATCAGCACTTACGAGCAGGAGCGCACGATCTGGATGGATGGCCGGCCCCGCCCGTCTGTATATGCGCCGCACACCTGGATGGGATTCTCGACGGGAGTGTGGGAAGGAAATATGTTAACGGTGACAACCACGCACATCAAGCAGGGGTGGCATCGTCGCGAAAACCTTCCGGCGAGCGATGAGGTGACCGTTATCGAGCATTTCATCAGACATGGCGATCTGCTGACTCACGTCAGCGTCACGGAAGATCCCGTTTACCTCGAGGAACCGCTGATCAAGAGCGAGGACTTCAACCTCGTCCCGAACCCCAACAATTTCAATCCATTCTGGCCCTGTGAATACATTGAGGAAGGCGAAGTCGTACCCGGCGTCGTGCCCAGTTATTTTGCGGGTGAGAATCCATGGATTGCCGAATATGCCGCCACCCACAATCTTCCGCAGGAAGTAACGCTGGGCGGCGCCATGACGATGTATCCCGAATATCGGCAACGGATGAAAACCTTGCCCGTCGCGAAAATGCCCACGAACTGATCAGGGGACTGAAGGATGAAACGACAATTATTCAGAGCAGCCACGGTCGCCCTCGCAGGAACTGCCCTGCTGGCTGCCTACGGAACGATTCTCATCGCCCAGCAACAGCAGGTCCGGACGCCGCGTCAAATTCCGCCACCGGTCAACCCCGATTATTCCAGGATGGAAGTTGAAATTCTTCCGGTGCAGGGAAAGATTTTCCTTCTGGCGGGTGCCGGCGGCAATATCGCGGCACAGGTCGGAGACGATGGTGTTCTGCTTGTGGATACCGGCGCGGAAAAGATGGTCGACAAGACGCTTGCCGCCATTCGCAAACTGTCGCCGAAACCTATTCGGACGATTATCTACACCACACTTGCCGATGATCACACCGGCGGAGCAGGGCCCCTCGTGAAGGCAGGATCCGTCAACCAGGCCGGTCCGGGTCTCGGCGGCCGCCCCAATGAGGCCGATCTGATTGCGAATACCGGCATTCTTCGACTCATGACCGAAATCGGCGAAGCCAGGATTCACACCGATCGATGGCCTCCCAGCACCTTCCATGGAAAGCAGAAGGATTTGTATGCCAACGACGAACCTGTCGTCATCGAATCCATGCCGAATGCCGTAACCGCCGGCGACAGCATCGTGTGGTTCCGCAAATCCGATGTTGTCGTGACGGGAGAGATTTTCAACCAGACGAGCTATCCGTTCATCGACGTGGAGCACGGGGGAACCATCAATGGCATTCTCGCAGGATTGAATCGCCTGCTGGAGATCACCGTTCCCAAGCATCTTCAGGAAGGCGGCACCATGCTCATTCCCGGACACGGCCGGATCAGTGACGAACATGACCTTTTGGAATACCGCGACATGTGCACCATCATCCGGGATCGCGTGCAGAATGCCATTAACAAGAAGATGACTCTGCAGCAGGTAAAGGCAGCCAAACCCAGCTATACCTATGAGTATGACCTGCGTTTCGGGAAGAATCCGGCGTGGACTCCGGACCAATTCGTCGAGGCGATCTACAAGACTCTAACCGCCCCGAAGTAGTGGAGTTGACAGGCCGAATGGCGTATGGCACTGTGCAAACCAGTAGCAGTTATAGTCCCGTTTCTCATGGAGGAAACAGCATGAAGTCCAGAGTTGTTATGTTTACCGTTGTCTTAATGATGGCGTTCGGCATCGCCGCCTATGCCCACCATTCTTTCGCGGGAACCTACATCGAAGACAAGACTGTCACGATCGAAGGCCGGGTTGCGGAATTCAACATTCGCAATCCCCATTCGTTTATCAGCATTGAAGTTACCGGCAAGGACGGCAAGGTCACGCGGTGGGGCTGCGAATGGGGAGGCGTGACGCAGTTGTCGGAAGGCGGAGTTACGAAATTCACTTTGAAGATTGGCGACAAGCTTCTGGTTGACGGCGCTCCGTCGCGCGATTCGGCGGAAGCCAAGATCCTCGTGAGGAAGGTCACGCGTCCGGCGGCTGATGGCAAGGCGGAAGCTGTTGTCTGGCAGGGTCGGGTTCAGTAACGGTTAAAGGAGAGATCATGCCCGAGGCGACTGCACGGCGGTACACGACCCCGCTGCTAACTTTTTTTCTGGCGGGGGTTCTGATCGCCATTCCTGTCGGCATCATTGCCCAGGCTGGGGGTCAGGGAGGCCGTGGTGGTGGAGGCCAGGGTCGAGGTGGCGGGGCACCCGCGGGCGCTCCGGCTGCCCCAGGCGCTCCTCCGGCCGGTGGTGCTGCGGCTCAGGGTGCTGGCGGCCGAGGCGGTGCCGGCGGATTCGGTGGTGCGGCCCAGGGTGGTGCGGCAGCGGCGCGGACAGCCGCGCCCGTGGATCTCACAGGCTACTGGGTTTCCATTGTTACTGAGGACTGGATCGAGCGCATGGCGCCCGACTCTCCGCCTTCGGGCGTGATCCGCGGCGGGAGAGGCGGCGCAGGTGGCGGACGTGGGGCTGTTCCCCCGCCCCCGGGTGGCGAACAATGTCGAGTTTATGCCGCTGGTGGCAGCATGCGTGTTCCCACCCGCCTGAATATCACGTGGGCTGACGACAACACTCTCAAGATTGACATGGACGCGGGAACGCAAACACGTCTCCTCCACTTCAACGCAACTTCCCTCCCTGCAGGCACTCCGAAAACACTGCAAGGGTATTCCACGGCGACCTGGGAAGTCGCCGGCGGCGGCCGGGGTGGTGGCGGCCGAGGGGGTGGCGCAGCCCCGGCGGCTCCTCGATGGGGCAGCCTCAACGTAGTCACCACAAACATGAGCGGCGGTTATCTGCTTTCCAGCCGTTCCGCCTATAGTGAGAACGCGGTACTCACCGAGTACTTCTCAAAGCACACGGATTTCGGTCAGGACTACATCACCGTAACCGCTTCGCTTGTCGACGGCGGACAAACACGCGTCACAAGCTCCACGTTCAAGAAGGAACCGAATGGCTCCAAATTCAGTCCTTCTGGCTGCGAGATTGTGCGGTAGTACTCACCAATATCAACCAAGAGGCACCCACATACTGTGATGGAATATCTAAAATGGCTTGAGGATACGGGCTTATCGTCCTGGGTTCGAGAATCACCCTCGATCTTCGCCTTTCCGACAGTCCTGCTGCTTCATACGATCGGTATGGCGCTTTGCGTCGGAGTCAATGCCGGTATCGACCTGCGAATTCTCGGCATCGCGCCCGGCATCAAGCTGGCGCCATTGGAGAGACTGATCCCGGTGTTATGGCTGGGCTTCACGATCAACGCAATCACCGGCACCATCCTCGTGATGCAGGATGCTTCGACCAAACTCAGAAATCCTGATTTCTTCGCGAAGATGATCTTCATCGCGTTCGCCCTGGTGATTCTGCGGAAGACGCAAAAGCGCGTGTTTCGCGATCCAATGATCGACCAGGGGGCTTCTCCATCGAACGCCAAAGTGCTCGCGGTGTTGTCCCTGTTCTTCTGGCTGGCTGCGATTACCGCAGGCAGACTTTTGGCCTACGTCGGGCCGGTGAGTGGGTTGGGCTGATATGACTTTCCTGAATTTTGCTCACGTTCATCTTTTGCTCAATCATCTTCCAACAATCGGTTTCGGGATTGGCTTTTGTCTCTATCTTGCGGCTTACTTCGGCAAGAACGAACACCTGAAGAAAACCAGCATCATCCTCCTCTTCCTCATCGCTGTGATGGCGCTGCCGACTTACATGAGTGGTAATGCCGCGGAGCGTGCGCTCTGCCCCGAGCGCAAGTGTCCGGCGGATGTCTCGCTGAATGCCATCCGGGCCCATGAAGATGCGGCGCTGTTCGCGTTTCTCGTGATGGAGACGGCCGGCTTTTTCGCCTGGCTCGCGTTGTGGCAACTGCGCAAAAAGGCGCAAATAGCATCGTGGAACTGGAACTTGATTCTGGTCCTCGCCCTGGCGTCTTTCGCCCTGATGGCGGCCGCGGCGAATGAAGGGGGAGAGATACGTCACACGGAGATCCGCGTGGCGGCACAACCGGGCGCTGCGCCTGAACCGGAATACACCGGCATCGCGCGCCAGATCGGCGCGGTCATCGCCGGCAATACAGGCGTGGGCTGGCTGTGGCCCGCGGCGGAAACGATTCACTTCGTCGGCCTGTGCCTCCTGTTTGTGGTTGTGCTTGTGGTTGACCTGCGCGTTCTGGGAATGGCCAAAGGACTTTCGTTCGCGTCCGTGTATCAATTGCTGCCTCTCGGCATGCTGGGTTTCATGCTGAATCTCGTTACCGGAATGATGTTCTTCCTGGCTGCGCCAGGGCAGTACACGAACAACCCCGAATTCCATCGCAAGGTGCTCTTCATCGTCCTTGCCGCGATCAATGTGCTCTATTTCATGCTGGTGGATGAGACGTGGATCGTCGGGCCCAACGAAGACGCGCCTGTGAGGGCAAAGGTCGCTGCCGTGGTGGCAATCTACCTGTGGATCGGAATCCTTTATTACGGCAACATGCTGCCGTTCCTTGGCAATTCCTTCTAGGATTGATTGAGTTTGTTCAGCAGATAGGCAATCGCTGTCGTCAGTAATGCAGTAGCGAGAACCACGCCGGCTACGGTCAGTGCTAAAACCATGGTGCGAGTCTAGCAGAGAGTAATTCGGGGACGACCACCAAATTCTCCGGACCGGCGGTAAAAAGAAACTAGCAACGGATTCAGAACCAGCGGTTGATAGTTTTCGTTCCCAAATCGGTGTAATCCGTGGCTCGTTTTCTTCCCGTTGTGCAAAGCCCCGCCGGATTACTTCAGGCCGATTCGATACAAATGCGTCTCGCTGCGGATAAACAGGGAGCTCTGTGACACGGCGATGGAGGCATAAGTCGTTCCATCGAGCGTGTTGGATGCGAGTTTCCTGAACTCCCGTCCCGGAAGGAGGACGGTGGCGACGCCTTCCTCGCTGAGGAAGTAGATCTTTCCGTCGGCAAACACCGGTGATGCGGAGTAGTTGCCCGGCATGCGCTGTTGCCAGATCGTTTTTCCGGTGGCGACATCAAGGCAACTTGCAACGCCGATATCGCTGACCATGTAAAACTCCTCGCCGACCGCCAGCGGCGAAGGCGTAAAGGGTGCGCCGCGATCGATCGTGTACGCAACATGGGTGTCTGTGACGTCGCCGGTGCCAGTCGGGCGAACCGCCATCATCGAAGCCTCCTGAAAACCGGTCCCGATAAACACCAGGCCATGACTGTAAACCGGCCGCGGCACGTTCGAGAAACCGTCGCCGTAGTCCACGCGCCAGATTTCCTTACCGGTTAACGGGTCGTAGGCCATTGTGCGATGGGCGCCCACGCTGATGAGTTGATCACGGCCGTTGACCTGGATCACGAGCGGCGTCGTATACGATTGGTCGTACGGTTGACGGCGCTGTGTCTTCCAGCGCTGCTTGCCGGTGTTCTTATCGAGCGCAATGACGTAGGCGTCGTCAGAGCCATCACAGTTCAGAATGAGGAAATCCCGGTAGAGAGCCGGCGAGCCGCCATTGCCGTGTTGGGACTCGTAAGAGAGAGTTGTTTTCCAGATGATCGTTCCATCGGTTCCAAGAGCGGCGGTGCCGTCCGCGCCGAAATGCACGTAGACTCGATCGCCCTCGATGATCGGAGTCGGGGACGCATGGCTGTTCTTTGCATTCTTCAGGTCGGCGCCCCTTATCGAGAACACTTCGACGTTCAGCAACTCGCGGCCTGTCGCAACATCGAAGGCGAGTAGGCGCAGGGACGCGCCTCCACGTCTGTCGGTCGAAGTTGTAAGCCACACGCATCCACCGGCTATCACGGGCGAAGACCAGCCGCGACCGGCAACGGGAGTTTTCCAGAGAACGTTTTGCGATTCGCTCCACACCGCAGGCAGTCCGCGTTCGGAAGAATGTCCTTCTCCGCCGGGCCCGCGGAACTGCGGCCAGTCCTCAGCGCCGAGTGTAAGGGTCGCCAGGAAGAGAAGCGCAAGTACGGGCTTTCGCAGGGCCATTGCCACTATTCTACTGCGTAACCGGCGTGGTCTTCCGCCGGCGGAGCCAAGCCACCGCGTACACCACAATCAGGGCCAGGTAGTTCACGAGGATGAACACGGGCCGGGCCCAGGGCGTGCCGTTATGAAAGGGCGTGGCGAAGGGCCACAGGTACGGCGTAGGAAAGAAATCGATGCTGTGGAATGGAATATCGCAAAGGATATGAAGCCCCCAGGGGCATAGGATCCATGGAAACGATTTTCTCAGGAACCACACAAGGCTTGTAATCACTGCCCAGACCACCAGGCTGTGCGTGACGTCGTAACTCTGGTGCACATAGCGAGGGAAGCTTACCCACGCCGCACTACCGATCTGACTTACCAGGAAAGGTCCGAACGCAAGGACGTCTGGAGCAGCGCCGATCAGGAAGGCGGTTCGCCACTGGGCCTTATCTCGGCGGCCGAAGAATGCGCCTCCCCAGAGTCCGTGCGCGACGACGTCCATCAGTGTTTTGACGCGGGAGACTTCATGAATTCCTGAAGCAAAGCAATTGGCGGCGCTGCAACGCGTTGCCGCCTCAACTCTAGCCGACCCGACGTGAGCATATGGAACCTAATCGTACAGGCGAGCGCGTCCCCGTTCCAGTATTCCAGCGGTGGGGGACAGAAGTCATGCCGCCGGAGAAATTCACGCCGGGGCCGGCGACGTTGTGGGAGTCACGACGGACGCAATCGGCACGCCGCGAAATCCAGTGACTTCGCAGGAAATACTCGTCAAGATAGGCCGAAATCCCGCGCGAATGAGAGGGAGGGCAATGAAGGCACATCGATTGGCGCTCGGCATGATTCTCACGGCTACAGTGCTGCTCGCGCAAACGCAACCGCCGACGCGCGGCCCGGCCGAAGGCGGGTCTCCCGCATGGTTCCTGCAGGGATCCTTTCCTGATCCGACCGGCAATACCGTTGTCGATCCGGATGGACGCGTGACCGTGCCTCCCAGAAGCGCGGCGCCGCCCAATGCCGCCGCCACAACGCCGGCATCGCCTCCGCTTCCGCGCACTCCGGGATGTAGCCGCTCGCCGCTCTGTGGCAATCGCCTGACGCCAGGACGGCAGTCGTTGCAGCGCGTCCAGTGGGAGCAGACTATGGGGTACACGTTTACCTATCCCTATGTCCTGCCTCCAGGTTTTGGTGGCGTTCCCTCGGTTGCGCTCGATTCGAAAGGCAATCTCTGGGTGTTCCAACGCAAAGCTGCAGGAAGTCCGCAACTCTACAAGTTTGACGCGGATCGCAAAATCATCCTGCAAACAGGCGATGACGTCATCGGCCACCAGGACAAGGCGCACGGCATGGCCGTCGATGCCGAAGACAATGTGTGGATCCTTGATACCAACGGCGCCACCGCGATGAAGCTCAGCCCTGAGGGCAAGTTGCTGATGACCCTCGGAACGCGCGGCCGCCGCGGCGATTGGGATGAAACGAAAGGCCAGCGATTGCTTTGGCAACCCGTGATGATTGCCTTTGGGAAGAATGGCGATATCTACATTGCCGAAGGTCACGCGGATGAGAGTCCCAACGACACGGGTTCCGACGACCCGGCCAACAATGTCGGAGCTGCCCGGATCATTCATCTCGACAAGACCGGAAAATTCATCAATCAGTGGTACGGCAACAGCGTTGGACAGGGAAAATTTGATTCCGCCCACGGCCTCGCCATAGACCCCTCGAACGGCGACGTCTGGATCGGCGATCGCGAGCAATACCGTATCGTTGTGTATACCGGCGAAGGAAAGTTTCTCAGGACGCTCCAAATGCGAAACCTGGTCTGTGCTCTCCAGTTCGACTCGCAGGGAAATCCATGGATGGCCAGCGGTCAGGATGGCCAGTTTCTGAAGCTGGACCGAAACGGCAGAGTTGTCGGCGCGGTGGGTAATGGCATGGGCATCGGCCACGGCCAGTTCATTGAAGCCAGCTACTGGGTCTTCGACAAACAGGACAACCTTTACGCAGGCGACACGAGCGTCGGGCGGGTGACGAAAATGATGACGCTGCGCAAATGAGAGTGCTACTGCTTCTCGCACTTCTGACGCTTGTCGCCCCACAGCGCGAACCGCGTGTCATCCTCGCTGTGGGCGACAGCATGACCGCAGGCTATGGGATACCGCGCGAGCAATCCTATCCCGCGCAATTGGAAAGGGAACTTCTTCGCCTCGGATTCAATTATCGCGTCGTCAATCACGGGGTCACCGGAAGCACCTCAGCCCAGGCCCTCGGCGGCTTCACGCGCGGCCTTGCGCTGTCTCCTGATATTGTGATCATCCAGCTTGGAGGGAACGATGCGGCCGCCGGCATCAGGCCGGACGTTGCCCGGGAAAATATTCGAAAGATGATCCAGCGCCTGCGACCGGGACACGCTCGCGTGTTTCTGGCCGGCGGGCGATTCCCCTACCTGGATGAACTCGCTAAATCCGAAGGCGTTACGGTGATCCCGTTTCTCGAGGGTGTCGAAGGCCATCCCGAATTACTGATCGAGGACAGGCGTCATCCCAATGGCGAAGGCTACGCCATTGTTGTTCGTAATATTCTGAAGGTTCTCGAACCCGTCCTTTTGAAGAAATAATTCGGGGTCAATAGTTGGAGTTAATTGCGGGTCAGACTACTCGAACCCCAAATTCGTACTTCAGAATTTGGGGTTCGAGTAATCTGACCCGCAATTAACTCCAATTAAAAGGCGTGGGCGGTCTTGAGGTGTTCTTTCAGGACGTCACGTCCAAAATCATTCTTCAGATCGCGCCATACCGAGTGCACATGGTTGCCCCGGTTCTGCGTGTTATTGAACTCGATCAGGAATGAAGGGCCGTGCACGCGGTAGTAGTGCAGGTCTCCCTTGTTCTGACCGCCGGCCCAGGTGAAATAGACCTTGTCTAATCCCGGCTTCCTGATTTCAGTCATTGTCGCGTCGGCCAGTTCGACCGGCATCCGGTAGGCGTATTCTTCGATCAAGGCCGTCAGCGTTTCCATTTGCTTCGCATTGAGCCTTGACGCCTGGATACCCGTTGGCTTCTTGATGTCGAAGTTAGGAATCATGTCGATATTGAGATTCTCTGCGGTCTGAATCTCGCCAGGGGCCGTGGGGTTGACCACGGCGACTGCTTTTTGTTGAGCGTCGAGAGACTGGACGAGTTGGCGCCCGAGATCTTCTTCGCGACCTAGAACGCGGAGGCCGGTACGCGGTCCTTCCTTCACTTCCGCAGGATTCGCGCCCATGAACGCCGGCGTGTCGGCCAGCACCTTTCCGTTGTTGATCGTAAAGTTAAGAGTCAGATGATGGCCTTCAATGCGGAATCCCCATAACCCTCCTTCTGAGGGTTCTCCAAAAACGGTCACGAAGTAACCATCCGGATCCCGCTGGATATTTCCCCTGCCACCGGCTTCTGCTTCCTTGAGGATCTGTTCGAGACTCATGATCGTGGTGGCCTTGGTATATCCCTGCTGGCTTACTGCGGTCGCGAGCAGCGCATGCGCCAGCTTGACCTGCGCGGGCGTCATTTCCCTCAAAGGCAATCCCTTTCGCGCGACGCCATTCCACGGTCCCGGAGTGAAGTGAAAGTTCATGCGTTCGGCGTGCGTGAACTCGTATTTGAGTTTCGCCTTCTGTTCAGGAGAAAGCGTGACCAGCAGGTTGTTGGCCGCCTTCACCATTTCGGGAACGGTCTGAATCTTGTACGCAGCCAGCGCCGAGGTGGCAAGCAGGCAGAGCACCGCAACGCGAAGCCTGTCGGTCAGTTTCATGGGATGCCTCCGAGTTGGAGGCATGATATCTCATTTTGCCGGCGGTATGACCATCAGCTCGAGTGCGGGTTTTTCGCCTTCGCCAATATGGATTGTCTTGCCTGAGTTTTCGTAGAGCCGTATGAAATCCTGATCGATGATGGCGGCCCTGTCGACGTCCTCCCAGGAGAATACCTTGTAGTCGCCGGGGGGTAAGCCGCGGATTTCGAACTTGCCCGTGGCATCCGTGGAGGTCGTCTTATACATATCCATCCGGAAGCCGCGGGACGACATGGAGGCTGGAAGGAGTCCGACAACTGCGGCGTCGACCGGTTGATTCCTCTCGTTCAGCACGCGGCCTTCAACAGCGCCCGCGTTCGTCCCCAGTACGACTTCCATCTCAAGCGGGCCGGATCCGACGGCGAAATTGACGCCGGCATCCAGGACATCGTTGCTGCCCACCCGGACCGATTTCACGTAGGGCTTCAGTTCCATCAGCGATGCCGGCATTGTCGGCATGCCGTTGAGAAGCCCCGGATTGTTCGGTACGAGCATCGGGATCACATAGACGCGGTATTTCGCCGGCGGCAGCGGCGCGAAAGAGAACGAACCGTCGCCGGCCACCTGAGTTGCCTGCGAGGGTTGATTCTGGCTCACGAGAGGTTCGGGGCGTATACCCACCGCCATACCGGCTACGCTCGGCGGAGGATTGCCGCTCTTGTCTTCAAGAATGACGCGACCGCTCAGGGGTACTCCGGTGACCGCGGCCAGCGAGATATCCTCGATGTCTTTCTCGCGAATCTCGATGGGCATATTGCCCCACAAGATCTCATTGGTAGGCCCGGTTCCTGGCGTCGCACGCATCCGCGTGTAAAGAAGGTAGGAACCCGGGACGACTCGCGTCAGTTCGAACTTGCCTGTTTCTGGTGCGACTTGCCCCGGCGTGGGGGATTGCACGGGATTCAACGGCAGCAGCATGACCTGGGCTCCCTGGTCGCGTGCGGGAAACTGTCTTGTCACGCCGTTGAAGACGGAACCGCGAATGTTGCGGGTGATGACGCGAACGGCGGTGATATCAATGCCGCGCACATCTGCGCCGGAACGTACGTCGATGGCGCGAGCCTGCTGAGGTTCAGTGACTGTCGGGTAGTACACAGGAACGTGAGCTTCATTGGGGCCGGCGCCGGTCCCGATGGGTCGGCTCAGCACGTCACGAACGATGCTGCGATTGCTGTTCAACGTAGCCTGGGTGTCCAGCCCGTCCGCATTCATGATCAGATTGGCCGCGTTTGTTCCGTCTGGAACAATGACATCGACATAGTACAGTCCCGGCGTGAGCCAGAAGATGCGGTACTCCCCGCGGTCGTCGGTCTTCGCTGACAGTACCTGAACGAAGGTTCGCTGGCCTTCCTGATAGGAGGCTTTGAGAGCAAACACGTCCGCAAGGACGATGGGCTGGCCACTGACATCGGTGACCCGGCCGGAAATCGAACCGGTGGGCGTCATGGCGATTGTTGCGTCCGTAAAGCGTTGGTTGGCGGCGAGCGTTATGGGAAGACCTGCGCCATTCGCTCGACGCTGACCGTATTCGGTCCGTACGAATCCGCCGCCCGAAGCCGTGACACGGTATTGGCCCGGCGTCAGTCTTGGGAAATAGAAACGCCCTTCCGCGTCGGTAATGGTTGTGAGTTGTGGCGCTGAGCTGAACTGCGCGGCTCCGCCTTCGCGGCGCAATTCGACGGTGATGCCTGAAAGCTTCGTCTCCGTCGCGCCGGCCTGCACCACGACGCCTTGAATGCCGGCGGATACCGGAGGTTGTTGCGCAAAAGCGGTGGGAATGGCCAATGCCAGCAATGCGATTCTTAGCAGCGTTCTCACGATTCCTCCGACGGTTCTGAATCCGTGTAATCCGTGGCCGATTTCCGACTACTTCTTAATCACTGTCACATTCACGCTTTCCGAACGGCCTGCACCAATGCGCAGGCTTTTTCCGCGACTCTCATCCAGCCGCAAGAATTCCGGATCGGTCCATGCATTGTCTTCAGCTTCCTCCCAGGCAAAAACTTTGTAGTCTCCAGGAGGAACGTTGCTGAGGCGAAAACCGCCGGAAAAATCGCTCGCAGCGGTTCGGTAAAGATCCAGCCGCCCGCGCAGCGGCGCGTCGGGCACCAATGCCACCCTCGCATTGGAAAAGGCCTCGCCCCTTTCATTGGCGACCCGGCCTTCCGCCATGCCGATGTCCGTTCCGAGCAAGATCTCAACGAGACCGTCCATTTGCACGGGAACGGTCAACGGTTGCGCAAGAAGATCGAGATTTCCGAGCCGGATGGATTTCACGTAGAGATCGGATGGAAGATTTTGTACGGACATTCGATAGGCCGCCGGCCACACGTTCTCCACGCGAAATCTGCCGCTGTTGACGGTAGTGCCCTGGCTGCCGACCATTGCAACTCCGCTCGGAACCGCATCAAGGTTGATGCGGAGTCTTGCGAATACGGGGTCGTTCTCCTGCCGGCCTTCAATCGCGACGTGACCCGCAATCGAGGAACCCAGGTTGATGGCGACTGAAATACCGTTGACGTCATCGTTTCCAACATCGAGGCGGATCTTGGCCATCAAAGGGGGTGGAGGAGGCGGAGGCGGGACGCCTGGCGCCGGGGCTCGCTGCGGAAGCTGGGCACCGAGAAAATAGAGCTCATAGCTTCCGGGAATGACCCCGTTGAGGTCAAACTCGCCGTTTCCATCCGTTTGGGTTTGGGGAAGGATCATGTGGGGGCTGAACGTGCGCGGGAGCAGCCGGACGTTGGCGCCCTTCGCGGGTCCGCCGGCCACGCCATCGACCACCTTGCCTCGAATACGCAGCGACCGCGTCTTTCCGGCAGCGATCGGAATATCGACCGCGCCAATGACTGCGCCGGGAGCGAGGTTCAAGGGGGTGGCGCGACGGGCATCGGTCGATCCGCCGTAGTAAACGAACTGATAGGTTTCCTCGACTGTTTCGCCGCTTGCCAAAATCCGCTTCGTCACCACGGGCGTGACGGCCTGTTCGTACGGACCACGACGGCCGGGAGGAACAACATTTAAAGGGGCCGTGCGCCGGGTTGAATCTTCAGGTCTCACGGCAACGTAGTACTTTCCCGGAACCAGCGAGAACAGCCGGTACTCCCCGTGATCGTCGGAATGCACGATTTCTGCGATGTTGAGGGTTTGCTGGCCGTCGCGGTACATCGGAGTCAGCGCGAGAACGGCTGCGTGCCCGACCGGGCGAGCGTTTTCATCGAACACGCGCCCGGTGATGGTGCCGACAGGCGCCATTTCCAGTCGAAGGTCCCGCTTGATTTCCCCTTCGCCGACGGAAAAAGGCACGCCACGTCCGAGAACGCCACGCTGCCCGTACTCCACCGGGACGAACGCCCCGCCAATTCGAGCGGCCACCAGCTTGTAAGCCCCGGACGGCAAATTCCGGAAAGCGAATCTTCCATCGCCTCCGGACTTTGCCGTGAACGGAGCCGGCGCGGGAGGCAGCGCCGTAGCGGAATTTGCGGGTGTAGCGCCCGCAGGCGGGAATTGCGTGTCGGTTAACTCCAGATCCACACCGGCGATCGGCTCATTGGTTCCCAGTCGTACCACCACGCCTTCAACGGAGGCCGTCCCGCTGCGCGCCGCTTGCGGCGGCGCTTGCAGTAAGAGCGCGAGCACGGTGATTCCCAATAGATTCATTTCAGCCCTCGGTGCTAATACGGGCAAGAGGCCCGGGAGTTAACAATCACTCCCCTAGAGACGAGAAGCTGCCCGGAAAAGTTCCCGGTGGGCGAAAGAATTCGAGCCGGGGGGATGCCCGGTTGTCAGGATTGGTTGCGCTCCAATCGCGCGATCAGGCTGGAAGTGTCCCAACGACTGCCGCCCATCGCCTGCACCTCCGCGTAAAACTGATCGACCAGTGCCGCGACCGGAAGCTTTGCGCCGTTCCGGCGGGCTTCTTCCAGAGTGATGGCGAGGTCCTTGCGCATCCAGTCCACGGCGAAACCAAAATCGAACTTCCCGGCGGCCATGGTCTTGTAACGGTTCTCCATCTGCCAGGACTGCGCCGCGCCTTTGGAGATCACGCCGATGACTTTCTCAACATCAAGACCCGCCTTCTTGGCGAAATGAATCCCCTCCGCAACGCCCTGGACCAGCCCGGCGATGCAGAGTTGATTGACCATCTTGGTAAGTTGCCCGGAACCTGCCGGACCCATGAGCCCGACCATCTTCGCGTAAGAGTCGATGACCGGCCTCGCGGTCTCGAAAACATCGGCGTCGCCGCCGACCATCACGGTCAGTTGCCCGTTCTCGGCGCCGGCCTGCCCGCCGGATACCGGAGCGTCAAGGCTGGCGAAGCCTTTCTTTTTTGCCGTTTCGTAGAGTTCGCGGGCAACGTTCGCCGATGCCGTCGTATTGTCGATGTAGATCGAGCCTGGTTTCATGCCTGAGAAAGCTCCGTCGGGCCCGGTGGTCACGGATCGAAGGTCATTGTCGTTGCCCACGCAGGTGAAAACGAAGTCGGCGCCTTCGGCGGCGGCCTTCGGCGTCGGGGCGGACTTCCCGCCGTATTCGGCAACCCATTTGTCTGCTTTCGCGGCTGTGCGATTGAAGACCGTGACCTGATGGTTTCCCCGCTGCGCCAGATGGCGCGCCATGGGATAGCCCATGACGCCGAGACCGATAAATGCGACTTTTGCCATAGAAGTAAAATCCTTTCGTAGACGTGGGATTCTAGCGCGGATCCCCTCCTTGAAAAAGGAGGGGGGCCGGCCGAAGGCCAGACGGGGTGGTCAGGGCCCGACCACCCGTCTGCTCCCGTTGGTCGCAGCCACCCCTCCTTTTGCAAGGAGGAGACCCCGGTCTCTGTTTTTCTCCTTGCCTTGCCCGCTGTACTACGTGTAATAGTACGGTCATGATCCCGTTCCGCGTGACGTTCCAGCCCGGCCTTTCGATTTACGAGCAGGTTGTTTATGCGGCCAAGAAGGCCCTGATCGCCGGCCAGATGCGTCCAGGAGAGCCGTTTCCCTCGGTTCGCGCTCTCAGCAAGGCGCTCAAGATCAATCCCAATACCGCGCACAAGGTTGTCGGCGAGCTCATCGCTCAGGGAATTCTCGAAGTTCGGCCAGGTCTTGGAACCGTCGTTGCGGAGCTTCCGGGATCGACCGCCGCCGAACGCGGAAATCTTCTCAAAAGGGAAGTCGAGCAGATTGTCGTCGAAGCGAAAAAACTCGGGCTGGACGTCGAGGAAGTCACCGACGCGATCGTGCAGCACTGGCGCCGTCTCGATGGAATGAACAAGGCGGCAAGGAGGAAGGAATGAACAGCGTTCTCGAAGTGCGGAATCTCCGGAAGAACTATCGGAGCGTATCCGTACTGAACGGATTGAACCTCGATGTCAGCGAAGGCAACGTCTTCGGTCTGATCGGATCGAATGGCGCAGGGAAGACCACGACGATCAAAATCCTCATGAATCTCATTCAGTCCACTTCCGGCGAAGCCCGCGTGCTCGGCGTGGATTCACGCAGGCTGGGACCGAACGACTTCGCGCGCATCGGCTACGTTTCAGAGAACCAGATCCTTCCCGGATGGATGACTGTGGGGTACTTCCTCAAATATCTCAAACCCTTCTATCCCACCTGGGATGACGCGCGCGTGGGAGAACTCGTGGGGCAGTTCAGGCTGCCGCTGGACCGGAGACTAAAGAACCTGTCGCGGGGAATGCTGATGAAGGCGTCGTTGATCAGCTCGCTTGCTTATCATCCGAAACTTCTCGTGCTGGACGAACCGTTTGGCGGTCTCGATCCGGTGATGCGGGAGGATTTCATTCAGAGCCTGGTCGAAGCGGCAGAAGAAACCAGCATTTTTATCTCATCCCACGATCTTGCAGACATTGAAAGCTTCGCCAGCCATATCGGCTACCTCGATGACGGCCGCCTGCTGTTCGCCGAAGAGATGACGTCGCTGACGCAGCGCTTCCGGGAAGTCGAGGTGATCGTCGATCCTGTTGCTGCGGTTCCGAACCACCAGTGGCCGGCGAATTGGCTCCGTCCGGAGTCCGCGCAGTCTGTGGTTCGCTTTGTCGATACCCGCTTCGATCCTGTCGGGACGGCGGCGGAGATTCGACGCGTCTTCAGCGGGGTGCAGCACATGTCCTTCAATCCCATGCCCCTGCGCGCCATCTTTGTCACGCTGGCGCGACAGTCCGCGAAGTCCGCATAGGAGACTATCGATGCGCCAGATGCGCCACATCCTCGCAAAAGACATTCGCGGCCTATGGGGAGAACTTGCCGTCTTTCTCGGTTCCCTGATCCTGGCGTCGTGGAGTTTCACCCTCGCTTCTTCGGGGTCCGGCGTTTCCTCGTGGCCTTTGTTTTCAAATCAGGAAGTGGAAGGTTGGGCTGGAGAAGCGCTCGTTCTGATAGCCGGATGCTTCCTGATCGCCCGTCTCGTTCACGCCGAGACGATTCCCGGCAGCAGCCAGTTCTGGCTCACTCGGCCGTATCGCTGGCCGGCACTGCTTGGTGCGAAAGTGCTGTACGTTCTGGCCTTTTTTCACCTGCCTGTGTTTGCCGCGCAGGCGGCGCTGCTCTGGAATGCCGGTTTTCCCGTCTGGGCCAATCTGCCGGGACTGCTATGGATGCAAGTCCTGGCCCTCGCCTGTGTGTCCCTGCCCGCAATCGCGATCGCTGCCGTGACTCGCGGACTTCCAGGGTTCGTGCTCTTCATTATCGGCGGGCTGGCAATGGCGCAAGCACTCGTATACCTGCGCATCTTGTCGGCTGGCGAAATGCCGCTCTATTCCCTGGGCTTCTACGGTAGTGGCGCATTCGTCTGGGTCTCGTATGCGGTTGTGGTCGCGACTCTCGTTGCGGCAGCACTTCCCGTGCTCTACACGCAATACAGCCGGCGCAGGACTTCACTCAGCCGCATCCTTCTGGGCGCGGTCTTCCTCTTCGGGATCGTGGTGACCCTCTTTGGCGGTTCCACCCTGACATGGACGATCCAAATGCTGGCTTCTCCGCGTCGTCTCGACACAACGTCTTTCCAGGTTTCCCTGGGGGCGCCGACCTGGCTAGCGGCGATGAATAGTGGAGCCTTCAGCCCCACATGGCCCCCACCGTCGTTTGAAGGGGTACAAGTGGACATGCATCTTCCGCTTGTCATCACGGGAGTACCGTCCGGGATGGAATTAGGAACTGACAATGTATCGTTGTCCTTCGAAACAGCAGATGGCGAAACGTCGAGGCCGGAATGGGTGTGGGTGAGCCCTTTCTTCCTGAACAGGCGGGAGCGGCTGCGATCCGCTGGCACCGAGCGACAGTTTGAATTGAACCTTCGTATTACCGATGGCAAGTTTTACGAAAGGCTGGCGAAAAAGCCCGGCACTGCCCGTGGCTATATCGATCTGTTCGTCATCGGAAACAGCCGATCCATAAGGGTTCCGAAAACCGCGTTCCCCGTGAACGTTACGCCGGCGTTTCGCTGTGGTCTGGAAAACATCCGCCCAGGTCTGCCTTTCTCCAAAGACTTGAAGTGCCGCGTCGCTTTTCGATGGCCGCTGCAGTCGATCGCGGTCGGACAGGATCCCTGGCCGTTTGTCGCTACGGAATCCTTTTCACCCTTTCCGGCGAGTCTTCGCTTGAATCCCATTGTGGACCGGCAACCGGCTTTCGGTTTATCGCAGCCGGATGCAGACGTCGAGTTCACGCTGCAGGAGCCTGTGTCCTTTGTCCGCAAAGAATTCGAGATTCGCGATGTTCGGCTCGACGACGGGCCTCTTATTGAAAGGGCCGGAGCGCGCGGGCAGAGAGGGAGAGGGGCGCAATGACTCAGGTTCTCCATATCTTGAAAAAGGATATCCGGTGTTTTCGCCTGCACATTGTGCTGGTCTTCGCGTCCGCCATTTTCTCTGTCCGAACATCCATTCCGCAGGGTGGAATTTCCCTGCCGGCGCTCTTTGGGGCGGTCTTTTGGATCGCCGGCACTTTATTGATCAGCATGGTGATTCATGCGGAAGCCATACCCGGCAGCAGACTGCATTGGCTCACGAGGCCCTATCGATGGAAGAGTCTGCTCGCTGCAAAGCTGCTCTTCCTGTTTTTGTTCGTAGCGCTGCCTCCGGCAATCCTGATGGCTGCATGGCTGCAAGCCGGAGGCTTTTCGGTTCGAGAATTCTTCCTGCCGCTGGTTCTGCGCATGCTTACGCTCTTTTTCGTCTGGATTGTGCCGGCGGCTGCACTTGCAGCGGTAACCGAAGGAACGACGGCGTTTTTTGCGGGACTCCTGTTTGCCGTGGCGGGAAGCGCCGGGCTTTCAGGCTTGTTGTGCTGCTCGTCGATTCCGATTTCCGTTCTGTGGGTCCCTTCATTATTCGCCGCTTTGATCCTGATCGGCGGCGCCGCAGTCGTGCTGTTCATTCAATACCAACGTCGCCAGACCGCCCTGGGTCGAGCGGCTGTCGGGGGCATCGTGATTCTTGCTGTTGTTGTGACGGCCGTGACACCTTTCGCACTAGGCATGAAGATTCAGACACTGGCATCACGGTCGGATATCGATCACTCCTCCGTGGCCGTGTCCATGGAGAATGAACTGTTTTCCGGAGATCATGGACGCGGGTTTTACCTGGATCTCAGCGGCGTACCGGCCGGCCTGGAGGCTCACGCGGATGCGCTTGTCGGAAGCGTCATGCCAGGCGAAGGAAAGGCCGTGGATTTCTCCTCCCGAACCATGGTCCTTACCAGTGCCGGTCCCGGGCGAAAACTTCGCCTTCAGGCCAATCTCACGGATGACGCCATTGCCCGGCTTCGCGGTAAGCCCGTTACCATTCGAGGTTCGGCTTTTATAACGCTGTACACGGCGACGAGGGTCTGGCAGCACGATGTTTCTGAAAAACAAGAGGCTGTAGTGGACGGCGTCCTTTGCGGTCCTCGCGAGACGAGGCCGGGCATCCGTTACCGGGATTACCTCTTCCTGGAGTTCAAGTGCCGAGCAATGCTGGATTCACCGCGAGGCACGCTGAACATCCATCGCCAGGGCGGCGAGAGTTTCAGCCTGACGATCGGCTCCGGTTCCTACAACCCGCTTCCCGGATTGGGCGTTCGTCCATATGGGGAGCTGGCGGTCCATGGCGGTATGATCAATCTCGCTCAACAGCCGAGACAACCGTCCATACTCGTGGAATTCCGCTACACCGAACCTGTGTCGCATTTCTGGGTCAACTTCGAAATACCGGTAGAGCACTTCCTGGGGGAATTTTAGCCACGGATTCCGCGGATGACACGGATGTTTTCCTGATCCGTGTCATCCGTGTAATCCGTGGCTAAATCCCCACCCAACCCTATGCGATACTAGGGCGTTTATGGGTATGAAAGTTGCGAAGTTTGGTGGAACCAGTGTGGCCGACGCAGGACAGCTCCGAAAGGTGCAGTCCATCGTTCGCGAGAATGCCGATCGCTTTCCAGCACAGTGGGATCCGAAGCTTGGAATTCACGTGACTTGAAGTCGCGGCC
>JADMIO011429227.1_pt1 | contig 78325 bp, 58 predicted proteins | sample 8958161 | NCBI WGS metagenome assembly JADMIO01 (sample SAMN16585339, study PRJNA669376) | soil metagenome | isolation source: Crop rotation soil | place: USA: Cullars Rotation, Alabama | collected 2011 | reverse complement strand
CCGCCCGCCGGGCTGACCGATGTCGTGGCGGTTGCGGCAGGCATGAGCCACTCCGTCGCGCTGAAAGCGGATGGGACGGTCGTCGCGTGGGGCAACAATCAATCAAGCCAGATCGACGTACCGCCCGGTTTGCGCAACGTCGTGGCAATCTCCGCGGCCTCCTACCATACGCTGGCGCTGACCGCTGACGGCAACGTCGTTGGCTGGGGCGAAAACGGCTATGGCAATAGCATCACGCCGGCAGGCCTGGGCCACGCTTTTGCCATCGCGGCGGGAGGACACAGCTCCATCGCGTTGCGCGACACCCTGCCCAATCCCCCGCCTTTGATGATCTCACCGAACAGCGCCGCGGTTTATCAGCGGGGCACGGCGACGCTGACGGCGAGCACACTCGGCGATCCGAGCGCCACGTGGCAATGGCAGCGAAACGGGATTACTTTAAATGGTGAGACCAGTGCCACGGTGAAACTCACGAATTTAGAGCCGAGCGACGTCGGGATCGTCACGGTTTCCGCCACGTCCGCCACCGGCACGACCTTCGGTGCCCCTGCAATTGTCGGCATCTTTAGCGCGGGATCGAAAATCCTCGGCAGTGCGACGCAAGTGGGCGCGGATATCGTTCATCAGAATGGTAACATCTACGATCAGGTCCTCCTTCAGGGCGGCGCGGCGTCCGTAATGGCGGATTCGCGCCAGGTCGTCCGCACTTCGTTCGTCGATCTCTCGGACGACATCGTGCAAGTGGAATTTTCCGGGTCCGGAGTTTTGTCGATCGTCATGGATGGCGCGAGCGGACCGAGCCTCGCCACGAAGTACAATCAACCGGACATCGCCTACATGAAAGGCCATGCCGGGATCGTCATCACCGGTGCGGACGAATCGACGAACGTTTCGGTGTTCACCGTCGGTCGCAAGACAGCGGTCAACCAGGCGCTTTTCCGCGATGACGTGCACTATGATGGCGTCGCGGACCTCGCCTTTATCGCCATCCTTAGCAGCAACGGGAAATTCGGCGGACTCCGCGCCGCGAACGCCTCATTCTTCGCGACGCGCGGCGTAACCGGCATCTACGCGCCGCAAGTGAAGTTTACCGGGCCCGTGTATGTCGGCGACATCCAGGCGTCAGATTCCGCGCAACCGTTCCTGGCGATCGGCAGTTCACCCGACGTACGCGTCACCGGCGGCGATCTCGCGCAACCGAACAATCGCATGGTTCAAGTCAGCGGAATCGAAACCGTAAGATTTGTGGACGGCACGACTTCGAACGGCGACGTGCTTCCCGCGCGCACGAACCAAGGGCACCTCGAGCAGAACGGCAGCGACGCGACGGCTCAGATTGCCGTGAATCCGACGCAATAATCGCCGCGGCAAAGGCGAGCAGGCGAAATCGCGGCTACTTCCCCGCGAGGAGCTGCTTCGACCACTTGTCGATCGGATCGTCGGTCAAAAGGATTTTCCAGCCATCGTTTGCACGGTGGAGCAGCAGTGACTGCTCCTTCGTCTGGCCGAGCTCGTTCCCGAAACGCAGGCGCATGCCGACGTTGTCCGGACTGAGCTCACGCGTCCCGAGCACCTGCATGCCGGAAACCTTGTCGACGTCCTTCGCCAGCAGCAGCGCCATCAGGTTTTCCGGTGAACCATATTTTGCGCGGGACTCCTCGGGCAGCCGATCAAACATCGCCTGGGCTTTTTCGCGCGCCGAGGCGGTGAATTCGATCGCGCTGCCGACGCTCTCGATGTCACCGCCCGCCGCGCCCCACAGCACGGTTTCAACGGCGGCGGACGGAGTCGCGCGCCCCGCGTTTTTCCAATCCGCCGCCGGTACCAGCCGCACGGGCAGCGAATCGGTCGCGGATTTGCCGGGACCGGCGGCGATCGTCGCCTTCAAATTCTGGTTTGCCTGCCCAATTTCCTGCACCCGCGCTTTGAGCGCGTTGATCTCGTCACGGAGCCGCGCGCTTTCCGCGCGATCGTTTTCCTGCTGAACGGCCGAAGCTAAATCAACCGCGGTGGCCGGCAGGCTGTTGCCGATCCGCTGGGTGTCGCGCTGCTTTGCGAGTTCGCGCAGGTCACTTCGGACCAGGGCAACTTCCTCCCGCAGCTCCGCGTTGGCCTGATGTTCAATCACCAGCGCTCCGGCGACGATCGCCACGACGACACCGGCGGCCGCGATCTTGAGAAATTGCATGTGGCTGTTTTACGGCCTCACCCGCCGGCGACACCATCCGAAAGCGACGACTGTGGTGGATGTCGGTTGTCGACCGTTCGGCCCCGGACGGCCTCAAACTGCCGCAACCTGCATGTGACCGACCGAGTGTCGCGTCGCTCGCGCAGCTCCGATCATCTGGCGGCGTTGCAACGCCGCGCTATCGCCATCGAATCCGGGCAATGTGGCGAAAAGTCGCTGGAGTTTTTTCCGGGCGCGGAACAGCCGCATCTTCACGAGATTGTTGCTCCAACCGGTCAGCGCGCAGATCTCGGCGATCGTTTTCTCCTCCAGCTCGAACCACACAATGACGAGGCGGTCGTCGGCCTTGAGCCGATTGAGCAGCTTGTGGATCAACTCGTGCGCCGCAAATGCATCGGCCGGTCGACCGTCGCGCTGCTCACTGCAGAAAGACTCGAGGGCGCCTGCTTCACTGACGGAAAGGTCGGACCACCGCAGCTCGGGCCGGCATTGCTGCGCTCGCAATTGATCCATGCAGGTCGTCACCGCGATCCGCGAAACCCAGTGTTCGAACGGCGCATCGCCGCGATATTGGTCGAGGCGTTTGAACATCTTGATGAAAATGTCCTGCGTGAGGTCCTCCTCCGCGACGCGGCGCGGCCGATGCGCGCGCACGATCCGCACCACGATCGGATAGAGCCGCTCCACGAGTTCGCGGGCCGCCGGTTGCTCGCCGGCGCGCACTCGCGCGAGGGAGGCCATGTAATCGGCACGCGTCGGCGCGGCGGGCAGGGTTTCGGCAAGGGCGACCATCGAATGGATTGATCAGATTCCCGGCAGCGGCAGGAGCCGAGGAGTCGGACCGTGATTTGGAGTTGGGGTCTGGCGCATCGAGCTCGAAAGAATAACACCCGCGGATCGCGAAACCGAACAGCGAATGTCGCTATCTTACGCGCGGATCGGATTTTTCTTAGGACTACCGCCACCACCACGAATCAAAATCGCCCGGGCGACCGGACAGCGCGCGTTCCACTCGCTTTCGAGTCTCGCTCGACGAATCCCGCTGTACCACCGTTTCCGCGATGCGTTGCGCCGCGGCGGTTTTCTTGTCCGCCACCAGCATCTGGACGGCGCGAATTCCCACTGAGGTGAGTCGAAACCGCGTGTCCGCCAAGGCGAGCCGGTAATCGGTCGTGGGAGACTGCCGCAACTCTTCCAGGCGATTCCGCGCCCAGGTTCCCCCGGTCAAAATGAATTGTTCCAAATCGAACCCTTCGTTCGCCGCTTGATGATAAACAATGGGGTCGGAACGGAGCAGCCAATCGGACAGCACCCGCCACCGCGCCGGATTTTCAGTCGGCACGAGCGCGGGAAATCGCGGCCAGAGTTCAGTCGAGTGCAGGCCCGAGCTCGCTCGATACAGCCGCAAGGCGGCCTGGGCATCGGTCGGGTCGCGCTTCAGTCGCGTCAGCGTTTCGGCATGCCGTCGTTCAAGCAGCGACCGCACCACTGGAGACTCGGCCAGCACTGCGAGTTCGCGTTCCCGCGAAAAATTAAAAAGCAGCGTGGTGTTGGGATAATCCAACATCTCGTCGATCGCCGTCTCGATTTCGCCTCTCGCCAATAGCGCGTCGCTCAACCGATACCGAATCGCTTCTCCGGCCGCGCCGCGTCGCGCAATTTCCTGCCGCAACCACGCGGCGTAGTTGCTGCCGGCCAAATTTGCCTCGAGCGCATCGCGCCACGAGACGACGGCGGCGGGGCGCAACGCATCACGCTCCGAGCCGTCGGGATTAAGCACGAATACTTTGGGGAAACCATCGCCAGGGTACCTGGGCCGGCCGAAATGGGGATCCTCCTGGTTGAATATCTGCGCACAAAGGAATCGTTCGGAAATCAGCCGCCGCACCTCCGGATCCATCCATTGCGGCGGTACATTCTGAACGCCGGGATTGAAATCTCCGGCCCACGATATCACCAGGACCTGTTTCCTCACGTCGCGGCTGCGTGTGAGCACTCGGGGCAGATCCCCATCGATGAAGACATCCGGGTTGAGCCGGGTCAGGGGCGAGGTCGCCCGCAGCCGGGCGACCTCGCGAAATGTCACGGCCGCGACCGTGTTATTCTCGAGGATTGAGCGCCCACCCATGGTGGTGAATGCCGTCAGATTTTCTGACGAACGAATCGTGAGATTGTCCCACGATAAGTTGATGAGACCGATTCGGACGAGCGGCTTGTACCTCGGTCGATCCGAGTCGTCGTCGCCCGAGCCGCTCTCTGCATTCGCACCGACAAGCAAGCGGGTCTGCCGCCAGCGCCGCGGATCGCCGCCGAAAGCCAGCAAAAGGGCGTCAGGCATGAACGCCGGTTCGGTTCGCCAGATCTCGGCCCATCCGGAACTCGTAGCGCCCGTAATGTAGAAAATCTCCGGCGTCACCGCGTGCACGTGCCAGCTGATCAGTCCGTTGACTCCAAATGCTCCCGCTTGGAGCGGAAATCGGACGCTCTCCGTAGTTCGCCACAATTCCCCCATCGCCTCGGCCGACAACTCAGTTGCACCGGCTTGGAATTCGGCCGCGAGCGCTCCCGGCAGATCCATTCGCCAGTCGGCCAGCATGGGGGCGCGCGGCGGACTCCCGCCGTTTTCGCGCTGGATGACTGCGTGGGCCGTTTCGCGCAGCGGATCCCTCGACCTGAGCAGCAGCGGCCCGATCACCGGAAGACGGCCCTTGGTGCCATGTCGCAATACGCCGTCCACGATCCATCCGCCACTTTGATCACGCCAGGCATCGCCGTCCGCCAACTGCATCCGGACCTCAAGTGTCGCCTTTTGGCGTTTCGGATCAGGAGGACTAAAGACCGTCGAATTGAGAATCCTGATCGTGGGCTCTGGGAGAGCGGTGTCGGGTCCACCGATTTTGGCGCCGAGTTCGGCGGCGCTCCAAGGCCACGCCACGACCACGAGGCCCGCGCTAACGGCCGTGACGGTCGCAATGACGATCGCTGTGGGACGCCGCCGCGATAAATACTGGACGAGCACTATAACTCCGGCGCCTAAAAGCACGATCGGTCCACCGATCTCGATTCGCGTGATAAACGTGGCGATGCCGACATCCGCCAGATGGATCCCGGCTGAGCCCGCCATGATCACGAACAAGCCAAGTCCGATTGCGGCAAGAACGATGAACGACCACGCGAGAAACCGGATCAAGTCCGCCGTGACCGTTGCAATCGCCGCCGCCAGTCCGACCAGCATTCCCATCCCGATCAGGTTCATCACTGAAAGCCGCACGATCTCCACCGCGCCAAACCCGAGGTCGATCCACCAGGGAAGCAGCAACAAGGTTGATCCCCCGCCCAATAGCACGCCGAGCCCAAGCAATTTCGCCGCGAGCAACCGGCCGCCGGAAATCGGCCTGGTCCGCCAGAACGCGCGATCTCCAGTCAACGAATCATCCTGGATAAACTGCGGGACCAAAATCCACGCCGCGAGCAGCTCGAGCCCCCACAACCATTGCAGGTAAGACTCGGGAGAAAAAGCGTCGGGCCGCGGCGGGCGGGGACGACCATTGTCACCCGCCCGCAGTTGCAGGAAGACCACGTAATGCAGCAAGTAAACCGCGCCCCAGAGAAACAGTGGCAGGCGCAACCGGCGGACATCCTTCTGAAATATGTGCCAGACGAGTTTCATTGGGGCATCTCCTTTGGGACGAGTTGGTCGGCTTTGACGTCGCGCTCGATGTGGCCGACCGGCTCGTAGCTGACGATTGCGACGGTCGCGCCTTCCATGTCCGCCGTTGAGTCGAGCGTGAGGTTCAGCCAACGCACCGCCTGACCCGCTACCGTCACTTCAAACCCATTCGGTTTTCCGAAGTAGTGAGCCTTTCCGCGGGCGCGGTTTAGCCGGTAATAGGCAAACTCGGCGGGCTTCGCGGCGACGTCGCGGAAGAATGTGGTCACGCCGATCCGGCTTCTGAAATCCGAGGCATCCAACGGACGGCTCTCCACCAGCCGCGAGAACAGCAGACCATCCCGCCATTCCGCAAAGGCCACGCGCGCGGTCCAACCGTTCGCCCGGGTGATTTCACCCTGCCGCGGCGCGAATTCCAATTCGCGTCGCGGTCGGATCACATCGAGCGCGAGATGCGCAGAGAAAGCCGCTGGCTCGTCTTGGATCCGTTCGACCTCGTCGCGGCGAACGTAAGCCACACTGTCCACCACCACTTCACCTTCGGAAGTTCGTCTCCTCTCACGGTCCACCGGATTAATATGATGCGGCACGCGATGCAGGGGGCCGGTGAACCCGTCAGGGGGCATCCCGAGCACCTGCCAATCGGCCCATTCTGATTGGACCGGCGTGAGATCGCCCCACAACACCAGGCTGCCGGCTTTTAGATGCCAGGTATTCGTCGCGCGGCCTCTCAGGCCAAAATCTTTCGCGAGACCAGTGATCCGATAATCTACGTACAGGGAGGCCGGAGAACGCATTGCGATGGATTGAGCGTCGGTTACGCTCACGAAAATCGCCGTGAGTTCGCGCTCCGCCTTTGGCCATCGAAAGGTCCAATCCCAACGCCACCACAATCCAACAAACGTGGCGGCGATCCCTGCCAACGATAGCGTCAGAAACGCGCGGCGGGCGTGCCGCACGAGAAAACGCTGCCCGATTACGGCGATACCCGCGATCAATGTGAGCGCCCCGAGCGCGGCGATGCGGGTTTGTTGCGCCCCCCCATTGGTCCAAGGATCCGCCATCACCCACACAAGTTTGAACCACCATACATAGCACGCGACAGCGGCACCGAGCAGCCCGAGGAGGAATCGATTGATCGTTCCCGACAACGTGGCGACGACCAACCCAGCGCCGACAATCAACGCCTGCGTGTCGAGCACGAGCAGCGCGCCGCGGAACATCTCGGCCACGCCGTAACCACACGCGATCCACCAGCGCAGCGACACGAGGATCGGCAGTACCCCGAACATTAGGAATGAGCCGAGGAGCTTCGCTGCGAGAAGCCGTCCACCGCTGATCGGGCGCGTGAACCAAAAGCTGTTCGTCCCCACGAGCGCGTCCTCCTGCACGAGCAATCCGACAAGAATCAGGTTAACGAAAACGTCGACGCCCACGAATACCGCGATGCTCATCCGCATCAGGTCGAGGTGCACGAGGTCGGCCGCATCACCGTGCAGCAGGTCGACGCCCATTTCGTTTTTGCCCGCGAGCACGAGCGCCCAGAGGGCGAGCGGCACGCGCATGCGGCGGAGATCCTTCCTGACGATGTGCCAGACGAGTTTCACGCGCTCGCCTTCCTGCCCTCGCTGCGGCTCGTGCGCGCCAACGCGAGGAAGATTTCGCGCAGCGACATTGGAAACACTGCTACCGTCGCGTTCGTCCCAAAACGCTCGCGCCATGCCGAATCGGTGCTCTCACCGGTGTACTTCGTTTCGACAAATCGCGTGAGCGAACCCGCGCGCTCCCACACGATTTGACTCGGTAGCGCGGCGAGCGACGCCGCAGCGCCGGTCACTTCGACCCGCCGGAAGCGTGCCTGCAATGTTTCCGCCGGCTCGCTGAGCCGGAGCTGCCCGTTTTCGATCACGCCGACGTGATCCGCCAGGCGTTCGACTTCCTCGATGTCGTGCGACGAAACCAGCACGGTCCACTCGCCGGCATCGGAAACCTCGAGCACGCCACTGATGAACTCATCGCGGACCAGCGGATCCAATCCGCTGAACGGCTCGTCGAGCACCAGGAGCTTCGGGCGATATGCGAGCGACGACAGGAGCGCCGCTTTCATCAGCATCCCGCGCGAGAACGTCGAGAGCTTGCGCCCTTCGGGGAGCCCGAAGCGCTCGAGCAAAGTCTTTTCCAAGGCGCGATCCCACGTCGGGTAGAACGGTCGGCAATAATCCAGCAGCTGCCGCACGGTCATCCACATCGGCATTTGCTGGTTTTCGGAGACGTAGCCGATCTGCGCGAATTCTCGTTCACCGAGCCGGCGCGAATCCACCCCGAGCACCCGCGCCTCGCCCGCCGTGGGCTGGAGCAGATTCATGAGCATCTTGATCGTCGTCGTTTTGCCGGCGCCATTCGGTCCGAGCAGGGCGAAGACACTCCCGGTGGGCACCGCGAGATTGAGCGCGTGGACCGCTTCCATCCGGCCGAAGCGTCGAGTGAGAGCGTTCGTTTCAATGATGTTCATGGGGTAAAAAGAAAACGAGTGGGGTTACGACGCTCGGTCGGCCCGGATCGTGCGCGTCGGCTGATTCAGGGCGGCATGGCCGCGGTGGTGAGGTAGCGATCGATTCATCTCACTTTCCTCCTAGTTTTTTCCAATGCGCGGCGACCGCCGCCTGCACGCCCTCGAGGTCCAACCCGAGCTTCTTGGCCTCAACAACGAGTCGCTCGACATCCGCACCCAGGAGCTCCGCCCGCTCCTTTTTTCCGCCGGCCGCCGGTTCCGCCACGATGCTCCCCACGGCCGGGGTCGTCACCAGCACTCCTTCCGTGACGAGTGCTGCGATGACCTTGTGTGCGGTATTCGGATTTACGCGCAACTCCTGGCTCAGGACGCGCACCGAGGGAAATTTGTCTCCCGGTCGCAATTGCCCCGCCACCACGGCCTTCTTGACCGCGAAGAGGATCTGCTCCGCCACCGGAAGACCCGGCTTAAGCTCGGCGGAGAAAGGAAGCATACTGTTCTACTTGCACTAGGACAGTTAGGACGGTCAAGCCCCGAAAGCGGTTACACCCAAATTTTAGCGGCGCTCCGCCAACCCCGTCATTGTCACCGCCACGTCACCGCGCCCTAACCCCCTAACAGAACCAACCGCACCTCGGCTCACCACGCTCCCGATGTCCCATCTGCCCCGCGCGGTCCGACATTCCTCTTTGTCACGTAATACGTGACAAACTTTTCTCCTCCCCCTCGAACAAACAACGGGAGGTGTTCGAATTCTTTGTCTCGTATTACGTGACAAAGAGGTTTAGCGCCAAGGCCGTTGGTTCGCTTGCCGGGCGTCTGCTGAGCAGAGCGGACCTGATATGGCGCGAGGTATTCGCAAGGTACGTGGCGAACGACGTGCGCGCGGCTTTCGATCGGCATGACTGACAATCTTCGAGGGGCGTGGGGCGGTTCGTGGCGCTGTCGACCAACGCTTTTACGTCGGCGAAACGGCTGATCGTGACAGCACGTCAGAAAAACCTTCCCACGCCTACTGGCAGCCGTCAGAACGACCACGGTGGCCACTGCGAAGACCCTAGGCTCCGGCGAGATTGAAGCTGCGATTGAGCGGCTCGCCCAAGCCATTTTCCGGCGCCATCAGGGTGACGAGAAGCTGCTCCTGCTGGGGATCGCGAACGGCGGTGTGGAACTCGCCCGCCGCCTTCACGCGCGGCTCACCACGCTCGCGCCGAAGCTGGCCACGAAATCCGGCACCTTGGATATCTCATTTCATCGCGACGATATCGGCCGGCACCCGATTCCAAAGGAGTTCGCGCCAACGCAGATTCCCACCGACGTCCACGGAGCCATGGTCGTGCTGGTCGATGACGTTTTGTTTTCCGGCCGAACGGTGAAAGCCGCCCTCGACGAGTTGTTTGATCACGGCCGCCCCACGCGCGTCGAACTCGCGGTGCTCGTGGATCGCGGCGGGCGACGTCTCCCCTTCGCGGCCGATTACGTCGGCGTCACGCTCGCCACGAAGGACACCGAGAAGGTCGTCGTCACGCTCGACCCGAAAAACCCGAGACGCGACCTCGTCGCGATCATGTCCGCCACTCCGGCCATTCGCCAATCCGCCCTCTAACGCACCGGTCGCCTGCTCCACGCTCCCATGTCCTGGCAACGCCGCCACCTCATTACCCTCGAGGAACTCTCCCTCGACGAGATCAACCAGATCCACGTCACGGCGGCCGCATTCAAGCGCACGCTGAAGCGCAGTGTGAAGAAAGTGCCCGCCCTTCGCGGCAAGACGATCGTCAATCTTTTCCTCGAACCCAGCACACGCACGCGCATGGCGTTCGACATGGCCGCAAAGCGACTGAGCGCCGACGTGATTTCCGTCGATGCCGCGAGCAGTAGCACCACGAAGGGCGAAACCCTCCGCGATACCGCGGAGAACATCCAGGCGCTGCAGGCGGACATGCTCGTCATCCGCCACGCGGCCGCAGGTTCGCCGCTCTACCTTTCACGCATCCTGGACATTCCCGTGATCAACGCCGGCGACGGCGCGCATGAGCATCCGACGCAGGGTCTGCTCGACACGTTCACAATGAAAGAGCACCTCGGCGCGCTGAAAGGCCGGAAGGTCGTCATCCTCGGCGACATTCTGTTCAGCCGCGTGGCGCGCTCCAACATTCATGCGCTCACGAAAATGGGCGCCGCCGTCACCTTGGTCGGCCCATCCACGCTCGTGCCGCAATGGTTCCGCGACTTCGGCGTGAAGGTCTCCCACGATTTGAAATCCGCTCTGGCGGACGCCGAAGTCGTGATGCTGTTGCGCATCCAACACGAACGCCAGGCCAGCAGTCATTTCCCCTCGCTCGGCGAATACACCAGTCTGTTCGGCCTCAACAAAACGCGCGCGTCATGGCTCAACCCCAAGGCGATCATCATGCATCCGGGTCCGATCAATCGCGGCGTGGAAATCGACAGCGAACTCGCCGACGGCGAACGCAGCGTGATCCTCGAGCAGGTAACCAACGGCATCGCGGTGAGAATGGCGGTGCTCTACCTGTGTGCGGGTGGGCAGCCCGAACTCGTGACGCCAGTCGAGTAATTCCCGAACGACAACGCGCCCAACTCCACCGATGACCGCGACCTGGATCAAGAATGCCCGAGTGATCGACCCCGCCGCCAAGCGCGATGCGAAAGGCGACGTCTTCATCGCTGACGGCAAATTTGTCGCATCGCTCTCGCCGGCGCAGAAAAAGCGTGCCGCGGTGATCGATGCTCGCGGTCTCGTCGTGTGCCCAGGACTGGTCGACGTGCATGTCCATTTCCGGGAGCCGGGTCAGACGCACAAGGAGACGATCGCGTCAGGTTCGCGCGCGGCGGCAGCGGGCGGTTTTACCACCGTGGTGTGCATGCCGAACACCGCTCCGGTCGCGGACAACGCCGGCACCATCCAGCTGATGAAGGATGTGATTGCGCGCGACGCGGTGGTGCACGTTTACCCGACCGGCTGCATCACCGTCGGGCAGAAAGGCCAGGCGCTTGCCCCGATCGGTTCCTTGAAACGCGCCGGCGTCGTCGCGATCACTGACGACGGCGACTGCGTGCAATCGAATGAACTCATGCGGCGCGCCTGCGAGTACGCGAAGATGTTCGAGCTGCCGATCATGGATCATTGCCAGGATCACTCGATGACCGTCGGTTCCGTGATGAACGAAGGTGTGATGTCGACGCGGCTCGGCCTGCGCGGCTGGCCAAACGCGGCCGAGGACCTGATCGTCGCGCGCAATGTCATTCTCGCCGAGTACACCGGCGCACATATTCACCAGCAGCATATTTCTTCGCGGTTTTCGGTCGAGGTGATCCGGCGCGCCAAGCAGCGCGGTGCGCGAATCACGGCGGAGGCGACACCGCATCACATCGCGCTGACGGATTCCGCCCTCGGCACGTACGACACCAATTTCAAGATGAACCCCCCGCTGCGCACGGAGGAGGATCGGCAGGCGATCATCGCCGGGTTGCGCGATGGCACATTGGATATCATCGCGACCGACCATGCGCCGCACACCGATTACGAAAAGGACAAGGAGTTCGATTTCGCCCCCAACGGCATTCTTGGTCTCGAGACGGCGTTGCCCGTCGTCCTCGACGTCCTGGTGCGCCAAAATAAATTCAAACTGCCGCGCATCGTGGATTTGATGACGCGGCGGCCGGCCGAGCTGGTGAAGCTGCCGGGTGGTACCCTGGCGGTGGGCGCGGCGGCCGACGTCTGCATATTCGATCCCGACGAAAAATGGCGGTATGAAGCCAAGTCGGGTTTCAGCAAGTCGAGCAACTCGCCGTGGTCGGGTCAGACTCTGACGGGACGCGTGAAGACGACAATCGTCGGCGGCCGCGTGGTATTCGACGGACAGCGAATCGTTTGATTTCGCGGTCCCCGCCCTCGGGCGGTTGCCGCAACCCTGCCATTGCACGCGGGTCCGTTTTCATCCGGACTGTACCTTCGTGCCTCAACAACCACACATCGGCGCCGTCATCGCAGTTGCGATCGAGTTCACCCTCGCCGCGATGGGTGCGCTCCTAGCCTGGCGGTTGGTACTCGGTCGCGCGGCGCGCGCGCGTCCCGTGACTCCTCAGCTCCCGCCGTGGACCGTGGCCCCACTCGACCTCTTTCTGTTTCTACTGCACACGCTGCTCGGCGCGATCATTGCGAGTTTCATCGTCGCCCTTGTCGTCAAACCGCTCGGCATCGCCGGTGACAACCTGATCATTTTCAGCAACGCGGCCGCGCAACTCGGGCTGCTCGCCGGCGTCGCCCTTTATAGTCTTTCATATCCCGGGCGGCTGTCGTTGGTCGTCGGTTCGCCCCGTGAAATCATCGGGAGCGGGCTCGCCACCTTTCTTATCTCGCTTCCGCTGGTGGTGGTCGGCGGCCTGCTGTGGACGGCGCTGCTATCCGCACTTGGACTTCCGTTGGAGAAACAATTGTCCGTCGATCTTTTTGCGCGGACCGAATCCGTTCCGTGGGTCATCGTGCTCGGAGCGACCGCCGTGCTTGTGGCCCCGATGGCAGAAGAGATGGTGTTTCGTGCCGGCCTGTTCCGATTTTGCCGCACTCGCCTGCCCCGATGGTCAGCGTTACTTCTACCCGCATGCCTGTTCGCCGCACTGCACAACAATCTGCCGACGTTCGCGCAGCTGGCGACGCTTGGTCTGGTTTTCTCGCTCGCGTACGAGCGCACGGGCCGCATCGGCACGGCGATGGTCGCCCATGCCGCATTCAATCTGAATAACATCCTGCTGCTGGTGTCGGGAGTGAACAACTGACATGCACCCTTTCGGCCTCAACAAAAGCGAAACGGTTGCCGCGCTCGGCGAGGAGAAACTGATTGCCGCGGTGCGGCGCTGGCTCGGTCCCGCCTCGCCGCGGTCACCATTTGGCATTGGCGACGACTGCGCGGTTCTCCCCGCGTCGCGCGGCCGACAGTTGATCACGGTCGATCCGGTGATCTATCCGCATCATTTCAACGACGCGGTGCCAGCGCGTGCCGTCGGCGCGAAACTGCTCAAACGCAACCTGAGCGATCTTGCGGCAATGGGCGGTCGTCCCACCGCCGCCGTGCTCGCCCTCTCGCTCGATCCGCAGGTGCAGCTGAAGTGGCTCGAGCAATTTTACCGTGGCCTCGCGGCGTGCGCGCTCAAATACCGGGTGGCCATCGTCGGTGGTGATATCGCCGAGGCCCGAGGCATGGTGGCGGCGAGCCTGACCCTCCTCGGCGAGGCCAGTGGACCGCGGATCGTCACGCGAAGCGGCGGGCGGGTCGGCGACTCGATTTATGTAACAGGAGAACTAGGTCGAAGCCTCGAAACCGGTCATCATCATCGATTCGTCCCTCGACTCGCCGAGGGCAGTTGGCTCGCGCGACAGGCCGCCGTCCGCGCGATGATGGATGTCAGCGACGGACTGGCGAAAGACCTGCACGCGCTGACGCCCCGCGGCGCCGTCGCCGCCCTCGATGCTGAATCACTCCCGCGGCGGAAAAAAGCCGACGTTCGCGCCGCGGTCGCCGATGGCGAAGACTACGAGCTGGTCTTCGCGCTCGCGGCAAAGGCGGATCGCCAACGCTTTGAGCAGGGCTGGCGCCGCGCATTTCCGTCAGTGCGGCTGACGCGAATCGGTCAGTTTGTGACGCCGAAAAACTTTCCGGCCGCCGCGATCAATCTCGCGGCATTTCGCGGTTATGAACACCTCACTTGACCAGGTGGAGCGAGCGATTGGAGTTTTGCGCCGTGCGCGCCCATTTCCGTCCAGCCGCCAAAACAGCCACGCCGGAAACCCATGACGATCCGCGACGAATTGCGACAGGGCGTCATCACGGCGAGCGCCGACGAAACCCGCGATGTGGCTGCACGGCTCGCCAAATCGTTGGCGCCCGACGCCACCCTCGCGCTGCACGGCGACCTGGGCGTGGGGAAAACGACCTTCGTGCAGGGGCTGGGTCACGGATTGGGGCTCACCGAACCCATCACAAGTCCGACCTTCAACATCTTCACGCTCCACCGCGGCCCTGTGAATCTGGTGCATCTCGATGCGTACCGACTGCGCAGCGCAAAGGAGGTCGAGGATCTGCTGCTGGCGGATTTTCTGCTATCGCCTTGGTGTCTCGCGGTCGAATGGCCGGAAAAAATCTCCGACTGGCTCCCGGCCGATGCACTCCACCTCGTACTCGGCATCACGCCGGACGAACGTCACACGATCAAGCTGCGGTAATCGGCAGGTGCGGGTTCCGTGTGGCCGCGAGCGTGAGAGGCTGTGTGAAAACGTGGCCGCGGATTGCCGCGTAAGAAAGTCGCACGAAATCCGGCCATGCGGACGATCGTTTGTCGCGTAGCGAGGTCCCGAGAGTGGCCCGGCGCTTAGAGAATGTCTCAAAACTCCCTCAGAATTGTCATCCTGAGCGGAGCGAAGGATCCACGCGTTAGACCGCGCTGCGGCTCTCGAAGCCGTAAATTCTTCGTTTTGCTCAGAATGACAGACCTGGGAGCCAACATCGTACTCACATTTTGAGACCCACTTTAGTGCCGGGTTAGGTTCATTTGGGAATTGCCGTCGCGTAACGACGTCCCACGCCCAGCCCGGGCCGCGCTACGCGACGTGTAGCTTGTTTCCAACAATGTAACCCAGGGATGAATCCGCGGGCTATTGTCGGGCCCTCGCGACGCGAGGACAGCGTGCGGTCCGTCTTTATGTTTCACACCGCCTCGGAGCCACTGCTGGTCGCGACAGCGCTGACGTGCCGATCAAATCACGGTGCAAGGGCCACGTAATCCCCGTGAAACTGGGCGCAGACCTGGCCATGGAAAAACACGTCGGCCGCAAGGGTCACGCGCGCCTTGCCGGCCCGCCGGAACTGTCGCGCAAATTTTTCGAATTCATCCGGCGCCAGGCCGCGGCACCGGGCTTCAAAATCCCCGGCAATCGGAGCGAGGTACTCCATCGCGTTTCGTTGAATTACGAGCCGACACTTCAATCCCGCTCCCTCAGCGGCGTAATGCAGCCACGTCCAGCCAGACAGAATCGCAACCGCGGATAGGCTGCCGCCGAAGACGGTGGCGCGATGGTTGATGTTGGGTTGGAGCGGTGCTGCCAGCGTCGCTCCCTCGCGATCGCACGCGAGGACTCGCAGCGCCATCGCCGACGACAGGGGAATGTGTCTATGAAGGTACCGCTCGACGTCAGCCAGCAATGGCGCGGCAGCCATGCGGCATTAGCTGCCGCTGCCGGGCTCTTCCGCTGCTGCGGGTGAGTTGCCTGCCGCCGGGTTCGTCACCGCAGCGGACTCGGAAGAAGCCGCGGGCTCGTCGCCCTGGCTCGGCGCGGGAGCGGCTTGCTCGGCATCAGTGGCGGACGAACGCTCCGACCCTTGGGCCGAAGCTGCCTTGTTCGATGATGCCTCGCTCGCGGGTGGCGCGTCCGGAAAGTTCTCCGGATCGTGCTCCTCGCTCTCGATCTCTTTCTTCCGGGCTTCAACCATCGGAGGCGGCGCAAAGAGCCGGCCATCGATGAATTCGGTGACGTACCCTTCGCGCACGAGCCACATCAAGTCCCCTTGCATGCGGGAAATCTTGGCGCGCTCCTCGATGCTCAGGGCAGGAGCGGCGGCCTCGGCGGCAGGAGCGGGAGCGGCTTCACCTTCAGCCTGGACTGGCGCTGGGGTTTCACCGGCCGCGGGTTCAGGCGCCTTGGGTGCGGCCGCGATTCCGAGGAATCGCGTCTGCAGTTCGCTCGCGCGCACCATCGGGTTCGCCTCGATGAAGCTGATGAGGGCGCCGATGCTGTCCGAAAACGTCTGGCCGGGCACGCGGAACTTCCGCTTCACGGCGCAAACGTACGAGACCCCCTTCGAACCCTTCTTAAAGATGGTGAAATGCTCGCGCCGCAGACGGCCACGAAGGGCGTTCGCGGTATCGAGCGGAAAACGCTGCTGGCGCTCAAGCGCCCCCTCGACGGCGCGGCGGATTTCGCCGGGCGGAAGATTTTCGGCGACCTTGCCATGCACGCGGGCGTTTTCGACGGTGCGCACCACTTTGTCGCGCGCTTGCGTGAGCAGGAAAACGCGAGCGTCTTCCAGCGTATCGAAGGTCGGCACGGGCGGCGTCGCCGGCGCGGAAGGTGCGGCGTCAGCGGTGGGTTCAGGTGCTGGTGCGGCGGGCGCGGCCGGTTCTGTGGCCGCGGTCGGTGTTTCCACCTCGGGCGCGCTCGGTGCGGCCGACGGTTTCGCTTCGTCGGCGGGGGCCGGTGCGGGTGACGATTTCGTTTCGTTGCTTGCGGCAGCGCCGCCGGCGGCCGGCGCCGTGGCCGGTTTGCCTGAAGGATTTTTCCACGTGTACCGCGTGGCTTTCTTCATCTTCGCGAGCCACTGGTTCACGACCTCGGGATCGCGAATCGTTTCGATGCGGCTCTTGAACGTCTCAAACGGCATGCGCGGCAATTTCGCGGCGTGGTGCTGCTGGACGATCTGATTGTAGCGGTGATAATTCGGCGGCCCGAGCAATTCGCCCGTGACGCTGTCCTTGTTGATCACCTGGAAATTTCCCTTCGGGGGATCGACCTCGACCTCGGCGCGGTCGAAGAACTTGTCGAGGTGATTGCTGAGGACATGGGCGACGGCGGCCTCATCGGACTCAAACGGCATGCCGTCCGGAACCGAAATGTAGAACATCGGCTTTGCCGGGCGTGCCGCCGGCGCAGCTCCTGCAGCGGCGGGCGCTTCATTTTGCGCGGCCGGTTTGTGCGCGATCACGACGACAAATCGATCCGGCTTCGCCACGACGGTCCGCGCGATTTCGAAAAGCTCCACGGTGCGGCAGGACTTCCGGATCGTCTGCACGAGCGTGTTGAAACTGGTGTCCTCCGGATAGAAAGTGACGCTGTAGTACGGACTCTCGTACGGGCCACGATCCTGCGGACCGCCACGTCCGCCGTAGCCACCCTGCCCACCGCGATCGTAGCGCGCGCCCCCGCCACCGGGCCCATCGCGGCGCGGACCGCCCCGATAATCGCCGCCCGGTCCGTCGCGTCGCGGTCCTCGATCGGCGAATTCACGTCGGTCGGGCGCGCGCGTCGGCGCGCCGCCACCTCCAGCCGGAGGCGCATCGGTTCCGGGTCCGGCGGGCCGGCGGAACGCACGGCGATCCCGTCGATCCACGCCACCGGGGCCACCGCCACCATCGCGTCGTGGCCGATCGTCCCCGCCTTCGCGTCGTTCACGTCGGTCGGACGGCGAGGATTTATCCTGCGTCCACTGCGTGCCGAAACTGAATCCCTGCAGCTGGGTCAGATCGAGTTTGTTGAAATCCGCGGGCGGATTCTCCTTCTCCTGGGGAGCATTGTCTTCCATGGCGTGCTAAAAAAAGCGGGCGTGAGCCCGCGTCGGTTTGCTTGGTCGTGCTTGGTCCGGTGTAGTCGCGCGAAGTGTCCAGTTCGCTCCGAGCACTGGCAAGCAGTTTCCCGCCGCCGAGGTTTTACCGAACATCCGGTCACTCGGGGATTTCCCGATGACTGACCGCCAGCGGTTTCCGAGCGGGACGAATCAACGATCAAATGCGCAATGGAGCGGAGGCATTTGCGAGATGCGCGCGTAGCCGGTCGGAATATCGTGCCGGCCTACGCCAAGCCTACGGCCGGCAGCCGTACCGCTACCCGATCGGGGTTTTCGTGCCGACCTTCGCCAAGCCTACGGCCGGCAGCCTTCGCATTCGCTGCGCGACGCGAAGGCTGGTGCTCGGGACAGGACTCGAACCTGCACGCCTTGCGGCACATGCACCTCAAACATGTGTGTCTACCAGTTCCACCACCCGAGCATTGGGAAAAGCGGAGCGCGCACTAAAGAGTCATCGCGCGGGGGTTGTCCAGCACTGAAAGCAAAAAGTCTTACGCCATAACCGGTGTCGATCCGAGGCCGCTCCGGCCCTGGTGTTCGGCCAAGGCATGAGCGACCTCGGCCGCGAAAAACGGGCCGCGATAAATCATCCCCGTATATAGCTGAACCAGCGTGGCACCGGCGTCCATTTTTTCGCTCGCCGCGGCCACGTCGCAGATTCCCCCCACCGCAACGATCGGCAGACGACCGGCCGTGGATCGGGCGATGAAATTGACGATCTCGGTTGAGCGTCGACGAAGCGGCGCGCCGCTTAGGCCGCCGGCTTCGTTGACGGCGGCAAAGGGTCCGGGGCGCGCGAGCGTCGTGTTCGTCGCGATGATGCCATCGAGCTTGTATTCGGCGATGACTCCCAGCACGGCATCGATTTGTGGCCAGGTGAGATCGGGCGCGATTTTGAGGAGAATAGGCACGCGCGTTTTCGCGCCTGATTCCGCTCGAGCGGCATTCGCGTTGGTCACTGCGGCTAGCAGCTCGCGCAGCCGCGATTCGTCCTGCAGCTGCCGCAGGTTCGGCGTGTTCGGGCTCGAGACGTTCAGCACGAGATAATCGGCGTAGTCCGCCAGCAGCGCGAAACTGGCGAGATAATCCTCCGGCGCCTGCTCAATCGCGGTGATCTTCGATTTCCCGAGATTCACACCGAGTGGGATCCGTCGCTGCCCCACACCGGGTTGGCGCGCCAGTCGCGCCGCGACGGCCGCCGCCCCCTCATTGTTGAAACCCATGCGATTGATGATCGCCTCCTCCGCCGGATAACGAAATGCGCGTGGTTTCGGATTTCCCGGCTGCGCGTGCGCCGTGACCGTGCCGATTTCTACATGACCAAAACCAAGTGCCGCGGCCGCCGGCCAGGCTCGCGCGTTTTTGTCGAAACCCGCGGCGAGACCGACGGCGTTGGGAAATTTCAAACCGAATGCATGCACGGGCCGGACGGCACCGGCGCTCCGGCGATACGACGCCTCCATCATTCGGCAAAGCGGCGCGACGCGGCCGAGCCACGCCATGGCGTGCACGCCGAGTTCATGCGCCTCTTCCGAATCACGCCGAAAGAGCCACGGACGCGCCACTTGTTCGTAGAATTTCCCCATGTCCGGCCACGGTGAAATCCCGCTTGCGAGTTGGCAAGTTCAGTGCCCCGCCCCCGACGCCACCGACCCGCATTTTTCCCTCTGAAACACGATTCGCGGCGGCCACTTTCCGCCGGGTGTTTTTGTGCTTGTTTTTTCAACCTCCCCTCGCACGCTGCGAAAAAATTTCGGTTTCCCACTTTCAGACCATGGCCAAAGCAATTTCCACTCTCGACTGGTGCATCATTCGGCTCGGCGACGACCATAATTGGTGGGTCGCGGAGACCAGTGATCCCGTGCGGTGGGATGTCGACGGCCTCAGCATCGTGGACCCGCGGCAGCTCGCCCATCTCGTCGAGCTCGTCGACCCGCTGCGCGATTATGGTTTCGACCAGGACATTTTCGAAGCCGCGTTCATTCCCTTCCGCATCGACAAGGATATCGGCACCGGCAAGGTGCGCCTAAAGCGCGTGAAGGAATCGTTGTTCGATTCCGAAGAGAAACTTTTCGCGTTGCCCGACATCCTTGATGAGGAGAACGGGCCGTATGCCGACCTCATCGATCATCTCACGCGCTGCCGCGTGAAGATGCTCAACGATCTTTTCAACTTCGAGGCCAAGCTCTCGGTCGACGAAGTCGAGGACGAGATCCGCGAGGACCAGAACAGCAATTTCATCCAGGGCAAAGCGGTTCACACCTTCGAGGAACTCACGTCGATCCTCGACTACATGCCGGCCGGCTACGATACCGATGAAGAAGCGCCCGCGAAGGGCGTGGAGGACGAAGAGGACGACGATCTGCCGGAGCTCGACGAAGCCGAGGAAGAGAAATTGAAGAACGACGAGTCCTTGAAATGGGACGAAGACGAAGAAGGCGAAAAACCCGCCGAGGAGGAAGGCGCGGACGGCAAGAAAAAGAAGGCGGCCTCCGGCGACGATGACGAAGACCTCGACGAGGACGATGAGGACGAAGACGACGAGGATGAGGACGACGAAGACGAGGACGACGACGAAGAGAAAAAGCCCAAGAAGAAATCCAAGGGCAAAAGGTGAAGCCACGAGGGCGGGTCAAAAACCCGCCCTTCTTCTTGGCCAAAAGCGAAGCGTTGCCTTTTGGACGTCGATTCCGCACCAACGCCGGTAGCCATGCTTCTGCGACGCGCGTTACTCCTCGGAGCGATTTTAGGCTGCCTCATTTTCGGTGGCGGTTGCGCCTCGGACGGCGGCGCCCCTGGTGCCACCAACCCGACGATCCCCTCCGCCACAGCCGCCACGCAATTGAGGCCGGGGGATAGTTTGAACATCTCACTGCAAGGTGTGCCCGACCCAAGCACGAATGCGGTCCAGATCGATGAGCAAGGGTTGATCAGCCTCCCCTTCATCGGCGCGATCACGGCAGCCGGCACCAGCACCGCTGAATTGTCGCAGCGCATTCGCGAGACCTACCTCGCGCGCAAAATCTACATGTCGGTTGACGTCTCGGTCAGCGTCACCGAGCGGTTCGTTTACGTCGGCGGCGAGGTTCAGCGCGCCGGCCGCATCGTCTGGACTCCCGACCTTACCGTCGCAAAGGCCGTGCAGGCGGCCGGAGGATTCACGCTCTATGCGAAGCAAAACGCGGTCAGACTGAGCCGGGAGAAGAGCACGTACGTCATTGACGTAAAGCTCGCGCAAAAGAATCCGTCGCAGGATCCGCGCCTGGTGCCGGGCGACTCGCTCGACGTGCCGCGCTCACCGTTTTGACCGACTCGCAACTCAGCGGAGTTCCGCAGCCATTTCCTTCGCGAAGTAAGTAAGGATGACCCCGGCACCCGCCCGCTTGATGGCGAGCAACGACTCGCGCCGTGTACGGGCGAGATCAAGCCAGCCGAGTTGAGCCGCCGCGTGGATTTGGGCGTACTCCCCTGATACCTGATACGCAGCCACCGGTTTGTCGGTGTGGTCGCGAACCTCGCGAATGATGTCGAGGTACGGACCGGCCGGCTTGACCATGACGATGTCGGCGCCCTCGGCGGCATCGAGCGTCGCTTCGAGCAGCGCTTCGCGGCGATTGCCGGGATCCAGCTGGTAAGTCGCTTTGCTCAGGAGACGCGTCCCGGCTGCTTGCGCACTGCCGACGGCATCACGAAACGGACCATAATACGCCGAGTTAAATTTCGCCGAGTAAGCCATGATCCCCGTCCCGGTGTGACCAGCGGCATCGAGCGCGCGGCGGATGGCGCCGACCCGGCCGTCCATCATGTCACTCGGCGCCACCAGATCCACGCCGGCCCGCGCCTGCATCACGGCCATTTTCGCCAGAATCGCGACCGTGCGATCGTTTTCGACGTCGTCGCGCGCGGCATTGAGCACGCCATCGTGGCCGTGCGAGGTGTAAGGATCGAGGGCGACATCCGTGACGACCGTGAGTTCGGGCACGGCCTTCTTCACGGCTCGCACCGCCCGCAGTACCAACGCGTCTTCATTGAGCGCCTGCGTGCCTTCGTCGTCCTTCAGCTTCGGATCCAATTTTGGAAATAACGCCACCGCGGGCACGCCCAACTCGGCGAGGGCGCGGCATTCTTTCACGAGATCATCGATCGAAAGGCGGAAAACGCCGGGCATCGACTTGATGGCTTCGGGTGCGGGTTTTCCGTCCACGACGAACAGCGGCGCGATGAAATCCTGCGGGCGCAGCGTCGTTTCCTCCACCATCGCGCGCAGACTCGCGGTGCGACGGAGTCGGCGGGGCCGGTGGGTCAGGTCGAGATGAGTCGGGTCGGGCATGAACGTCCTTTCACTAGAGCAGGCGTACGGAGGACCGGCTAGTGGATTCTATCCGCTGAAATTGCCAACCTCTCCGCAGCGCTTGCGGAGGCTTGGGATCGCGATCCGTTGCGGCCTGACCTTCCGACCGGTCGCCCGAAAGATCGCCTACCCCGCCGGAAATGCTTTCCGCCGGCCTGATATTTCTGGCACGGTGCCACCCCTTTCCTCTTTTCGTTCATGGCCATCCGACTTTTCGATTCGCTGACGCGTGAACTGCGCGAACTGAAGCCGTCCCATCCCGACGGTGTGCTCCGTTTCTATAACTGCGGACCGACCGTATACGCCCCGGCCCACATCGGCAATTTTCGGACCTTCGTGGTGAACGATGTTCTGCGCCGGATGCTCGAACTCGAGTTCGGCGCGGCGAAGGTGAAGCACGTCCGCAACCTGACCGACGTCGACGACAAGACCATCAAGCGCGCGCGCGAAGAAGGGCGGCCGCTCGCGACCGTCACCCGGCAATGGACCGAAAAATTCCACGCCGATTGCACCGCGCTGAATTGCCTGCCGCCGCATGTCGAACCGACCGCGACGGGTCACATCCGGGAGCAGGTCGACATGATTCAATGCCTGGTGGAAAAAGGAAACGCCTACCGCGCGGCCGACGGGTCCGTATATTTCAAGGTCAGCTCGTTTCCGGATTACGGAAAATTATCGCGCGTGAAGGAACGCGAGCTGCAGCTCGGCAGTGCGCTGAAGGCGCACGCCGCGGACGCGGATGAGAAGGAGGACGTCAGCGATTTTGCCCTCTGGAAGGCGCATAAAGCCGAGGATGGAGAAAACGGTTGGGACAGTCCGTGGGGGCGCGGACGCCCGGGCTGGCACATCGAGTGCAGCGCGATGAGCAAAAAGCACCTCGGAGAAACGATCGACCTGCATACTGGCGGCGTCGACCTGCTGTTCCCGCATCACGAAAACGAAATCGCGCAGAGCGAATGCTGCAACGGCCGCACCTTCGCCCGCCACTGGTACCACAGCGAGCATCTCCAGGTGGACGCAAAGAAGATGGCGAAGAGCCTCGGCAATATCTTCACGCTCGATGAAGTGCAGGCGAAAGGCTTCTCCCCGATGGCACTGCGCTACGCGCTGTTGATGGGGCATCCGCGGAAGCAACTGAACTTCACCCTGGATTCGCTGCATGCCGCGGAAAGCGCGCTGGCGACATTACGCGCGTATCGCGCGACGCTGCCGTCCGCGGGCGTCACCCACGACGTCTTCGCGCCGGTGATTGCCGCACTTCAGGACGATCTCAACACGCCGGCCGCGCTCGGCGCCCTGTTTACGATTGTGAATCGCAAGGATGTGCAAGCCGATGCGGCATCGTTCGATCGCGTCATGTTCGCCCTCGGGCTAAAGCTGGATGCGCCCGCGGCCCCCCAGGCGGAAGCGCCAAGCGAGGTAAAAGCGCTGGCCGACAAACGCTGGGCCGCAAAACAGGCGAAGGATTTCGCCGCGGCCGATGCGCTGCGGAAGGAAATCACTACGGCCGGCTGGGCGATGCTCGATCGCAAGGACGGCTACTCCCTGGAACCCGCCAAGAAATAAGTGCTCAACCACGCCGGACCGCGCTGCGAAAATTTGGCGCCAAAGCCTTTGCGCTCCCGCGGTTCCTTGTGGTTAATTAGCTCCCTTTTCCGACCATGCCGATGACTCCCCTCGAGGAACTCCGTCACTCCGCGTCGCATATCCTCGCGACGGCCCTGTTGCGCATCTTCCCCGATGCCAAACTCGATATCGGGCCGCCGACGGATACGGGTTTCTATTACGACATCGATCTCAATCACAAGCTGACGACCGAGGATCTGGCGAAGATCGAGGCGGAGATGAAAAAGGTCGCGGACGAAAACCAACCCTTCCTCCGCAAGGAAGTTTCGCGCGAAGAGGCGACCGAGATCATCAAGAAAATCGGCCAGGAACGGTACAAGCTCGGCCGGCTCGCGGACATCCCCGAGGGTGAGAAAATCTCGTTCTATCAGAACGGCGATTTCATCGATCTGTGCGCGGGCACGCACGTCCGCTACACGTCGAAGCTGAAAGCGTTCAAGCTGCTTTCGATCGCGGGCGCCTATCACCGTGGCGACGAGAAGAACAAACAGTTGCAGCGCATCTACGGCACGGCGTTCCCGTCAAAGGACGAACTCGCCGCGTACCTGAATCAGATGGAGCAGGCGAAATTGCGCGACCACCGCAAACTCGGGAAGGAGCTGAAGCTGTTTCACATCGATGAGGACGTTGGCCAGGGCCTCATTCTCTGGACGCCGAATGGCGCCGTGATCCGGCAGGAACTGCAAACCTTCATCAGCGAAGAACTCCGCAAGCAGGGCTACTCGCAGGTTTTCACGCCGCACATCGGCAAACTCGAGCTCTACAAAACGTCGGGCCACTTCCCGTACTACAAGGAATCGCAGTTTACGCCGGTCATCGAAAACGAGTCGCTCGCGAAGGTCCTCGCCGAGAATTGTCCGTGCGGTGAGGTGTTCGCGCGACTCGACGCGGTTTCCTCGCATTTGCGCGACGCGATCAATGAACGCACCGGCAAGGAAACGATCGCGCCCGATCGGGTGCGGCCGGATGACCAGTTGCTCGACGGCTTCATGCTGAAGCCGATGAACTGCCCGCATCACATCAAAATTTTCGCGTCGCAGCCGCATTCGTACCGCGATCTGCCGGTGCGCCTCGCGGAATTCGGCACGGTCTATCGCTGGGAGCAGAGCGGCGAGCTCAGTGGCATGACGCGCGTGCGCGGATTCACGCAGGACGATGCGCACTTGTTCTGCACCGAGGAGCAAGTCGGCCAGGAAGTCATTGGCTGCCTCTCATTGGTGAAAATCGTGCTCACCACGCTCGGCATGCAGGACTACCGCGTGCGCGTCGGCCTCCGCGATCCCGACTCGAACAAATACACGGGCGACGCGGCGAACTGGGATAAAGCCGAGGCCGCCTGCCGCGAAGCCGCGAAGACGCTCGGGGTCCCGTTCACGGAAGAACCGGGCGAAGCCGCCTTCTACGGACCGAAGATCGACTTCGTGATCAAGGACGTGATCGGGCGCGAATGGCAGCTGGGCACGGTGCAGGTCGACTACAACCTGCCGATTCGCTTCAACCTGTCCTATATCGGCGCGGACAATGCGGCGCACCGACCCGTCATGATCCATCGCGCACCGTTTGGTTCGATGGAGCGGTTCTGCGGCGTGTTGATCGAGCACTTCGCCGGCGATTTTCCGGCCTGGCTCGCGCCCGAACAGGTGCGTTTGGTCCCGATCAGCGACAAGGTGATCGACTACGCGCGCAGCGTTCTTGCCAAATTGAAGGGCGAAGGACTCCGCGCGGTACTCGACGAACACTCGGACAAGCTGGGCGCTAAGATTCGCCGGGCGGAACTCGACAAGGTCCCGTACACGCTCGTCATCGGCCAGAAAGAGGCCGAGGCGAATAGCGTCGCGGTCCGCTCCCGGGCGCGTGGCGATGAAGGCGTGATGACCGCCGACGCCTACGTTGCCAAACTGAAGGCGGAAGTCGCATCGCGGGCGTTGCCGGAAAAGAAAAAAGCGCCTGCACCGGCGGCTTAAACCGAAAAACCGACGCCGTTTCCGGACGCGGAAGCTCCTCCGCGATCCGGAATACCGAAATTATTTCGGTCTGCGAAGTGCCGCGAAGAAAAGTGGCAGGCGCGGCGTGTAATTTTTGCATTTTTTGCATTGTGCTCGACGACATGCATAATAGGACACGTGTCCGTCTGCGGAGGTGGGGACCCACAAGGTTCCTGCCATTCACCGCCAGCGAACTCTGACCTAACTGACCCAAACCCGATCCGTATTACCCCACCCCCGCGGAGCGCCGGCGAATGCGTCGGACTTCGAGGCGTGGGGGATTCTAACTCCAAATGAAGCCTCCAAAGAAACTACCCTTGGTGTACCTCGTCGGCGCGCAGGCCTGCGCGCTGATGCTCGGATTCACCCCGGCGGGCGCGCAGGTCGCGCCAACGGCCGTGCCGACTCCGGCGCAACTCGCTAAGTATGACGTGAACAAGAACGGTGTGCTCGATACCGCCGAGCAGGCCGCGATGGAAGCCGAGGAAAAGCGCGCCGCCACCATGGCCGCGAGCAACAATCCGGCCACCGCCGCGACCGCCGCCGGTGACGATGTGGTCTCCCTCTCGCCCTTCGAAGTCGTCTCCGACACGAAAGGCTATTATGCGTCGAACACGATGTCGGGCACGCGCTTCAATTCGAAGCTCGAGGACCTCGCGGCATCCGTGACCGTCATGACGAAGGAGCAGATGACGGATTTCGCGATGCTCGATATCAATGACGTGTTCCTCTACACGGCGAGCGCCGAGGGCACGGGCACGTTCACCGACTTCACCGTCGATCGTAACGGCAGCGTCTCGGAAAACGTGAGCCTCAACCCGACGGGCGCCAATCGCGTCCGCGGCATTTCCTCGGCGAATATTTCCTTCGGCAATTTCGAGACGATGGGCCGCACCCCGGTCGATCCCCTCGCGATTGATTCCGTGGAAATCAGCCGTGGTCCGAATGCGAACGTGTTCGGCCTCGGCAATCCGTCCGGCACCGCGAACATGGTCCCCGCGACCGCGAATCTGTCGCGCGATCGCAGCCAGCTGCAGCTGCGCGGCGATGACTGGGGCGGCTATCGCTCCAGCCTCGACCTGAATCGCGTCTTGAAAAAAGGCGTGCTCGCCCTCCGCGTCAGCGGATCGTTCCAACACGACGCGTACACCCGCAAGCCGTCCGGCCAGAATACCGTCCGCTATAACGGCATGGTGAAGTACCAGCCGTTCAAGACGACGACCGTCACGGCCTCGTACTCGGTGTTTCGCCAGAACGGCAATCGCCCCAACGCCAGCCCACCCCGTGACAACATCTCGTACTGGATCGCGAACGGCCGGCCGACGTGGGATCCGGTCGCCCAGGTCGTTCACGTCAATGGTCAGACGCTCGGGCCGTTCACGAGCGCCACCGGCCTTCCTGATTATTTCAATAACAGCTTCACCGGCAGCGGACGGTTCTACGCTTACGTCGGGACGAACGGTCTCGAATTACTGAGCCCCGGTGCGGCGACGTTGTCGACGAGCCCCGGCTCCGGCGCGACGGCTGTCGCCGGCAGCATTGCGAATACTGCCCGTTACATGGCGACGAGCGCAGGCTCGGGTATCGCCGCCGGCCGCTTCACCGGCCAGCCGCTGTTCACCACGACGCCGAGCATCAGCAGCAAGGATATCTATGACTGGGAGTCGGTGAATCTCGCGTCGATCAATCGCTACTATGATCGCACCCTCACCGGGTACGTCCAACTCGACCAGGTTTTCCTGAACACCGCGCGCCAGAACCTCGCCTTCCAAGGCGCGTTCCTGCGTGAGGATGCCCAGCGGATCCAACGCATCACCATCGGTGAGCTCAATGCGAACGGCCAGTCGGGCCAGCTCCAGGTCGATCCGAACGAGCGCCTGCTCGACGGCTCGCCGAATCCATTCTTCCTCCGGCCGTACCTCGGCATTGACCAGCCGTTCACCTTGTCCACGCCGCAAAAGTGGGACACGTATCGCGCGCAGCTCGGGTACAAGATCGACCTGACGCAGGAGAAGGGCGCGCTGCGCTGGCTCGGCCTCCATCAGTTCTCGGCCTACGACGAATACAAATACCGCGTGAACCGTCGCTATTCTTGGAAAGACGGCATCACTGATGCGCATACCTGGATTCCCGCGGGCGCGTCGCGCGTTAACCAAGGCGCGATCTCGGGCGGCGCTCCGGCCGCGGCTAACATCACGCGCGGTTACTGGCGCTACTACGTCGGCGACGCTGTCGGCAACAACGTCGACTACGCTCCGAATGACTTCCGCTACGGCACGTACAATTTCCGGTACGGCAACGGCAACACGGGTTTTGTCACCGAACCCGTGCAGATCACCCAGGCCGCCACCACGGACCGCGCGGGCGGGACGAACAATTCGATCACCATCATCAAGACCTTCGGCGGCATCATTCAGAGCCATTTCTGGGATGACCGCATCGTGACGACGTTCGGTCGTCGCCAGGATCGCCAGTTGGTCCGTGTCGGCAGCACGCCGCAGCGGCTGAATCCCGATGGCATCACGTTCGACTACGAGTCCATCGACCACTGGGCGCCGAACTACCGCTCGAACCGCTATGGCAAGACCGACCAAAAAGGTGTCGTCCTGAAGCCGTTCCGCGGCTGGAGCCAGATCGACCAGATGGCTTCGGGTGGCGGTGCGACCAGTTATTTTGGCCAGCTGCTACGCGGTCTGTCACTCACCTACAACGAGTCGAACAGCTTCACCCCGCAGGACCCGCGGTACAGCCTGTACCTGAAGGAACTCCCGAATCCGAGTGGCGAAGGCAAAGACTACGGTTTTGCGCTGAACATGTTCGACAACCGTTTCGTGCTCCGCGTCAACCGCTGGGAAACCTCGCAGCTGAATGCGCGCAACGGTGATGCCGGCACGATCGCGCAGCGCGTGTTGCGCACCGATCTCGCGTCAAACGCGAACTTCCTCCTGCAGACGCAGGCGATCGCCTGGGTCACCGCGGTACACCCGTCGTTTACCGTCGCACAGGTGCAGGACGAAGTGGCCCGCCAGATGGGCATTCCGTGGGAACGTCAGCAGGACCTCTTGAATGCGTTCAACGCCGGTCTCATTTCGTCGACCAACGACATCACGGGCAAAGGCACCGAGGTCGAATTGAACTTCAATCCGACGAACTACTGGACGGTGGCGGCTTCGGCGACCGAGACGCAGTCGATCAACAGCAATGTCTCGAAGGACATCGCCCAGTGGATCTCCGAGCGCATGCCGGTGTGGACGACGATCCGCGACGAGCGCGACAACGCGCTGTGGTGGACGAAGAACTACGGCGGCTCTCAGACGGCGGCGCAGAATTACGCGACGTTCGTCGGCTCGCCCTTCAACGTGATTCAGCAATCCGAGGGCACCGCCAACGCGCAGATTCGTCGGTATGCCTTCAAGGCGAGCACCAACCTCAAATTGAGCGGCATCACGGAGCATAAATTGCTGCGGAAATTCGAGGTCGGCGGCGCGCTCCGTTGGGAAGACAAGGGCGCCATCGGCTACTACGGCAAACAGCAGGTTCCGACTCCCATCACCGAGTTGGACGTGAGCCGCCCGATCTACGACAAGGCCCACACCTACATCGACCTGAACCTCCGCTATCGGACGCGCTTCTGGTCAGACAAGGTCAGCGCGACCTTCCAGCTGAACGCCCGCAACATCCAGGAGAACGGGCGACTTCAGGCCATCGGCGCCTACCCCGATGGAACTCCGCACACGTATCGTATCGTGGATCCGCGGCAGTTCATCTTCACGGCGTCGTTCGATCTCTAAGCGAACGAAAGAGTAATTATTCCAGGGCGGCTCCTTCGGGAGCCGCCCTTTTTTGCGCCGACCCCCGAACGGACTCGGATCGGCAGCGATGGCCCGGGGCTATTTCGTCTGCTCGAGTCGCGTCCGGAATCTCGCGACGTCCGGGCGCGACGTCCAATCCGTGCCGGCGATTTGCGTCGCATGCTGCAGGTGCGACCGCGCGGTGGCCGGATCGCCCGTGGCCAGCGCCGACTGTGCGCACATGAACCACGCGTCGGGATTTTGCGGGGCGTACTTTGCCATGAGCGCGAAATCTTCACCGGCTTCCTTCCACCGACCCTGCGTGGCACGAAGAACGCCACGCTGTTTCGCGGCATCGGATGGATCAGGTGCGAGTCGGATGGCCATCGTCAGGCCTGCCTCCGCTTTCGCGAAGTCGCCATTCTGCATCGCCCGGATTGCCTCCAGTTCCATTACCTCCGGCATCACCGAGCGCGGCGGCTGATGATATGCGCCGAGCGCCTGGTACAGGTAATAAATTGGCGCGACCTGATTGCTGATGACGTGGTGCGCCGGCAGCAGCAACGCCACCAATGCCGCGACGGGAACGAGGCGTTGCACGCGACTGCTCGCGACGCGCGCGATTTCGATCGCGCCAAGAACCGCGACCGGCATGGCAAACATCATGGACCGCCCGAAATCCTGGGCCGTCGCGATGCCGACCGTTACGAGAAGAAGAGTCGCCACGCCTAGCACGAGCGCATGGACCGCATTTCGCCGCGCGATCAGCACCACGGCGGCGACGACGAACAGCCAACCCGCGCGCAACCCTGCCCAAGCGCCAAACAGCATCCGACTCAGCGGCGCCCGCATCGCATCGAGCGCGTCGAGGTACGTCGCAGGCGTGGCGTTCGGGCCGGACCGGCCGCCCAGGACCCCGAGACGAACGACGACGAATGCGGCGAGCAGCGCGGCTGGGACCGCGGCATCACGTTTGAAGTCGAAGCGCGTGCGACTCGATCCGCCGAGATAGCGACAGAGGATCGCGATCGGCGCCCCGAGCACAAAGCGTTCGTCAATCCATGGCGCCCACAGGCAAGCGGCCCAGATCGTCCACCGCGAGTCGCCGAACGCGAGCACGAGCAACCCCAGCACCACCCACGAGTCGTAGTAGCCAAGCCAGCCTGTCGACGTGAAAAACCAGGCCGAGGCCGCAAGCGCGACCGTGGCCGCTGCCACTTGGACCAAGGGGAGTCCGTGCCGACGCAAAATCGTCGCAATATAAGCGAGCGTCACGAGACAGCCGACATCCGCGAGGCCGAAGAGCATCCAGGCCGGGAGATGTAACACCCGCCCGATCACCGGAAACAGCAGTCGCCATTGGATCGCACCGTGGAGTTGGTCGGCAATGGGAGCGCCGAGGTGCTGCGTTTGCTGCAGGACGCTCGCACCCCGGCGGACTTCGATCATGCCTTCGAGCTCGGGGACTTTCGACCAGTAGCTGAAAGCCGCCCACGCGGGACTGAAGAAAAACAGGGTCACCGCGAAACAGCTGGCGGCCAGCAGCCAGCGGCGAAGCAATTCGTTGCGGGGCGTCGGGGTGATTGCGTCCAAGCGTGAATTCATGCTCGGGGCTCGGCGCATTTCCGGCAAGCCCGTCGTGCAACTCCGCGTCCGCGCACGCCGAGATTGCATCACCCGGGCACCGCTCGCTTGATGGCGGCCTCCTGCTGATGACGCGAACCCAGCGCCCTTCCGCCTCCCCGATCACGGACCTATTCGATTGGCCGACCCGCCGAAGCTGCGCGCTGATTTTTGTCGTTTGCCTCGTCATCTATCTGCCGGCCCTCAGCGGTGGATTCATTTGGGATGATCACCCGGGGCACGTCACCCGGCCCGATCTGCAGTCGTTGGGCGGCCTCTGGCGCATTTGGTTCAATCCCGGCGCAACGCAGCAGTACTATCCCCTCCTCCATTCGGCTTTCTGGCTCGAACATAAAATCTGGGGCGAGTCGGCCTTTGCTTATCATCTGCTCAACGTCCTGCTGCACGCCACCGCGGCGTGCCTCCTCGGAGTCACCTTGCGTCGGTTGGCGGTGCGTGGCGCCTGGCTCGCGGCGGTTTTATTCGCCGTGCACCCGGTCGCCGTCGAATCTGTCGCCTGGATCAGCGAGCAAAAGAACACGCTGTCGGCGGTATTTTATTTCTGCGCAGCGCTCGCCTATGTGCGTTTCGCCGACGATCGCCAGCCACGTCGCTATGCGCTTGCGACGTTTCTGTTCGTGCTGGCGCTCGCCACGAAGACCGTCACCGCGACGCTCCCGGCGGCATTGCTCGTGATCTTCTGGTGGCGCAGTGGCCGCGCAGAACTGCGGCGCCACGTCGGGCCGCTCGCACCGTGGTTCGGATTGGCCGCGGTCGCCGGGCTGACGACGGCGTGGGTTGAACGAACCATGATCGGAGCGGCAGGCGCGACGTTTGCGCTCGATGCGCTGCAACGCGCGCTGCTCGCCGGGCGCGTGATCGTCTTCTACCTCACGAAACTTTTGTGGCCGGCGGATCTCATCTTTGTTTATCCGCGTTGGCAGATCGACGGATCAGCAGTGGGACAGTATCTGTTTCCGCTGGTCGTGGCCGGAGTTCTGATCGCGCTGGCAATGCGGCAGCCAAAATTTCGCGGCGTGCTCGCGGGTTCGCTTCTTTTCATTGGCACGCTTTTCCCCGCGCTGGGTTTCGTGAATGTCTACCCATTCCAATTCTCATTCGTGGCCGATCATTTCCAGTATCTCGCGTCGGCGGCGATTTTCGCGCTGGTCGCGGCCGGACTCGTCGGGACTTCCCGTTTATCCGGCGCGTTGCGGCACACCGCGGCATGGGGACTCGTCATAATCCTCGGCTTCCTGACGTGGCGCCATGCGCACGACTACCACGATGTGATCACGCTGTATGAAACGACGCTGCGCAAGAATCCGGAGGCCTGGCTCGCGCACAACAACCTGGCGGAGGCGCTGACGGCCCGTGGCCAGCCGGAGGAGGCAATTCCGCATCTGGAAACGGCGATCAAACTGAAACCCGATTTCGCGCTGGCGGAAAACAATCTCGGCGACGATCTCCGTCGGGTCGGCCGACCCCAGGAGGCGATCCCTCACCTCGAGCGGGCGCTCACCTTGCAGTCGCGCTTTCCCGAGGCTCACAATAATCTCGGCGTCGTGCTCGCAATGCTCGGTCGCCACGGTGAGGCGCGACGGGAATTCGAAACCGCCATCACGCAGAATCCGCAGTATGCGCAGGCTCAGGTGAATCTCGGACTTAGCCTCGCTGCGTCAGGTCATCCGGCCGATGCCATCGCGCATTTTCAAACCGCCGTGCAACTTGATCCGAACTCCGGCGATGCCGAACTGAACTGGGCGATCGCGTTGACGCTCACGCGGCGCTTTCCGGAGGCCGCGCCTCATTTCGAACGCGCCATCCGCCTCCAGCCGGCGTCTGCCGACGCCGTCAACTTCTATGGTCGCGCCCTCGCCGAGAATTCGCGTTACGAGGAGGCGGTGCCGCGGTTTCGCGAGGCGCTGCAGCTCAACCCGAATCATGCTGACGCCCACTTCAACCTCGGGGTTGCCCTTCGGCAGCTCGGTCGGCTGGACGAAGCGCAACAGCACTTGGAAGCGGCACGCCGGCTCGGTCGCTAGCGTCGCAAAAGAAAACCGGCGTCGCTCGCGACGACGCCGGTGAAACGATTCAGGAGTGGCGGCGAGGTTAGATCGCGGCGTCCCCGCGTTCGTCCGTTCGAATCCGCACGATCTCCTCCAGCGGCAGCACGAAGACTTTGCCGTCGCCGATTTTGCCGGTCTTCGCTGAGCCGACGATGGCGTCGATCGCCTTCGCGACCGTGTCGTCACCGACGGCGATCTCGATTTTGACCTTCGGGAGAAAATCGACCGTGTACTCACTGCCGCGGTAGATCTCGGTGTGGCCCTTCTGGCGGCCGAAGCCCTTGACCTCCGTCACCGTCATGCCCTCGACGCCGACGCCGGCGAGCGCAGTTTTCACTTCCTCGAGCTTGAACGGCTTGATGATCGCAATGATGAGTTTCATGGAATCGTAAGTTGAGCGGTTGGATCAGGACTTGGCCTCGAAGATGTAGCCTTCCTCGCCGTGGTCGCTGAGATCGAGGCCCTCTTGCTCGGCTTCGATGGTCGGGCGGAGGCCGATGAGCGCCTTCACGATGAACGCGATGATGACCGTCGCGATAATCGAGAGCACGAGCGTGAGCCCGATGGCCTTCAGCTGTTCCAGCCAGAGCGACTTGCCCACGACGTCCTTCAGGTTCGTGTTCAGGTTGCCGTTCACCGAGGCGTTGCCGAAAATGCCGGTAAGAAACGCGCCCATCGTGCCGCCGACCGCGTGCACGCCGAACGTGTCGAGGGCATCGTCGTATTTGAACAACGGCTTCAACTTGGTGCAGGCGAAGAACGGAACGGCGCCGGCCAGAATGCCGAGTGGCATCGCCGCCGTGGTGGTGATGAAACCGCAGGCTGGCGTTACCACGACGAGTCCGGCGACGGCGCCCGAGCAAAAGCCGAGCACGCTCATCTTTCTGCGGGTGATGTACTCGAGCAGCGCCCAGGTAAATGAAGCCACACCCGTCGCGAGCGTTGTCGTCGTGAACGCGTTCGCCGCGACGCCGTCAGCGGCGACTGCCGAACCGGCGTTAAACCCGTACCAGCCGACCCAGAGCATGCCGGTACCGATCATGCACATGACCATCGAGTGCGGCGGCATTGGCGTTTTGCCGAAGCCGAGGCGGGGACCAATGATCAAGCAGAGGATGAGAGCGGACCAACCGGAAGACATGTGCACCACGGTACCGCCGGCGAAGTCGATCGCCTTGATGGTCGCACCGGCATTCCACACGCCGTTCATGAACCCGGTCGAACCCCAGACCATGTGGGCGAGCGGAAAGTACACCACGAACATCCAGACGGTGACGAACGCGAGGACCGCCGAGAACTTCATGCGTTCGGCAATCGCACCCACGATCAGCGCCGGCGTAATGATCGCGAACATCAGCTGGTACATTGAAAATACGTTCTGCGAAACCCAGTACGCGTAGTCCGTGTTGGGGGCGCTATCCACGCCCTTCATGAAGAAGAACTCGGTGCCGCCGAGGAACGGGCTGTTGAGATTTTTGCCGAAGACCAGCGAGTAGCCGAACGCCCACCACAGTATCGTGACGAGGCCCGCGATACCGAGGCACTGGGCCATGACGGAAAGGACGTTCTTCGTGCGGACCAAGCCGCCGTAAAACAGGGCGAGGCCCGGCAAGGTCATGAAAAGGACGAGCGCCGCGCACGTCATCATCCAGCCGTTGTGACCAGGGCCCGCGACGCCGACCGTTGGCGTGGTCAAACCCTCAGGGATCGTGCCCTTGGCGTCCTTCAGCGACGCGGTGGGATCGCCGTTCCCGACATACGCTTCAAGGCCGGCCACGCGCTGTTCGAGCGTCGGCGCGGGCGGCGTAGCAGCGGCTGCGGCTGGAGCGGCCGCCTGGCCGAGAGCAAACGTGCTGGCGGCGAATGCCACGCACGCCGTGAGGAGGAAGCGGAGGGGTCGGAATCGGGTGATTTTCATGGGACGCACCCTCGCATGAGCAAAATCGATGCCGTGCCGAAAAACTATGCATGATTTGGCAAAAAATATGACGTTCCGGTCCAAACCCCGCTGGCCGCGGCCTTCGGAAGCGAAGTTGGTGCACACACAACCTGTCCCTTCGGGCCGGATAATCTGTCCCTTCACGCCCGAATAGTCCCTTGGGGTGGCTGCGGCTTTGCCGAATGGCCGCATAACCTGTCCCTTCGCGCGAATAAGCTGTCCCTTCGGGGCAGCTGAGGGTTTTGCGGAAAGGCTGCACAACTGCCTTCAGGACGAACAACCTGTCCCTTCACACAGAATAACCTGTCCCTTCGCGGTCGGGCGCGGCTTTGCTGCGAAAAAAAGGCCGGACCCGCGTTCGAGTCCGGCCGGTGTTGGTCAGGAAGGCGTGCGCTGGCGGGACGTCAGACGGCCGATTCGCCGCGCTCGTCGGTGCGGATGCGGATGATTTCGTCGAGCGGCAGGACGAAAACCTTGCCGTCACCGATCTTGCCGGTTTTGCCGGCTTTGACGATCGCATCGATCGCCTTCGCCGCCGAGTCATCGGCCACGGCCACTTCGATTTTCACCTTCGGCAGGAAGTCGACGGTGTATTCGCTGCCGCGGTAGATCTCGGTGTGGCCCTTCTGGCGGCCAAAGCCCTTGACCTCGGTGACCGTCATGCCCTCGACGCCCGCGGCGGCGAGCGCTTCTTTCACTTCCTCGAGTTTGAACGGTTTGATGATGGCGATGATGAGTTTCATGATGTCGTAGATTGAAGGGTGGATGCTCAGGACTTCGCTTCGAAGATGTAGCCCTCTTCGCCGTGATCGCTGAGATCGAGGCCTTCCTGTTCCGCTTCGGTGCTGGGCCGGAGACCGATGATCGCCTTTACGATGTAAGCGATGACCACGGTCGCGACGATCGAGAGGACCAGCGTCAAGCCGATCGCCTTCAGCTGCTCGAGCCAGAGCGTCTTGCCCACGACATCTTTCAAATTGGTGTTCAGGTTTCCGTTCACGGAAGCCGTGCCGAAAATTCCCGTGAGCAATGCGCCCATCGTGCCGCCGACCGCATGCACGCCGAACGTGTCGAGCGCATCATCGTATTTGAACAGCGGCTTCAACTTGGTGCAGGCGAAGAACGGGACGGCGCCCGCGAGGATGCCGAGGGGCATCGCCGAGGTGCTGGTGATGAATCCGCAGGCGGGCGTCACGACCACGAGCCCGGCGACGGCACCGGAGCAGAAGCCGAGCACGCTCATCTTTTTCCGAGTAATGTACTCGAGCAGCGCCCACGTGAATGAAGCGACGCCGGTGGCGAGCGTCGTCGTGGTGAACGCGTTGGCGGAGACACCATCGGCCGCGACGGCCGAACCGGCGTTGAAGCCGTACCAGCCGACCCAGAGCATGCCGGTGCCGATCATGCACATGACCATCGAGTGCGGAGGCATCGGTGTTTTGCCGAAGCCCAGGCGGGGCCCGATGATCAAACAGAGGATGAGGGCGGACCAACCCGAAGACATGTGCACCACGGTGCCACCGGCGAAATCGATCGCCTTGATCGCTGCGCTGGCGTTCCACACACCGTTCATGAAGCCGGTCGCTCCCCACACCATGTGCGCGAGCGGGAAGTACACGATGAACATCCAGGCCGTGACGAACGCGAGCAGCGCAGAGAACTTCATGCGCTCGGCAATCGCGCCGACGATCAGGGCCGGCGTGATGATCGCGAACATCAGCTGGTACATGCAAAATACGTTCTGCGAAACCCAATACGCGTAGTCGGTGTTGGGCACACTATCGACGCCCTTCATGAAGAAGAACTCGGTGCCGCCGATGAACGGGCTGTTGAAATTTTTTCCGAAGACCAGCGAGTAGCCGAAAGCCCACCAGATGATCGTCACCAGGCCGGCGATGCCGAGGCACTGCGCCATCACGGACAGGACGTTCTTGGTGCGAACGAGGCCGCCGTAGAAGAGCGCGAGGCCGGGCAGCGTCATGAAGAGCACGAGCGCCGCGCAGGTCATGATCCAGCCATTGTGACCGGGACCGGCCACTCCGACCGAAGCGGTGGTGAGGCCTTCGGGCACATTACCCTTCGCATCCTTGAGCGCAGCGGTCGGATCCCCGTTGCCCACATATGCCTCGAGTCCGGCGATGCGCTGCTCGAGCGTGGGCGCCGGCGGCGTCGGCGCCGCGGCAGCAGCGGCCGGAGCGGCCGCGGGAGCCGGCGGAGTTTGGGCAAACAGCGTTCCAAAGGTCAGCCCCGATAGCAGGGCCAGGAACGCGAAGAGCTTCACGGAGCGTGAACAGAGCATGCGCTTGGTTGGTTGGTGGGTTGAATGGACAACCGCCACGCACCTGGAAGTAGGGCTCCATGCGCGGACGGATCGCCAAAGCGATGCGACGCATCAGCAGTGGCCATGCCAACCCGCCTCACCGCGGCGTCACGCGCCAGCCGTCCACAAAAAAACCGGCCCCGCGTGAGGCCGGTTGGAGATTGCGGAGGTTAGAAATCAAACCGCGGCTTCACCGCGCTCGTCGGTCCGGATGCGCACGATTTCCTCGAGCGGCACGACGAAGATTTTGCCGTCGCCAATCTTGCCGGTCTTCGCCGCCTTCGCGATCGCTTCAATCGCCTTGCCGGCAATGTCGTCCGCGACGGCGACTTCAATTTTCACCTTGGGCAGAAAATCGACCGTGTACTCACTGCCGCGATAAATCTCCGTGTGCCCCTTCTGGCGGCCAAAGCCCTTCACCTCGGTGACTGTCATCCCTTCGATCCCGGCGCCGGCGAGCGCCTCCTTCACTTCCTCGAGTTTGAACGGCTTGATAACGGCAATGATGAGTTTCATGCGAGAAGCTGGTTAAGCGCCTTGTTTTAGGTCGGGCTGCCACAGGCGCAAGCAATCCTTCAGGCGCGAACCACCCGGAAACGCAGACCGCAAATGCACGGACTAAAACCCGCGGAAACCGCGGCGAACTATTCCGGCATCACCGTGCGAATGTGCAGATCCTTGAGCTGGCGCTCGGTGACCGGCGTCGGGCTTTGCGCCATCAAGTCCTGGCCTTTTTGCGTCTTCGGGAAGGCGATCACGTCACGGATGCTCGTCGTGCCGCACAGGAGCGCGCACATGCGATCGAGGCCGAATGCGATGCCGCCATGCGGCGGAGCGCCGAACGTGAATGCCTTCAGCATGTAGCCGAAGCGGCTTTCGACGACGTCCGACGGAATCTTGAGCACCTCTTCGAAGACCTTCTTTTGCAGCGCCGGCTGGTGAATGCGGATCGATCCGCCGCCGAGCTCCATTCCGTTCAACACGACATCGTAATGCTGGCCGCGAACCGCCTTCGGGTTCGAATCGAGGAAAGGAACGTCCTCGAGCACCGGCGCGGTGAACGGATGGTGCGTCGCGAGGTAGCGCTTTTCCGCCTCATCGTAGGTCATCAACGGAAAATCGATCACCCACAAAAATTGCCAGTCGTCGGCGCGAATCGTCAGCTTGCCGCGCTTCTGCAGCAACGCCGCAGACTCGAGCCGCAAACGCCCGAGGATCGCGCAGGCTTTTTCCCACGGTGCCGCGGCGAAGAAGATGATGTCGCCCTCCTCCACCTTGAGGCGGCTGGTGAGCTCGGCCTTTTCGGCGTCGGAAAAGAATTTCACGATGGGCGACTTCCACTCGCCGCCCTCGACCTTGATGAACGCGAGGCCTTTTGCCCCGAGCGATTTCGCGACATCCTCGAAGTTCTTGAGTTCGCCCTGCGAGATGTCGGCGAGTCCTTTCGCGTTGAGCGCCTTGATGACTCCGCCGCCCGCCACCGTGGCCTGGAATACCTTGAAGGCGGAGTTCTTGAAGGTGTCGGAGAAATCGACGAGCTCGAATGCGAACCGCACGTCCGGCTTGTCCACGCCATAGCGGTTCATCGCGTCGACAAATGCCATGCGCGGAAAAGGCGTCGGAATGTCGAGACCGAGAACATCTTTCCACGCCTTCTTCAGCATGCCTTCGAACAGCGCGTAGATGTCCTCGCGCGTCACGAACGAGGCTTCGACGTCCACCTGCGTGAACTCCATCTGCCGGTCCGAGCGAAGATCCTCATCGCGGAAGCAGCGCGCGATTTGGAAATATCGCTCCACGCCCGCCACCATCAGGATCTGTTTGAACTGCTGCGGCGATTGCGAGAGCGCATAGAACTGGCCGGGATGAATGCGCGACGGGACGAGATATTCGCGCGCGCCTTCAGGCGTGCTCTTGAAGAGCGCCGGCGTCTCAACCTCGATGAATTCCTGGGAGTCGAAATAGTCGCGAATGGATTTCGCCAGCCGATGCCGCACCTGCAGATTTTTGCGCATCTTCGGCCGGCGCAGATCGAGGTAACGATAGGTCAGGCGCAAATCCTCGTTCACCTTGTCGCCGCCAATGTCGTCGAGGGGAAACGGCGGCGTGTCGGAAATATTGTGGATGACCAGCGACGACGCGACGACTTCGACTTCGCCCGTGGGCAACGTCTTGTTTTCGGTCCCAGCGGGGCGTTTGACGACTTGCCCCTCGATCCCGATCACGGACTCCGGCTTGAGGTGCTTGAGCTGCTCGCCGAGCGTCGTGTTATCGTGCGGCTCCAGCTTGATTTGCGTGACGCCTTTGCGATCGCGCAAATCGACGAAAATGATCCCGCCCTGGTCGCGAATGGTGTCGACCCACCCCAGGAGCGAGACGGTCGCGCCGAGGTCAGAGAGGGAGAGCTGGGCACAGTGATGGGTGCGCTTCATGGATGCAGAGAGGGTCGAACTAAGCGGAGCGCCTGAGACGAGGGCAAACCCAAATTCCCGTCGGAGAACCTCGGCATTTTTGCGCGCACGGACCATGAAATCACTGTCCGGAGACGATGCTGGAAAATTCGAGTGGCGTTCCAAACGCGCTCGCCGCGCTTCCGCCGGAGCACCTTGCAATCCGCCACGCCGGTGCGGCCCAAAACAAATGCCGGGGAACAGTTGCCGGACTCCTCGCGCGGCATTGCGTCCGCGCCTCTATGATCGATACGAACCGTTCCTCCTCCGCTGCCGCGCAGCGCCCAATTCGCAGCCGTCTGCTGCCCTGGGTACTCGCCGCGTGCACTCTGGCCTCGCTTGGGCACGCCCAAAGCGACACGTCCACCGCAGGAGGCACGACGCCTCCGGCTGATACTACCGGCGGCACCACGCCTCCGGCCGATACCACCGGGAGCACCACGCCCCCGGCGGACACGACCGGCGGGACCACTCCCCCGGCCGATACTACGGCCGATACGACTGGAAGCACGCCGACCACGGGCGACAGCACCAGCACCTCGTCGGGCGATACCACCAACACGACACCGCCGGCGGCCATTGTTCCGTCTATCACCGTCTCGCACGTCGACGCCGTTCTCACCGCCACTGGCGGCTCGGCGACGGCCACCTACCAGTGGCGCTTGAATGGCGCGGCGCTGGAAGGCGAAACGTCGAGTTCGCTCAGCATCGCGAAAGTCGCTCCGGCCAACGCCGGCCTGTACTCTGTGGACATCGTTGACGGCACGACCACCAAAACCGCGACGACCATTCTCGGTCTCGCGACGTCGACCAAGATCGTCGGCACCGCGACCGAAGTGGGCTCAAACATCCTGCACCAAAACGGGAATACGTATGACCAGGTCCTCATGACGGGTCCGGCGGCGACGGTCAAAGCCGACGCCGGCCAGATCACGCGCGTCTCGTTCATCGACGTCGATAATGACATCGTCCAAGTCGAGTTTTCCGGTGCCGGTTCGGTTTCGATCTCGCTGGCGAACGCCTCGGCTCCCGCGGCGCCCGTCAACTACAACCAGCCCGACGTGCAGTACGTCAAAGGCAACGCCACGATCATCGTGGCGAACGCCGACGCTTCCACGCACCTCGCGGTGTACAGTGTTGGTCCGCTCACGGCGGTAAATCAGGCGCTCTTCCGGACCCACGTTGAATGGGACGGTGTGGCAAACATCGCCGCCCTCGCGATCCAGAGCACCGACGGCAAGTTTGGCGGCCTGTATGCCGGCAACACGAACTTCATCGGCACCAGCGGCAACACGGGCATCTACGCTCCTGATGTCACCTTCACGGACCGCGTCGCGTTTAGCGACATCACGGCGAGTGACACCGCGACTCCAGTGCTCCTGCTCGGCGGCACGACGGAAGTCCACGTCGCCGGCGGCGATCTGCTCCAGTTGAATGACAAACCGGTTCAAGTCAGCGGCTTCACGTCGCTGATCATGGATGCGGGCGTCTCGTCACACGGTGCAGTCACTGGCGCCCAAACCATCAAGGGCCACCTTGAAGAGGACGGCGTCGACGTAACCGCGCGCGCGCACTAAGCGCCAAGGCACAGGCCAGTTCAGCTTTCGTGCCTTGGGCAAGTCAGGGCACGATTAATAACGCGGGGGATCCGGGGCCAAGTGCTCCGCTCCCCCGCGTTTCATTCTAGTCGTCAAGGCGCCGGGTTCACGACGATGCGCGTCGTCACATCGGTCGACCCTTCGAGGAACGTGGCGCGCCGTTGCCGCGCGTTCGCTTTGCGCAAACCGTTTCTAGCTCGCGATCAAGCTCTCGCCCGTCATCTCCGCAGGTTTCGGCAGGCCCATCAACGCGAGGACGGTTGGCGCGATGTCAGCCAGGCGGCCCCCATTGCGCATCCGGGTTTTGCCCGCCGCGTAGCCATCACCGACCACGAAAAATTCCACAAGGTTCAGCGTATGGGAGGTGTGCGGCATATTGGTAACCGGGTCCCACATCTGTTCGGCGTTACCGTGATCCGCGCCGATCACCGCGTAACCTCCGACCTGCGCCAGCGCCTCGAGCAACTCGCCCACTCCAGCATCCGTCGTCTCGACCGCCTTGATCGCGGCCGGAAGTGAACCGGTGTGGCCAACCATGTCGGGGTTCGCGTAGTTCACGACGACGAGGCCGTACTTGCCTGAAAGAATTGCGGCCTTGGCTTCGCGCGTGACATCCGCTGCCGACATTTCCGGCTGCTGATCATAGGTCGGCACCTTCGGGCTGGCGGGACACGCGCGTTCCTCGAGCGGAAAGGGATCCTTCCGATAATTGTTGAAGAAAAAAGTCACGTGCGGGTTTTTTTCCGTCTCGGCGCAGCGAAACTGCGCGATGCCGGCCTTGCTCACGACTTCCCCGAGAATGTTTTTCAACCGTTCCGGTTTCGGCGAGATCACCTTTACCGGCAGCCCGCTCTCGTACTCCGTCATCGTCGCATAGTACAGGTCCAGCTTCGGTCCGCGATCGAAGTCCTTGAAACCGTCGATCACGAACGCGCGCGTGATTTCGCGCGGACGATCGCCCCGGTAGTTATAAAACAAAACCGCATCGCCATCGCCGATCGTCGCGAGGGGTTTGCCGTCCGGACCGGTGATCCATGTCGGCACGACAAATTCATCCCCTTTCTGCGATTCGCTAAAAGGCTTATCGTAGTACTGCTGGACTGCCGCCGCGGCGCTTGGCGCCGTCGCCTCCGCTTTCTTGCCGGTGAGCATCGCGTACGCCCGGGCGACGCGATCCCAGCGGTTGTCGCGGTCCATCGACCAGAACCGGCCGCACACCGTCGCGATCGCCCCTACCCCGATCGCGCGGCATTGGGCATCGACCTGCTGCACATAACCGAGACCGCTGTTCGGCGCCGTATCGCGACCGTCGGTAAACGCGTGAATGAAGACCTGGCCCGGCTTCAGCCCATCGGCCTTCGCCTGCCGCAGCAGCCCATAGAGATGTTCGAGCATGCCGTGCACGCCCGCGTCGCTGACGATGCCCATCAGGTGCAATCGTGCCGCCGGGTTTTGCTTCAGGCGGTCAATTGCGCCGCGCCACACCGGGTTGGCCGCGAGTCGTTTTTCGGAGAACAGCTTGTTCAGCCGGACCAGCTCCTGATCAACGATGCGGCCGGCGCCGATGTTCTCGTGCCCCACCTCGCTGTTGCCCATCACGCCGTCCGGCAGACCGACATCGAGTCCCGAGGCCTTGACCAGCGTCGACGGATATTTCGCATGGAGCCGGTCGTCGCAGGCTTTGCGCGCGAGGTACACCGCGTTGAATTCGTTCTGCTTGGGATCGGGATTCTTGCCCCAGCCATCACGGACAATCAGGAGGACGGGCTTGCGCGAAGGTGTCATGGAAATGGAGGTTCACCTTTGCACCGATGTCGGCGCAGTCAATGCCGCGAGCCGTCACCGCTGCGGCGCAGTTTTCGGGGAACATCCGCGGCGGTGCACCTGCCGCAAAATTGTTCCCGCCGCGGCCATAGCAGTTCACCCCCCTTCGCTCCACGGCTCAATTTTGGTTCGAAGGTGTCGAATTTTCCAGCAACTCTACCAACCGAAATCGAGCGATGCCATTGATCATTCGAGACCAACTGGTGAATCCGCCCACGTGGTTCATGTCTTTTCGCGACCTTACGCTTTACTGCCACGTTTTTCTCCATGCCGATATCGTGATCGAATCGGAAGATCCGGATCCGTATTGGAAATGGATGCGCCCGAGAGGGGGCATGGATTTCATCGCCGATTTTGTCCGGCCCGGGAGCGAGGATGGCGTCCACCTCGACGTGGAACACAATTATCCGCGCTCCGTCGTGACCGATCGAATTGCACCGGAAAACGTTCACCGGTTGATCGCCCAGTTGAAGGTCTGCGGCGGGTTCGCGTAGTTTTTGGCGGGAGGGTGAGCGGGTGGTCTCGACCACCCGCTCACAACCCATTTGCCGCCAGTTGACTTCACCGGGGTTCTGCGGACGAATGCGCGCTTCCATGCCGCAACGCGCCGTTCTTCTCGTCAACCTCGGCTCACCCGATTCCACCGCCGTACCGGATGTTGCGCGGTACCTGCGGGAATTCCTGGGGGATGAACGTGTGATCGATCGCCCCGCGAGTCCTTTTCTCCGGTCGATCCTCGTTAACCAGATCATAATTCCCAAACGCGTGAAAAACTCGGCGCACGCGTACGACGAAGTATGGACCGCCGAAGGCTCGCCCCTGATCGCGATTTCAAATCGCGTCCGAAATCGCCTCGCCGAACGTCTCGACGCGTCCACGCCGGTTTACCTCGCGATGCGGTACGGCAATCCGTCGATCGCGTCGGTCGTCGCGAAACTCGCGGCCGACGGAGTGACCGACCTTTTGCTTTTCGCGCAATACCCGCATTACGCGATGTCGTCCTGGGAAACCGTGGTCGTGCGCGTGAAGGAGGAAATCGCGCTGCAGGCGCCGGCGATGAAAGTCACGACGGTGCAACCGTTCTACGCGGATGCCGACTACATCGAAGCGCTGCACGCCGTCGCCGGCCCCTTTCTCGCGCAACCGTACGATCATTTGTTGTTCTCGTACCACGGGCTCCCCGAGCGCCACATGCGGAAGGCGGATTCGTCGCATGCGCACTGCCTCACGGCTCCCGATTGCTGCAACACGTGCTCGCCGGCCCACGCGACCTGCTATCGCGCGCAATGTTTTGCGACGACCCGCGCGCTCGTCGCGCGCGCGCGAATCCCCGCCGCGAACTATTCGGTCTCATTCCAATCGCGGCTTGCGGGCGAACCCTGGCTCACGCCGTACACGGATTTCGAACTCCTGCGCCTCGCGCAGGAAGGACGCAAACGGCTGCTCGTGATTTGCGCCGCGTTCACCGCCGACTGCCTCGAGACCATCGAGGAGATTAGCGGCCAGGGCAAAACCGCGTTCCTGGGTGCTGGCGGCGAGACATTTAGCCAGATCCCCTGCCTGAACGATCATCCGGCTTACATCGATTTTCTCGCCAAGCGGGTCGGAGATTGGCTTAGTCGGTCGCGCGTGTGAACGATCCAGTTTCAACGTCCACCATCGGCGCGGGGGCGGCGGGCGGGCGCGAAGGATGCCCCGTCCTGCTGCTCGATGCTTCCGGTAAAATCACCGGCGCCAACGCATCGGCGCGCAAATTCTGGCAGACGGGTGAAAACGAACTCGTTGGCGAGGCGTTCGCCTCCCTCTTCGCCTTTGAGATCACGTCGAACGACGCCGACTTCCTCGAAGCCCAGTGGGAAGTCCTGCTCGCCAGTGCGCTCGACCGATTCAGCACGCTGAACGCCCAGCCGCGCGAAGGTGCGCCGCGCGAGGTCGCGGTCCGCCTCGAGAAACTGCTCGGCACCGGCCCGGCCTACTGCGCGACGGTGCAACCGCCGGCGCGAGCCGTGGATGGTGCTCGCAACGGCGCGGCTGAAGAGGTGCTGGCGGGGTACGGCATTCTGGCCGACAAAGGCGCGGCTGGATTCTTCAACCTGAATTTTCAGGCGAACCGGTTCTATTTTTCTCCCGCGTGGAAGAAACTGCTCGGCTATGCTGCATCCGAACTGCCCGATGCGCTCGAGACGTGGCATCGTCTGATTCACCCGGACGACTCCGGCGCGGCACCGGACAAGATCAGCAAGAAACTCGCAGCCGCGGGCGCGACCTCGCGACCGTTCAGCGTTGAGTTTCGCATGAAGCATCAGCGCGGCCACTGGGTGTGGATCCAGTGCCTCGGCGTTCAGGTGACGAATCAAGCCGGCGAAGTCGAACGCGTGGTCGGGCTGCATCTCGATGTCACGGAGCGCAAGGAACTCGAGGAAGCTTCGCTCGCGAACGATGCCCGGCTGCAGGATCTCAGCGGCCCGGGACCGCTGGCGGCGTTCGAGCTCGATTTCGCGAACCAGAATTTCTGGTACTCGCCCGCCTGGGCCAGGCTCTTGGGTTACGCCGAAAATGAGGTGACGCCCACCGCCGCTTCGTTCGCCGCCGCGCTGCCGCCCGAGGAAGCCTCGGCGGGAGTTGAGGCCTGGCTGCTCAATCGCGGCACCGGCCAGGCGCACGTCGTGGAAACGGTGAAACTGCGCGCCAAAGACGGCCGCCCGGTGGCCGTGGTGCTCGACCTTCAGCGCACCATTACCAAAAAGCGGGAATTGACGCGTGTGCTTGGGTTTGCCTGTGCGCTGCCGGCGAATGCGCTGCAGGAGGACGGCGCGCTGCCGGTGCTGCTCGTTGACACCGCCCTCGCCGCACTCGCGGAAGCCGTCCTCGTCGCGGACGAGCGCGGACGAATTGTTTTCATCAACGCCACGGCGGCCCGGTTGCTGCAGGTTGCGCTCGAGAAGGCGCGCGGCCTGCCGGTGGGCGATGTATTCCACCTGCTCAATCGGCAAACGCTCAAGCCGAGCGAAGATCCGATCGACCGCGTGCTCTCGGCCGATGCGGCGCTGCCGCTGATCGCCGCCGATGCCTTGGCTCCAGTAATCGAAGGCGAGCCCGTCACGCCGATCGTGTGGACCGCGCGCGTCGCGGTGGGTGCCGATGGCAAACCGCGCGGTGTCGTCATCGTCTTCCGCAATCCGGACGAGATGACGTTGACGCCGGAGGAATTGGTGAAGGCGAATCGGTTCGAGTCACTGGGCCTGCTCGCGGGCGGCATCGCCCACGACTTCAACAATCTCCTCACGACCATCCTCGGCGCGGTTTCGCTCGCGAAGGACAATCGCGATTACAGCGCGCTGACCGATGCCGAACAGGCCTGCATGACGGCGAAGGGGCTGACGCGGCAATTGCTCTCATTTGCCAAGGGCGGCACGGGCACGCAGACGGTTTGTGCCGCGGGAGAAATCCTCAACGATTCCCTGAAAATCGCGGCGGCCGCATCGAATGCGGCGGTGACCTTGGAAATCCAGGAGGGCGTGGAGCCGGTGCTCGTCGACAAGGCGCAAATGCTGCAGGTGTTCCAGAACCTCATCGTGAACGCCCTGCAGGCGATGCCTCCCCCGCCCCACCCGCCGCGGCTGCAAATTCGCGCGCATAATGTCGCGATCGCCGAGGACCAGGTGCCGGGCCTGCCCGCCGGCGATTACGTGGAGTTCGAGGTGCGCGACAACGGTTCGGGGATCAAGCCCGAGCACGTCGAAAAAATCTTCGACCCATTCTTCACGACCAAGAAACACGGCACCGGGCTCGGACTCGCCACCGTGCTTTCCATCGTGCGGAAACATGGTGGCCAGATCGGCCTCGATACTCAGTTGGGCGTAGGCACCGCGTTCACCGTCTTCCTGCCAAAGGCGGACAAGCCCGTGGAAGTGCAGGCGCGGAAGGCCGCCTCGCTGCGTTTCGGAACCGGGCGCGTCCTCTTCATGGACGACGACGAGAAAATCTCGGCGCTCACCGCCACAATGCTGGCCAGCCTGGACTACAAATTCGACCTCGCGAAAAACGGCGAGGAAGCGATCGCGTTCTACAAGCGGTACCAGAATATTGGCCGGCCTTACGACGCCGTGATCATGGATCTTACCGTCGTGGGCGGCATGGGCGGAGAAGAATGCTTCTTCGAGCTGAAGAAACTCGACCCCGAAGTGCGGGCGATCGTCGCGAGTGGCTACGATAACGACGAGATGGCGCGGCAGTTCCTCGACAAGGGATTCTGCGGGTATCTCACGAAGCCGTATCGAGTCACGGATCTCGGCAAGGTGTTGAAGACAGTGCTGGGCTGAGCCAACCAACCATAGTTGGTGTGGGAAAAATTTGAGGGCCGGGACGAACGGCGCTTTTTGCGAGGCTCCCATGCTTTCCCAACCGACGCCGCGCTGGATATTCGTCGGCGGCACCACGCTCGCGGCCGTGGCGGGATGCGTCAACGCGGTGGGATTTCTCGGTGTGCAGCATCAGGCGCTGTCGCACCTGTCGGGCACGGTCACGAATCTTGGGATCGAAGTCGCACGCGCAGACCCGACGGTCGCAGGCCGCGCCCTGCTGGTAATCTTGTTTTTCTTCCTCGGCTGCGTACTCAGCGGGCTCGTCATTCGGCAAAGCACGTTGCGACTTGGGCGGCGTTACGGCGTCGCGTTGGCGATCGAAGCCGCGCTGCTCGTCGGTGCCGCCGTATCGCTGCGTCACAACCTGCCGTCGGGCGAGTTTCTCGCGGCGATGGCTTGCGGGCTCCAGAATGCGATGGCGACGAGCTATAGCGGAGCGGTAATGCGCACGTCACACATGACGGGAATCATCACCGATCTCGGCATCGCCGTGGGCCTGGCGGCGCGCGGCGAGCGAGCGGATTGGCGCCGGATGCGTTTGTATTCAGCACTTCTGGCCGGGTTTTTTGGCGGCGGGGTGCTCGGGGCCGTCGCTTTCATGCGATTCGGCGCTGACGCCCTGCTCTTCCCCGCCGCACTCACCGGCCTCGCCGGCGTGAGCTACACGATTTATGAACACTGGCGCCGCGGCCAGCGGCGAACGCATCGGTTAACGTCCGCCGTCTCCGAGAACGATTCACACCCGTCCAACGAACGGCACCCGAGTCGACGACTTGCGCTCGGCGACTAACGCACGGGCTCGCGCGACCGCCCTCGACAGATCGGCGGTCACGTTTTCCGCGCCGACCTGCGCCAGAAAGCCCGACCGCTCCATCACCACATACGGCTGCGTGTGCGGGCCGCACAGCACGAGGTGCTTTTTGTGTCGGAGCAGCCGTTCGTGCAATTCCTCGAGTCGTGCCAACGCCGTCGAGTCCATTGCCGTGACCGCAGCCAGATGGAGAATTATCACGCGCACATCCCCGCCCGCGCGACGCAGCACGGTTTCGAGTTTGTCAGCCGCCCCAAATAGGAGCGCGCCATACACCCGATAGATCACAACGTCTTTCGGCAGATCGCCGACGGCTTCAAGCTCCGATTCGCCTTCGCGCGCGATGGCGCGCACCTCGGTCGTGTCGGCGATCCGTTTCACGAACAGCGCCGCGGCGAGGATCATCCCGATCTGGACCGCCGTTGTCAGGTCAAAGCAAACCGTCAGCGCAAACGTGGTGAGGAACACCGCGCCATCGCCACGCGGCTTGCGCGACAAAAGCCGGAATTCCTCCCACTCGCCCATCCGCAGCGCGACGACGATAAGAACGGCACCGAGCGTCGTGAGCGGAATGCCGCTCGCCAGTGGTGCCGCCACCAGCAGCACAACGAGCAGAAACATCGCATGCACGATGCCGGCCACGGGTGTTTTCGCGCCGTTGCGCAGGTTCGTCGCGGTCCGCGCAATCACGCCCGTGACCGGAATGCCGCCAAAAATCGGCACGACAAAATTTGCCACGCCCTGCGCCATCAACTCCTGGTTCGAATCATGGCGGTCATCGATCAGGCCATCGGCGACGACGGCGGAGAGCAGCGACTCAATCGCGCCGAGCATGGCGATGGTGAACGCCGGCCCGATCAGGTTGTTAAGCTCGCGCCAGTCGAACGCCGGCCACGCGACATGGGGCAGTCCTTGCGGGATTCCGTGATAGCGACTCCCGATCGTTTCGACCTGCGTCCAGCCGAAAATCGCGACCAGCGCGGTTCCGACAACGACGGCAATGATCGATGCCGGTATGCGCCGACTCCACCGCGCCGGCCACAATTCAAGGATCGCCAGTGAGAGCACGCCCAAGGCCACGGTTCGCCACTCCACGGTTCCCGCCGCACGCGCGAGTGCGAGCATCTTGGGCAAAAATTCCGCCGGTTCGTGCTCGAGCTGTAATCCGAAAAACTGCCGCACCTGCGTGCTGATGATGGTAATCGCGATCCCGCACGTGAAACCCATCGTCACGGGCTGCGGCACGAAACGGATCAGCGCGCCGAGGCGGAGCGCGCCCATCAGAAACAGGATGACGCCCGCCAGCATCGTGCACACGAGCAGGCTCGGAAATCCGTACCGCAGCCCCACCGCGGCGACCAGTCCGACAAATGCGCCGGCCGGACCGCCAATCTGGACCTTCGATCCGCCGAGGACCGCGACCAAAAATCCGCCAATGATTCCCGTGTACACTCCCGCTTGAGGCGATGCGCCGGAGGCGATGCCGAGCCCGATGCACAGCGAGAGGGCCACTACGCCGACCGTCAACCCGGCCAGAACGTCAGCGATGAGTGTCTCGCGCGAGTAATCGCGCAGGCACTCGATCAAACGTGGGCGGAACGCCAGCACGCCCGGCAACATGCGCCCGTCGGGCAGTCATCGCAAGATTCGCAACCCCAACCCGAGTTGCTATTCGCGCCAGGTGAACGCGTGGCAAAGTGCCACTCCCGCGGCGTCCGCTTCATCCGGCGCCAGCGTTCGGCCATGGCCGAGTAACGCCATTACCGTGCGCGCGACCTGCTCTTTGCTCGCGCGGCCCGCGCCGACGACGGCTTGTTTCACGCGCAACGGAGCATACTCAAACACCGGGCGTTCACGCAGCGCCGCCGCCGCGATCGCCGCGCCCCGTGCCGCGCCGAGAATTTGCGCCGTCTGAAAATTCTGGACGTAGATCGTCTGCTCCAGCGCCACGTGCCGCACCTCGGTGTTCTCGAGAAAGGCCGACACGGCGCGGTGAATTTCCGCGAGTGCGGCCGACATCGGCAGCCGCGGGGCGATGCGCACCGTATGACAGCGCAGCAGCAACGGTGTGCGCGCTGGCGCAAATTCAATCAGGGCCAGCCCCGTCCCGCGGAGCGACGGATCGATCCCCAGGACCAATCCCGAAAACGGCGCGCGCGGCGCGATCCGCGCCATACTTGTGCCTGAAGTCGACCCGTTTCTCGGCACGGCAATGGCCACGGGCATTGGTCTGCCCGCAAGTTTGGCCGCCCACATCTGCCGCACATTCATCCGCGCCATCGGGAGAATGCCTAACAGGGATGCGCCGCCGACCAATCCAATTTTGGAAGTACTCGCGAGAAAGTTGCACGCGAGTCACGAGAAGCCGTGACCGGCTCGCCGACTGTCGACTCGCTGGCGCTCGTCGCTACTAGAACAACAAGAGCTTCAGGCCGGCCAGCGCGGCGAGTCCGAGCGCAAGATTTTCGAACCACCGCTGGTTGATCCGCGTCAGGATCTGCTTGCCGACCAGCGCCCCGACCATCACGGCCGGCGCGAGCACGAGATTAAATGCGAAACTCGGCGGTGTAATCAGGCCCAACGCGACCATGAACGGGACCTTGAACAGATTGATCAACAGGAAGAAGACCGCGGCGGTGCCGACGTATTCCATTTTCGGCAACCGCATCGCCAGCAAATAGACCGCCATCAGCGGCCCGGCCGCGTTTGCGACCAGCGTCGTGAAACCCGCCAGCACACCGATCATGGGTGCAAACCACGCGCCCTGCTCAGCTTCGTGTCCGCCACCGCGAACCCGGCGGTAGAGGTGCGCCCCCACCAGGCCGACAACGATCAGGGCGGTGAGCAGCTTCGCCTGCTCATTGTCGAGGCGGCTCATCGCGAAAAAGCCGATGACCACGCCCGCGGCCGTCCACGGGAACAAGCGCCACAAGTGCGGCCAGTTGGCGTGCTGCCGATAAGCCGTCACCGCGACCAGGTCACCGAAACACAGCAGGGGCAGCACGACGCCCGTGGCCTGCTTGGCCGGCATGATCTGCGCGAACAGCACCACGAAGAGCATGCCGATGCCGGCGATGCCCGTTTTTGAAACGCCGACCAGAAATGCGCCGATTCCTGCCAGCACCCATTGCCACGTTTCGAAATGCGGCAGGCTCACGAACCCGCCTCCACTTTCGTCTCGGCCACCGTTCCGTCGGTCACCTCAAAGACCTGCCAGGTGCCCAGCTCGGCGTCCGGCAGATGCGTTCCCGTCGCGACGACCTGCGAAGACGGATCAATCGCCGACCAGAAACGCCGCCGCCGCGCCGGGTCGAGTTCGCCGAGCACGTCGTCTGCCAGCAACACCGGCCTCACTCCACTCTTGGCGCGAAACCATTCCGCCTGCGCAAGCCGGAGCGCGAGCACGAGCGACCGCTGCTGTCCCTCGGACGCAAAATCCTTCGCGGCTGTGTGCTTCACCGTGAAATGAAAGTCGTCGCGATGCGGCCCGGTGAGGGTCGTCCGAAACTGGCGGTCGCGGCCGCGACCATTTTCGTAGCGCGCGAGCAGAGATTCGGCTGTCGCTTCGCCGAAATTCGGCTCGTACGCGAGGCCCGCCGGCTCGACGTTGTCGCAGAGCAGCCCGTACAAACGTTGCACCGCCGCCCCGAGCGTCTCCAGCCCCGCGGCGCGCAACGCGATCAATTCGGCCGCCGCCGGCGCGAGCGACTGTTCGAAGGCCGCCAGTTCTGGGTCGCTGCCGGCGCCGCTCTTGAGCAGCGCGTTACGTTCAGCAAGAGCGCGCGTGAACGTCTGCAGCGCGCGAAAGTAATTTCGATCCATCGCCGACAGCGTCAGGTCGAGCCAGCGTCGACGACCTGCGGGCGAGCCGCGCACGAGCTGCAGATCCTGCGACGAAAACACAACGGTCGGAAATTGACCGAGGTAATCGGCGAGGCGCGTCACCCGTGTCTGATCGGTCCAGACTTCCTTCCCGTCGTGCCGCAGCTTGATCGTCACCTGGGTCTCGCCCATCTGCTCATGTTCGAGGTCGCATACGATCGCCGCGCAATGCTGGCCAATCCCGACGAGAAGCTTGTTGTCCGTCGTGCGAAATGAGCGGAGCGCGGTAACAAACCCCGCGGCTTCCAGGAGGTTGGTCTTACCCTGCCCATTCGCGCCCACGAGGAACTGCTGACGCCCGGAAAATTCGAGCGTGGTGAAGCCCACGTTGCGAAAGTGCCGCAGAGTGAGTTTGCGCAGGCGCATGGCAGGGCAAAAGGTGTGAGGCGCGAGCGGCGGGTAGCGAGCCTACTTTGAAGGCGCCCGAGTTCGAAGATCGGAAGTCACCATCCGCGCTTCGCCGCCCCGCCGGGTAACATTATGCTCGCTACGCCCTACTCGGTGCTCGCTACTTTTCGCGCCATGAGCCTCGACGCCTCGATCGCCGAAACCGTCCGCACGCTACAAGCGCTCAATACATTGCGTCCGGCGATCGAACGCGCTTCGGCCCTGATAATCGCCACGCTGCAGCGTGGAGGAAAATTGTTGATCTGCGGCAACGGCGGCAGCGCGGCTGAGGCGGCGCATTTTGCGACGGAACTCGTGGGTCGATATGCCAAGACGCGCCGCTCATTGCCCGCGATCGCACTTTCAACGGATGGCTCGCTCGTCACCTGCATCGGAAATGATTTCGGTTTCGACCAGGTATTTTCGCGTCAGGTCGCCGGACTCGCCCGGCCCGGCGATCTGCTGGTAGTACTCACCTCGAGCGGAAACTCCGCGAACATCATCGCGGCGTTGCACGAGGCGAACCGCCTCGGCCTCGAATCGGTCAGCTTCCTCGGTCGCGGCGGCGGCAAAGCGAAAGGCCTCGCCACGTGCGAACTGGTCATGCCCGGCGACAGCGGCGCCGCAGCCCAGGAGGCGCACCTCTTCCTCATCCACCATTTCTGCGACCAAATTGACGCGGCATTTCCGGCGTGAGGGCGGTATACAGAACGCTGCCGCGCTCTCATCATCACACATGTGAAAAGGCGCGCGGCAGAGGTTTCGGTTCTCGCGTAGCGAGGTTCCGACTATAGCCCCGGGCTTCAGCCCGGGGTTGCTCCGGTTTCCGAAAGCACGTCGCGTGGCGACGGCCCACTCCGACCTTGGGGCGTCACTACGCGACGCGTTTGTTTTTAGCGACGTTTACCCGGGGCTGAAGCCCCGGGCTTTTGTCTGGGCCTCGCTACGCGAGGAGCAATCGCGGCGCGTAGCGAAGCCCACGTCGGCTGTGCCGCCGCTTCGCCACGCGAGGTCGCCTGCTACGTTCTTTTCACCCGAGCGCGCAACCAATAGCGCAAAAAAACCGGGGCGCACGCATGTGCGACCCCGGTCACGTCACGCCCTTCGCAATCGATCAGAATTTCCGAATGTATTTCATATCCCACACCCGGCCGACTGCGGGGATGGCGATCGTGCTGCCGAAACCGCTGGGCTGAAAGTAGAGACGATCGGTAAGATTTCGGCCCGAGACGCGGATTTCCCACATTTTCGCGGCATAGCCAAACGAACCGGAGAAGGTCAGCGCCGACGGCAGGATGATGTCCTGGGTCGAGGAGAGCGGAAAACCCGCCTGATAGTTCGACCCGACCGATACATCCCATCCTTTCGCGAACGCGTAATTGGCGAAGACGCTGAACACCTTGTCCGGCGAGTACCGTCGCGCGAATTTCGGATCCGCCGGCAGAGTAATCGTGATCCGGCCCCCGTAGGCGGCGATCGGATCGTACCCGGCGTACGCCGGCGTCACCTGGGTACTGGCGGCCGCCGTTATGGGATCGATCAACGAACGCTTCCAGTCCGCCGAGGCCGAGATGTTGAAGTTGCGCGTTGGCACCCAACGAATCTCAAGGTCCGTCCCGTCGCTCTTCGTGCGCTGGTATTCGTCCAGTGTCGCGTTGTACGTGGAGCGCTGCTGCTGAAACACCGACGCGGCAATGAACAGCCGATCCTTGAAGAAATTGCCCTTCACGCCCGCTTCCTTGAGCTCGGAGGGCTCGAGAATTTCGGCGCGCACGCGTGCGATCGTGAGTCCGCCCGAACTTCCCGGGATGAGCGTCTTCGGCTTTGCGTATGTGATATAGGGATGAATGCCCGCGAACAGCTCGTGGGACAGGCTGATCGACGAGAGTGAAAACGCCTTGTCGGAACCTTCGGCGAAATCTGCGGCGGGCCGGATATTCGTGGAGGGAGTCGTCACGCGCGCATAGATCGTGTCGAATCGGCCGCCGATCATCAGGTTCGTCCGCCCGAAAAATGTCGCGTCCAGGATCAGCCCGGCGCCCGACTCAGTATGAACACTCTTCGTGTTACTCTCCATCCCGGCCTCATTGGGCGTGTCCCACGCATTGGTGATGCCGTAGTGACCGTCGGTGTACTGCGTCAGATCCCAGCGGGAAAAGATCTGCTCGCCGGACGTCGTGATGTTGTACGTGTCGAGATGCCGCACATTCATCGCGCCCAGCGCCGCAAATTTCAACCAGTGCGGCACGTTGTGCGGCGTCCACTCGACCGTGAATTTCTCCTCCGCGACAAAGGCGTCATGCGCACGGAAGTAGGCGATGTCCGACAATTTGTGGTGCTGCTGAAATTCGCCGAACAGCTTGTTGCGGAAGACGAGGCTGGAATCCTTGTCGTTCACGAGATCGGCAAAAAGAATGTAGTCGCGGCCAAACCCGTCGCGTTCGACGAGCACCTGGCGAGGCGACAGTTTCGTCGTGCCGACCGTCGCCGGGTCGAGGGCATACCCGGCGGGTAACGCAGGACGCGGCGTCACAAACGGGAACGTGAGGTTCTTGTTGAGATCGCCGACCGCGAGGATTTCGGCACGGTTGATCAATCCATCCTTGTTGGTGTCGAGATTGCGCAGCGGGACGCCCGTGATGTAGGTCTGATTGTCGATCAGGTTCTGCGTAATCCGGTTCCAGCCCGCGAGGCCGGTGCCGTTGAAGTTCTGGTAATTCACGCCCGTCTCGAGACGAAGTGAATCGGTGAGATCCACCGTCAGCGTGCCCTGCAGCACCTGCTGCCGCGTGTACGATCCAATGTAGAAACTGTCCGAGTCCTCGATCTGGCCGTACACATAATAACCCGCGCGCTTGCCGAACACCGTGAGCGGCCCGCCCACTTCCGCACTGAATTGCTTTTTCCCGTAGGCCCCGATCGTCGTCGAGATCTTGCCCGTCTGGTGGTCCAGATAACGGCCCGTGCTGGCTCGCGCGGATTTTGGCAGGTAATTCATGTAGCCGCCGACGCGACCGCTGCCATTCACCGCGGAGGGTGGGCCGCGCACGACGCTCACGCCGTCGCTCGCGCCGATCAGCGTCGGCATGTTGGATCCGTTGTTGATCCGCTTCACGCCGCGGTAGTACACGTCGGCGCCGTCGCCGCGCACGTCAACCGCGCCTTGGATGCCAAATGAAAACGCCGTGTAGGTGCTGGGCGCAAAGCGCGCTAGATCGACGAGTTCGTTGATGCTGAATTTGTCGATCATCTCACTCGCGACGATCGTGATCGACCGGGGCGTTTCGACGATGGGCTTGGCGAGGCCGAAGACATCGCCCGTGGCCGATTTCGGAATGAGTCCGTTCGGATCGAAGGCTTTGTCGTCGGCGATGAATTTCTCGAGTACGATGATGTGCTCCTCCCCTTCCGGATCTTTTTTCTCGGCAGTCTGAGCGGCGGCGAAGGTCCACCCCGCGAAAAGCAGTAAGAAGATATTTAGGCAGCGGATTTTTTTGAGCATGGCCTGGCGAATTCCTGGTCGTTGGTGTTGGTGAGTGACAGGTGTTGAGTGTCGCGCGGATTTAGCAGCGGCCATGCCCTCATCCTGGCGGCGACGGCGGCGTGAAAAGGTTTCATCGCGGCGCCGTTGGCATGCGCGCGATTCGCGATACCGCTGACGCGCGCAGAAAAAAAGCGCCGCTCGAATGAGCGGCGCTCGTGCGATGACCGGTGTGCGACACCAGTGCGTTGATTGATCGTTACGATCGCGGCCGATACCAGTACTGATCGACGTCGTGCACGAACAGGCGCTTGGGAATCATCGCATGGATGCCGAGCGTCTTGTCGACGACCTGCGTGACGCGGAAGTCGATGCCGGCACTCGACAGGGTGTACGCGTGGAAGAAGTCGTAGCCTTTCTTCTCCTTCAGGAAATCCATCGTCGCGACCATCGCGTTCTTCATCGCCACATCGAGATCCGGAGCCAGGCCATAGATGATGTAGTGCGTGGCGTTCTCGGCACGCGGACCTTTTAACGTCACTCCTTTGTGCAGGATGAACTGATAGATGACCGTGTTCGCCGTGCCAATGGCATCGCCCGCTATTTCACCATCGCCCTGCGCCGCGTGGCAGTCGCCCGTGTAGAACAGCGCACCTTTTTGGAAGATGGGCAGGTAAAGCGTGCTGCCGGCGACGAGGTCCTTGCTGTCGAGATTGCCGCCGAACGCGCCGGGCGGACCAGATCGACGATCCGGTCCTTCCGAATCGGCCGGACACGTGCCATTCACGCCATTGAACGGGCCGAGCGGAATTTCCACGCCATCGTCGAACACCGCGGCATTCCGTTTCAGGTCGAGCATATACACTTTGTCGAAGGGTCGCGGCGCCATGTCGGGCAGACCGCCCCCGCCGGGCCGCGCACCGTTCGCACCGTAGGGCAATCGCGGCGTGACATCGAGGATCCGGACTTCGAGCGAGTCGCCGGGTTCAGCGCCTTCGATGTAAACCGGGCCGATCAGAAAATGGCCGCCGCCACCAAAACCCGCCGGCGCATTCGGCGGCGGCGGAAGTTTGTTGGGCGACTCTTTCACCGCTTTCATGATCTCGGACAACGCGGGGCTGTCCTCGACCGTGAGCGGCACGTGGTTTTCCTTCAGCCACACATTCGGATCGGCGTCGTTCCGCCACTTGTTGCCGCCACCTCCGTCGATGCGGACGATGGCGCCGGATTTCACCGAGATGACCGGTTTCTTCGTCGCGGAGAAATGACCGAAGATGGCGTTCTCGGGCGTACATGGGACGTGGAATTCATACGGCACCTCCAGCGCGAACGCCGGGAGGCCCAGGATGGCTGCGACGACCAGCGCTACGGTGATGTTATTGAGTTTGGGCAAGTGCATGGGCTTTTTCCTCCGGTTGATACCAGTACGCGGCGCGGGCTTCATCCTTGAACAGCGACTTTGGAATCATCGCGTGAATTCCCTTGGTCTGGTCGACCACCTGCGTGACTTCGAAGTCCACGCCGACGCTTGCGAGCGACAACGCGTCGAGAAACTCCAGGTTCTTCTTCTCCTTGAGAAACCCGATCGTCTGCAGGATCGCCATGCGCATCGCCATGTTCAGCTCCATGTCGAGGCCCATGCAGATGTAGTGCGTCGGCGTCTCCGCTCGCGCGATCGTGAGCGGCAGGTCCTTCCGCACGATAAACTGAATCGTGACCGTGTTGCTGCTCTCGATCGCAGTGATGCTCACCTCGCCATTGCCCTGCGCCGCGTGGGGATCGCCGGTCTGGAACAGGGCGCCTTCGACCTGCACCGGCAGGTAGAGCGTGGCGCCCTTGCCGAGATGCTTGTTGTCGAAGTTGCCGCCGATGTCGGTGTACGGCGGAGTTGAGGTCATCTTTCCGCGCGATGCGGCCGGCGCGATTCCCATCACGCCTTGGAACTGGTGCAGCGGAATTTCGATCGTGTCCGAAAATTTCGCGACCTGCCGGTCGAGATCGAACTTGATGACCTTCGAGTACGGACGCGGGACCGCGTCAGGAATACCGCCGGAACCCGGACGGCCCGAATTGATGCCATACGGCGCGCGGGATTTGATGTCGACGATGCGAATCTCGAGCGTGTCACCGGGCAGCGCGTCTTCGATGTAGATGGGGCCGGTCATCATGTGTCCGCGGATCCCCGATGGCTTCACCTCCTTGCGAATGGCGAGGATGTCCTGGACGACTTCCAAATCCAGCGGGATGCCGTTGTCCGTGAAAAATTTCGTCGGATCCTCGTCGGGCCGGCTCGCGCCGCCGCCACTGATCGTGTCGATCTCGACCGTTTCGCCAGACTTGATGCGAAGCACCGGCGGCGTGTCGGCGGCGAAGAATCCCGAGACCATGTTCGCAGGAATCGAGCGGAGATGGTAATCCACTTTGGGCGCAGCGGTCGCCTGGACCGCGAACGAAGACAGTGCCGTACAAAACGCAGCAGCACGCACAAGACAGGAGGTGTTCATGAAGGACAAAGGACGGGAGGCGTGGCCCGACATGGGCCACGCACCTCTTATTCACCGATGGACGGCGCTGAGCCGGAAATATGCCACGGGTTTTGGCGCGACCGCCGGATGACGACGTTTCCGCCATGCGCCGGAGCGGACAAAATTCATTCATGCGAGCGCGCGCGGCGCGACGTGGCACTCACCGTGCTCGCAGTTCGCATGGCGACTCCTCGGGCATTCCTCACCTTTTCTTTCGCGATCAGTCTCGTCTCGCTGCCGCTCCTCTCGATCGGCGCGCCAAGCGGCCGAACAACGGCTGAGGTCCCAGAGGCGATCGGCTTCGACCGGCTAAGCGGATTTCCGTACACGATTGTCGACGCCGGCACTGGCGCGACCACCGAACAGATCGCGGCCGCCCAGAAAAACGACCAGCTCCCTGCGGCGATTCGCGCCTTGGATGGACGCCGCGTCGCGGTTACCGGATTCATGCTCCCGGTTCAGATGGAGAACGGCCGGGCGCGGAAACTGGTGCTCATGCGCGACGTGACGACTTGCTGCTATGGCGCCACTCCCAACATGAACGACTACGTGGTCGTCACGATGCGCGGTGAAGGCATCAAGGCCGTGCAGGATATTCCCGTTGTGTTGATTGGCGTGCTGCATGTCGCGCAAACCTATGAGAACGGTTACCTAGTCTCGCTCTACACGCTCGACGGGGAAGAATATCTCGGACCGCGCAAATAGCCGCCGCTGCGCGGTCATGATCGCGACCGCGTCGATTAAAAGATTTCATCGCACGCGCACTCGACGCGCGATGCGCGAGAAGTAGGTTGCTGCCGCGAGTCGCGCGTAACCCCCGTTGCCGCGCGAACTCGTTTCACGCGTTGCCCATGAAAATCCTGCTCTTCTTCGTCGCCGCGCTTTGCGCATCGATTTCCTCCTCCCGCGCCGCGGGCATCTCAGGCCAGGCCTGGCTCGAGACTTACTATCTGGATCCACATCCTGCCGAGTTGCCGCAGGCAATTCGGCAGCTGAGTGCGGAAGGCTACTTTGACCGACCCGCGAATGTCCCGGTCGCGATTGGATTTATCAGCACCGTGTTCGCGCAGAATCCGAAGGACGTCGATGGCTGGTTGCCTCAACTTAACGGGCTCCCGCTGAAACATCAGCGACTCATCGCGGCCGCCCTGTGGCAGGCCGGCCATCGTCTCGGTGCGGAATTGCTGCCCCTGCTCGGGCAGTTTTCGCGCAACGCATCGCAACTCGCGAATCTGGCGAGCGCGCCGTGCCCGCAAATCCTCGATACGCCCGTGCTCTCTTCTTCGTCGATGAATCTGCAATGGGGCGCGTTTCTCGCGAGCGGCAACGAGAAACACCTGCTCGCGATTTTCGACGCGATCGGACTCGACCGCCCGGGCCTCGACGCCAGCGCCCGCATGGCGCTCGCTCAACATGCCGTCGATCACCCACGGGTACTGGAAATTTGCCGGGTACAACTCGAGCGTCAGCCGGATGAGGTGCAAAGCGTGCTTCGCGCCGCGCTGAATGCCGCCGCATCCGCCCAGCCACATGGATGACACTTTTGTGACCTGACACCGGCCGGCTCCTACGGGAGCCGGCCTTTTCATTTGCAGAGCTCCATCCCGACGCGGATCCGCGGAACGTTTTTCATAGTTGGTGCGAGCGCGGGTCCGGGCACGACGGTTGCTCATATTGAGTATGCCCGTCGTCGGATCGCGCGCGTTTTGCCGATTAGTCCTTGTTTTCGTCAGCGCCGTTTGCCTCGCGTCGAATCTGCATGCGACTCCGCCTGCCGTGGCGGCGGTGCAGAGCGCCGAGTGGTCGCCGGGTGACAGCGTTCGCGATGGCGCGGATGAATTCGCGGTGATGATCACGGCCGTGCAACTCAAACGCGCGAACCCCGTCGCCGGCCTCGTCGCCGTTGGCGACCACAACGGCGTGCTACGCGCCGGCGGAGAACGCGCCCTGCGACGCGTCGCGTTGAGCGGCATCGTTGTCGCGCGCACGGCCCGCGGTGGTCAGGTGTGCTGGATGCCCGATCTTCTGCACGTGGATGCGGGAGATCTGCCGCCCGATCGCGCGATGTCACTCCTCCGCCTCGGACTGGAAATCTACGGGCCCGTGCCGGCCGCGACCGATGTCGACTACCCGTCACCGGCCGAGCTGGCCATGATTCGAGCGCATCTCGAAAAAATCCAGGTGATGTTCACGCGCGAGACGGCGACCGTCGCCGCGCAATGACGTACGGCGGCCGTCCTACGCAATCGTAAGCCGTCGGCGCGCATCGGTCCGCGCAATTTCGCCAATTTGATTTGCTCCTTCCGGAGGCCGCGGCTTCGTTGGCCGTTCATGAGCACGCCTGCACCCGCTGAAAATGCCGTTATCAAGACCTCGTACGGAGACATGACGCTCTCCTTCTGGCCCGACGTGGCCCCGAAGCACGTCGAGAACTTCAAGAAGCTCGCGCGCGAAGGCTTCTACGACGGCACCGCCTTCCATCGGGTGATCAAGGGTTTCATGATCCAAGGCGGCTGCCCCAACACGAAAAAAGGCGCCAAGGGCATGCCGGGCACGGGCGATCCGGGTTACAAGGTGAAGGCCGAGTTCAACAACCGGCCGCATGTCCGCGGTGTTATTTCCGCGGCTCGTTCGCAGCACCCCGACTCAGCCGGCTGCCAGTTCTTCATCGTGCACGGTGACGCGCGCTTCCTCGACAACCAGTACACCGCCTTCGGTCAGCTCGTGGCCGGTGACGATGTGCTGGAGCGCATTGCCAACGTGCCGACCGGTGGCGGCGGCGAAAAGAGCACGCCCATCGATCGCATCGAAGTGGAGAGCGTAAAGATCGTCCCGGCGAAAGCCTGATCGGTCCCAACTATTTCGCGGCCTTTGGCTTACCAAGTTTTCGGCGGTCAAGATCGCTGAGCGTCCGCCGCACCTGGGCTTTGAGTCCCGGGGCGGCGTTTGAATCCAGAATCTCGGCGGCGATCTGGCGCGCATCCGTCCAGCGCCGCTCCTGCAAAGCGTCTTCCAGCGCTTTCGCGCGAACCCCCGTCAGCAGCTGCTTTTGGAGCGTGACCAATTGCATGCGCAGCGGTGCGGCGATCTGTCTCGCCAGCTGTCGTTCCACCAGCGCCAAAGCCTCGTTGATTTTCTTGGCTCGGTGAGTTGTTGGAGCTCCGTCAGCACGATCTGGCTTTCCCATCCGTCTTCGAGTCGCCGGCCAAAATTTCGCACGCTCGTCTTCAGGTCGTCGCGCGCCAGGATTTCCGTCAGTTGTTTCTGCGCGGCGGGCACATCGCCCCCGCGATGCGTGAGCACGGCCAAGCCGATCCGGATCAACGCGTCGTCCGGAAACAATTTCGCCCCGAGCTCGAGAAAATCGCGGTCGTCCTTGCCCCAGGGCTCCGCGACGCCGATGACCGACGCGAGATTCTGGTAAGCGGGAAGGAAGCGCGGGCGCAGGTTGATCGCGCGTTCGTAATTGTTCGCCACCGCGCGAGCCCCGGCCGGCGCAATGGAGCCGCCACCATCGCCGATCGCGGCATCGTGCGCCGCACGGCCCACTTCAAAAAAGGGCAGGAAGTCGTGAGTCCCTTTTTCGATCGCCAGCGCAAACTCGGCCCTCGCAGCCTCCGGCTGCTGCTGCTCGCGCAAGACCACCGCGAGCACCTCGTGGCCGCGTGCGTCGTCCGGTGCGGCGGCAATTGCGGCCCGGGCATGGACCGCCGCGTCATCGAACCGGCGCGCCGCGAAATCCAGCCGGCCCAACGCGTCCTCAACCTCGAGGGTCGTGGCCGGCTGCACCACCGGGGGCGGGACGTTCACAACGGGCATTCGCCGCACGTAATATTGCCCGCTCCGCAGGTAACCATCGAGCAACTCGTCCATGCCTTCGTAATTGCGACCGAACGCGTCGCGAAACGCGACGTCCTGCAAGCTCCCGGTCTGGAGCGCTGTGACGAAGTGGCCGAGCGCGCCGGGCGGCAGGTTGTGCTTCCCGAAAAGCAGAAAGTGCACGAAGGCCCAGGCCTCGGCGTACACGATTCCTGTCCGCAGCGAATCATCACCGAACAAATCGCTGCGTGCGGTGGAGAACAACTGCGCCAACGGGATCGGCCGCGTCGCATTGAGCAGCGCGACGTGGTTATCGACGGCCCGCCCCCACTCCATCGTGTTCCGGGTGACGTTGAAGGTGGAAAACACCTCGGCCGTGCCTTCCTCGAGCCAGACCGGATTGGGCCGCTCCGTTGCACTCAGGAACCAATGGACTCCTTCGTGGAAAATCGTGCGGCGGACATCGGCCGATTGTTCCGCCCCGGCGAGACCGGCCACCGACCAGGATTCGAGTCGAAAGAAAAACCCGCCGACTTCCTGGGCCTTCCCATTCTGGCCGAGGGGCCGATAGCGTTGGAAATCCCGGTCGCGCGCAAAGAGGACGACGGTCAACGGCGTGAACTTACGGCCTCCGGTGTGAAATAGGCTCTGCAACGCCGCGACGTACTGCGCGAATTCCGCCGCCCACGCCTTCGCCTGCTTTTCGGTCAGCGGCGTCACGACCGAGAATTCCGGCGTCGAGAGACGCAACCACGTGTCGTCCTTCGCGCCAAACGCGGTCAAAGGCAGCAACAGCCCCGCGACAAGATGCTGCCAGCGCCGCGTCTTCATGCGGAGCGTTGGGCAGACCGGCGTTGGCGCCGCACACTGCGTAGCGCGGCCCTTGCCTGGCGAAAAGTTTTGTCCGGCGGAGGCCACGTCCCCCGTGCCCCGAAACGCAAGCGTTCAAGATCCGCTCGTATCACTAAAGTAGACTGATCCCAGGCGCCGTCGGGTTCGCGCCGCCAAAGTGCCAGCCACCGCCCCGCCTCCCGTCGCACCGGGTCATCGTGATCAGCCTTGCCGGCGCGCCACGCCCGGCGCCACCAGCCGCGACCAAATTCGCGCCACAACCAGCCTACAGCGATCACGACCAGCACCGCCGCAATCACGCGCAGGATGCGCGCAAGATTCCACGGCGATGTCGCCCAGGCCTTCATACTCGCCACCATCGCCTCGACGGCCGCGCGGAAACGTTTTCCAGAATTCTGCGTGGCGTCCTTCATCGCGCGCAACGTCTCGGCCTGCGATCGCTGATCGAAACTCACGATCCGCCGGTACCAGAACACGCGCAGACTATCGAATCGCGCGCCCCAGCTCCGATCGGTCCGTTGCGCCAGCGCCGCCGCACTCGGCGCGGCATCGGCTTGTGAGGCACCCGATGCCTCCAACGGATCGGCGCGCCGCCACGCGCCCGCCGCCGGATCGAAGATCTCCGCCCACGCATGCGCATTCGAATTTCGCACCGTGAAGTTACCCGAGTATCCGTTCCACGTACCGCCTTTGAATCCGGTCACGACGCGCGCCGGAAAGCCGGCAGTCCTGGCCAGCAGCACGAATGAGCCCGCGAACAACTCGCAGTGCCCGCCCTCATGCGACGACATCCACTTCACCAGCGGGTCGCCGGAGCCGGACGGGATCCGCGGATTCAACGAATACGCGTGATTACTCCGCAGCCATGCGCCGATCCGATTCGCGAATTCAGGCGCCCGTAACGTTTCGCCACCGGTCGCCTCCCGCACCAAGCGGGCGAGCGTCGCGCGATCAGGCTCCGTTTGCGGGCCCGTGATCGTTCGAATCTGCAGCGGAAATCGGCGGGCATTGTCGTCGCCCGCCCAAGCCACGGCGAGTTCCGGGTCCGGCAGCACGCCCGAGGTGTCCACGGATTCGACGCGATACGCCGTCATGCTCACCGGCTCCTGTCGCAACGCGACGAGGTTGAGATTGCGCGCGAATTGAAAGTTCTGCGCTTCGACAAAGACCAATTGATCGAACGGCCCCGTCAGCGGCAGGTAACGGCTGATGCCGGATTCGAGATAAAACGTCCATTGCACCGATGGCCCACGACGGGGAACGGCCGTGCCTCGCATCGACTTGAAGGTCCGCTCCCCACCGAACGTTGCGCTGCGCAGCATTGGCGAGAGACGGAAAGTGCCGTCACGATACTCGTCCAACACCAGCATGCGCCAGTAGGGTGACGCGGGAATCCGCGAGGGATCCGACACATCGACGTTCAACGCGATGCTGTCGTCCTGCATGATCTCCGTCACATCCCCAAACCGGACGGTGTCACTGAAACCGCTTTTCGATTTCTTGGTGATGAACCGCTCGAGGAACAGACCGTTGTCGAGTTGGAAGCGCGGAATCGCGAGAAACAGCAGCGCCGAGATTGCCACGACGCCGGCGAACAATGCCCCACCCAGTCCGAGGACGCGCCAATCGGCCACTTCGCGGAGCCGGCGAAAAAGCGCGGACCAGTTCGCATGCGTCGCCCAGGAGGGCGTCGCGGTCGGCGGCGGCGGCTTCAGTTTGCCCGTCTTCCCGGTCGCGTCCGTCACCGTGACCGTAAACAAAAAGCCGAGCGCACACGCCGTGTAGATCAGCAGGTGGGCGGCAAAGACCAGCGACACCGTCAGCACGCCGGCGACCACGATCAAAAAAAGTCCAAGGACGATGACCTGAAGATCGTCGCGACGCTGGCGATAACTGATGCAGCGATAAAGCAGCAGCAGCATGTCCAGGCGCACCATGGCCGGGAGCACCTCGGTGCGCAGCCACAGATCGGCGGCGAAAAAGGCCACGATCGCGGGGAACGCGAGCGTGTGGGCAAATGCAGGCAAGCGCGCCGGCAGCGCCGGCCAGATCAACGTGACGATCGCGGCGACCGCGGTGATGACCATTAACGTCCACGCCTCGATATCCATGTACAGGACGGTCGAGACGCCCAGCAGCGCCAGCACACCACCAAGCAGCCATTTGAGCTGCTGGAGTTCGTCGGCGCTAAGTTGAGGCCGCTTTGTGTCCATCGACGTAAGCCGCAACTCCCCGCACGCCTTCAGGCGCAAAGGTCATCACGTGATGTTTGTTCGCGAGCAAAGACCCCGGGACCAACTCGCCCTCCTCGCGTCCGCCGACCGTCCCGGGTGCTGGCGCAGTGGCATCATCGATCGGCCGCACCACCGCGAGTTTGTTGAGAAAAAGTTCGAGATCGTGCACCCGCCGCACGGCAACCGCGGCCTCGCCGTTCAGCGCGACGCCGGTGAGTCGGCCGGCTCGGAATAGATCCTCGGCCAGCGTCGCCGCAAAACTGACGAGGACTTCGAACTGATCGGGCCGCGTCCAAACACCGGCATCCGTCCGCAGCCAGAGCGAATAGCCTTCGGCGCTCTCCGCTGCGAATTGGCGCACGAGCAACTGGCCGGTCCGCGCACTGGCCTTCCAATGTATGAGCCGATGCGAGTCGCCAGTGGTGTATCGCCGGAGAGCAAGCAAATCGCCCCCCACGCCGGCCCGGGGTACGCGCTCGCCACCACCGGCACGACGCCGCGACGCCACGGCGTGGCGGCGATACTCGATCGGCGCCGGCCACACGATCGTCTCGGTCGCGAGATCCGTGCCCACGTCCTTGCGCAGAAAGCCGAATGGAAAAAGCGATCCAACCGCGGCGAGTTCAACGCGCACCACGCCGCGCCGTTCCGGCCGAAAAACCCATTCCACGCGCGTTTCGCCCTGCGGATCGAGCCGGCCGGGCAAAGGGAGTCGCGCGCGCTGCAGCTCGGCGTCCGCCTTCGCCAGGATGGCGCGGACATTGACGTCGCGGCCCGTGAGCGTGGACTCCGCGCGCAAAACTTTCGCTCCGTCCTGCGCGCGCGCCGCGAACTCAAACCACAAGCCATAGGTCGGCAGAAACGTCTTCGCGTTGCGCAGCTCGAGTGCGACGACTGCGTCGTGGCCCGCGCGCAACGGAGGAGCGAGCCGCAGCCGCCACGAGACGCCGCGCAGGTTCAGCCAAGAGAGGACACCACTCAGGATCAGGCACGCGAGGAGCAATGAGAGCGTAATGAAAAGGATGTTGCTCGACGAATTATACGCGGCGGTGCCGATCCCCATCGACAGCCCGATCAGCACCATGCCGGGAATGGTCGGCAGAATCCGGTGGCCCCGCTGCGGGTAGACGAGCGTCCACAACAATGCGCTCCAGGAGAACGCCGCACGCGCCCTCCGTTTCGCTCCCGGCCCCGCCCATTCCGTTGCTTCAGTGTCGGTCATTCGCAGCGGAGCATGCAGGAAGGAAATCAGCCAGGTGGGGAATGGATCGCTGGACTGCCGTTCACTGCGGCAGCGGCAAGGCCGCCACGATGCGCTTGAGCGCGGCAGAAACCGCGCGGCGTTCCTCGAGCGCGTCACTCGTCTGGCGCGCCAGCCCGAGTCGGTGGGCAAACACGGGCGCGGCGAGCGCCGTCACATCCTCCGGCAGGACGAAATCGCGGCCGTGCACCAAAGCTCGCGCTTGCGCGGCCGCACGCAGGGCGACCCCTCCGCGAACGCTCACGCCGGCACGGAATTCGGATTCGGTGCGGGTCGCCGCCACGATCTTGAGAATAAAATCGAGGACGCTGTCCTCGACGAAAACCTCATGCGCCAGCGACTGCAGACCGAGGATGTCGCCGCGCGTCACGACCGGGTTCAACACAATCGCGTCGTAGCCACCGCGTGCCGTACGCAGGATTTCGAGTTCATCCGCCGCCTGGGGATAACCCATCTGCAGCCGCATGAGGAAACGATCCATCTGGCTCTCGGGCAGCGGAAAGGTGCCTTCGTAGTCCACGGGATTTTGCGTCGCGAAAACCATGAACGGCGATCCGACGACGTGCGCCTCGCCGTCAACGGTCACTCGCGCGCGGTCCATCACCTCAAGCAGCGCCGACTGCGTTTTCGGCGTCGCGCGATTGATTTCGTCGGCGAGCACCACGTTGGCGAACACGGGCCCTTTCTTGAAAACGAACTCCTTGACCGTCTCGTCGTAGATGGCGACGCCGGTGACGTCGCTCGGCAGCAGGTCACTCGTAAATTGAACCCGCGAAAATGCGCAGTCCATCGAGCGCGCCAGCGAGTAGGCCAGCGTCGTCTTGCCGACGCCCGGCAGATCCTCGATCAGCAAATGACCTCCGGCGACGAGACAGATAAGCACCTGATCAATGACATCGTCCTTGCCGCGGATCGTCTCGCGCATGTTGGTCCGCAAACGCCCGAGAACCTGTTTGGCCTCGGTGATCCTGCCGCTCTGGACGAAGTCGCTCATGGGCTCCGAAACTAGCTCGCGGCGTCTCTGGCGCAACTCAGCAAAACCGGGAATTCAGCCGCCGAAAAGGTCACTGCCTCCTTACACCTGAACCGACGATGCGCTACGCGAGGATTTCCAGCATGCGCGTGAAGAGGCGGTTCACCCGCTCCTGGTTGGACTTCACGAGATCCTTGAATTTGCCGAAATCGATTTCGGTTCCTTCGAGGCCGTTCGCATAATTGTCGATCAACGCGAGGCTGTTGTAACGCAGGTTCACCTCGGTGCAAAGATCCGCCTCGTGGGCGGCCGTCATGCCGATCACATCACCCCAGCGCTGCATCGCGCGGATTTCGGCCTTCGTTTCAAAGCGGGGTCCTCGCATCTGCACATACACCTTACCGGTGTGAATCTTGAATTCAGGTGCGAGGTCGGCGACCAGCTTGGGAATGAGATTGTTGGCAATGCCGGGAGCGCCGCCCTTCAGCTCATCGTCGAAAAACGTCATCGGCCCCTGTTGCAGGCACACGTAATCATTGCACGAAACGAAAGTGCCCGGCGGCAGATCCTTCTGCAGCGAACCGACGGAATTGAGCGAGACGATGTCGACGAATCCCAGCGTCGCGAGGGCTGAGATGTTGGCGCGGTAGTTGATCGAGTGCGGCGGCAGCGGAAATTTGTAGCCGTGGCGATTGATCAGCGCATGGTCGCCGCGGCTCTTGTACGTGACCTCGCCATATTTCGTCTGGACGGTCTTCACTTCCCAGGACGAGAACAGGGTCGAGTTTACGATGCTCGTGCCACTGATGAACGCGACTTTCATGCGGCGAATCACGCGCTGGCGGCAGGCGATGACAACGCGAAAAGCGACGGCCCACCGCTACGGCAACACGGTCGCCGCCGTGCTTTGCGCGGTGGTTCTCTCCGGCTGCGCCACACCCGGCCCGCTTCACATCTACTCCCTGCCGCGCAACGACGCCGCGCAAATCATCGATGGCGGCGCGGCGGTCGTGGCAGAAGTGCCAAGCTTCCTCGCGCCCGGCGATCGCTTGACCGGGTTCGCGTACGATCCGTTCACGGATCATTTCTTCCTGCGACTCGCGCCCGGCAATGCGATCCGCGTCGTGGATCGCCCGGCCCGCGCGATCAAACGGGAGTTTGTTGTCCCGACCCTGCCCTCCTCCGGTCAAGGCGGCGACCTCGCCATTCGCCCGCGGGACGGTCACGTTTTTTTTCTGCGCCCCGATCAGCCCGCGGTCATTGAAACGACGCGACTGGGGATATTCGTCCGCGAGTTTCCTCTCGCTGAGACGGAGCAGCCAGCGAGCGGAATCGCTTACGACGCGGGCAAGGACAGATTGTTTGTTCTGCAGGCCGGCACGGGCACGCAAGTCACCGTGCACGACATGAGCGGAAGACGATTGCGGGTCATCACGCTCGACCACGCGGTGCACGGTTCCCTCGGCTTCGATACCGACCACCGCGTACTTTTCGCGCCTGCAGCCGAAACGTCCGACCGCCTCGATACCTTCAATGAGGACGGTCGACGGATCGAAGACATCCCGTTACGCGCCGAATTCGTCGACGTCGGGCCGAGATCCTTTATCCGCGTTTTCTGAGGATCAACCGACCCACGAGATTTTCTGGATGCGTCGCGCGAGTTCGACGTCCTTGTCCGTCACCTTGCCGCCGGCGTCATGTGTGTTGAGGCGGACCATCACCCGATTGTACACGTTGCTCCACTCGGGGTGATGATTGAGTTCCTCGGCTTCGAAGGCGACGCGGGTCATGAAACCCATCGCTTCGCGGAACGACGGGAATTCGAAATTCTTCGCCAGGGCGTCGCGCTCAAATTTCCAACCCGGCAGCGTCGCACACGCCGCGCTGATTTGATCCGAAGGTAGCGGCTTGCTCATAGTCGAAACAGTGCGACGTGCAATCGCCGCGTCAAATCGCTGAAGTCGCGTCCATTTACCGCGTTGTCTTGTCAAGCCGCAGTCCCCCGCCCAATTTCGGCCAGCGCATGTCAGTTCCGCCCGCCGCCATCATCCCGCCCCACGTTGCCATCATCATGGACGGCAACGGACGCTGGGCAAAGCAACGCGGGCTCCCGCGGATTGAGGGGCATCGCCGCGGCGTCGAGACGGTCCGGACGGTCACGTTCGCGGCGCGCGATCTCGGTGTTCGAATGCTGACGCTGTACGCATTCTCGATCGAAAATTGGAAGCGGCCGCAGGATGAAGTCGGCGCGTTGATGGGGCTGCTGGAATTTTACCTGAAGAAGGAACTCGAGACGTTCGTGCGGGATCGCGTGCGCCTGCGCACCATTGGCCGGACCGAAGAACTTCCGGTCGGCGTGCAAAAGTTACTGCGCACGACCATTGAGGAAACGCGTCATTTCACGGATTACACGCTCGTCCTCGCGCTGAACTACGGTTCGCGGACGGAAGTCGTCGACGCGGCGCGGGCGTACGCGGCCGCGGTCGGCGCCGGCAAGGAAAAGCTCAACGATGGTTCGTGGGCGACGTTCAGCCGTTACCTTTATACGTCCGACATGCCCGAGCCGGACCTCGTGATCCGGACTTCGGGTGAAACGCGCATCAGCAATTTTCTCCTGCTGCAGGCGGCGTATGCCGAGTTCGTGTTCACACCGGTGCTGTGGCCCGACTTCACCAAGGCGGATCTCGCCGCTGCAATCGCCGACTTCAATCGTCGGGAACGCCGTTTCGGCCTGACCAGCGAGCAACTCGCGCCCGCATCGAAAGCGGTGGCCAAGTAGAACCCAAGTAGAACGCGCGGCCGCCGCGCGTGTCATTCCTCTCCTCGCACGTGGGCAAACGCATCTTCAGCAGCACGCTTCTGTGGGCCGTCGTCGGCTCAACGCTCTGGTTTCTGCGGGCGAACGGCATCGTTCTGCTCGCGACCATCATCTCGGTCTTGTCGCTCGGCGAATTCTACCGGCTGATGCGCGGCTGCGGCTACATTCCTTTCAACAAAACCGGGATGCTCGTCGGCGGCATCATCACGCTGGCCCCCTGGCTCGAGGCGCGCTTTCAATGGCCCGCGTATCATCTGATCGGATTGGCGACGGCGGTTTTCTCAATTCGACTGCTCGGGGAACGCACCCCGGAAACGCGAGTGGACGCGCTCGGTTCCACCTTGTTCGGCCTGGTCTACGTGTCGTTCATGCTGAGCTATTATGTGCGAATCGTCGTGCCGCTCCCCGGTGACACCGTGTCGCCGAACGGGCGGCTGATCATGTGTCTTTGGCTGATTGCCACGGCGAAATTCGCGGACATGGGCGGACTCCTGACCGGCATGGCGATCGGCAAACACAAAATGTCGCCGCAGATCAGCCCCAAGAAAACATGGGAGGGTTTCGCCGGCGGCATCGTCGGCTCGATGGGCATCGCCGCCCTCATCGCCTGGCTGGGCCGCAATCATCTGCCGCCGCATATGACGCCGGGGCTTTGCGCCCTGGCCGCGATTCCGATCGCGCTCCTCAGCGTCGTCGGCGACCTCGTGGAGTCGGTGATCAAACGCCGCGCCGATATTAAGGATTCGGGCAGTGTCCTGCCGGGCCAGGGCGGCTTTTTCGATACCACCGACAGCCTGATCCTCGTCGGGCCCGTGGCATACCTTTTCTTTCGGCTACCTTAGCGTCTCCGTAAACGGGATGCAGGTGGCATCATCCCGCTTGCCGAGCTGGCGGCGATTCCGGCATAACGGCCGGCTCACGTGGTCGATCCCGCTTCTTCTCACCCGGCGCGCAAGCGCGTTGTGCTGCTTGGCGCCACCGGCTCCATCGGCGAAAACACCCTGCGCGTCATCGCGGCCCATCCGGACAAGCTCCAGCTCGTCGGCGTCGCCGCCCGCAACAATTGGGAAAAGCTCGGCGCGATCGCGCGTCAGTTCGACGTCAAACATGTCGGCGTGTTCGAAGACGCCAGCTACGCGCAGGCCCGCGCCACGCCCGGCGCGTTTCCGTCGGGCACAAAGCTTGTGGGTGGATTGGCCGGGTTGATCGAGCTGGCACAACTGCCCGAGGCCGACCTGGTGCTGGTCGGGGTCGTCGGGACCACAGGACTCGAACCGGCGCTCGCGGCGCTGGCGGCTGGGAAAGACCTGGCGCTGGCGTCGAAGGAGATTCTCGTCCTCGCCGGAAAATTCGTCATGGCCGCCGCCGCGAAGCACGGCGCAAAACTTTTGCCGGTCGATAGCGAGCACAACGCGGTTTTTCAGTGCCTCGAAGGGCATCCGCACGCGGGTGTGCGCCGCATCGTCCTCACGGCGAGCGGCGGAGCGTTTCGCGACTGGCCGAACAGCCGGCTCGCCGACGTCACACCGGCGGATGCCGTGAAACACCCGAATTGGGCGATGGGCCCAAAAATCACGGTCGATTCCGCGACGCTCGCGAACAAAGGCCTCGAGTTGATCGAAGCGCAGTGGCTCTTCGGACTTCGGCCCGAACAGTGCACGGCGGTCCTCCATCCCCAAAGCATCGTTCACTGCCTGGTGGAATTTACGGACGGCGCGATGCTCGCCCAGCTTTCGCCACCGTCGATGACCTTTCCCATCCAGCACGCATTGCTGCACCCCAGCCGCGCGCCGGGAGTCGATCGGCCACTGGATCTGACGCGACTGCTTGGTTTGGAATTCCGTCCGGTGGACGAGGTTCGGTTTCCCATGCTCCGACTCGCGAAACAAACGATGAGCGCGGGTGGCGTTGCGCCGGCCATCTACAATGCCGCCAACGAACTGGCCGTCGCGGCCTTTCTAAAAGGTAATATTCCCTTCCTTGCGATTCCCGAGGTGGTGGAGCAATCTCTGGGTGATATCACCAATTTTGAACCGGCCGACCTGTCCGCGGTCCTCGCCCTCGACATGGAAGCCCGCCGTATTGCTGCTGCTAGGATAAAAGCCTTCGTTTCGTAACCCTGCTGCCTGACGTGTCTGACTTTCTCCCTTCCCTGCTCTCGAACCTGTGGGCGATTTTTCTCGTCGTGCTGTTCTTCGGCGGCTCGATCTTCGTGCATGAGCTCGGGCATTTCCTGGCGGCGCGCCGGCGCGGCGTGCACGTCGAACGGTTTTCCATCGGTTTTGGTCCCGCGATCGTGAAATGGCGCGGCAAGGACGGCGTGGAATACCGCCTCTCCTGGTTCCCGCTCGGCGGATATGTCCTGCTCCCGCAGCTCGCGGATCTCGGGCCCATCGAGGGCCAGTCGGATACGGACGTTTCAAAACTCCCGCCCCCTTCCTACAGCACCAAGATGCTGGTGTTCGTCGCCGGCGCGACCTTCAACGTGTTCTTTGCCTTCGCGCTGGCTTCGGTGATCTGGGTCATCGGGCAGCCGATTCCCGCCGTGCTTAACACGACGCAAATCGGCCACTTGGACCCGACGGTTAAGCTCGCGGACGGCTCAGTCGTACAAAACCCGGCGGTGGAAGCCGGCATCCAGGCGGGCGACGTCGTCATTTCGATCGACGACCGCCGAGTGGAGAATTTCGACGACATTGCGGCCGCCGTTTTTCTCGGCAAACAGCGCGCGGCCGACGGCCGTCGCAAATCTGTTTTCGTCATCGCGCGCAACGGGCAGCAACTCGAGCGCACCGTGTACCCTGTAATTGCCGGCGACGAGGCCAGCCGTACCGCGGGGATCGAACCCGTGGATGACATGACGGTTGGCGGGGTCATCGATGACACGCCCGCCGCCGCCGCGCATGTGCAGCCCGGCGACCGTATCGTGCAGGTCGATCATCAACGGGTGTTTCAGCGCAACACGGTGAGCGAATACCTCGCCCTTCACACCAATCGACCGGTTGTCTTCACCTTCCAACGCGGCGCCACGACGGTGGACCTTCCGATCCAACCCCGCTTCGAGCTGGATGAGCGCACCAAGAAACAGTTTGCCCGCGTCGGTATCCGGTATCGGGACAACGTGATCATCACTCATCCGAATCCGTTTACGCAGATCGGGCGCGTAGCGTCGCGCACCTTCCAGATTCTTGACGGCTTGATCACGCCGGGGTCTGACGTCCGCGCTTCGCAACTCAGCGGACCGGTGGGCATCGCCCGCGAGCTTCATCGCCAGGCGCAGTGGGATATTCGTGGCGTGCTGTGGTTCACCATCCTGCTGAACGTCAGCCTCGCGATTTTCAATCTGCTGCCGATTCCGATCCTGGACGGCGGCCAAATGCTGTTCGCCACGATCGCGCGACTCCGCGGCAAGCCGCTGCCGGTCAATTTCATCATGGCCACGCAAAGCGTGTTCATGGTCCTGTTCCTCGCGATGTTTGTGTACGTGACCGTGTACGGGGACATCCGGCGGATCATTCGCGAGTCCCGCGAGCGCGCGGAGGCTGCTGCTCCCGCCCACGCTGCGCCAGGCCAGGCTGCACCCGCGCCAGCGGGCAAGTAAGGGGATCTGCGGACCGATCGCGGCGGGACGGCGCACTGCGAACCGGTTTGCCATTCCGGCCCGGCCGTCAGTCATTTAGGGCTTCGAATGTCTTATTGCGTTTCCCGTTTCCAAACCGTCCGGCGACCCACGCGTGAAGTGAAGGTCGGCGCCGTCGGCGTGGGTGGCACGAATCCGATCCGCATCCAGTCGATGACGACGAGCGATACGCAGGATATCGCGGCCACCGTCCGACAATCGATCGCGCTGGCGGAGGTCGGCTGCGAAATCGTCCGCATCACCGCGCCCAACGTCGCGGCCGCAAAATGCCTCAAGGAAATCCGGGCGCAGTTCACCGCCGCCGGCTTCGGCCACGTCCCGCTCGTGGCCGACATCCATTTCCTGCCGAGTGCCGCGATGGAGGCGGTGGAGCACGTGGAGAAGGTTCGCGTCAACCCGGGTAACTACGCGGACAAAAAGAAATTCGCCATCCGCGAGTACTCCGACAGCGACTATGAGTCGGAGCTGCAGCGGCTGCACGATGCGTTCTCCCCGCTCGTGAAGCGCAGCCGCGAGCTCGGCCGCGCGCTGCGCATTGGGACCAACCACGGGTCGCTCAGCGACCGGATCATGAATCGCTACGGCGATACGCCGCTCGGGATGGTCGAGAGTGCGCTCGAGTTTCTGCGAATCGCCGAATCCCACTCGTATCGCGACATCATCCTGTCGATGAAGTCATCGAATCCGAAGGTGATGATCCAGGCCTACCGGCTGCTCGTGGAACGCATGCAGCAGGAGGACATGCACTACCCGCTCCATCTCGGCGTGACCGAGGCGGGCGATGGCGAAGATGGCCGAATCAAGAGCGCGATCGGCATTGGCTCGCTACTGCTCGACGGGCTTGGCGACACCATCCGCGTGTCCCTCACCGAGGACAGCGTTTATGAAATCCCGGTCGCGCAGGCCATTGCCCAAAAGGTGATGTCACTCTGGCAGCCGACTTCGCCGCCGCCGGGTGCACCGAGAACGGACAGCATCGATCCGTATCATTTTCGGAAGCGCGAAACGACGACCGTGGAATTCACGCCCGACACGCTCGTCGGGATTGAGCAACCGCCTCGCGTCATCCTCCGACTCGACGCTGTCAGCCGACTGCGTGAGGTGGCGCCAAAAATCGCAACGCCGGCATTGAAAGACACGCCGGCCGAAGGGCTTCTGGTTCCGATCACGTCGGCGGGTGATTTGGCCGCTTTTTGCGAAGCCGCGGCGCAAACACCGCTGCCCGTGAAGTTCCTGGCGCTGGAAATTGCGCCGACTCTGACGCCGGATATTCTGCAACCGCTGCTGGCGCTAAGTCGCGGTCGGCTCGTTGTCCTGCGGTCCTTCGGAGCGGGCGACGGTGACTTGCTCGCGGCATTTGTGGATCTCGTGCGCCGACATGGCCAACTTCTGGCCGTGCAGATCGCTGCGGAAGACTGCGCCTCTCTCGGACCTGAATTACAGCGGTTGGGCGACGCAGGTTTGATCTTCACGATTCGCGAATCCGTGACCGTGTCACCGCAAAGCAGTCACAGTCTCGGTCGCTATCGCGCTTTGGCAGAAGCGCTACAGCAGATCGGATCGAAAGCACCGATCTGGATCCGCAACACTGCCGCGAGCGCCGTGCACGGCGACAACAGTTTCCTCTCGAAGCTGCTCGAGGCCTCGTTCCTGACCGGCGCGCTACTTTGCGATGGAATCGGCGACGTCGTCAGCATCGAGACAGAAGCGGATCCTGTACGCGCGACGAAGCTTGCGTACAATGTGCTTCAGGGCGCGGGCGCGCGGATTTCGAAAACAGAATTCGTGGCGTGCCCGAGTTGCGGGCGCACGCTTTTCGACCTGCAGACGACGACCCAACGGATTCGCGCGCAGACCGGTCATCTCAAGGGAGTGAAGCTCGCCATCATGGGCTGCATCGTGAATGGCCCGGGTGAAATGGCTGACGCTGACTTCGGTTACGTCGGCGGCGCGCCGGGAAAAATCAATCTCTACGTCGGGAAAAACTGCGTGCAGTACAACATTCCACAGGCGGAAGCTGACGCGCGATTGATTGCGTTGATCAAGGAGCACGGCAAGTGGACGGAGCCGGAGCCAGTCCACGCGTAATTTCCTGGGTGCGATGTATTCGAAAATGTCACGCTGACACGGATTCGCTACCGAATCGTAACCCGCGGGAGTGGCTTCCGAAGCCACTTACAAGGCGACGTACCATAGGGAAAATTACGATGCACGCGGACGCGAAATTTCCGCCCAAGTTCGTCAAAACGACGCAACGAAAAAATGAAAAACTTATGCTCACGCGCGGTGTGAGTAACTTGTCAGAAAGTTCGCCTTGAAATGCTTTTTTGGTTCACAGTTACTCCGCCCTCGTCCAGTCGTTTGCGCTGTCGGTTTTGTTCTTTCCCATGTCGATTGAGTTTCGTCCCGCCGGCCCTTGGGTCACAGCGGCAGGTAATCACTAGCCATCAACAGTTTATAATTTTCATGCCCCGTACCCCGTTTACTGATGGTTGGAACACAAATTTTCAGATCCCGAGGGACACGCAGATGAGGCTAAAAAGACATGAGGAAGACGCGGTCGCAGGCGCAGTGTGAATAAATCCGTCTTTTCGCCCGTTCATGCCATCTTCGTCCCTCACCCCAAGCCTCTGGGAAACGGTTAAGTGCGACTTCAAGTCTCTCTTTCCGGAAGACGTTTTCCAGATGTGGTTCGAGCCCATGGTGTGCCTCGAAACCACCGGTGACGCGATCACGCTCGGCGTGCCAAACGACTTCGCGGCCATCTGGATCCACGACAATTACCTGGACCTGATCACGCAACGGCTGCGCCTGACGGCCGGCCGCATGGTCAACGTCACGTTGCGCAAAGCGGACGCTGCGCCGCGCGGCGCCGCCCCGTCGGCCACTCCGTCCCGCCACGCCGAGCCTGTTGGCGCCCCGCGCGCGAAACTGGCGCCGGCCCGCCGCGCCACGCGTTACGATGAGCGCGGCCCCGCTGCCGGCACGCTCATCCCGCGCAACACGTTCGAAACGTTCGTGGTCGGCTCGAACAACCAGATGGCGCATGCGGCGTCACTCGCCGTCGCCCAAGCGCCCGCGCAGGCGTACAATCCGCTTTTCCTCTACGGCGAGACCGGATTGGGCAAGACGCACCTGATGCATGCGATCGGCCATGCCATCATCCGCCATAATCCTGACGCGCGTGTGGCGTATCTCTCGACCGAGAAGTTCACGAACGAGTTCATCCAGGCGCTGCAGGAGAACAGCCTGACGAAATTCCGTCAGCGTTATCGCCACGCAGATGTGCTCCTCCTCGACGATGTGCAGTTCCTCGCCGGCAAGGAGCGCATCCAGGAGGAGTTCTTCCACACCTTTAACGATCTCTTCGAATCCGGGAAGCAGATCGTCCTCACGAGCGATCGCCGCGCGAGCGAGATCCAGAAACTCGAGTCACGGCTCGTCTCGCGTTTCGAATGGGGTCTGCCGGCCGACATCCAGGCACCGGATTTGGAAACGCGTCTCGCGATCATCCGCACCAAGGCGCAGTCGCTGAACTGCAACCTGCCGGAGCCGATCCTCAATTTCATCGCGCAGAGCATCACGAAGAACATTCGGCGCCTCGAAGGCGCGCTCCTCAAGGTCGCGAGCTATTCGTCACTCACGAGCAAGCCGCTCGACCTGGCGACCGCCGAGCGCCTCCTGCACGACGTGCTGATGGAGCAGGCGCAGAATATCCTGACGATCGAGACGATCCAGAAACGCGTCGCGGATCATTTTCAAATCCGCCACAGCGACATGACGAGCAAGCGCCGGCCGAACAACATCGCCATCCCGCGCCAGATCGCGATGTACCTCGCCCGGACGCTGACCAAGCACTCCCCTTTCCAGCACATTGGGATCCTAAGCTTAGAATTCCACGTGGACAAGTTGTCGC